>Ga0209692_10000079_pt1 | contig 343826 bp, 302 predicted proteins | sample tdDd472_FD_187129 | JGI IMG/M metagenome (GOLD analysis project Ga0209692, IMG submission 187129) | Marine sediment microbial communities from the Atlantic coast under amendment with organic carbon and nitrate - tdDd47.2 (SPAdes)... | ecosystem: Environmental > Aquatic > Marine > Coastal >... | reverse complement strand
GAGGTTGTCATATATGCCAAGGTGTACCGTCCCTGGGGGGATTACGAGACCATTGATATGGCCCGTAGATACCAGGTCAAGCGGATTACGGTGAAAACAGGGGCCAAGCTTTCCCTTCAGAAACACCATCACAGGGCTGAACACTGGACCGTGGTGTCAGGCACCGCCATAGTGACAAAAGGCGAAGAAGAGATCCTGCTCAAAGAAGATGAATCCATTTATATTCCACTGGGGACCATGCACCGCCTTGAAAATCCCGGAAAAATTCCCCTGGAGCTTATTGAGGTCCAGTCCGGAGCCTACTTGGGCGAGGATGATATTGTTCGGTTTGATGATGTGTACGGCCGGGAAGAGGAGTAAGTCTAAGAATAATCTCCCCGGTTGATTTTGATCTTCTCAAGTTCAACCAGGGTGGACAGATGGGCCATGATCTCTTTGAGCTTTGGATCATCATTTTGGGTGTCACTCATTCCTTTGTTAATTTCCCGTGTTTGGGACCCGATCTGTTCCAGGAGATCAAAGGCCTGTCTGAGAGTGGCGCCGGGATCTGCCAGCCTCTGGGCGTAGCCCTCAAGAAGATCGAGGGTTTCTGAGATCTGGTCGGTAACCCCGGTGTCGACCGGGGTGATCCGTGCCAGACTTGCTGCATAGGTGGCATCCAGTTCGGGCAGCCCGGCTGAAGGGGCAGGAGCCGAGGATGTTTCCGTTTCCAGATGTTGGGAAAGAATCCTGGAAAATTCACCGGTCAGGCTGGTTTCACTGCCGGGTAGTTTACCTGGCCGGGGGGGCTGAGAGAGCTTGTTGATTCTTTGGTTGTCCGGGGTTATTTCCTTCATAATACGCGGGTATCCTGTGGGTATCCAGTGGGTATCCAGAATAAAAGTATTGCAAATCAATAAAAAATATTTAAAACTACCTTTTTGATAAATATAGGTGTACAGGAGTTTGAATGTCAAGTTTAAACGTGGAGAAAAGGGGATGACAGGCGATAAATCAAAGAATATGAAGGGAAGATTTCTCATGGCCATGCCGGGCCTGCCGGACCCGAATTTTGCCCAAACCCTTACCTGTATGTGTGAACACAATGAATCCGGGGCATTGGGATTCATTGTCAATAAAGTGCATCCCCTGCTCACGGGCAGGGAATTGTTTGAAGATTTAAGCATTGAATGCAACGAGAGTGTGGACAAGCTGGATATTTTTCTGGGCGGTCCGGTTCAGCCTTCCGGGGTATTTGTCCTTCACAGTACCCCTTTTGAGTGGAATGAAAGCCTCAAGGTAACAGACTGGCTTGCCCTGAGCAATTCTCGTGACATTCTAGAGGCCATAGCTATGGGCAAGGGACCGGACACCTTTATGGTGATGCTTGGGTGCGCAGGCTGGGGGCCCATGCAACTTGACAATGAATTGCATGACAGCGCTTGGCTCACCTGTGATTTGTCCCGGGATATTATGTTTGAGACCGGTCCAGATCTGAAATACGAAAAAGCCATGATGCAGATTTAGTCCCGGGCATGATGACCACTCCTTCCATTAAATCCATCGAGACCATTGTAAATGATACCCAGGCGGCCGTCACTCTGCTGGAAGAGTTGTCCCCCGGCCATGATCCGGCATTGGACGGGTATAAAACCCTGTGTTCAAAAATTCCAGAACATGTCCGCACGGGATTGATCCGCATTGCCGTAGTGGGGGTTATAAAATCTGGAAAAAGTACCTTTATCAATGCCCTGACCGGCAAGGAACTGGTCAAGCGGGGGGCAGGTGTTGTGACTTCCATTACCACCCGGATCCGCAAGGGCCAGAAAAACCGTGCGGTAATTCATTTAAAATCCTGGGACGAGGTTAACTATTCCATCGAAAAGGTCCTGGACATGTTTCCCCAGGATCGTCCCCAAGAAAAATTTGATATACGCCGGAAAAAAGACAGGGCATACCTGCAGGAAGTCCATCGTACCATGACCGGGCAGTTTCCCGTTACCCGGGACGGCATACGACCGGAAGCCCTGGTGATACGGAACGGATTGGAAGGATATGAATCCTGCCGGGACATTATTGAGGCGGATGAGCGGGAAGTGGTGTATGAATCCAGATCCTTTGACCGTCATAAAGATTTTACGGCTGATCCGGCCCGGGCATTTTACGTAAAAGACGTCTGTCTTGAGGTCTTCGGCAAGGCCATTCCTTTTGGTGTCGAGATTGCCGACTGCCAGGGGGCGGACTCCACAGACCCGGCCCAGTTGGCCCAGATTATTTCCTATATTGAATCTGCCAATCTCATTGTCTATTGTATTTCATCAAGGATCGGTCTGCGTCGGTCGGACATGGGATTCTTAAAGACCATCCACCGTCTTGGGCTGATGAAGAATATTCTCTTTGTCAACAACTGTGATCTCACCGAGCATGAGGATCTGGGAGATCTGACCCGGATCGGGGACATGATCCATCGGGAACTGGAACTTCTGGCTCCCGGGGCCCAATTATTCTCTTTTTCAGCCCTTTACACCCTGTTTGAAGCATTTGGAACCCGGCTGACAAAAAAGAATGCCAAGCGGCTTTCCCTGTGGCGGGATGATCCGGCCATGACAGAGTTCTGCACTAAGAATCACGCCGCTTTTATGACTACCTATACCCGACTGCTGGAGACCCGGCAATTTGATCTTTTATTTGCCAACCACCTTGAGCGGCTTAAAATTGTGGCCCAGTCCCTGGACACTAAGGCTGGGATCATAGAGGGTCTGCTTGCAACGGACGAAGCCGGTCGAGACAACGTCCGGGACCAGATGAAGGACATTGAGGAAAACGCCAAACGACTCAGGGCCATTGTTGACAACTCCATTCAGGGTGCAGTTTCCGGCCTGACCCGGGAGATTGAATCCAATTTGAAAAATGCTTTTCTCAGGGATGCCGTAAATATTACCCGGGAAGTGACCCAATTTATCAACCGGGCAGATATTGATGTGACCCCCTACAAGGCTGGGATAAAGGAGACCGGGTTTAAACAGATTCTTTATCTCATGTTCCAGGACTTTAAACGGCAATTGGATTGTTTTGTTCTGGAGGAGATGGTTCCTGAACTTAAGAAATTGGTGGCGGTTCAGGAAAAGCGGATAGAAAACTATTTTCAATCCCTTCTGGATTCCTATCAAATTGATTTCTTTGCCAAAATCGGGGCCAATAATACAGGGCATGTGTCTGCCGAGCTGCTGGAAAAAGATCCTGACACTATCAGGGCTGTTGATATCACCGCCATAAAAAAAATACTCGGGCTGCAGTTGCCGGACCAGGTGTTTTCTCCCCAATATACCACCCGGATGCGGACCCATGCATTCACGGATTTCAGCCTTCATTCCGTTGCTCTTTTTATTGGTGCACTGGTGGACACTCATATCCGATTTTCCTTTACACCCGGGCTCAACAAGGCTGCTGCCAAGATTAGAAAAGAGAGTCTTCACCTTGTCCGTCGGCAGATCCAAGGATATCATCTGGCCCTGAAACAGGAGTATTTTACCCCCTTGATCAAGGCAGTGACCCGGGATTTCAAGGATAAAATTATTCATCGGTTCTCTCTTTACGAATCCTTGAATGCAGATGTTGAAAAATATTTTGAACTCAAACAGGATGAAAAAAAATGTCACCAGGAAAAAATAAAGGAGGCCGGCAAACAGATTCGCCGTATACTCAAGGCATTGGATGATTTTTCCCTTGATCCCCACGTTGATTCTCCCACATCCTAAATCACCGAACTGTTAAAAAAATATTGAATTTTTCGCCTGTTGTGATATGAAAAGTAGAGTTCTTTATATCCGGAAAATGGCGATGTATTAACAGACCTCTACAGGGTGGAAGATGAAACGATTCGGACATACACCAGATTATCCAGCGTCAAAAATGGATTCTGTTTATCTGTTTCGGATGAGGCTCCAGCTCATGATCATTATGGTTAAAGCCAGACTGGAGGGCTATCCTGTGGGAAAGTTCAGAAAAGAGGCTGTACTTGAGACAGCGTCACGGCTTCACAAAGACGTGCCACGAACAGATATCAGAATTTCCGGTTCAAAAGGGACCAACCATTTGTTCAAAGAACGGGTCAGGTTGCTCAGCGTTATGGCAACAGCCATGATTTTAGACGATTATCCCTTGGGTATTCATCGGCGGGAGGCTGTACTGGATAATATCGAGACCATTGTTTCCCTCCTTTTTCCGGAACAGGATTTTTCCCTTTATCATAAAATACTCCAGGCCGCCTGATCGAAGCGTGGTGCAGGAGATCCCCTCATTATAGAAAATGTTAAAATAGTGGTTGTGGACGATGAGCCTGGGATTCGGGCATTAACCGTGGATGCACTCTCCTATTGCGTCAACCGAGATGTGGTCTCATTTCCGGACGGAATTTCTGCCTGGCACTACCTTGATGGCGTCAACGGGGCAGATCTGGTGATTTCTGACGTGGATATGCCGGCCATGGACGGGCTTGAACTGCTGGGCAAGTTTAAAAAAAATTGGGAAGATAAAATTTTTATTCTCATGTCGGGCAGGGAAGAGAACGAGGCAAAGGCCGAATCGGCAGGAGCAGACGCATTCCTGAAAAAACCATTTTCCATCAATGATCTGTTTAAAATTGTTCAGCACTTTGTGGTGGATTAAAGATTAGCTCCAAAATTATTTGATCTTTTGTTTTCAAAATACCCAGTAAAGGTTTTTAAAAAAATACCCAGTAAAGGTTTTTAAAAAAAACATTTAATAAGGGGTTTTGGAAACAATTTAGATCAAGTTATTTAATAAGGATTCCTAAAAGATCCAGTAAGAAAAATCGAGCCCCTAATTTTGTTTCTCAACCACCGGGGTGATCCGGTCCAGAAGTTCATCCGGGGAAAAGGGCAGGTCTCTGAACAATTTATCCTCCAGTGCCAGGGTTTCATCCCACATCTTTTGAATCAATCGATTGAATTCCGGGTGTTTTCCGTATTTTTTTTTGATATAGTCCAGTCTCTGTTCCAGGGAGACTACCCGGTCATGAAGTACCCTCTTATCGGCATAATTGACAATTTCCGGTTCGGATACAGGCTGGTCCGGACGACAGACATCCAGCATCACATGTTGACGGATGATGTCACCGATTTCAGGATAGCCCAGTTCCGTCATTAATCCGGCACCGGTTTCGGAATGGATCTCCTTGGTGTCGAAACTACGGGTTTTGGTGATGTCATGGAGGAGGGCGGCTTTTTTGACCAGATCCATATTCAGGAGGGGGCTGGTTTTACTGATGCCCCGGCAGAGACAGATCGCTACATTGGAGACCATGACCGAGTGATCAATGATATGATCCATCATCTCCATCTCTTTTATGATCCGGAAGCATTCCTTGTCCGTGGGCAGGTTCATATCTTCCTTTATATTGAAAAGCGAGAATCGGTGGATCGGCGAGAGCATCAGTGTATCCCACTTTTTCGTTGTTTGTTATGTTCGCTGTCAATAAAAAAATACAAGCACAATTAGTATTGAAGTTATACGCTTTACTGTTATTATAGGAAAGATTTTTTTATACCTAACGGTGATTTCCATGCCCATACTTACACAGATTATTTCAGGGGGCCAGACCGGTGCGGACCGGGCAGCCCTTGATACAGCCATAAAATTCAACATCCCCCACGGGGGATGGATCACACGGGGACGGCGGACCGAAGAGGGACCCCTGTCTGATAAATACAGGCTAAAGGAAATGGTTTCCCGGGATTACCCCAGCCGGACCCGGCAAAATATCCTGGATTCCCACGGTACAATCATCATCTCCCGGGGCCCTCTCACCGGGGGCTCAAAGCTGACACACACTGCGGCCATGGTGGCGGGCAGGCCGGTCTGCCATATTGACCTTATGACTCAGGATATTTTTGAGGCAGCCTTGATCCTCCACTCCTTTGTCCTTGAAAACCATCTTGGGGTGCTGAATGTGGCAGGCCCGAGAGCCAGCCATGATCCGGCCATTTATTTTGATGTGAAATCCGTCATGGAGTCCATGCTTTACCTGGTTTACCTGGATAAAGAAGCGGAAAATGATTCTGAAATGGACTGGCCCGCTGTTTCGGAGCAGGGAGATGCCCGGGATGCTGATCAGGCCGTTGAATGGATAACCAATGATTTGTCTCTTAAGACCAGAACCCTGGTTGGGCGGATGGATGATGCCCGAGTGGGGGATGTTTACTTTTCAATGCTGGATTATATCAAGGTCAGGACCGGTCTGGACCGGGAAAACAGCAGGTTGTTCACCTGTCTGGGAAAGGGCAGGGATCGGCTTGAGTACACCCCAGAAGACGGGGCCATGGATATTGTTAAAGCTTTGAAATCCTACCTGGCCCTGCACCACAACCTTAGGATTCTGCCGTGATACCCATCCGCGACAATAGGGTTTCAGACTGCATTCCCATTGCCACCTATGGGATCATGGGCGTTACCACCCTGGTCTTTTTCTGGCAGTTAACCATTGGCCTGGATAATGAGGCGATTTTTTATATTTACGGGTTTGTTCCTGGCAAATATACTCTGGGTGAGCTGTCCCGCCATTTTACTGGAGAAAATAAACTCTTCTCGCTTTTGTCCTATATGTTCCTCCACGGCGGGTTCTGGCATTTCCTGGGGAATATGTGGTTTTTATACATATTCGGGGATAATATCGAGGCACATCTCGGATCTGCCCGGTTTCTTGGATTTTATCTGATTTCCGGACTTATATCCGCTATGTTTCATTTTTTTTTGAATTTTTATTCCCCTGTGCCCACCATCGGGGCCAGCGGGGCCATTGCCGGGGTCATGGGGGCCTATTTCCTCTTGTATCCCAGATCTAAAATACTAACTCTTGTGCCCATTCTGATTTTCCCCATTTTTATCCAGATTCCGGCCTTTTTATTTCTTGGGCTCTGGTTTTTGATTCAGTTCTTTAATGCCGCAGGCCAGGGTACAGGGGCTGGAGTGGCCTGGTGGGCCCATGTGGGCGGTTTCCTTGCCGGGGTGGCCTTGATTCGCCTCAACGAAAGGGTTCCTTCCACCGGTACCCAGGAGAAAATTGTCCGGTTTACCCGAAAGAAGAATTCTCCTAAACTCCAGGTGATTACCCCGGTGGCAAAGGACAGGGGGCCTGATCTCCAGGGTAGCATTGAACTGACCTCTCTTGAGGCGCTAACCGGAACCCGGAAGATGATTACCATCCCATGGGGATTTCACAAGCCTTTATATAAGGTGGTGGTTCCTGCTGGCATCAGGCAGGGGACCCGGCTGAGACTTAGGGGTAAAGGCCGGCAATTGCCCGGATATCCCAAAGGCGATCTCTTGCTGAAGGTGGAAATCAGAAATGCTCTATAAAAAAATAGAATCAGAGGTGAAAGTAAGATATTTTATCTGGGTGAAATATCTTATGATGACCTGCCTGTTTCTGGTGGTGGTGATCCAGTCCATTATTCTGGCCCTGCCTCTGATTGTGGAATCCCAGATCAAAGCCCGGCTTCCCGATGAAATCCGTGAGCTGGAACCTGATTTCAGTGTCGAAGATATCGGCCTTACCCGAACCATTTTGAGGGACCTTCGTTTAGGGAATGGTTTGACAATTGATCTGGCCGAGTTGAGATACCAATGGAAGGGGGCCAAGGATTTTAAGCTTAAAAAAGTGATCGTTTCAGGCCTTTGCCTTGATCTGGTTCTGGACGATTCAAACCGGGTCAGGTTTAATGAGAGGGTGTTTCCCCCGAATAAAAACCTGGAAAACAAAGGGGAGGCGTCCGGGAAGAAAAATGAGCCTCTTTCCTGGCAGGATCTCTTGGATTTTTTCCCTCTCATACCCGAAGAAATCCGAATCAAAAATTCAGATGTGAACATAGAGGGCAAGCAGGGAAAGATCAGAATTCCTGGGAACCTGATGGTACGCCTGGATGCGAACCGGGGCAGGGGGGATATCCGCCTGGGCCTCAGCCCCCTGGGCCAATCTCTTGAACTTATAGCGGCACTGGATTTAAAGGCGGCTATAGAACAGGGTCTGAATAAGGCTGTCGCGCAAATTGAGGCCCGGGTCCATGGCTTCAATCCGGCCTGCCTTACCCTCTTGTTTCCCAATATCTTTCAAGGATTTACCCCTGCCGGTCCTCTGGATGTAATAGTGAGCCGCCAGGGCCCTGGGCCCTGGCTGTTTAATGTGTCCGGCGGAACCGTCAGGGCCTGGGGATTACCCCAAATGAGGCTGGTCCAATTCAGTGGAGAGGTTAACGGATTTCATCTGAAGGGGACAGGGGATATGGAACTCCGGGACGGGGGCCTGTCAGACTTCGGGCTGAATTTTCGGTTTACGGCTGGTGTTGAACCGGGCAGTGAACCGGTGTTTGACCTCTCCTTTAAGAGCCATGATAAGGATGAACTGGCTCTGGACCTGACCCGGGCCGGCTGGATACCTCAAAACAGGGGGATGCCTGAAAAAATTATCATTGCCCGGCCCAGGCTATCCCTAAATGTAAAGGGAACAATGTCCAGGCAGAATTGCAATCTTGAATTTACCGGGCAGTCTCTTGGAGTAAATTCCAGTGCAGTAAATTCCAGTGCCGGGACTCTTGGTGTGAAAGAGGTTTCCCTTACCGCAGGGCTGAACCGCATGGGCAATGGTCTTTTTCCCATTGAATCCGGACAAATCGAGTTCAAGGCAAAGGCCCTTGCCTTACAATTAAAAGGGGCAGGGCTTAGAAGTAGGGCAGTGAACATAAAGGCCGAGATCAAGCAGGATTATAAAAATAAGAAATTGTCAATAGGTTTTGACGGCGCTCTGGCGGGTATCCGGTCCGTATCAGCGAGTTCAACCCTTGCCATGGACCGGGGCGGGGTGACTGGAAGGGTGATCCTGGATCAAGCCTATGTCCCTTCTGTCCGGTTGGTTGCCAAGGTTAGGAATGCCGGCCTGGATCTCAGAGACCAGGGCATCGCCGTCTCAGGAATGGATATCCGTCTGCCCACCACATATCCCTTCCGGCCGGAAACCCGGCCTGGAACCCTGGTGGTAAAAGCCTTAACCTATGACAAGCGCTTTTCTGCCGGGCTGTCCGCCGACCTGATCCAGACCCGGGATATGGGGGGGACGCTTATTGGAAAGATCTCAAGCCGTGAAATTCCGGATCTTATCCTTGACCTGGCCCTTGAGGCAGGTGCGGACCAGGTAGGCCCGAGTTCTTTTGTTCCCTGGACTCAGATCACCCTGGTATCCAGCCATTTTGTATTGACCGGGGATGATGTCGCCCGGCTGTTACCGGGGACCCCGATGCCCGGGACGTTCCAAACAGAGATCTCCTCTGAGATCAGGATCTCCCTGAAAGATCATGCCCTTGATACCCATGGCTACATCCGGGTCCATGAGGGTAATCTTGATTTTCCGGATCTGGATCTTAAGGCCCAGGGTATCACAGGACAGATTGACTTTAACGATCTCCTTGTGCCCGAATCCCTGCCGGGTCAGGCAATTTTTGTTAAATCCGTCAATGCCGGCCAGTTCCGGTTTGATGACGGGGCCATTCGTTTCAGCATTGAAGACGGACGTTCCTTGAATATTGAAAATCTGACATTCAAATGGTGCAACGGCCTGGTGTCCACAGAGTCTCTCAGGCTGCCGGCTGTTGATGATAGAATTTTTCTGACCCTGTATTGCGACCGTCTGGAAATGGACAGCCTGCTCCAGCAGATCGGGGCCTTTGACGCCAGGGGCGGCGGAACCCTAAACGGCCGGATTCCGGTGGTTTATGATAAGGGTGAGATTTCCTTTGACAACGGATTCCTCTTTTCCACCCCGGGCCGTGGCGGAAGGGTGTTTGTCAAAGATCTGGACCGGATGCTGGACGGGTTTCCAAGGGATACCCCTGAATTCTCACAATTGGACCTGGCCGGAGAAGCCTTAAAAGATTTTCAGTATGAGTGGGCAAAATTGAGTATGAATACCAAAGGGGACACCCTGGATGTTCGAATGGAACTGGACGGAAAACCTTCAGGAGTACTTCCTTTTGAGTATAGAAAGAATGTGAATTCTTTCATGCGGGTGGATGCATCCAGCCCCGGGTCCAGGTTTCAGGGGGTAAAACTGGATGTTAATCTAAAACTTCCCTTTAACCGTGTCATGAAATTTGGTAATAAATTAAAGAGTATACTAGAATAATATAAAGGAGAGAATATGGTCAAGAAACTGGGTTCCATTACCATCTGTTTTTTTTTCCTGGCCCTGGCCGGATGCAGTACCAGCCATGAGGTGGAGGTGAAGCCGGTTGAAATCAAGCCCATCCACATTACCATTGATGTGAATGTCAAGGTTGACAGGGCACTGGATGATTTCTTCGGTGATATTGACGCGGCTGAAGATCAACTTGAAAAGAAAGAGGGGGAATAATGAAATTGACTAATAAAATTATTCTGTTTGCTGTTGCAGCAGTGTTTATTGTCACAGGGACGGTTTGGGCCGGGGGCATCAAAGATCGGATGAAACAACGACTGCCGGCGATCACCAGCCTCAAGGCCCAGGGCCTTGTAGGGGAAACCAACCAGGGATACCTGGGATTTGTTACCGGCAACCGGGCCAATGCCGATGTGGTGGCTGCCGAAAATAAGGATCGGAAATCCATTTACATGAAGATTGCACAGCAGCAGGGGGCTTCGGTGGAACTGGTGCAGAAACGGCGGGCCCAGGCCCTTGCTGGCCGTGCCAAACCGGGGCAGTATATACAGAATTCAGCAGGCGCCTGGGTGAAAAAATAGTATAATTTAAGAGTTGACTATTCCAGGTCGAGGGGGTAAGTAATTCCTTAACAACGGGCAGAAGCCCGTAATTGAAGTAATAGCAACAGGCATGTGCAGCTTGGCCTTCCAGTCACTTGCACATAATAAAAAATGAAAGAGTTTACAGGGTTTGTGTAGTTCTTTCATATAAAAATACATATATAAAATCACCGCCACGAAGGTTTGAAAAGGATATTATCCTTTTCCCTTCGTGGTTTTTTTTGTTTAAACCCTATGATTTAAGGAAATGGAAAATGAAACACTCACTCACTATTGCAACATTTGCCCTGGTTCTATTTTTTACCTCCACAGCCTTTGCCCACTTTGGCATGGTTATCCCCTCGGACAACATGGTTGCCCCGGATGACCCTCGAAAAATATCTTTGTCCCTCTCCTTTTCCCATCCCTTCGAGGGGATCGGCATGGAGTTGCTCAAACCCAAGGCCTTTTTTCTGGTTACAGGAGGAAAAAAAGCTAATCTCATGGATACCCTCAAGGCCTCAGCCGTAATGGACCATCCGTCCTGGACCGCGGAGTACGGAATTAAGCGCCCGGGCGCCTACGCCTTTGTCATGGAGCCTTCGCCCTATTGGGAGCCTGCGGAGGACTGTTTTATTGTCCATTATACCAAGACGGTTGTAGCGGCATTCGGGGATGATTCCGGCTGGGATGAAGAACTGGGGCTGAAAACCGAAATCGTTCCCCTTTCCAAACCCTTTGGTCTCTATTCGGGCAATATTTTCCAGGGTATTGTCAAGCTCAACGGAAAGCCCGTACCCTATGCTGAGGTGGAAGTTGAATTTTATAACCAAGATAAAAAAGCAAAGGCACCGGCTGAAGATATGATCACTCAGACCGTCAAGGCCGACGGCAACGGCGTTTTTTCCTATGCCGTACCCCGTTCGGGATGGTGGGGATTTGCCGCCTTGAATACCTCGGATAAAAAAATGGTGCATGCAGGGGAAAAAAAGGATATAGAGTTAGGCGCTGTGATTTGGGTTAAATTTGAAAACTGGCAGGAAAACTAATATGCATATATCCGAGGGCGTTCTATCCGGTCCCGTCCTCGGGGCAGGTGCAGCCTTTACTCTGGGCTGCACCACCCTGGGACTGAAAAAGATAAATTATGATCAGATGGTCCATGTGGCCATTCTGGCCTCGGCATTTTTTGTGGCCTCCCTGATCCATGTAAATATCGGGCCGGTGAGCGTTCACCTCATCCTTAACGGGGTGGTTGGCCTGCTGTTGGGCCTGGCGGCATTCCCGGCAATTTTAACGGCCCTGGTGCTCCAATCCCTGCTCTTCCAATACGGCGGGCTCACCGCCCTTGGGGTCAATGCCGTGATCATGGCCGTGCCTGCGGTGATGGTTCATTACCTGTTTTTGCCCCTTTTAGGAAAATCTCCTGCCCTGACCTTTACAGGGGGATTTCTGGCAGGTCTCTTTTCCATTTGCGGGTCATGCCTGCTTCTGGCAGGGGCCCTCTGGTTCACGGATGAGCAATTCCTTAAAACCAGCATGGCCATTGTCACGGCCCATGTACCGGTGATGATCATCGAAGGGATCATCACGGGATTCTGCATCTCATTTCTGGTCAAAGTATATCCTGAAATCCTACCGAGAAAGATAAGATCATGAAAAAAAACATATGGGGTATTATTCTTTTTTTATGGGTGGGGGCATTGTTTCTGCCCGGTTCAGCCCTTGCCCACCGGGTCATCCTCTTTGCCTGGGTGGAAGAGGGCATGGTTCATGTGGAGGGTGGGTTTGGCAGCGACAAGCCAGCCCAGAACTGTGACATAAAGGCCTTTGGCAAAAATCAATCCCTTATTTTTACAGGAAAGACAGATGCGGCAGGCCGCTTATCCTTTAAAGTGCCTGGGGGCCATACCTCGGACATGGTGCTGGAACTTGCTGCCGGACCAGGCCATAAGGGAACCTGGACCATTGGGGCTGAAGAATTTGAGGCGGTTCAAGCCCCGCCGGAACCCAATGAATCCCCCCAGCATAAGGCCCTGGAAAAAGGGGCCGACCCCCTAAAGATTCTTGCCGGAATCGGTGTCATTTTCGGCCTGGCACTGGGAGTGGGACTCTTAAGGAAAAAGTCCAAAGGATCTTTCCATGATTGATCACTCCCTTGAATACGGCAGTTCCCCCATCCATAAACTGGACCCCGCAATAAGGGTGGTGATTGCGGGGTTTCTCTCTGTTGCCGGAGCCCTGTCCCAGCACCTGGGCATTATTTCATGCTATCTGGTCTTAAGCCTCATTCTCTGTGCCCTGGCCGGTCTTTCCTTGAATCAGGCCGCAGGACGGTTAAAGCCCTTGTTCTGGTTTCTGGTCATGATATGGATCTTTCTGCCGTTGACCTTTAGCCAGGATATCATGGCCCAATACGGGTGGATTACCATCAGCCGTGCCGGTATTGAGCTGTCCGCACGGATCACCCTGAAGGCCGTGGCCATCCTGTTGATATTTTCTGCTTTGATCACCACCATGCCTGTTGCCTCCCTGGGGGCGGCCCTCCATCGCTTAAAAGTGCCGGATAAAATGGTCTTTCTCCTGCTCATGACCTATCGGTATATTGCCGTGATCCAGGAGGAATACCATCGCCTGCTCCGGGCCGCCAGGTTCCGGGGGTTTTGCCCGGGTACAAACATTCACTCATATAAAACCTATGCGTATCTGGCCGGTATGCTTTTTGTCCGGGCCTCCCACCGGGCCAGACGGGTCTACCAGGCCATGCTCTGCCGGGGATTCAGCCAGAAATTTCATACCCTTGACGTTTATGCCCCCTATGGGCTAAACTCTGCTTTTTTTGGGGCCATGGCGGCCGCAGGCACGGCACTCATACTTATTGAAAGGTTTTGGATATGAACAGCATCATTCACCTGGAAGACATCAGCTTCTCATATCCGGGTTCATCAACAAAGGTGTTGGACGGGCTGAACCTTAAGATTTCCTCAGGAGACCGCATCGGCCTCATGGCACCCAACGGCAGCGGAAAAACCACCCTGTTGCATACCATCATGGGCCTGTGCCGGCCTGAATCAGGCACCATAAAGATATTTGACACACCCATGAACACGGAAAAGGATTTTTCATCCATCAGGACCCGTGTGGGACTGCTGTTTCAGGATTCCGATGACCAGCTATTCTGTCCCACGGTGATGGAGGATGTGGCATTTGGTCCCCTGAACATGGGGCTGGGCCGCAAGGCATCCGTTGCAAAGGCGGAAAGCGTTCTCGACAGCCTGGGCATAAAAAACTTTCAAAACCGGGTAACCCACCGGCTCAGTGGCGGTCAGAAACGGCTGGTGGCGCTGGCCGCGGTCCTGGCCATGTCCCCCGAAATCCTGCTGCTGGACGAGCCCACCTCTGGACTGGATGCGGGTGTGAAAAAGACCTTGACCGGTATTTTAAACCGCCTGGATATTTCCTATTTAATTATTTCGCACGAGTTTGATTTCCTCAACACGGTGGCTGATAAGATTTTTTCCATGGAAGAGGGAAGAATTCTTACCGATGAAGAGATTCATGTCCACCACCATGAGCATGTACACAAGCATGGCCGCAATCCCCATATCCACAAATAGAATGAGATTAAAAGCACTATGGTTCCGCTGGCAGCAATTGTCGGTGGCCTCCCGGCGGTAGACAAGATAATCCACGGAAATAAAATTGAACCGCACACTGAATTCTTCCCAGAAAAACCATTCGGCAATCATGCCCAATCCCAGACCGTAAACAACTAAAAATTCTGTCACCTGTGTCAAAATTGTAAAGGTCCTGGTTTCAAGCAATTCATTTGGTAAAACCATAGCACCGGAATCATGAACAAGTTATGAAGATGAAGTAGGTTCAGAGAATAAAACGCACCTTACTAAAGTTTAATAGTCCTTTAAAAAAGGGTGATGCGCTTGCTGGGGTTTTTTCAGGAGGGGCAAATATGCGAAAGTAAATGTGGGCCGTTGGGTATGGCCCGGTAAAAAAATGGCCATGGAGTTGTCCATGGCCATGAAAAAAATATCTCTGTCTAATTTTTGAACAGGAATAGGGTCGGTGCCAAAATTTCTTGATCTTTTGTTTTCAACATACCCATTAGGGGTTTTTATAAAAAAATACGCATTTAACGGGTTTTGGAAACAATTTAGATCAAGTTGTTTTGTAGCAATTTCTTAGGATCAATGTCTGCCTTCCATCAAATTCGTCAGCTCTTTCTGGATGCAGTAGTAGATGTCGTCATCACTGCCGTACACATCTATAACGTCTTTGTGGTTGATAAGCGTTTCAACCACAAAAGCGGTGAGGTAGAGGCTGGCGATATTTGGATTGGATATCAGGGTTCTGAAGGGGGCGACTGCATAGTCAATATCAAAATCCTCTGCCCGACACAGGGTATCCAGGCAGCGTACAATCTGGTTTTCAACACTGGATTTGCTCACGGTTTCGACGAGTCCTGTTTCAATGAGCTTCATGGAGACTTTATTACTGAATAAATCAATGTTGTCCCGGATGGTGCTGATGGTTTTAATTCTTTCCCGTTCTTTGGAAGATTCTATTTTTGAAAGAAGTTTTGATTCTCTGTTTCCGGTGTAAAAAATCTTGGCCATTGATTTATCCTTAAGTTAACAAAATAGTTAAATACCAATCCTAGTTATATTATAATTGCCGTATCTTTATCAAGGTAAAAATTAGACTTCCTGAATAATGATCTGGGCGGCATGGGCCTTAAACTTATTCACTTTTAGTTTAAACAAAATTCGGCTGAAATAGGCGGGCAGATCTGTTGTGGAGGGCAGGTTAAAGTGAAGGGCTTCGACCTGGTGTACGGATGATTCCCCTTTTAAGAACATTTTCCGGTGGCAGGTGCCGATGATGTGGGAGGAGGCTACCCAAAGGTTCCTGGCCAGAAAAACGGGTTCCGGATTTGCTGTGCCGAACGGCCTTAAGCCGTCAATTTCCCGGGCAAGGGCATAGGTCATATCGTCAATTGAAAGTTGTGCATCCACCTTTGAAATTTTTTGAAAATCCGCGTCCGAATAACAGGTGTCAAGGTGGGCCACCAGGGCCGGCTTTAAGTCCTCAAGGTTTTCTTCTTTAAGTGTCAGTCCGGCTGCCATCGCATGGCCCCCGAATTTCTCAAATAGGTGGCTGTGTTCCGAAAGGGCCTGATGAATATTGATCTGGTTGACGCTTCTGCAGGAACCGGTGGCCTTACCGTTGTTCAAGGAGAGAAGCACCACGGGGCAGGTGTATTTTCTGGACAGCCGGGAGGCGGCAATGCCCAGAACCGAAGGGTTCCATTTTCCGTCCCAGAGGACCAGGATTCTACCCTCCAGAAGACAGGGGTCCAGGGTTATCCGGTTTTCGATGTCCTGGACGATTTCCCGTTCAATATACTGGCGTTTCAGGTTCAGCTGATCCAGGAGCTGTGCGCTTGTATCGGCCTGTCCGGGATCCCGGGCCGTGAGGTGGGATACACAGATCCTGGCATGGGAGATCCGGCCGGCGGCATTTATTCTGGGGACAAGTTTAAAGGAGACATCATCTGAATCCATCCGTTTGAGATCCAGGCGGGCGGAATGAGCCATGGCTCGGATCCCAGTTCGTTCCCCCTTTTGTATCTGCCGCAGTCCTGCCACACACAGGGTTCTATTGTCATGGGTCAGGGGAACCATGTCCCCGATGGTGCCGATGGCAAATAGATCCAGGTATTGGATCAGATTGGGTTCCTGAAATTTTTCCCAGATTCCCTTTTCCCTGAAATGTTTCCTCAGGGCCATGACCAGATAAAAGGCAACGCCCACCCCGGCCAGGTAATCCAGACCGGCTTTGCATTGGGACTGTTTGGGGTTGATCAGGGCCAAAGCCTGGGGCAGGGTGTCTCCGGGTTCATGGTGGTCGGTGATGATAACGTCAATGTCTTCCCGGGCAGCAGCGTCGACGGCCTCATGGGAACTGATGCCGCAGTCCACGGTAATGATCAGGTCCACGTCCATCTCTGCTGCAAGTGCGATATGGGGGGGATGAAGACTGTAGCCCTCTTTGGTCCGGTGGGGGATATACCAGGTGGTATTGGCTTCTACCTGGGAAAGAAATTCAAAAATGATGGCCGTGGCCGTGACACCATCCGCATCAAAGTCCCCGAATACCAGGATTTTTTCCTTGTTGGTCACTGCGGTATAAATCCGCTCCACCCCTTTTTCCATATCTTTGAGGTCAAAGGGATTGGCCAGACGGCTGAAATCAGGATTCAGGAAAAATCGGGCTGCTTCAGGATCTGTGACGCCACGGTCCGACAGAAGGCCGGCTATAACCGGATGACAGTTCAGGGCCCCGGTCAGACGGGTAACAATTGTAGGATCTGGTGCAGCATATGTGAATTGGGTATCCATGGGCTGATCAGGGTTATAACGGCTATATTCTTATATGTCCAGTGTAAACGCATCCATAAATAAAGAGAGAAGACCTTGATCAGCGAGAGCCGCGAGATCAGCGGATCTTACCCGGGGGTGCGGCCGGGTTGATGGGTGCCGATGAGTATGGGGAACAGGTACGGAAGCGGGTGGCGGTATCTGGTGAGTATTGGGTAAAATATCGTTTGAGTATTGAATGCCATTGATGATATATTACGGGTTTTATAAGGAGATACAGACTCAATCATATCATGAAGACCCAAGTTAAAGAATATATGGTGGACAAGACCCGTATCGGATTTATCCGGTTTATTTTTGAGGCCTACGAAGGCGTTGCCGTGGTCACCACACTGGACCCGAAAAAAGGCCATATTAAATTGTCCATGGCACCGGAGCAGACCCAGACAGCATTCATGGTGGTCGAGGATTTGAAAAAGGATTTTTATTTTGAAGCAATCGAATAGAGGAAAGGCATTTATCAATACCATTGGGTGTCAGATGAATGTCTATGATTCTGAAAAACTGGCCGGTATTCTGACAGCCTATGGATATGAAAAAACCGAGAATATGGATGAAGCAGACCTGGTCCTGTGCAATACCTGCTCCATCCGCCACAAGGCCGAGGAAAAAGCCTTCAGCTTTCTTGGACGGTTTGCCAGGGAGAAAAAGAAGCGGCCTCATCTCATTACCATCATGGCCGGATGCGTGGCCCAGCAGGAGGGGAAGAAGGCTTTCAAACGCTTGCCCCATCTGGATCTTGTCTTGGGAACCCAGGCCTTTGCCCGGCTGGGCGCCCATCTGGACGATCTGGCTGCCGGGAAACGGAAAATTGTCGACACGGCCGAGTCCGAAGTGATTTTTGAGGCCATGCCTGATACCACGGGGAGTAATGAATCCGAGATATCAAAGTTTGTGACCATCATGCAGGGGTGTGAAAATTTTTGCACCTATTGTGTGGTGCCCTATGTCAGGGGCCGGGAAAAAAGCCGGGACCCCAAGGCCATTGTCCAGGAAATTGAAATCCTTGCCCGGTCCGGTATTAAAGAGGTCACCCTTCTGGGCCAGAATGTCAATTCCTACGGGGGCCAGGATTCAGATATCGGGTTTCCCCAGCTGCTGGAACTGATCAGCCAGATAGAGGGGATCCGGAGAATCCGTTTTGCCACCTCACACCCCAAGGATCTGTCACCTGATCTGATCCGGGTCATGCAGGATCTTGACAAGGTATGCGCCCATCTCCATTTGCCGGTCCAGTCGGGATCGGATAAAATTCTTAAAAAAATGAACCGGGGCTATACCCGCCAGACCTATCTGTCCAGGGTGTCCGCCCTGAAGGAAGCCTGCCCGGACATGGCCTTGTCCACGGATATTATTGTGGGATTTCCCTCTGAAACCCATGAAGATTTCATGGAGACCATGGATCTTCTGGACCGGGTTGAATTTGATTCCATCTTTGCTTTTGCCTATTCGGACAGGTCCTCTGCGCCTGCAGCCAAATTTCCCAATCAGGTGGATGAAAAAGTCAAAATGGAGCGGCTGAACCAGCTTTTTGCCCATCAGGATATTTGTACGGAAAAGAAGAATAAGGCCACCATCGGCAGGGATCTTGATGTCCTGGTGGAAGGGGAAAGCCTCAAACCCAGAGAGGGTTTTGTTGAAAATTATCCAGATATGAACCAGATGTTCGGCAGAAGCGAATCCAATAAGATAGTACACTTTCCTTCGGACCAGGCCAAGATTGGAGACCTGGTTAAAATTCGTATTGAAAATGCCTACCCCCATTCCCTCTGGGGCCAGGTGGTTGAAAGTTGATCATCATGAAAAATAAATCAGTTAAAATTGGAAGAAATGACCTCTGCCCCTGCGGCAGCGGAAAAAAATTTAAAAACTGCTGCCGGAATGAAAAGGCTGAAATTTCCCTGAGAGACGAATACAAGAACCGGTATGATATTATCCTGAAAACCCCTGAGCAGATCGAAGGCATCAGGAAGGCAGGAAAACTGCTTTTGTCCATCATGGACGGGGTGGAGAACATGATTCGGCCAGGTTTAAAGACAGATGATATCAACACCTATGTCCATGAAGAAACCATCAAAGCCGGTGCCATACCCGCCCCCCTCAACTATCGGGGCTTTCCCAAGAGTGTATGCGTGTCCGTCAATGAGGTGATCTGCCACGGGATTCCCGGAGAACGGGTCCTTGAGGACGGTGACATCGTGAATGTGGATATCACCCCCATCCTGAACGGCTATTATGCCGATGCCAACAGAACCTTTTTTGTGGGTACCCCATCGGCCCAGGCTAAAAAAATTGTATCGGTGGCAGCAGAATCCCTGCGCCGGGCCATTGAAATCGTTTCACCTGGTGCCACCTTAGGGGATATCGGCCACGCCATTCAAAGCTATGCCGAAGGACAGGGATGTTCAGTGGTCCGGGAGTTTGTGGGCCACGGGGTGGGCATTGATTTCCATGAGCAGCCCCAGGTCCTCCATTTCGGCAAACCGGGTAAAGGTGTTGCCCTGGTGCCGGGCATGGTCTTTACCATAGAACCCATGGTCAATCTGGGGAAAAAAGAACTCCACGTCCTGGAAGACCGGTGGACCGCCGTGACCAATGACGGGTCCCTGTCTGCCCAGTTTGAGCAGACCATTCTGGTCACAGAAGATGGATACGAAAGCCTGACCCCCTATCCACTTTAGATAAGGATCGGATCCAAAATTACGTGAACTTTTGTTTTCAGAATATCCACCGCTTTAAGCAGTCTTTTAAGGGGGGGGGACAATTTAGATCAGGTTAGTTTGTAAAGATTCCTAAGGATGAATTGACAGCACAATGTTGAACAAGGTCTTTTCCGCTGCATTTATAGGGTTCTTGGGCATCAGCTCAGCACTGTTTTTCTGCCTGGCCCTGGTGATCCGGATCATTACCGCCCCTTTTGACTCCCGCAGGATCATCACCAATGTATTCTCTGCCTTCTGGGCTTCGGTGTATACCTGGTGCATGCCGTCCTGGGCTGTCCGTATTGAGGGGCGTCATAAGCTGTCCCTGGACAAAAATTATGTCCTGGTTTCTAATCATCAGAGTCAGCTGGACATTCTGGTGCTCTACCGCCTGCTTTTCCCCTATCGGTGGGTATCCAAGGCCGCCGTATTCAGGCTTCCCTTTATTGGATGGAATATGCTGCTCAACGGGGATATAAAGCTGCTCCGAGGCGATAAAAAAAGTATTTCAGCCATGATGGACCGGTGTGAAGCATTGCTCAAGAAGAATATTTCCATCTTCTTTTTCCCCGAAGGCACCCGGTCAAGGGACGGACGGCTGGGAGGCTTTAAACCAGGGGCTTTTATCCTGGCCAAGCGTGCAAAGGTTTCCATCCAGCCCATTGTACTCAACCATACCCGGGAGGCCCTGCCCAAACACTCCCTGACCATAAAGGGGCGGCATGAGATGGAGGTAAGGGTTCTGGATGAACTGCCCTATGAGCGGTTTAAGGATATGGAACCCGGAGAGATTGCGGAGATGGTCAGGAAGATTATCGCTGCCCATGTTCCTGAAATGGGTGAGCAGGCCCCTTGCGGACGCCTGCCACAGGACACTGTTTAATATGTTCTATAAATTTTTCTGTGAGTCCGGGATCTGTTTCATGGGCATAAACTTTTCCCTTGCCGTCCATGCCCCGGATAATCCCGTCAGTGAAAAATAGTTCCACCAGCTCCTTACTGATTCTGTGTCGGTGGCTGGAGCCCTGTCCCCCCACAGTATCCACCAGGGACTTCAGATAATTAAGAATCCGGGTGAGCCGGAGCAGGGTTGCCGCCTGTAACCGGGAGGTGGTATGATCCAGGGGCAGGGCCGTGGACCGCATCAGGGCGAACGAGGCGGGCAGGATGTTTTCCCTTTGGCAGATGCCGTAATCCCGGCTGCCCGGGGCCGGATAAAATACGGAAAATCCGGCCAGGGTCCGCCGCTGTGCCAGCATGAGAAGGTCCTCCAGGGAGGAGTTGGCGGTTTGGCCCGGAGCGCCCCCGATGATATAAGAAACAGCATCCATCCCTTCTGATTCAGCCATTTCAAGGGCCTTGTCATGGGCGTTCCGCACATCCGGCCGGTTGAAGCGTTTGAGCTGTGCCATTGAAAATGATCCCAAAGAGAGGTTCAAGGTTTTAAATCCCGATTCCTTCATGGCTGAAATGATTTCCTGGTCCAGGGAGGGGGGATAGAGACCGTTCATGGCCCTCAGTTCCACCTGTTTGCCCCTGAAAATTTTTCGGATACCTGCCAGCAGTTCCATCACCCATTTTTTATCCAGGGTGAGGTTTTCATCTTCAAAATCGATAAATCCGATCTGTCTGTGATCTGCCTGTATTTGAATCTCATTTAAGATTCCCGGGACTTCCCGCCTCCGAAACCGGGCGTGGGAGGAGAGGGCGGATACCGAACAATAGGAACAGGGAAACGGGCATCCCCTGGAGGCCACTACAGTGATGGCCGCCTTTTTGTTTCGCTGGTAGAAATTCCAGTTGATTTTGTTTTGGGCGGGCAGGGGGAGGTTTTCCAGCTCTTCGGCCCAGGCCGGTTCATTGATGTGAAAGGATTTTTCTTTTCTGAATCCTATTCCTGGAATTTTCTCAAGTTGGTCTGATTTGTTTTTCAATGCCCGGCACAATAACGCCATGGAGACCTCTCCTTCTCCCCTGAGAACAAAATCTACCGCCTCACATTCAAGGGTCTGCTCCGGAAAAAGGGTGGGGTGGTGCCCTCCCATGATGACAATTGTCCCTGGGCAAAACTTTTTAACAGCCCTGGCCGTATCCAGGGCCTGGTCTGCATAGGCGGTGAATAAAGAGGATATTCCAACGGCCATGGGCTGTTTTTCCCGAATTATACAGGCCAGGTGTTCATGGCTGTACCCGAAATGTCTGAACCGGTGGAACAGGGAAAAGGCAGTTGAATCCGCCCTGCCGTAGTAGGGGGTCAGGTAGTGAAACTTTTTAGGCCAGTCAATGGGTTTTGATTTGGCGGTGGCCAGTGCGTCGATGATCTCAGTTGTGAATCCCTCTTGCTCTAGTCCTGCGGCAATGGAGGCCAGGCCATAGGGGATAGTCCGTTTACGGGTCAGGTAAAATTCCCGGATGGGAGGCTGGATAAGAAGGACGGCAGACACCTCCTTTCTCCTTACTCCGTTTTGGGGAACATGGCGATTAGGACCAGGCAGGCCACGGGAACAAAGGACGAATACAAAAGCACGGTTTCAAGGCCGTAAATATCTGCCAGTTTTCCGATGCCCGGAGATATGGCCCCGCCAAGGCCGTAGGCAAACCCCATCATCAGGCTGGCCACCATGGCCCTGGAGCCGGGAGCAAGTTTCTGGGCCATGACCACCCCCAGGGGCAGAGGCGCAAGCACTGTGAATCCGGCCAGAAAAGAGCCGACATAGACCCATGAGCCGGGAAGGTAGAGGTAAAGCAGCAGGGTCGGGGGCATGAGCAGAAAAGAGAGGAAAAAAATGGGGCGGAATCCTACCCGGTCCGCCATATATCCGGCCAGCAGCCCGCTCAGGGTGCCTGCCAGGATAAATAATGAGACAATCAGCCCCACCGAGGGCAGGCCATGGCCCATGTTTGTAAGGTAAATGGGCATGAAGGTCATGAAGGTCTGGCCCGCCACGGCCCTGAGCACCATGACCAGCCAGATAAGGAAAATGGCCTTGTATACTTTGCCCAGGGTTTTTTTTAAGGTGCCGAAAAATCCTTCAGAGGAAAGGTTCTCAGACACAGGCTTGGGCAGGTACTTGAGGCAGAATATGAAAGATACTAGCCCGATGACCAGGGTGAACGGCATGGCCTCAAGCCCGTAGGCGGCAACATACCAGGTGATGAATACAGGCCCTATGGCAAAGGCCAGGGTGCCCCCGGTATTAAACAGGGACATGGCAAAGCCGGCCCGGTTGCCGGCATAAAGGTTGACCATCCCCGTGGTGGAGGGGTGGAACACTGAGGACCCAAAAGAGCCCAGACAGAGGATCAGCAGCAGGATCCAGAAATTGGGGGCAATGCCGCAAAACGGGATGCTGAAAAAGGCCAGAAAAAGACCTGCAAACACAAAGCTGCGGGTCTCATACCGGTCTGCCATATACCCCACCACCGGCTGGATGATAAAGGAGAGGAATCTCACCAGTCCGGTGATCAGGCCCACCTGGGCCAGGGTCAGGCTCATCTTGTCCACAAAGGCCGGTAACAAAGGAGTCAAAAAAGAGGAGTAAAAATCCCCGGTAAAATGGACCAGTGTGAGCACCAGGATAATCTTATAATTTACCCCGCTTGCAGTACTGCTGGATGTATCTATACCTATATCTGTCTGGGTCATGGTGGTCTTCTAATTTTTTAAGCTGTGGATGGGCGCAGGAATCCGGCCGCCAAAGGTAACAAACTCATCTTCCAGGTGTGCATGGGGCACATCCATGATCCGGGCCGCCCCCAGAAGGCCCCCGAAATGGACCTTGTCCCCGGCCTTTTTACCGGGAACCGGGATGATCCGGGTGGCCGTGGTTTTGGCATTGATCATGCCGATGGCCATTTCATCGGCAATGATGCCGGCCAGGGACTGTACAGTAATGTCACCGGGTACGGGCACCATGTCCAGGCCCACGGAGCAGACACAGGTCATGGCCTCCAGCTTTTCAATGGTGAGATAGCCCTTGTGGGCGGCTTCGGCAATGTTCAGATCTTCGCTTACAGGAATAAAGGCGCCACTCAACCCCCCCACATGGGAAGAGGCAAAGGCACCGCCTTTTTTTACGGCATCGTTGAGCATAGCCAGGGCCGCAGTGGAGCCGGGCACACCGATGTGGGAAAGCCCAAGGGCCTGGAATATTTCACCGATGCTGTCTCCGACAGTGGGGGTCGGCGCAAGGGAGAGGTCCACCACCCCGAATTTGATGCCCAGTTCATCGGCCACTTCCCGGCCGATGAGTTCACCCACCCGGGTGACTTTGCAGGCGGTCCGTTTGATGATTTCGGCGATTTTGCCCAGGGTGAGGCGCTGTCCTTCCATATTCCGTTCAATGGCCCGTTTCACTACGCCGGGTCCGGATACCCCCACATTGATGACGGCATCGGCCTGGCCCACCCCGAGGTAGGCCCCGGCCATAAAGGGCATGTCCTGGGGAATATTGGCAAATACGCAGAGTTTGGCACAGGCCAGGCCGTCATCGTCGGCAGTCATGGCAGCGGCTTTTTTAATGGCCTTAGACATCTCCAGCACGGCGTCCATGTTGATGCCGGCTTTGGTGGTGGCCACATTGACCGATGCGCAGACCCGCTGGGTTTCGGTTAAGGCTCTTGGAATCGCTTCTATGAGGGCTTTGTCACCTTTGGCCATGCCCTTTTCAACCAGGGCGGAAAAACCGCCAATAAAGTCGATGTTCACTGTTTTGGCAATATCGTTAAGCTCATGGGCGATTTCCACCATCTGGTCGGCAGAAAAGCAGGCTCCCACAAGGGCGATAGGGGAAATGGAAATCCGTTTGTTTACCACCTGAATTCCGTATTTTTCCCCGACCCGGTCACAGGTTTCCACCAGTTCCGAGGCATGGGATAGTATTTTCTTTCTGATATTTTTTTTGAATACTAAAAGGTCGTGGCTGATGCAGTCAAAGAGGCTGATGCCTAGGGTGACGGCCCGGACATCCAGATTTTCGTTCTTCACCATTTCAATGGTTGACATAATTTCATGGTCTTCAAACATGGGGCTTCCTCTTAGATTTTATTGATTGCAGCAAATATATTTCTGTGTTGAATTCGGATGTCCAGCGCAAGTTCTTCGGCCTTTTCTCTCAGGGCCGCGAACAGGGCCGGGGCGTCCACCTCTTGGGTAACTGCCACCTGGTAGGACATGATATTGGCATTGGGATCTGACCCGCCCTTGAATACGGCCTTGAGGTTCACGATATTGGCGTTGAATGAGGCAATTATGCTGGAGAACCTGGACACAAGACCCTTCTGGTCCGGGCCGATGGTGGTGATGAGAAAGATATCCGCCCCGGGAGTTTGGCCTGCAACCTGGGTCACCGTATCCAGGGTCTGGACATGGATGGTGAGTCCGTTGCCGTTGTTTCTTTTGGTGAGGTCAGCCTGAACCGATTCCGGTGACAGCCCTTTCGGGGCTTCAACAATGAAAAAACCGGCAAACTGGTTTTGGAGGATCATCTGGTTGACGTTTTCCAGGTTGCACTCCAGGTCAAAGAGATCCGTGGTGACCTGGGCAATTATGCCGGGTCTGTCCTTTCCCAGGACAGTAATAATTAATTTGTTCATGATAGCCTTTATCAGATTGCCCGGCGCAGGCCAGCAATGGTCTCGGTATAATCCGGGGTGTTGAATATGGCGGAACCGGCTACAAAGGAGCGGGCTCCGGCGTTATGGACGGTTCTGATGGTATCGGCATTGATACCGCCGTCCACCTGGATGATGGCATCTGATCCGTGGGTCTCAAGCAGTTTGGATAAAGCCTTTATTTTTTCAATGCTGGACTGTATGAATTTTTGCCCCCCGAACCCGGGATTTACACTCATGATAAGGGCAAAATCCAGCTGGTCGACAATGTACTCGATACCGGACAGGGGAGTGGCAGGATTCAGGGCAACCCCGGCTTTGCATCCCAGGCTTTTGATAAGTTGAAGGGTGCGGTGCAAATGGGTGCAAGCCTCGGCATGGACGGAAATATAGTCTGCACCTGCTTTGGCAAATTCCGGAATCAGAGCATCGGGTTTTTCAATCATAAGGTGGACATCCAGCTTTAGGCCGGACACCCGTTTGCAGGCCTCCACGATAATGGGGCCATAGGTGATATTGGGGACAAACTGCCCGTCCATGACATCAATGTGAATCCAGTCAGCGCCTGCCTCTTCCACAGCCTTTAGTTCCTGTCCAAGGCAGTTAAAGTCTGCGGACAGGATGGAGGGAGCTATTATTGCCATATGAGTTCTCCTGTAAATGGTTTTTCAGTAAAATAATCGGTGGTCCAATCCCCCCAGTAAAGTGTGGCGGATTGACGCCAGGGATCAATGTCCCTGGTGATTTTTAGTCTGTGATCGACAAAAATGCGGATTTTAGTTTTTATTCCACCGGGAATCAATAGATTTATATTTTTTCCAGGTTTCATGAATCCGTTAAATGCATCTGTCTTTTTTCCAAAGATATCCGTGACCACACGGACATGGCGGTTGGAAAATCCCGGGGGAAGGGTGTAGGATACCCAGGTTGGGGTTTTCAGGGCATTGGGATCCATTGTGTTTGAAGTATTCATTTCCCCCCGGGCCCGGGCATGGTTGACCACCAGGTTGACTTTGGTTCCCCCAAGGACACGGGTGCCGAAGGCAGGTTCCTGTTTCAATACCTGGCCTTCGGGCCTGTTGGGAAGAAACTGAGATTTTATTTCGTCCAGGGAAAGACCCAGGGTTTCGATGCGGGCCGCAGCCCGGTCAAGAGGAAGTTTTTTAAGGTCCGGCATGACCAGGGCAATGGGCCGGGGTCCCTTGCTCACCAGCAGATCGCATCCGGTATTGGCGGCAACCGGGGAAAAGGGCAGGGGATATTGGGAAATAATTCCCTGTTTCGGGGCCTGATCGGAATAGACGTAGAGAATACGGCCGGGACGCAGTTCAACGGCCTCAAGGGTGAGCAGGCCCTGCTTGAGCATCACCTGCCTGAGGTCCGGTACCTGGCTTTCCTTGAATCCTTTTGAGATGTATATGATCACATCCCTTCCTTTTTTAATGGTGGATCCGGGTCTGGGATCCTGGAAGGTCACCCCGTATTTTGGAATGGTTTCGTGGTATTGGGTGGTATGGAGCTTGGGGTTCAGCCCCATCCGGGTCAGGGTTTCCAGCACCGGGAGAATGTTTTTGCCTACAAGGTCGGGCAAAATGACTTCAGGGGCGCTCCGGGTAAATATCTTCACCCCCATATATCCGACAGCTCCGGCCAGGCAAAAAGCCAAGCAGAATATGGCGGCATATTTCACCAGGGTTTTCATGTCTTGGGTTTACGCCTCATTCTGGCCGTAAAAAATCCGTCCATCCGGGTGTGGGAAGGGTAGGTTTTTAATTGGAAGGTGTTGGATTCAGGGCCTTTAAAGTCGGGCAAATGCGTGTTGAATCCTTCGGGGTCGGGTTCAAAGTCTTTTCTTTTTCCCAGGAAATTAGAAATCACCTCTTCATTCTCCTCAGGTTCACAAGAGCAGACGGCATAGACCAGGACCCCGCCCGGAGAGACCAGGCCTGCCGAGGCATTGAGGATTTTTTTCTGCTGGGCTGCCATGCGGAGGATGTCGCTTCGGGTTCGTTTCCAGCGGGTGTCCGGATTTCTGCGCATCACCCCAAGCCCGGTACAGGGCGCATCCACAAGTACACGGTCAAAATATCCCCCCAAATCTTCCAGCCGGGCTTTCATCATGTCAAAGGAGAGGGGGCGGATATTGGTAATACCCAGGCGTTGTGCTTCGGCAGTCAGTCCGTCCTGTTTCCGGGAATCGGGATCATTGGCGATCAACTCTCCTTGGTTTTTCATGAGTTGCCCCATATGGCATGTCTTGGTACCCAGGCCGGCGCAGGCATCCAGGATACGTTCTCCGGGCCTGGGGGCCATAAGGTCAACCACCAGCTGAGCGGCTTCATCCTGGACCTGGAAAAAGCCTGTATCAAATCCAGGCAGCTCGGGAATTGGTCGGCCTGGATTTGAAATGTCTATTCCCAGCAGGCTGTGGTCTGAGGGCAGAGGGGTAAGATCTGATTTGGATAATTCCTGGATCACATCCTCCCTGGTGGTGATCAACGAGTTAACTCTCAAGGTGATGGGAGGGATATCAAGGAGGGAGCGGCACAGGGCTTCCGCATTTTTTTTGCCATAAAGGGAGGTCCACCTTTTCCCCAGCCAGGGCGGGATACTGAAGGCCGCGTTCAGATAGACGGAAAAATTCTTTTTCCGGTCCGGCAGGTCAATGGTCCCATGACTGTTTGAGGCCTTTCGCAGCACGGCATTGACAAATCCTGCAGCCTGTTTGCCGGTTTTGGCCTTGGCCAGGTCAATGGTGGCGTGGATAGCGGCAAAATCAGGGACCCGGTCCAGGTAGACCAATTGAAATATGCCCAGCCTCAGCAAGGTGAGCACTTTGGGGTCCAAACGGTCAAAGGGCCTGTCCGAACAGGCCCGGATGATGTGGTCCAGCCGGCCCTGATGGCGCAGTACCCCGAAAACTAGGGCATTGCACAGGGATCTGTCCTGGCGGCTCAGTTGCCCGAGAGCGTCTCCGGCATCCTCAATGGCCCGGTCCAGGGTGATTCTTTTTTTATTCGCAGATTCAAGCAGGAAAAAGGCAATATCTCTGGGGTCAATTTTCATTTTCACTCAAATTGGGCCGGCAGATCTATTTTGTTACCCCGGAGGAAGGCGTCTGCGGTCAGCCGTTTCCCTGAAGATCCCATGAGTTCAAGTACCAGAACACAGTTTTCCCCGGCAGCCACGCAGATACCGTCACTGTCCAGGGAAATGATTTCTCCTGGATTGACATCCGACGCTTTGGGCGGACCGGGCAGGGCCTTGAAAATTTTCAACCGTTTTCCGGATATTTGGGTAAATGCTCCGGGCCACGGGGTCATGGCGTTGATATGGGCACAGACAGCCCGGTCGGACCGGGTCCAGTCTATTTTTCCGTCGGCCTTTTTAAGCATGGTTACATAGGAGGCCTGATCATGGTCCTGGGGTTCGGGGGTAATGCCCTCCCCATTGAGTCTGTTAATGGTTTTAACAATGAGGTCGGCTCCCATTTGAGACAACCGGTCATGGAGATCCTGGGCCGTCTCTTCCGGGTGAATCTTTGTCCTGGATTTCAGGAGCATATCACCGGTATCCATTCCCTTGGCCATGACCATGGTCGTGATGCCGCTCTCCTGGTCCATATTCAGAACCGCTGCCTGGATGGGGGCGGCTCCCCGGTATTTGGGCAAGAGGGAGGCATGTATATTGATGGGGTATACTCTGGGAATATCCAGAATCTCCTGGGAAAGGATCTGGCCGAATGCCACCACCACAAAATAATCCGGTGCCAGTCCGGAGAGCCGTGCAATCCCTTCCGGGGTGTTGAGCCGTTCCGGCTGGAATACTTCGATGCCAAGTTCCTGAGCCGCTTGTTTAACAGGGGAGGGGGACAGTTTCTTCCCCCGGCCTTTGGGGCGATCGGGCTGGGTGACCACCAAAGGGATCTCATATTCCTCTTGGGCAGCCAAGGCTTTCAGGGCGGGTACGGAAAATTCCGGGGTGCCCATAAAAATGATGCGAAAGGGTTTCATTAATCTTTTTTCAATTGTTTTAATCGTTTTTTTCTATACATGGATCGTTTCAGAGCTGAAATCCGGTCAATGAACAAAGTACCGTCAAGATGGTCAATCTCGTGCTGCATGATCACGGCCAGAAGGCCGTCGGCATCAAATTCCAGTTTTTTGCCCTCAAGATTCAGGGCCCTGACCGTTACCCGGGTATGGCGCTTTACATCGGACCTGAAGTCCACCACACTGAGACAGCCTTCATTCTCAGAAATAAAGGTTTCCTCGCTTTTGGCAATAATCTCTGGATTGATCAGAGCAATAATTTCCTGGTCTTCATTTCCCTTTTCCGGATCTGTTGCATGGGCATCATACACCAATACCCTTTTATTGATACCCACCTGGGGCGCGGCTAGGCCGACTCCCTCATCATGGAACATGGTTTCCCCCATGTCTTTAATCAGTGTTCTGACCTCATCATCGATGGCGTCAACTGGAGTAGACGGCTGGCTGAGGGATTTTTCCGGATACTTAACTATATTCATTACAGCCATTTTTATCTTAGAATTTCCTTTGCTTTTTGAATGTCTTTTCTGATCTGGCCGGCCAGCTCTTCAATATTTGAAAATTTTACCTCATCCCTGAGCCTTGCAACCATATTGACCCGGATACGGGTGTCATAGATGTTCTGGTCAAAATCAAAGATATGCACCTCTATGGTGAACATCTGGTCCCCGAAAGTCGGGGAAAAACCAATATTGGCCACCCCCTTATATTGACCGTGGACAGTTTCCACATTCACCGCATAGACACCGAGTTTGGGACAGAGTTCATCATGGAGCTTTATATTGGCAGTGGGGAATCCGAGCTGGCTTCCCCCCCGCTCCCGGCCTTTTATGACTTTGCCCCGCATCTGGTAGTGCCGTCCCAGGTATTTTTTGGCCTGGTCAACCCGGCCTTCCATGACAATTTCCCTTATGCGGGTGCTGGAAATACGTTCCATCCCGGTTTGTGTGTCATTTATCCATTTAGACACAATGGTTTCATATCCCAGGATCTCTCCCTGGGTCCGGAGCATGCTGATGTTTCCTTCCCTGTTTTTTCCAAATGAATAATCCGCACCAATGACAATGGCTTTCATTCCCACTGTTTTCATCAGAATTTTTTCAATAAAATCATGGGCGGGTATGCCGGCAAACTCCTTATTAAAAGGAAGGCACATTAACACATCAATGCCGGATTGTTCAATAAGTTCCAGTTTCTGGTCATGGCGGGTAATGAGCGGCGGACTTGAAATTCCCAGTGCCCTGAGGGGATGGGGTTCAAAAGTAATGGCGACGGAGGTCCCGCCGATTTCCGAAGCCTTTTCAATAACCTGATATAATAATGCCTGGTGTCCCTTATGAACACCGTCAAAATTTCCTATGGTAATGACTGCATTTTTAAATGGTGAGTCGATCTGATCCAAGTTTTCAATTAATTTCATGACGCCCTTCAAGTTTCAGCAAAAATAGTGTTGACAAAAGTCATAAGCAAGTATATATATCCCAACCATCGCTTGAACGCAACGCTTAATTGTTGTCGGCAAAGCGGTCAGAGAAGTGCCGAAGTGGCGGAATTGGTAGACGCACTAGTTTCAGGGACTAGCGAGCGCACGCTTGTGGGAGTTCGAATCTCCCCTTCGGCACCACCTCAATCAAGATCCCGGAAGGACAACCTTCTTGGGATTTTTTAGTTTTGGAATCTTTCCTAAAGTCCTCATTGCACAAATCCAGTTACAGTCAGTGTTTTACCGCTTATAGCGTGGTCATCTTAAACCCCTTTAAACATAGGGATTATAGGTGTAAACTCGGACTATAAGTTAGGCATTTGATGGAAAAAGTCTACGTTCATCATGCCCGGTATTGCACAAGTAGCGAAACTGGAGTGTGCGCTGTGCCTCTAACCATAGTGGTTTTGGAGGATAAAGCATGGCACAAACTTATCTTGTACAAAATAAATCTGGATATTATTTTCGGATTATTGTCGGGGTACATTGAGGATGGGTTCTTGGAGATTGATGAGGACATCCATTTTAAACGGTATTGTCGTTGGGCGAGTGTGACATGAAAATACTATGAGACTCTTCACAGAATGGAAGTTGCCAATGTCGTTGAGGTAAAACGAAAGGCAGCATACCGTGAGGTAGACTATATCCTAACTCAGCAGGCATCGAGCTTGATCGTGACCACCTTGATTATAAGCGCCTATGTCATACTATTCTCAAGGCCAGGGTAGGGCTGAGGGAGGTCTATATTACCTACAAGCAGGGTGATTTTAATAAAGGGTTTGAACATGAACGGTGCTGTTTGCCCCAGCCCCAACTCCAGCAGAGCAGGTTGCAGTGGCAGAAACGGCCCAGGTAGTGACCAAGGAGTCGGAACCCGAAACCATAAGCCTTGGGGACTTGGCCGATGCATACAACAAGGAGAAGGCCGGGAAGTGGTCAGAAGCCTCAAAAAGTGACTGGGAGACCATCAGGAAAGTCTATTTCCGGTTTGTTGGCCCATCCGCCCAGGTTCATACGATCATACGCCGGGTCTTTCATGAATACCGGGAGTTGTTTAGGTGAAAGTGGATTAGATATTTGATGGGTAACAGGTGGTTGGGGCAAAGTCAAGAAATGTAGTTGGTCTGAATCAATGAACAGCTGTAAGTTTCTTGACTCAATAGAGCCTATCTGAGATTATTCGGGCAAGCTTATCGAAAGGAAAAACTATATGCGGAAAATACAAAATAATTTTTACAACTTAATACCTTACATAGATGTCCTTCATACTGAGATTTTTTCATCCTGGGATGATAGAGTTGCTAAAGAATACCATTCTGATCTAATGAGCTTATTTTCCGAATTATATTCAGGGAAAAATTGGGCCATGTTAGCAGACTGTAGAGAATGGGGATTAAATACACCAGAGGCTGAAAAATTCATGCAAGGTATTTCTATGAATTCTGAGAGATCTTCGGCCCTCACACATCTTGCAATTTTAACAGAAAAATCTGAACTCAAAAAATGGCAGATTGGCAGACAGATTCAAGGTGATCGGAAATTCGTTACGGAATTTTTTGATAATACTAAAGATGCAAAAGATTGGTTGGCATCATTGGGATATGAGTTGATACCTGTTTAACATAAGTAGCCAATACGGAATCAGTTGTTCAGGACAAGGATATCCAAAAAATCTTGCTGTTGCTAATATTTTTTGTTAGGTTACCATAATGACAATATAATCTGGTAGTTAAAGTAGCAAGACCCGTTTCGTATTAATAATTAAGTTTTTTATACGATCATGAAAAATAATGAACAGGATACTACTTTTATAGGCCATATCTTTTCCGCATCTCTTTCTCTAATGGCTATCTTAATAGGTGTTATAGGCCTGCTTGTCGCTAAGTTTATAGATATTGAAGATGTTGGAGGGAGGATTGTTTTTGATTTTCGGTTACTAATAATTGGTTCTATTATATTAGTTGTAACTTCGTGCATAATTTCCTTTTTATGTATTTTTTATTTGAAGGGTTTTTCGATTTCAGTAAATATCATATTTTTTCTTCTAATAAGCTTACTAACTCTTGTGACCATCGGTATCCCATATTGGGGGATAACGGCTATTTTTTAAAGGAGATAGGTTTAAATGGGACGTATGGTTTATATAACAACTGAAGAGGCCCAAGAATTGATGAGTTCTAAATGGCTATGTGAACATTTGACAGATAATTGGAAGCACTTTTGTGATATGGCCGACTTTACGAAATCTGTTATTGATTCGAATTATGGGTACAGTGAAGTAGATCAGTTTGACTATATTGAACTTGATTTTAGAAAAAATGATGAGAATCTAAGAGGGCTTGTTCATACTAAAGGGTTGAATTACGATCGGATAATTAAAATCTACGTAAGAGCCGTATATAATTCTAATTATTCCACAAAAAGTAAGGATATCAAATGCAAAAAATAACAAGAAGAATTTTTATATCGTCTCTGCTTGGGTTCATTGGAACAGGCTTTTTTTGCATGCAATCTGTAACTCGGGCTGATGAAAGCAAACAAAAAGAAGGATTCCTCATTGTAACCAAATCCTCGGACATCAAAACAATATATGATATTAAAGAAGGACATCGTTTGGGAGCGGGAGACTTAGGCATCGCGTTTATTAAAGAAAAAATAAATAACCCAGGGATCAAATATGTTAAATTACCATTATCTGAAATTTATATTGCTTTTCAGCATGGCATAATTGACGGGTTAGTGTATCTTTCGGACGGTACTGTATCCCCAGAAGCTTTTTCAGAACGTTTTTTGCGTGGTCTTAAAGTGCGTAGTGTTCCATTAAAATATTAAACACGAACACTTTATGGTATCAGGATTCCGTTTTCGAATCACTACATCTTAGGGCAAATTTTACATTAATTTCTTTACCCTCCAAATCCAGTCAGAATAAAAAAAATCTGCATCAAAATTGTTGACCAAATAATTCTGTATTCGGATGATAACCTTGAACAAAGTGAGAAATGCCAAGGTGTTTACTTATGGTATAGGCTATCGCTTTTTCTTCTGACCCCCAATCCCAATATATGGTATGCGGTCAAATTCTGCACTCATGGACCGAAAATCAAGATTATTGGATGATTCTCCTGCCTGTTGCCAGGAATGCAATTAGTAAAACACCTGCCCGCTACTATATCAATTTTGAATACAAGTCAGTGTCCAACATTATATGAACCCCATATTAATTGTTTTGCAGAATCCTATCCTTACAGCATGAAGCATCTGTGTATCCATATCATGGGGATACTTTTCAACCAGTTTGTCCCAATCTTTCCAAGATTCCTTATCATGGCAATTGTTTTTATCTTGGGGTAGCACAAGACTGCCTTTTAATTATGTTTATATGGATGGTTACAGCTGCTGTTTGCTTCTGGATACGCCGGCAAGGCTTAATAGGGCAATTCAGAAGAGAACCATCGTGGTTGGCTCTGGAACAGGTGCTACCGAATTCATTACTACATCAGCAATCAATCCATGAGCATACGTTGTTGGGTGAATATAATCCCAGAATAAATACGTATCAGTAGCGGCAGGTCCAATAGGGTTCCCATTTGAATCAAATACTAAAAAAGTATCTGTTACATTGGTAAGGCCGAAAGCTGACGGGTCAGCAACCCATGCATTCATAAGCGCATACATGTCAAGTATATCTACATTAATTCCTCACCTGCAATGCCTTGGGATAGAGCCATATTAAAGGGGACTCTCTGTGCATTCAGCCTGAAGAGATTAAGTCTGTGTACCTGAATGAACTCTAAGCTTTGGGGATTTTTTTATGACGCAGAAATTTTAGGTACTTTTTAAGGCACCTTCCATTCTCATGGATTCCTGATATGTAGTTAAAAGAATCAATTTTCATCCATATATCCTTACGTATAACAATTGTAACTGGCTGATTTTGTAATAAATAAGTTGTTGTAGCGCCCTTTGTGGAATAGGGTTTTGTCATGAGTTGCACTGCTCGAAGGACAACATAATAGGTCTAATTCGACATTGACAAAAATCTTAGTGGCCATGGTGAAAATTTTTCATTTAAGACGGCAGTTCAGGGCACAATTTATGGCATTTTCCGTGTTTTTAACCTATTATTCTACAATTCCGTCTAAATCAGGGATATACTAAAAGTCAGTATCTTAATCCCGACAGGCTGTTTTTTCTTGCAAAACAAGCTGTAATAATATATTTACTCCTGATTATGTGCCTGGGTGGCGGAATAGGTAGACGCAAGGGACTTAAAATCCCTCGGCCGCAAGGCTGTACGAGTTCAATTCTCGTCCCAGGTACCATCTAAAAATCGTAAAAAGGGGTTTTTTTCAAATCCCTTTTTTTAATTAATCGCAAGTCCTGTAGGGCCGAACTCTACGATACTATGAGATAATATATGGATAAAATTCAAATCAACGGCGGCAGACAGCTCAACGGCGAAGTCTTTATCAGCGGTGCCAAAAACGCGGCCCTGCCTTTAATTGCCTCAAGTATTCTTGTGGATGGGGTGTCCACCTTTACCAATGTCCCTGAACTCATGGATATCAACTCCATCAGGTTACTGCTGGAAGATCTTGGGGCGGACTGTACATTCGAAGATCACACCCTGACCGTTGACGGCTCCGGTATTCATAAAATTGAGGCTGAATACGATCTGGTCCGTAAAATGCGGGCGTCCATCCTGGTCTTAGGGCCTCTGGTGGCCCGTTTCGGCCATGCCAAGGTGTCCATGCCAGGGGGGTGCGCCATTGGCGCCCGGCCTGTGAATATGCATCTCACAGGCCTTGAGGCCTTGGGTGCAAAAATTAACATTGAACACGGATATATTGAAGCCAAAACCAATGGTGCGGGGCTGTTGGGAAATGAAATTTATTTTGATATTCCAACGGTGACCGGTACTGAAAACCTGATGATGGCAACGGTGCTTGCAAAGGGGAAAAGCGTGCTTCGCAATGCGGCCCGGGAACCTGAAATTGTTTGTCTGGCAGAGGCCTTGAACAAAATGGGAGCCAAGATTTCCGGGGCGGGCACCGCCATTATTACGGTAGAAGGGGTGGATAAACTTAATCCCGTGGAAGTCAGGGTGATTCCGGATCGCATCGAAACCGGTACTTTTATGGTGGCGGCTGCAGCCACGGGCGGTGATGTCATGGTCAAGGGCTGTGTGCCGGATCACATCGGCGGTGTCATCAGCAAACTCAGAGACACGGGTACCCAGGTTGATGTCTTTGAGGACAGTATCCGTGTTCGGGCAAAGGGCCCCTTGAAAAGTATTGATATTAAAACCCTGCCTTATCCGGGGTTTCCCACGGACATGCAGGCCCAGTTCATGGCGTTGATGACAATTGCCGACGGTCACAGCGTCATCCATGAGTCCATTTTTGAAAATCGGTTTATCCATGCCAATGAATTGCTCCGCCTGGGGGCGGATATTTCCATATCCAACGGGAATTATGCCATGGTCAGGGGGGTGGAAAAACTGCAGGGTGCTCCGGTGATGGCCTCTGACCTCAGGGCCAGCGCCTCTTTAGTCATTGCGGGACTGGTGGCCGAAGGCACAACCGTGATTTCCCGGGTCTACCACATGGACAGGGGCTATGAGGCCATTGAAGAAAAATTCTTAGCCTTGGGGGCTGATATCCAGAGAATCAGATAATTCCAAACCAGGAGGACGCATGTGAAAAACAGGCTGAACCGTGTTTTCCCACCTCTGCTTCCCCTGGTTATCGCCCTGACGGCAGGTATCTGGGCCGGGGTTCTGTTTCCATTTTCTTCGGCCTGGCTTGCCCTGGTTACTGCTATATCTCTTTTCCCGTTTTCTGTCTTTTATTTTTTTCGTCCTTCCATTGTTTTTGCACTGCTCTGTGCTTTTGCCTCGATCTGGGGAGCTGTGTCCATGGCACGGATCAATACCCCGATTCTTCTGGATACCCATATTTCCAGATTTGCCAACGGATCCGGGAAGGTGATTTCCGGTACCATTGTTTCCCTTGCCCGAAATTATCCCGGTAAAACCAGGGTAGTGGTAGCCTGCCGTCGTGTTGCAGCGAAAAACGGATTGAGCACCGAAGTTTCCGGCCGTATCCAGCTGAATATCTACGGTGACAGTAAAAAAATTCAGGAACCTTTACCCGTATTTGGGGATAGCGTTCAGTTTTACGCGTCCTTGCATCCCATCCGGAATTTTGCCAACCCCGGCGGATATGATTATGAGGCCCAGATGCGATACCAGGGTATTTTCGGTTCTGCCCATGTCCGGGCCGGCAAAATAAAAATTTCAACTCCGGAAGATTTATTCCTGGCTACCCGGTTTTTCCGCCGGGTAGAATTCATACGAACCCGGTTCTGGCATCAGGTGAGAGACCTTGGGAATAAAAAACGGGACGATGCTGCTGCTGTCCTTACGGCCTTGGTTGTCGGAAAAAAAGAGGTGCTCCCCATGGAGGTGAAGGAAAATTTTTCAAAGGCGGGTGTGAGCCACCTGCTGGCAATATCAGGTTTTCACCTCTCACTGGTGGCATGGGGATTTTATTCATTTTGGAATATGCTTTTAAGTCGTATTTACCTGTTGAGTGTAACAGGCCGAGCCAGAAAAATTGCTGGGATTATGACCCTGGTTCCTCTGGCGGCCTATGCGCTGTTTACCGGTTTTTCACCCTCTACCCAGCGCGCTCTTATCATGGTTACGATCTTCATGGTCGCGATTTTAGCGGAAGAGGAGAAAGATCCATTGAATGTGCTCTGTCTGGCCGGAATCATTATCCTGGCCATTGATCCGGCTGCTTTGTTTTCCATATCTTTTCAACTCTCTTTTGCTGCTGTGGTGTTTATTATCCTTGGACTTAACCGGGTATATAAATGGGGGTGGATGCCAGAAAATCGTCCGGCAGCCTGGGGGGCGGGAATGGCCTGGGTCACTCTTTTTGCCGGGTTGGGAACATTTCCTCTGGTGGCCCGGTATTTTAATCTGATCTCCTCAATCCAGATTTTTGCCAATCTGGTGGTGGTTCCAGTGATGGGATTTGTCTGTCTGCCTTTGGGGTTTGCCGGCCTTTTACTGGGCGGAATTCATCCTCCATTTGGATCATGGGTGTTAGGGGTTAACCTGGATTTACTTGTTTTATGCCTGGGATTTATCAAATATATAACCGGATTCTGGTTCTCCTGGATCAGGGTGGTCACCCCTGATGCCATAGATCTGGTGGTTATCTATCTTTTCATGGTGGCGGTTTACCTGGCAGCGGTAACAAGGAAGAAGGCCGCTTTTGTTTTTCTGGGCCTGGTGGCTGCCGCAGGTGTTCTGTCTGCTGCAAACCAATTGAAATATCGATTTTTCCCCGGCCGGCTTGAGGTTACCGTTCTGGATGTGGGCCAGGGCAGTGCAGCAGTGGTCCGGACCCCTGGCGGTCATATCATTCTCATCGACGGCGGCGGATTTCCCGGTGGATTCGGGTTTGATACGGGCAGATTTGTGGTCGGGCCTTTTTTGTGGCGGCACTGGGTTAAAACACTGGATGCCGTTATTTTGACACATCCCCAAGCCGACCATATGAACGGACTTGTATTTATCATGAAAAATTTCAGGGTGAAAAAATGGATACACAACAGGGATAAAAATAATACCCAGGCTTTTACCACACTCACCGATCTGGCACTGAGAAAAAAAATCCCCCAGCTTTTCTCTTCAGGCAGGGTCCTGGATATTGAGTTCGGCCGCACCCGCTTCACTGTGATGCCGGATCACGGCCGGATTTTCCCAGGAGACCTGAATAATAATTCCCTGGTATGCCGCTTGGGCTATGGGGATTTTTCCATGCTTTTTCCAGGGGATGTTGAATCTGAAAGGGAACTGCTTCTGGTCCGGGACCAGAATATTTCACTTGCATCCCTTATTCTTATGGCTCCCCATCATGGAAGTCTGAGCAGCAGTTCAAAGATTTTCCTTGAAAAAGTCAGTCCCCAGAGGGTAATAATAACCTGCGGGTACAACAACAGATATGAATTTCCCCATTCCGTGATCGTGAAAAGATACAGGGAAATGGGGATAGGGATTTTCCGAACCGACCTTCAGGGCGCAGTCACCGTGACCTCGTCCGGAAACGGCTATGACATCAAAACCCACAGGAATGAGTGAATTTTGTATTATATTTATTTCCCCTTTGTCCTAATTTTATCCGGTCTCGTGTTTTTCCAATGCCACCGGAAGAAGCTTCCTAAATGGTGGGCTGCGGTTGTTCTTGCAGCCCCTGCGGCCACCCCGTATTTTATTTTCAGATCAATGAAGAGCCAAGGTGTCATTCCCTTTATGATTTTTATCTCCTGTTTTACTGCCGTGGCCGGTTCTGAGTTTTATCTATATCTGCAGATGAAAGAACAGATGAAATACGCCCATCTGCCCCCCCTTACCCGGCAGGTGATGCGGTTCAGTGAAACCCTGAAAAGCACCACCCAAAGGCTGGATAAGGCATTGGTGACCCTTGAGCAGATGTCCAAGGTCCAGTCCCGTATTGCGGAATTAAAAAATACCATTGATGTTATTGGCGAACTTAGGATCACCATGTCCCAGAACCAGGCGGCCATAAGGCGCATGGTTAAATTTACTACGGATTATAAGGCCTATTTCGTTAAAAAAGAGTTGAATTGGGTCTACCATCTCCAGTTGTTCTACACCAACCGGACCGTCATCAATCACTATGCCAGCCTGGAGCGATACCTGGACGATTTTAACGCCCTTCTGGTGTATACCCATAATAATTTTGACAATATTAACAAAGTCAGAAGCAGAACCCACCTTAAGAACTACGATGAGTACTATCTCAGATACCGCCGGGCGGTTGATTCCCATAACCGCCTCAATGTCAAACGCATTGAATTCCAGAATGCATTTTTGTCAAAATATCCGGACATCAGGCCTTACCTCCCCGGTGAGCGTCAGACAGATACCTTCCGGCTCTGGGAGTAGGACGCTTTTCTCAAATATTTGAGAAAGGGCACCACCACCTTGTTTTTATTTCCTCCTGATAAATCATAGGTAATACTCACGATGGGCACCTTGACCTTTTTTTCGATCTGTTCGGCCATGGCCTCTGTGACCAGTCCCGGGCAGCAGAAGGCAGGGTTTGCACCGATGAGAAGTGCCAGGTCCGGATGTTCATTCACGATATAATGGATTTTGAGGATATTATCCATGGATTCTCCGGTATGTTCCGGCAAAATTCCGTATTCCCGGAGGATATCCTCATAGGATTCCGTCACCCTGAGGTCCGACTCTTCCAGAAAAGGTTTAAAGTAGGGGTAATACTTCTTCTCCATGGATGTCATGGCTGCAAGCAGCGCCTTGTAGGAGATCAAGCTCAGGTATTTCCCCTCTTTGAACCATTTTTTGAAATAGGATTTGGCAATGATCTGAACATACTGGTAATAGGGGGTGGTGACCACTTCTCCACCGTTATCCTCGATGAACCGGATGAGATCCTGGTTCATGGTGCTGTTGTCCCGGACATAAAGATCCCCGAAAATCCCCACCTTGGGACGTGTCTCGGTTTTTTTTGGTATCCGCCGGAAAATGGACATGATTTCTTTTAAGGCGATTTCCTTTGAGCCTCCAGTGAGAAAGGCCGTGCCCATGATAACGGCAGATGATTTTACGGCCCTGTCCGTTTCTCCCTTATTGATTTCATAGGGCCTGATTTTACAGGCAATACTTCTGAATAATCCCCCGAACATATAGGCGAAGTAGGTATTCTTGGAGGCTTTGAAACCGATGTCGAACAGGGAAAGTTCCCCGCGATAGACCTGGGCGTTTTCGAATCCGTTCTTTTCCCGGGCCAGTATTTTCTGGATATGGTAGGGATACATTTTGATGTTGCAGGCAATCTCGGAGTCATTAAGCCAGAGTACACAGTTTGAAGGGTCAAGGCCGTGTTTTTTCACTGTATGGATAAAACCGGCTGCCACTGCATTGAGGGGAAGGCATTGGCCGGTGTTGGTCAGAAGGCCCTTTTTCAGGGTTTCCTCTGTCTCTTCCATAAGTATGGCGTCATATCCCTCGTTTTTGAAGATGTTGACGATAAGGTGGCCGGCAACCGCATCCCATTTTGGGAAGATAATGGTTTTTCCGGTAAGTTCCTTTGTAAACCTGGGTTCAAAGGAAATCGGGGCCGGGGCCGGCGGAGTTTCTGCCTGGCATGAATGGTTGGTAAAGGCACGCACAGCCGCTTCTATACGGGTTTCATATCCCACACTGGAATCATGTTCATCCAGTTCAAGCACAAGGTAGGGCTTGTTGAATCGTTCCATGATTTCCTTGAAATAATCCACCCCAAAGGAATCGGGGGCGCACTTAAATGAGGAAACATAGACCGGATAGAGATTGTCCTGGGTGGCTGCGGTATAGGCGGCCTTGAGGATAGTGGCCGCATGTTTCCAGTGGATCTGCTTGAGCAAAGGGGCAATGGGGGTATAATCCTTGTTCTCTAGATCAATCATATCCTGGAAAAAGGTCTTGATGCCCAGATTGGAAAAAATGCCGGGAATATTATTATTCATGGATTTGGACAATACAGTATAGGGCCGTCCCAGAAGCAGGACATCAATTTTTCCCTCGCCGTTGCCCGTGCCGGCGGCCTGGCGGCTATAGACCTGCTTCATCTGGGCTTCCTGTCTTTTTTGCATCCCTGCGGCTTTATCATAGGCCTGGGAAATATCAAAAAAGGAGAACAGGCCTTTACCCAGTTTTTTTAATGTGGCGTACAATTCCATTTTGGTGTGGAAACTGGTGTACAAATATTTGATCATTGGGGAGAGAATCCGCCCGGATTGTGGGTGTCCGGATAGAATTGCCGGGGCAAACTGGGTATAATAGCAATGTTGACGGCGGGTATCCTTTTCATTTATCTTATCTTCAAAGTAAACAGGAAGAAAGACAAAATCGGTCTTTTCCATGAGGTAGTCAACATGGCCGTTGAGGGCAACCATTGGGGCGCAGAATTCTGCACCGGTGGTCTTTTTGCCCCGACGTACAGGATCTTTCAAGTGGGTGCTCGTTTTGACACTTATCCCCAGTCCGGCAAAAAATGATTTCCAGAACACAAGATCCGCGGTCATGTGCAGGGCGTCAGGCAGCCCGATGGTCAGATCCTTTTTGGGCGTGACGGCAGAGGACTCTATTTTCAAGATCTCTTTTCGAACAGTAAGCAGATCATATCCATTCTTATTGGCCACCCGTTTCTGGGTGTCATAATCCCTGCCGCACAGGAATCCGTATGCCTGGGGAGACCCGCCCACGTCTGCGATGGTAATTTTGCAGTGGTTGGTACACAGACGGCAGACCTCCTGGCGAACCGGGATATTTTCTTTCCATAGGCTGAATCCTCTGAATCCGGATACGGGAAGACGACCCTCTTTTTCGTCTTGCCTGGCCATGAGGGCGACACCCAGGGCTCCGGTGAGGTGGCAGTACCTGGATACGCAAATGGGTTTTTCAAGTTTTTGTTCAAAGGCGGCCACAAGGGCTTTGTTTCTGGCTGTGGCTCCCTGGAAAAGGATCTGGTTGCCGATTCTGGCCACATTGGCCACCTTGGTCAGGTAGTTGTCCCTGACCGAGTGGAGGACAGATGCCAGGATTTCATTTTTTTCATATCCTTCGGCAAAAAAATAGTTGATGTCCCGTTCCATGAAGACCGTGCACCGGTCACTGGAGACCGGGGCCGTCATCCCTTCGGTCCGGGCCGAATACTCGAATAATGGGCAGTCCAGCTTGGCGGCCTGCTCCTCGATGAAACTTCCGGTACCGGCAGCGCACACCGTGTTCATCACCGATGAGGTGACCATCCCGTCCTTGAGTAAAGTGAATTTGGCATCCTGGCCCCCGATTTCAATGATGGTATCTACGTCGGGATTTAAATTTACTGCAGCCGTGGCATGGGCTGTAATTTCATCGGGTTGGATATCTGCACCGATTATTTTTGCGGATATCCGCCGGCCTGATCCGGTGGTTCCGCATCCTTTGATAGGAAAATTAAGGTCATAATCTGTGAGGAAGCTGTCAACGGCTTTGAAAAGATGCTGGACTGCCTGTACGGGTCGTGAAGCGGTTTTAGTATAAAAGCCGGCAACAGGGATGCCGTCCTGGTCCACCAGGATACTTTTGGTGGAGGTGGAGCCCACATCCAGTCCCAGAAAACCGTAGGCAATGGACAGGGTAGCGGGGTCTTCATAGATATCCACTTCAACACGCTCTCTGTCATAAGAGGAAAACGCCTTGAAATCGGGATAATCTGAAAGCCTCAGTTCCAGTGCCGGATACCGATACCCATGGGTCTTGTCCTGGTTTGAGAAAAAGGCTTCAGGATTGGGAAATGCTCCGGGCGTGGGCTCTTTTTTTTCTATTTCATCCAACATGCAGAGCGCGGCACCCATGGCCCCGTATGCCAGGGAAAATTCATCTGTAAGAAATTGAATCCCAGTGATTGTTTCAAGGTGATTCCGAACAGCTTTGTTTTGGGAAACCCCGCCGCAAAAGATCACAGTCCCTCCGGGTTTTTTCTGTTTAAAGAGCGTGTTGGTGATGTTCTTTGCCAGGCCATAGCAGAGTCCGTCACAGATCTGGGGGATATCATATCCCTCCTGCTGGGCATGGATGAGATCGGTTTTTGCAAACACGGCACACCGTGTGGCAATGTCAGGACGGGGTTTCGTGTTTTCAAGGGCCAAAGCGGAAATCTGCTGGGACCCTGACAGGTGAAGGCGGCCTGCCTGTTGGTCCAGAAAACTGCCAGTGCCTGCAGCACATGAGGTGTTATGCCGGGCTCCGGTATAATTGCCCATATCATCAAAGAGGCTGAGGGAAAATTTTTCACCACCGATATGAAGAATCCCCCCAACGCCTTTGGAATGGATGTGTCCGGCGGAACGGATAATTGCAACCTGTTCATCAATACTGGTATCTGCACGTATAAAAGTGGGGGTGGAGGCTGTCTTTGCTACGTACCCCACGGTTTTGAAAATATCCTGGTCCAGCATCCGGGTTAGGGTGGGTTTTACTTCGCCGTGGTGATAGGCTGATGCGTTGTGGACGACACTGCCGTCCCGATCTATGGCCGCCAGGTTTATGGCCACCGATCCTACATCAATGCCCAATATTAAATGAGTGCTTGCCTGTTTCATATTTGTTCCTTTACTTGCTTCCAGAATGTTTCTACGCCGTCAAACCAGCCGTCGATAAATTTTTGTTCATGGTCCACACCGCCCTGGGCTGAATATTTGCCCAGAGAGTATGTCTCATACATTTCTTGAAAATAGAGTTTGTAGTTTTCGTGTCCGATGAGCTCATACGTATTGTCGCAATGGAGTACGTACAGCAAATCCGGATAGTGGGCAGTTTGTGCCCATTTTACGCCTTGGGTTTTCCCTTTTTGAAAGAAATTGTTTTCCCAGGCCAGTTTTTCTTCCCGCAGCCGTTTGATGATATCAGGCATGTCAAACTCGTCTGAAAAGCGCTTTTGAAGTTCTTCCTTTTTCTGGATGGCCTCTGTAAGCGCCTCTTGAAACATTTTTGAAAAATTAAAGGAACTGCGCCATTCCGTGAGTTTTTCATGGAGCATATCCGGTATGCTCAAGGTTATTTTCTGGGCCATGGGAAATTTCCTTATTATAGATCCTGGTTACAGGATATTGTTGGATGCGGGTAATCCGTATAAAATTATTATATACGTATTTTATTTTTAACCACGTGTCAATCTATTCACACATAGGCGTTAATTTATTCATACAATTTTACAATTTCGTTCATTTCTTTACATCATATCTGTGCTAATCCACTTGTATTTTTGGGTTAAACTATATATAAGCCCTGTATGCTGAAACAGAGATTTGAAATACTCGGGGGAACAATACTTTTTCGTATTCAGGCCCTTGGGCGTCTGGTTATTTTTCTTTGCGCCGGGGTGGTGCAGGCCTTTGTTCCTCCTTTTCAAACGGCAAAAATCATGGAGCAAATCTGGTTTATCGGTGCCAAATCCATGTTCGTCATTGTACTGACAGCCGTGTTTACCGGTATGGTGCTGGGGTTGCAGGGGTATCACACCCTGGTCAGCTTCGGGTCCGAGGCTGCCCTGGGATCTGCCGTCGCCATGACCCTGATCCGGGAACTGGGACCGGTGCTGGCAGCCATAATGATAGCGGCCAGGGCCGGCTCTGCCATGGCTGCCGAACTGGGCGTAATGCGGATATCCGAACAGATAGATGCCCTGGAAACCATGGAAATCAACCCGGTGAAATTTACTTTTACTCCTAGAATCATAGCGGGTCTTATCTCTTTTCCGCTGCTCACGGCCTTGTTTGACGTCACCGGGATAATCGGGGGATACTTGTCAGGGTCTCTGATGCTTGGAATCAATGGACACGTATACATGGACAAGGTGATCCGGAGTGTCACCCTGGAAGATATCTGGGGCGGTTTTTTAAAGGCCTGCGTGTTTGCGGTTCTGGTGACGACGGTCTGCTGTTTCAGGGGATATCATGCCCACCTTGAAGGGGGGGGCAGAGGTTTTGGAGCCAAAGGGGTTTCCCTGGCCACTACCAATGCCGTGGTTAACTCTTGTATCCTTATCCTCATCGCCGATTACATTATAACCTATTTTCTGGTTTAGCCCATGACACAGCCTTTTATCCAACTTATTGATATTCACAAGAGGTTTGGGGACAATTTTGTGCTCAGCGGTGTTGACCTCTCCATTTACCAGGGTAAGATTACCACTGTGATTGGAAAAAGCGGAACCGGAAAGTCCGTGCTGCTTAAGCATATCATCGGGCTGATGCACCAAGATTCAGGCCAGTTGCTGGTAAACGGGGCGCCCCTGGATCAGATGGATAAAAAAGCTAAGCACGGATTCCAACGGGAAGTTTCCTATATGTTTCAGGATAATGCCCTGTTTGATTTTTTGTCCGTGTATGAAAATATTGCCCTGCCCCTGTCTGAAAAAAAGGCTTTTCCTGAAGGGAAAATCAGGGAAAAAGTACGAATAAAAATGAAATTACTGGGCATCTCTGGGATTGAGGATCAATACCCATCTCAATTGTCCGGGGGCATGCGCAAGCGGGTGGCTCTGGCCCGGGCCCTGATCACGGACCCCAAAGCGGTTCTTTTTGATGAGCCTACCACGGGTCTGGATCCTGTCCGGAGGAATAACGTCCATTCAATGATTGCACGATACCAGAAGGAATTCGGCTTTACCGCCGTTATTGTCAGCCACGATATTCCTGAAATATTTGAGATTACCCAGCACATTGCGATGTTGGACAGGGGAAAGATCATATTCGAGGGCAGTACACAGGAGATGCTTGATTCCCACAGCGACATCGTCAATGGATTTATCCAAGGCCAAGATATTTAACACCGGAAAAGTGAAGACCGGTTAAGGGGACCTTATGAAAAATAAAAATTTGGAATTGTACGTTGGCATATTTGTTCTCATCGGGGCCTTGTGTATCGGATATCTTGTCCTGGTTCTTGGAGAGTCAAAGTTGCTGGGCGGGGAGCAGTATACCCTCCACGGCTTTTTTTCATCGGCCTCCGGTCTTAAAGCCGGGGCCCGGGTGGAAATGGCCGGGGTGGAGATTGGAGATGTCGCCGAAATATCCCTTGACAAGGAGCGGCTGGTGGCCAGAGTGTCCTTTAATATCAATTCGGATATCGAAGTTTCCGAGGACAGCATTGCCTCTGTTAAAACCGCCGGAATCATCGGTGAAAAATATATCGATATTTCACCTGGTGGAGCGGATCTGCTGCTTGAAGGGGGAGATGAGATTCCCAATACGGAATCATCCCTTGATATTGAATCCCTGGTCCGTAAATTTATTTTCAGCGATCAGAAAAAGACCCCGTAAGCAATCAGGAATAAAAAAATGAAACCTATACTTATTTTTAGTTTGATACTGACCCTTTCCGTCTCTTTTTGTTTCGCCGGAACGGAGATGCCGGCCGGTGAAAACGAGGCTCAAATTCATCTTGAAACCCGAATCAATGAGGTCCTGGAAATCATCCGGGATAAAGAGCTTATCGCAGATCCTGTGAAACAGGAACAGGCCCTTTACGCCAAAGCATTTGAAATTTTTGACTTCAATACCTTTTCCATGCTGGCTTTGGGAAGAAAATACAGGGCATTTTCGGTGCCCCAGCGTCAGGAGTTTATCACCTATTTTTCAAAATTGATTTCCAATACCTATTTTCCCAAACTGGCAGGCCAGGACATATCCGATATCAAAATTTTTTATCAGGGCGTTCATGCCCTGAAACCAAAAAAAGACATTTTCAGAACCGATATCACAACGGAACTGGTCAAGGGGGAGACTCATGTGGCCATTGTTTATCGGATGATCCAGAAAAAGGGGCAGGAATGGAAAATTTATGATATAAAAATAGAAGGCGTGTCCATGGCTGCCAATTACAGGGAGCAATTCAAAGAACAGGTCTCACAAACGCCTGAAGAGATCATCGCCCAACTCAAGGAAAAGGTTGAAAAATGAAAAAAATACTCGGTTTAATTATCGTCGTTTTGATTGTAAGCATATCATCTCTACCTGTCGTTGCAGGGGAGGGGGCAGCAGCCCCTGAAGAAGATACTGAATTCAGCGAAGATTTATTTGATGAGTATGATAACAAGAACCCGGAGGCACAGATGGTGGCTGACCCCATCTATTACTTCAACTATGCCATGTTCACCTTTAATGATTACCTCTATTTTTATGGGCTTAAACCTTTTGCACAGGGGTATAAGGCCATTGTTCCCACCCCGGCCAGAAAAGGGGTTAATAATTTTTTTAATAACCTGCTTTTCCCTGTTCGGTTTGTTAACAACCTGCTCCAGGGCAAATTTGAATCAGCGGGAACCGAATTTTCAGCCTTTTTTGTCAATTCAACCTTAGGAGTTTTGGGATTCAACGATTTTGCCCAAAAGCATATGGGGATCAGCCTCCAGGACGAAGACCTGGGTCAGACCCTTGGATCTTATAACATTGGGAACGGATTTTATCTGGTGTGGCCGGTGCTTGGACCCTCAACTTTGAGGGATACCGTGGGGCAGGTCGGGGACATGTTTATCACCCCGGTCACCTATGTTGAACCCTGGAAATTGCATTGGGGAATGAGAGGCGTGGATACGGTGAACCGGACATCCTTCAGAATCGGGGATTATGAGGCCCTTAAGGATGCAGCTCTGGATCCCTATACAGCCGTTCGAAATGCTTACATCCAGAACCGGAGAGCTCGGATAAAAGACTAGAAAATTCAGATCACAGATTTATTCGGATTAAATTAAGTCGGGCCGCCGGTTGGGAAGAAAATAACGCATCTTGTGGGACCTAACCCTTTCTATGTCGGCCATATCCATCTCAATAATGTGAATTCCTCCATCCATTTTTTTTGAGACCAGTCGGCCGTCAGGCCCCAGGACCATGGCCAGGCCGGGAAAATTAAGGCCGGTTCCATTGTCTCCGGTCTGGTTCACCGCTGCTACAAATACTCCATTGTCAAAGGCACGGGCCGGCAGATGGCGCATCCATGAAATATACTTATCTTCGGATGTTCCCCTGGGTGAAGCATGGGGGATGAAAATGATGTCCGCCTGTTTTAGGGACATGGCGGTGGCCAGTTCCGGGAAATGGGCGTCATAGCAAAGCTGGATACCAAATCGTATGCCCTTATGTGTAAAGAGTCTGACCGTATTGCCGGGGGTATAGCAGGAGGCTTCAAAGGGGGATAAGTGAATTTTTCGGTAATATACCGGAGACTGATTCGGGCCGGTAACCAGGTGGGTGGCATAAACCCGGCCATTTTCTGCCTTTTCTGCCAGGCCTGTCAGAATAGTCATATCCAGACGACGTGCTGCCCGGGACAATTTTTCCACCCATTCAGGGTCAAGGGGGCGGGCCAGTGAGACGTCACCGGCTGCATACCCGGTGAGATTCATTTCAGGAAAGACAATGATATCCGCCTTGAGATCTGCGGCCCTGTCTATGGTATCAAGTGTACGGGACAGATTATCGTTAAATGTTTTTACCGGACAGTTTTGAACTACAAGGGCAGCTCTGATTGTCGTCATGGATGAAAATCAACTCACACTTTAAAGTTGGCGGAAATTTTAAACACATGGGTGGCCGGCAGGTTCAGAATAGTGGTTACCCCGGTCTCCTCAGCAATGGTTTTCAGGTTTTTTTCAATGATGTCCACGGACTGGGCAATAAAGGTGAACCAGATATTGAATTTATGGTCCCGCCGGTAATTATGGGTCACCCCGGGAAACCGGTTGACAGTTTTGGTGAACAGCTCAACCTTTTCTTCGTCCACCTGGGCGGCACACAGGGTGGAATGATACCCCAGCCGATCCGGGCTGAAATTCCCCCCGATCCGGCGAATAAGCATATCGCCTTTCATCTGGGAAACCCGTTCAATCAGCTCATCTTCAGACAGCCCCAGTTTTTCAGCAATAATCTTATAAGGCCTGGGATGAATGGGAAAATCAATCTGAATACTATTCAATATCCGCTTATTAGTCTTATCAATATTAACGTTAGGCATCAACCACCTTTAATATAATTATTCCGGGCAGGTTCCAAGCTTGGACGAGAATTTGCCCAAATGCAATGCGCAAGAAATTTTGCAATCGGAGCGTACTAATGTACGTGAGGATTGGAAAATTTTGAAGCAATCAAGCAGGTGCATGAATTATCGTTCAAGCTCCAAAAATAAAGGTCCTGTTTGCGTGGCAAACAGGACCTTTAAAACTAAACAGAAAAACTAAAAAATAGTTTGACTATACACAACCGGTAGGTTTGGGCAGACCGGCCATTTTACAGGCGCCTTTACCAGGTCCTGAGGGGAACAGCTCATAGATGTGTTTCAGTTTGAACTTGGTTAGCTTGGAAAGAACACGTACCATGGGAGCGATACCGTTCTTTTCGTAGTAGTCCTGAAGAACTTTAATCAGCTGCCAATGTTCGTCATTCAAGTCATCAATACCTTCCTGACCCTTAACATAATCTACCCATTCTTCGCAGTACAGGTTGTAGTCAAGCAGGAATCCGTCTTCATCTATTTCGAAAGTTTTTCCGTTAAATTCAACTGTTGCCATTTACCATTTCCTCCTGTAAAAAAAAAATTATTACCTGTCAGTTAATCCTATCTTAAGACATACCGTCTTCACTTCAATAGACACTATGATAATCGAAGCTAACATATCTCAGCATTGTATAGTTGTCAACAAAGAACCTTGGAGTTTTGTAAAAAATTCCATCAGTTTAAACCCGCGGCTTTAATACTCTTTGGGGGTCTTGTTCAGCTCTTTGAGGGTGAATACCGGCCCGTCTTTACAGACCAGTTCTTTACCGATATTACACCTGCCGCACATGCCGATACCACATTTCATTCTGTTTTCCAGTGACATGATGATCTGGTCTTCCGTATACCCAAGTTTGGTTAAAGCAGGCTGGGTAAATTTAATCATGATGGGCGGTCCGCAGACAATGGCGTAGGTGTCGGCATCTGCCTGGGGGGCTTTTTGTTCAACAATGGTTGGAACAAAGCCCACGTTGTACTTCCAGTCCGGGTCATCAGTGCCGTCAACGGTGATGTGCATGTTGATGTCATCACGCTTTTCCCACTCATAGAGTTCTTCGCGGTAGAGCAGCATTCCGGGTGACCGCGCTCCGTATACCACATCTATATTGCCGAATTTGGACCGATTGGCCGGATCAAGCATATATATAATCGATGAGCGCAGGGTGGTAAATGCAAAGCCGCCGCCGATGATGACCACGTTTTTGCCTTCCAGTTTATCCCAGGGGTACCAGTTGCCCAGCGGGCCTCTTAGACCCATGATATCTCCGACCTTCATGTTGTGAAGATGGGAGGTGACAACGCCGGTCCTGAAAACCGTGAACTTGACAAAACCTTTTTCCACAGGGGAGGAGGCAATGCCTATGGGGATCTCGCCCACGCCCGGAATGGACAGTTCAGCAAACTGTCCGGCCTGGTAGGCAAACTTCTCTTCATCCCCTTCGTTCAGAAAAACGAACTTAAAGGTTTTCAGGGACTTGTCTTCCGTAGCGATTTGAATATCATCAATGCGAACCGGATACGGCATATAGGGGTTTTCCATCTATTCTCTCCTTTGTCCGCTATTCTTGTTTCTCATATCCGTTCATGGTCTTTGCAACCTCACGGATATCAATATTGACAGGACAACTCTTTACACACCTGCCGCATCCCACGCACATGATTCCCTCTTCGTACTTGTCCAGGAAATATTTGAGTTTATGCATGAACCGCTGGCGAACCCGCTGGGTCTTTTCACCCCTGGGATTGTGGCCGGTGGCGTGGCGGGTGAACAAGGGAGCCATGCAGGAATCCCAGTTTCTGAACCTTGTGGACGCCTTCTGCTTGTTTTCATCCTGGATGTCAAAGCACCAGCAGGTGGGACAAACATAGGTGCAGGTCCCGCAGTTAATGCACGAGAAGCTGATGTCGTCCCAGAAGGGGGCTTCGTGGAGGTCCAAAATGGTTTTTCCGGCCAGCTTGTCCGTTTCCACTGCAGCAGTGATATTGGACTCAGCTTCTTTTTTGAGCACATCCAGAAGGACCTGGCTCTCCTTGGCATCGGCCTCAACATCAAATCCGCAGGAGGCGGCAAAGGCCTCTCCCTTAGAGGTGAGCACCTTAGCCAGGAACTTATCGTCCATGTCCGCCAGCAGAATGTCCAGGCCGTCTTCGTTAAAGGGGCCGGAGCCTGTGGAAGTGGAGAAATCAAAGGGGCCTGGCCTGTTGATGCCTAAGCCCACAAAGGTGGTGGCCTCATAGGCGTCGCACCAATAGGGGTCCCGATAATCTTTGGTGTCAAAGTTCATTTTCACAAGCAAAACAGCTTTGGCATCATAGGGCCGGATGCCGATCACTGCCCTGGGGGTGTAGTCGGTATCTGCCCGTTTCATGATGTGGTGGTCTTCAACAGACTCGTCCAGGCTGGTGGTCAGGATTTTTTCCGATTGGGGAAAAAGAACGGACTTTGCTGAGAGCACTGAATCCGTATAGTTCATATCCGGCTGGACATCCGCACCAAGTGCATCTATCCGGCAGCCGTTTTCATCTTTAACCGGTCCGAAAAGCTGATAGGTCTCCCTGGATTTATCAATGCCTTTGGCCCAGTCTTTTTTATCAATTGTTATGAATTTCATTTTCATATCCTTATTGGGTCTAGCTTATTTGATAAAATCATTAGGATCTTCAGGACTGTACGCATCCAGAGGCGGGCGCTTGGTGATGTCAAGTCCAGCTTCCCAGCCGAACATATCCAGGGCGTCCTTGTTCAGTTTCCGCGTAAAATCCCGGACATTGATGCCCATGGGACAGGCTTCTACGCAGGCGCCACAATCTGTGCAGCGGCCGGCGCAATGGAAGGCCCGAAGAAAGTGGAAGGTATCCACATCCGTCTTGTTTTGACCCTTGCCCACCCACTGGGGGCCGGACTCGTCCACAAAACAAGTGGGGCAGTAGCACAGGGGACATGCATTTCTGCAGGCATAACAGCGGATGCAGTTCTGGGTCAGGTCCTGGAAATGCTGCCATTTGGCTTCCGGGTCCAGGGCTTCGATGGCATCCACATCAGGAAAGGGATTGTCCAGTTCCTGTTCTTCAACAAGATCGGAGGCCAGCTCATCGTAGAGCACCGGATTTCTATGGGTACAATACCGGCAGTTGTCCTTGAGGACGTCATTTTTGTCCACGGTGAGGGTCTGGAGAGAGGAGGTGACCTTGAGGGTGTCTCCGTCTTCTTCAAACCCTGAAATTTCACCCTCAATTGCAGATGCAACTTTAACCTTGTCAACCATGCCGGTGCAGGGCACGCCGATGATATAAAGGTTGTCGCGCTGGACCTGGTTTTCTACAATATGGGTCACCAGGTTCCGGGAATCGCAGCCCTTGGCAATAACGGCTATTTTTCCTTTTTCCTTGGACGCATAGTTGGCAAGGTTCAGTCCGCAGGTGGATGTGAAGGTCAGTTTATCAACATCCTCTTTTGAGGTGATTGCAATGGGACTGGTTGCCATGGGGATGGTTCCGTCAGCGAAACCAAGCACTTTTTCGACCGTACCTTTTTCAAGGAGGTCTCTGGCTATCGCCCTGATTTTTTCGATACAGGTATCCATTTTAATTATAGTCCTTTACAAATTTCGTATTGGGTCCCAGGGCCTTTACCTTTTCAGATATTTCCCTGACCACATCCACAAATTTGGTGGCTTCGGCAGAAGAGATCCAGGAGAAATGTACCCGGTCCTTTTCAATGCCCATGTGTTCGAGAAGGTTGCCCATTAAAGCGAATTTCCGACGTGCATAATAATTACCATCCAGGTAATGACATTCACCGGGATGTCAGCCGGATACCCATACGGCGTCCGCGCCTTCCCTGAGGGCGGACAGGATGAACTTGGGACTCAGTCGTCCGGTACACGGTATTCTTACCACCCGGACATCGGCAGGGTACTGCATTCTGCTGACACCGGCCAGATCAGCTGCTCCATAGCTGCACCAGTTACACAGAAAGGCAACTATTTTAGTATTGTTCTCAGTCATCATCTCTCCTTATACTGCTTCTTCATTCAAAGCAAAGATTTGTGCAAGTATCTGATTCGTGTCAAAGCCTTTCAAATGGAGTGCTCCGGAACGGCAGGAGGCAACGCAGAGGCCGCATCCTTTACAGAGTACCGGATTCACCGCAGCCTTTCCTTCAAACCGTCCTTCGGTTTCAAAGGCCGGGGCCGCGTACGGGCAGATGGAAACGCAGACGCCGCAGGCACTGCACTTCATGGGATCCACCAATGCCACGTTACCGCTGGTGTGAACTGTTTCCTTGGCAAGCAGGGTTACCGCACGGGAGGCGGCTGCCTGGCCGTGGGCAATGGCCTCGTCAATGGGTTTGGGGTAGTGGGCCAGACCGCACAAGAAAACACCGTCAGTGGCAAATTCGGAAGGTCCGAGTTTGGCATGGCGTTCAACAAAGAATCCGTCTTCGTTCAAGGGGACTTTGAAGAAATTGGCAAGCTTTTCGTCCTTATTGGGGACAATGGCTGTGGCCAGGGTCAGAAGGTCTGCATCGATCTGTACGGGCAGGCCGAGAACATGGTCGGTCACCGTGATCAGCAGTTTGCCGTCTGTTGTTTCAACCTGGGGCTTGTTATCCACGGAGTAGCGGATGAAAATAACACCGGCTTCTCTTGCCATCTGGTACTTGTATTCCCTCTCGCCGTAGGTTCTGATATCCCTGTACAGGATGTAGACATCCATTTCAGGTTTCAGTTTCTTCAGTTCAAGGGCATTGTCGATGGAATGGGTGCAGCATACTCTGGAGCAATAGGGACGGTGGTCTTCCCTGGAGCCCACGCATTGGATAAATACGGCAGACTCAAGATCCTTGAGTGAGGCATCCTTTTCCATGAACTTTTTGTCCAGGTCAAGGCTGGTGATGACTCTGTCATCCTGGCCGTAGCAGTATTCATCCGGAGTGGAGCCGTGGGCGCCGGTAGCAATAACGGCAACCCCGTGTTCCAGGGTGGTTGTTCCCTCCCCGTTTTTCAGTTCAGATTTAAAATTGCCCACAAAGCCTTCCACATTTTCCAGGGTGGTGTTGAGGTGGACGTTAACCTTGTCGTTGCCCTTAACCTCCTTGATCAGATTACCCAGTCCGTCAGCAATAATCTCATCCTGAAATGTGTGGTAGAGGTTGTTGGCCTGGCCACCCAGTATCCCGTCTTTTTCGACAAGGTGGACCTCATAACCCTGTTCAGCCAGGTTTTTGGCTGAAACCATGCCTGAAATACCGCCGCCGATAACCATGGCAACAGGTTTGACCTGAAGTTCGGCCTCTTCAAGGGGTTCCATCAAGGCGACCTTGGAGACTGCCATTCTCAAAAGATCTTTTGACTTCTGGGTGGCCAGTTCAGGAGATTCCTTGTGGACCCAGGAGGCATGGTTTCTGATATTGGTCATCTCAAAGAGATACTTGTTCAGACCCGCGTTGATCAGGGTTTCCTGGAACAAGGGTTCATGGGTTTTGGGAGTACAGGCGGCAACCACGATGCGGTTGAGCTTGTTGGCCTTGATAATCTGGGTCATGGTCTCCTGACTGTCCTGGGAACATGAGTAAAGATTATCAGAGCAGTATTCAACATAGGGCAGGGCGGCTGCATAATCCCGGACTTCGGGTACGTTGACCACGCCTGCAATGTTGGTACCGCATTTACATACAAAGACACCGATTCTGGGCCGTTCACCCACAATATTGGTTTCCGGAATTTCCTCGGGTACCTGGGTCAGAGTGTTTCTGGCACTTGCCAGCATGGCACCGGCTTCACCTGCCGCAGCAGATGAATCCACGACAGACTGGGGAATATCCTTGGGGCCCTGGAAGGCTCCAGCCACAAATACGCCTTTTCTGTTGGTTTCAACAGGTTTAAAGGAGTCTGTTTTTGCAAAATTTCCGTCCGTCAGTTCGATGCCAAGATTTTTGGCCATGTCAACGATTTCAGGGGAAATTTCAAGGCCCACGGAAAGAACGATCATATCAAAGGTTTCATTGATGTTTTCGCCGCTTTCACTGGTGTAGGTGATTTTTAAGTCGCCTGTGACATCCTGGGGAACTACCGTGTGGACCCGGCTTCTCTCAAAACGTATGCCCTGGTCCTTGGCCCGGTTGTAATATCTTTCAAAGTCTTTGCCGTGGGTACGCATGTCCATGTAGAAAATGGCGCATTCCAGATCGTCACCGGCATGTTCTTTGGCAATGACCGCCTCTTTGAGGGCATACATACAGCAGACAGAGGAACAATACTTATTGTCGCACTTGTTCTGATCCCTGGACCCCACGCATTGGAACCAGGCCACTTTCTTAGGTTCCTTGCCGTCGGACATCCGGGTGAGATGGCCGCTGGTGGGTCCGGAGGCAGACAGAATCCGCTCAAACTCCATGGCCGTCATGACGTTGGGATGGTTGGCATATCCGTAGTTGTCAAATTTAGACGGGTCAAAGGGCTCAAATCCCGGCGAAAGAACAACGGCGCCAGCTTCGATCTCAACCACCTCATCTTTCATGGTGTGGTCGATTGCGTCCATCTGGCAGATGTCGGCGCAGACTTTACATCCGCCGGTTTTGAAATGCACACATACATCCCTGTCAATGGCCGGGGTGTTGGGCACGGCCTGGGCATAGGGTACATAAACCGGTTTTCTTCCTTTAAGGCCCATTTCATATTCGCTGGGAATCAGGAAGGGATTGGCTTTGGTGAATTCTTCCTTGATTTTTTCAAGGGTGATGTGCCCTGTGGGGCAGACTGAGGCGCAGGCTCCGCAGGCCATACATACATCGGACTGAGCGCCGAATGGGGTGTCGATGTACATATCCGTGCCGCGGCCGGTGAAGCTGATGGCGGAATTTCCCATTCTTTCACACATGCGGACACAAAGGCCGCAGAGGATACAATCATCATCCTGGGCTTTGAACCGGGGCGTTTCAATGCCATACTGCTTGGCCAGTTTCTTGAGCAGGGGGACTTCCGGGCACCTGGCGAAAAGCATTTCAACAATAAGCTTTCTGCCCTGGTGAACCGCTTCAGTGTCCGTGTTGATTTCCATGCCTTCCCAGATGGGATAATTACAGGCAGTAACGAATTTTGTTCTTCTGCCGTCAAATAGTTCGACCGTACAGATCCGGCACATTCCGGCCGGCTCCAATGCCTTGTGATGGCAGAGGGTGGGGATTTCGATACCGTATTTTTCAGCGACGTGAATAATATACTGGCCGTCTTCTCCCTGTACTTCTTTACCGTTGAGTTTAAAAGTTACCATAGATCTTATCCCTCATGATTATTTGATAACGATTGCGTTGAATTTACAGGCATCGTAACAAATTCCACATTTTATACACTTATCCTGATCCAGGACGTGGGGTTCTTTTTTATCACCTGTAATGGCGTCCTGGGGGCATTTTCTGGCACAGCTTGTACAGCCCGTACAGGCATCTTCATCAATGTCATAAACAAAAAGATTCTTGCAGACGCCTGCCTTGCACTTTTTGTCCCTGATGTGGGACTCATACTCTTCCCTGAAGTATTTGATGGTGGTCAAAACAGGGTTGGGAGCAGAGGTGCCCAGGCCGCAGAGTGAGAATCTTTCAATCATGACACCCAGCTCTTCGAGCAGCTCGATGTCCCCTTCCTTACCGTTGCCTTCACAGATGGCGGTGAGGATGTCCAGGGACTGTTTGATACCTTCGCGACAGGGGTTGCACTGGCCGCAGGATTCATCCTGAAGAAAGTCCAAAAAGTACCGGGCTACATCCACCATACAGGTGTTCTCGTCCATGACGATCATGCCGCCTGAGCCCATAATGGAGCCCACAGAGGCAAGCTGCTGGTAGTCAACAGGGGTATCCATGAGGCTTGCCGGGATACATCCACCCGAGGGACCACCGGTCTGAACCGCCTTGAATTTCTTTTTCCCGGGCAAGCCTTCACCCATGTTAAAGACGATGTCATTGAGGGGGACGCCCATGGGGACTTCAAGCAAACCTGTGTTCCGTACCTTTCCAACCAGGGAAAATGCCTTGGTGCCCTTGGAGTTATCCGTTCCAAAGCCGGCATACCAGGGCGCGCCTTTAAGGATAATGGCAGGTACATTGGCATAGGTTTCAACGTTGTTGAGGTTGGTGGGCTGATCCCGGAATCCCTTTTCCACGGTGTGTACGTATTTGGCCTTTGGCCGTCCGACCTTTCCCTCAAGGGAAGCCATGAGTGCTGTGGATTCACCGCAGACAAAGGCACCCGCACCGGTGGAAATTTTGATGTTAAAGCAGAATTTTGTACCCGCAATATTGTCGCCCAGAAGGCCGTATGCCGTGGCCTGCTTGATGGCGGTTACCAGCCGGGTTACGGCCAGGGGATATTCGTTTCTAACATAGATAAATCCCAGGGAAGAGCCGATACCCAAACCTGCAATGAGCATGCCCTCGATGACGGAGTGAGGATCGCCTTCAAGGATACTTCTGTCCATGTAAGCACCGGGGTCGCCTTCATCTGCGTTACAGATGATGGATCTTTCTCCGTCGTGCTTGGCGCAGGTGGCCCATTTAATGCCTGTGGGGAACCCGCCGCCGCCACGGCCCCTGAGGCCCGATTCTTTTACGGAGGTAATGATGTCCTGGGGTTTAGAGTTCAAAAGGGCGTCAAGAAAAGCCATGTACCCCATTTTCCCAAAGTATTCTTCAATGGAATCAGGATCCACATACCCGCAGTTTCTCAGGGCGATTTTTACCTGGCCCTTGAAAAAAGGGGTGTCCTCAAGAAAGGGGATGCCTTCTATTGGGGGGACGGCTTCCTGGGGATTGGCCATGTCGTCTTCCAGAAGGGATCGAGGATCCCTGACCTGACCCAGGATGAGTTTTTTCATTTTTTTGTCGTCGAATTCATTATTCATGTAATTATTAATGATATCAACGATCTTATCGGAGGTGACGTTTTTAAACATCATCCGGGGTTTATCCTTGGCAATGATTTCAACCAAGGGTTCAACCTCGCAGTATCCGATGCAGCCGGTCTGACAAATGTCAATGCTCTTATTATCCGCAAAGGCCTCGGTGGCCGTATCAAAGGAATCCTTGGCGCCTGCAGCAATGCCGCAGGAGGCCATGCCGATGTTCACCTTGACGGTTTCCGGAAGGTTAAGCTTTAACCGGTATTCCTCTTTTATTAATTCCAGATCTTTTACAGACTGAATGTTCATGGTTTATACCTCTTGATAGGTTATTCGTATTGATTCAACACATTTTCAACTTCATCGGTCGGGATACGGCCATGCATATCTTCATTGACTTTAATGACAGGGCCTAGGCTGCAGCAACCAATGCAACGAACAGACTCAAGGGTATATCTCTTGTCTTCGGTGGTTCCACCGTCTTTAATATCAAGGCTTGACTCAATCTGTTCTTTGACACGTTCCGCCCCCCTGACATGGCAGGCGGTACCCGTACAGATGGAGATGATGTTCCGTCCCCTGGGCTCAAGGCTGAATGTGCTGTAAAAGGTAGAAACCTCGTAGATTCTGCTGTAAGGGATGGAAAGTTTTTCCGATACATAAGAAAGTGCGGGTTTGGGAAGGTAATTAAAATGGCGCTGAATGGCCTGGAGAATCATGATCAGATTCTCCCTGTCTCCGTTAAACTCTTTTTCAATTATCTGGTCCAGTTCCAGATAATCTATTTCCTCTACGCCCGCAGGCTGAGTACTTGCTGTGCTCATCTGTAATCTCCTCTCAACAATTATGAAAGCGTGTTATACTGCAGCAATCTGCTGGGTTACAGGACAGCTCTCAACGCAGGCGCCGCATCCGGTACATTTTTCCGTATCAATGCTTCTGGCCCGTTTCTTAACTTTGACCTTAAAGTTACCTGCAGTTCCTTCAATGGATTCAATGTCGGAATATGTGATTAACTCAATGTTTAGGTGCCGGCCGACCTCGACCAGTGTGGGTGAGATAATTCACATTGCACAGTCATTGGTGGGAAAGGTCTTGTCCAGCTGGGACATGACACCGCCAATGGATGGGCTTTTTTCCACCAAATAGACATAATACCCGGAATTTGCAAGATCAAGGGCTGACAGCATGCCGGAGATACCGCCGCCGACCACCACCACAGATCCGATTGTTTCAGAGCTCATTATTATCTTCTCCTGTTTGTATATGATAAAAAATACAACAACTCATCAATTTTATTCTTTAAATTTAAGTTTTTCTTACCTTCCGGGACCTTAGGTTCACTTTCATATAAATATCCCAGGTTAATTAATTTTTATTAATTAAAAGAAATATGTTATAAGGCTTTCTTACAGATATTTCAACCATTATCGAACATCAACGGCGGTAAACTCCCCATTTGAAACCAAATATGAAAAAAATTATTACCATCTGCGGTCCCACAGGCATCGGTAAAACCGGCTTTGCCATCAGTCTTGCCCAAAAATTCAACGGAGAGATCATCGGGGCTGACTCCATGCAGATATACAAATATATGGATATTGGCACGGCCAAACCCGATGCAAAAGAACGGGCGCTGGCCCCCCACCATCTGGTGGATTTTCTGGATCCGGCCTCTGATTTTGATGCAGGCAAATTTGCGGCCGCAGCAGACCAGGCCATAGCCGAGATTACGGCCAGGGAGAAGCTGCCCATTGTTGCCGGCGGCACCGGATTTTATATCCGGGCCCTGCTCTACGGGCTGTTCCGGGGAACTCCTGCCTGTGAGACTACCCTGCACCGGCTGGCCCGAGAGCTTGAGGAAAAGGGGAGCCAGCATCTCCATGACCGCCTGGCCCAATGTGATCCAGATGCAGCCCAAAGGATACACCCCAACGACAGCTTCAGGCTGGTCCGGGCCCTTGAGGTCTATGAAACCACGGGCGAGCCCATTTCCAAACGGCAGCAGGATCATAATTTCGGTGAAAACCGATATCAGAGCCTGACCTTCGGCCTGACCATGGACCGGGTCCGCCTCTATGACCGGATCAACCAACGGGTGGATATCATGGTTGACCAGGGTCTGCTCAATGAGGTTCAGACCCTGGTTGACAAAGGATATCCCCTGGATCTTAAGTCCATGCAGTCCATTGGATACCGGCACATGGGCATGTTCATGAAGGGCGAAGTGGATTTTGACGAGGCGTTGAGGCTGCTGAAACGGGATACCCGGCGGTATGCCAAACGGCAGTTTACCTGGTTTAACAAGGAACCCGGGTTGGTCTGGGTTGAGCCGGATAAACAGGACGAGGCGTTTGAGCTTGTTGAAGGTTTTTTAGGGGAAAGCTTGGAAACAATTTAGATCAAAGCGTTCGAGAGGGACGGCTAAAAGTTAGCGGCAATTTCCAAAATAAACGGTAGAGGGTAGTAATCCTTTCTAAGAAAACTATCCTTAGATTCGCCGCCCCTCAATTTCACGTTCTCTTCTGGAGCAAACTATGAATGATTCAACGAATGATTTCTGGTTCCCTAAAAAGAAAATCGGCATTGGATGGGGGCTACCAATCACATGGCAAGGATGGCTTGTACTACTGATTTACTTCCTTTTAACGATTATGGGATTTTCAGTCTTTTTAAATTCACCATTCCAGGCTCCTTTATTTTTAGGCTATTTTGCAGTCTCAACATTGGTTTTCATTGTCATTGTCTGGAAAAAAGGGGAAAAGATAGACGTATGATAGAGAACCAGTCGCTGGAGTGTGACCGGGCGTACTGCGCACTTTTTTCGGAAGTGTGTGGTTTACTGGATATTTCATGAAGCAGGCCCCGTATTGATTTGAGCCGTAATACGGCCAAGTAATTTTCAATTTGGACTGTTTGAATGCTAAGATTCAGAGAAATCAAGTCCAATTCATCTACAATGGATTTCAAATGAAAAAAATTTTATTAGCAGGATCAACGGGTTACTTGGGAAGCTATATTGCAAAGGAACTTCACAAAAGATCCTTAATTTTTAGAGCAATTGCCCGAAATCCAGAAAAATTGAAGCAAAATAATATTGAAGCCAACGAAATCCTTGAGGCGGAACTGACAGATCCAGACTCTATAAATGAGTGTTGCAAAGGTATAGATGTAGTTATTTCAACTGTTGGCATTACAAGACAAAAAGATAATCTTACCTATATGGATGTAGATTATCAAACCAATATGAATTTGCTGAAACAAGCCAAAATAAGTGGCGTTAAGAAATTTATTTATGTTTCAGTCCTAAATGGTGAAAAATTACGGAATTTGAAAATATGCAACGCAAAAGAGTTGTTTGTTGAACAGTTGAAACAGTCCGGGATAGATTATTGTATTGTTCGGCCAAATGGTTTTTTTTCTGATATGTCAGAATTCTTTAACATGGCAAAAAAAGGGCGAGTATATCTTTTCGGAAATGGAGAGTTGAAGGCGAATCCTATCCATGGTGAAGATTTGGCAGCTTTTTGTGTAGATGCTATTGACTGGCCTGATAAAGAAGTTGAGATAGGTGGCCCCGAAACACTCACCCAAAATGAGATTGCATCGATAGCCTTTGATATTTTGGGTAATAAGCCGAAAATAACTCATATCCCAGATTGGGTTAGGATTACAATTCTCAAACTGGTAAAATTACTTACCGGAAGTAAGTTTTATGGACCAGTTGAATTTTTCATGACAGTCATGGCAATTGATATGCTTGCCCCTGAATATGGCAAACGAACGTTAAAAGAATACTTCATAAAATTGAATAATTCAGATGCATAACGCCCCGCTTCACCGGACGCTAGACCAAGGTCGGTTTTTACTGCATCCTTCACACCATCGGCAACATGGGAATATGGTAAAAGAAACCAGCATGGATACCGATACTGAGTAGGTGATGCCAGCTGCAGAATGGTCATAAAAGGCTTTGCTTTGGAAGTATTTGCAGATATCAAAAGTAGCCGATGAATTTTCAAGAGCTTGTATCGACAATCGATAGTAATCAACCGTTTTTTTTATCATTTTCAAACCGGGTCATATGAATTAAAAAAGGGGAATCAAGATGAACATTCAAGTTTCCCAGGCAGATTTCAAGACCGCGGCAGCAAAAAACGGAGATGGAATAATTGTGTCTTCTGCTTTTACCCAAGGAAAAGATCACCGAGCCTTCGGCCCGGTGAATGTAACCATAAATTGGAGCGGCCAAATTAACAACCTGGCACTTTACGTTCCAGGCTTGGCCGCTCAACCTAACGCTTTCTTTTTGGTTCAATATCCTTCTGGAGAAAAAGACAATGGATGTTATTAATTTAAAAGAAAAAGGTTCTAAAATACCAAATTTGTATCAATATGAAACAATAGCAAAAATGAACAGCCACAATTTTACAATAGTCAGGGTTAAGGATAGGGTCCTTGATTTTCATACGCATCCTGACTCTGATGAAGTTTTCTTCATTGTAGATGGGCAGATGAAATTAGAGTTTAAAGATAAAATTGTCCAATTATAAGCAGGTGAGATGTGTGTTGTACCAAAAGGTATTGAACATCGTCCAATTTGCACAACAGAGGTAATATGCTTGCTAATAGAAAAGGAAGATACCTTAATCCCAGAAAATACGGGTGGAACTTACAAAACGTCATAATCAATCACTGCACTGGATTTTTATTCCGCGGCGCTCCGTAAAAACAGTGAGTTTAGTCTTTAGATTGCAGTACCGAAGTCAAAATTTTTAAAGGACTACAAATGGACTCTCTTAAAAGCCCTGTTTACGCAGTATTTTTTATTGTACTCTTACTGTCTTCGAATCTTTACGCAGGACTTCATGCTGTAACTACAAAGCTGAATAGTGAAATCGATCTTAATCTTCAAAAAAATATTTCTAAGATCCAAGATGCATTATTCGAGGGATTAAAAGCTAAAAATTACGATAATGTCTTAAACTTAATTTCTCCAAAATTATCTGGGCTTGAAAGTTTTGATTTAAAATCTTTTGTTGGCAAGGTATCTCCATTATTAAATCAGAAGGAATTCGTTATTTCAGATCAGTACTACTCAACGATCAAAAGCCTTGATAGGGAAACAAAAGCGACGATAGTTGCATCTCTCTCGGACAAGAGTAAATTTATCATTAATAATCATACGTTTTACGGAAAAGAATCGTATAATTTATTTTTGAAAAGCACAAATCCTGGGTGGCAGTATTTGTGCTTTTTAGGCATGAGTAAATTTAGTGACAAATGGAAAATGAACATTATTCATTTTGGCAACTATTCGATAAATAACCTTAGTGTTCCGAAACTTTTTGATTTGGGGATGGAGGCGAAAGCTGAAAACAGGCTTTCAAGCTGCGTTGTCTATGCTTGGGCAATGAATAGATGTCTTAGGCCCGCACCTTACTTGCAATATATGGATGAACAAAAGTATATAAACTTTATAAAATCTTCATTTTCGGAAATGAATTCCAATTTTAAATTCCCATTTAATATAGAAGATACCCCAATCATCGGTTTTCAAGTCGAAACTACAGACAACGAGGGTTTAATACCAATTGTCCTATACTTAACTGATTTGGATTTAAATAATCCGGATGTGGAAAAGAAAGCTCGCCGAATAAAAGAAAAATTATTTAAAAAGTTTTATGGACTTGATCGCGATTTTGATTTCTTGATCATGAGGGCTTACAATGAAATGCCGACGGAGTCTAAAAAAAGATATGCTATACATGGAACTGTGATAAAACTCAGAGAATAAAAATTGGCAATCTAACAATTTTCTGGACGGGACCGCGAGGAAAGCAGCAGCTTTTTTCAAGTGCTGTGGCGCGGTAGGTCAGCGCAACGGTTATTGCGCCAAGCGCAGCTTGGTGCATTGTTATAGGATGCCCTGCCGAAGTTCCCGGGCAGGAAGTCGCCATCGGGAAACGCCTGACCGGCAGCCCGTACCGCGTGTTGAGCGATACACGGTGATGCGGACATAAAAGCAGATGCTCAGGGGGCTACTCACGGCAATTTAATTGCAAAAAACTGGACTTGATCTGACAGGAAGTGTCAGTTACTTATCAAATAGTTTTTAAACTATAGCCTTTCGATAGTTTAAAAAAAAAGTTAATCTCCAATTAAATGATTTTTTGTATTCCTCCCCATTTTTATTTACTAGATTCCAAGATACTATCGTTCTATTTGATTTTTTGATTTTAAAATGAGTATCTTAAAATAGAATTTTAGGCACTTTAATGGAATGGAGCACTTTTGAATATACTGTTCAATAAAATAACAAGCATTAAAGTCTCAATGGTGGCCATATTGTCCCTTTTTTTGATAACAGGCCCAGTTAATGCCAAGACATCTTTTGTTTTCGGATATGAAGCGCAAGAGTTGTTTCCCTATTTCATGGGGAGTACAAGCAAGATAAATAAAAAGAATCCAGGTGTTACCATAGAAATGATAAAATTGTTGGAAAATCATTTACCTGTAAGTATCACATTTGTTCGTCATTCATGGAAAAGAAATTTAATATATCTCAAAACCGGGAAATTAGACGGTATTGTAGCAAGCTATAAGCCTAACAGATTGGAGTTTGGCGTTTTCCCTTTGAAGAATGGAGAGCCTGATTCAAAAAAGAGCCTTGATATATCAAGTTATTATCTCTATATGCAAGACAATACCAATATTGTGTGGTCTCCCGAAAAAATGAAATTTTCGGGTGTTCAAAATCCAATCGGTGCACCTTATGGCTACTCCATTGTCGCCTTATTGAAAAAGGCCAAAGTAAAAATTGATGAGTATGGCAACACAAGGGAAAACCTCATAAAAGTGGTTGCTGGAAGACTGAGTGGGGCTGCTTTATTAGAATTTGATGCTGACCGTATCCTATTCCATGAACGAGATAATTTTTCAGGAATAGTAAAGCTTGAACCTCCTTTAATTTCAAAACATTATTATCTTATTCTCAGTCATCAGTTTTACAACAAATATAATCAACTTTCAGAAAAAATCTGGCAAACTTGTAAAGAGATACGGGAGAATTATAGAGAAAAAATTTTGATGCGTTATCTTCAGATGGGTTCTTAAATATGACACTTACCACTATCCAATTAAATTTTGGCAACCTTGAGGATATAATGAAACCTACTTATATAATTGCTTCATTGATTGTAGCCATATCGGTGCAAACCGAAATTCTTTTAGCCAAAGAGCCTGTTCGTATAGGTGGGAGCGATTATCCGATTTCAACATTCATGGAGAACGGGGAGATTGTCGGGTTGGACTTTGACATTGTTGAGGCCATCCTAAAAGAAGTTGGAATTACCAACACCGAACGAATCTTGAGACCCTGGAAACGGATACTGATAGAATTGGATAGTGGAAAGGTTGACATGGTAGTTCCCATGGTTTTCACTGAGGAACGAAAAAACAAGTATCTCTTGACGCCATCAATTCGTTCACGTTTCAATATTGTATTGGTACGTAAAAATTTTGGAAAGAGCATCAAAACCATTTCGGACTTAAAAGGCCTTACAGTCGGGAAATGTGATGGTTTTGCATATCAGAAAGAATTTTTAGATGCTGCCGAAAAAAAACTATTCAAATCTTCATATTGTTTAAACAACCGTATGGGGTTATTGAAAATGGCAAAGGGTCGTACTGATGCACTTATGCTTGGTATAGACTCGGCACTATATCTAATTAACAAAGAGGAATATGAAGGTGCCTTTAAATTTAGTAACTATAGATCTGAAAAGGCCTCGCATGTGGGTATACACAAATCTAATGTCAAATTATATCATAAATTTATAGTTGGGTTTGAAAAGGCACAAAAAAAAGGGATTATTGAAAAAATAATCCGGGATTGGGAGCAACGTTATTCTATCGATTAAAAACCTATAACCATGTGAAAAACTAAGTTTGTGGTAGGAAAGAGTATACATTAAATTTAACCTTCTGATACTGTTTGTCAGATCAAATCCTGATTTTTACAATTTAATAATCCACAATAAGGATTTCTTTGGATGATACTCTGGCGTTTGAAACCCGGGGATACATCCCCGGGTCCTGATAACAGGGTTATTGGGGGGATATCACATCAAAAAACGGATGAAATCCCCCATATAGTCCGGGCTTGTCCTCAACCGTGCTCACATAGGTCAACAGAGCCGGTTCGTCCTCCCATGAATTATCCAGATAATGGATCAACAGGGCAGGGGGTTCCATGACAAACCCGGAGGGGGCGTCGGGCGTGAGCTCTAAATTCAGCTGCATGCCCACCCCGGGGCAGACCGTTGCCAGGGTGCCGGCATATCTCCGGGATATGGCCCGATGGATATGGCCGCAGGTGATACGTTCCACCTGGGGATTCCTGGAAATAAGGTTTTTTAGATTTTCTCGGTTTTTGAACGGGGCTTTGTCCATGTGCCCGATGCCTGAGGCAAAGGGCGGATGGTGCATGAAAATCATGGTTGGCGTATCCGGTTTTTTTTTGAGTTTTTGATCCAGCCAGTTCAATCTGGCCGGGCCCAGGCTTCCGTCATGGTCACCAGGGGTTACCGTATCAAGTCCGATCAGTCGAATGGGGAAATCTTCAATGGAGTAGCAAAAATAATCCCCCGAAGTTCCGGTGATGGGCTTGGAAAGGTAGTCGTGGTCGGAAAATACAGATGCCAGGATCCCTTTTTGGTCATGGTTTCCGGGAACCATGAGCACGGGGACTTTGAGATCCGAGAGCATCTCCTTTGCCAGAAAATAACTTTCAGCTGCACCACCATCGGCAATATCACCGGTGACAAGGATTACATCCGGCTGTGGGTTTAAGCGGTTTATATGGGTCACCACTTTCTCCAGAGCTCCTGCCGTATCGGCAACATCATAGGCCAGTGCACCGGATGGTTTCAGGTGAAGATCTGATATTTGTGCAATCAGCATATTTTTTTACTCTGTTTTTGTTGGGATAAGGGTAAAAAGGGAATCCAGATCCAGGCAGATGTCCACGGTCTGCCCTTTTTCAAAAGACTGTCGGCCCAGGGCTTCAATTTTTAGAGGCTCTGCTGTTTCACCGTTTACGATCAGACGGGTCCGGTCCCCCATGAAAAAGGAAGAGATCACCCTGGCCTTGAAATGGCCCTGACCGGTTTTGGCAACCACTGCATGTTCAGGCCGAAAATAAAGTTCAACACTGGATTGGTTTTTAATATTAAGATCGGGAATGTCGGCAATGGGTATGGTTCCTCCCTGAAAATTGAGATTCCCGTTTTCCACTTTGGCCTTAAGGGTGTTGATCGTGCCGATGAATTCTGCAACAAACCGGTTTGCGGGTTTGAAATAGACATCCCTTGGTGTGCCGATCATAGCAATCCGTCCTTTTTCCATTACCACGATTTTATCTCCCAGGGCCATTGCTTCGGCCTGGTCGTGGGTCACGTAGACGGCGGTGATGCCAATGGACTTCAGGAGCAGATCAATTTCAATCCTTAATGAATCCCTGAGTTGTGCATCAAGGGCGGTCAATGGTTCATCCAGGAGCAGCACCCGCGGTCTTACCGCAATGGCGCGGGCAAGGGCCACTCTCTGCCGCTGTCCGCCGGAAAGCTGGTTGATGTTGCGGTGCCGCAGTTCTTCAATTTGCATCATCGCCAGCATTTCATCCACCCGGCGGTCCATTTTTTCCTTGCTGTCCCCTCTTATTTTTAGGCCATAGGCGATGTTTTTGGCCACATCCATATTTGGGAAAAGGGCATAATTCTGGAAGACCATTCCCACATTTCGTTTTTCTATGGGAATATCGGTAACATCTTCATCACCGAAAAATACCTGCCCGCCCTTGTCCGTTTCTTCGAGTCCGGCAATTATCCGCAGGGTTGTTGTTTTGCCGCATCCGGAAGGTCCTAGGATAACAATGGTCTGGCCTGCCTCCACCATAAGATCTGTGGATTCAAGGGCCCGTGTACCGTTTGTAAATGTTTTGGCACAATTGGTAAGCCGGATGGCTGTGCCGGTTTTTTCTTTTTTGTTCATGGTATTTTCACCTGGTTTTAACTCTTGCACGTCTCCAGTGGATTGGTGGCGGTTAATTTTCATGATTCCCTGTTCTTTTTCAGGGATGGGTTCAGCCGCAGCTCTGGGCTTTGCAATCCATTGCATGGCCATGAGCAGGGGGATGATCATAAAGAAGAAGACAATGGTATAGGCGGATCCGATCTCAAGACGCATGGAGGCATAACTGTCCGCAAGTCCGACCGGCAGGGTCTTTGTCAGGGGTGTATGAAGCATCCAGGTCAGATTGAACTCCCCCACTGAAAGCGTGAACACCATAAGTGATCCGGCAAGAATGCCGGGCATGGCATTGGGGATGACCACGTCGAAAAAACAATTCCAGAATCCTGCCCCCAGGCTCGCCGCTCCCTCTTCTAATTCATTTATCTTAATAGAGGACATGATGGCAATAACCGATCTAATCATAAAGGGCAGGGTGAAAATCACATGGCCCACAAGGATGATGGACCAGCTCATTCTAAAGGCTGTGTTTTGTCCATAGGAAATCAGTATTGCTAGGGCAATGGCAAGACCCGGGATGGCAAGGGGGATCACAAGGAACTCTTCCATCAGCCGTGTCAGCCGGCTTTTCTTTTTTACCATAAAGTAAGCTGCCGGAACGCCTGCTATTAATGTCACCGCCAAACAGGCAATGCCAATGGAGATACTTCTGAAGATCGTATCGCTGTATAATTGCCATACTTCTACAATCCACCTGAAGGTCAAACCGCTTTTGATCCCCACGATGTAATTGGTGGTGATTCCGGCAATAATGGATTGGATTACCGGAATCACAAGAAAGGCGCAGGTTATGATGGTAATTGCCAGCTGGGAGTAAAATAGATGCGTATTCTTTTTCATAGTGTTTTATCCTGAAGCAGCCAGGGATTCTCCTGCTGCAGATCTTGCCAGGGTGAGAACCCCCCAGGTTATCAGCCCAAGCAATATGGAGAGTGCCGAAGCCATTGCGATGTTGGCGGAAAGTGTGAATTCAGTGTAGATAACAATGGGCAGCACATCGATGTCAGTTGCCAGGGTAAAGGCAGTCCCGAAAGCCCCCATTGAGGTGGCAAAGCAGATGGCTCCAGAGGATATGAGACCGGGGGTGAGCGCTGGGATCAGTATGTCCCTTGCGATGCCCCAGGTCGACGCGCCTAAGGAGAGGGCCGCCTCTTCAAGGCTGACATCAATTTTTTCTGCCGCAGCCATTATGGTTGTAATGACGCGGGGTATGGAAAAATAAAGATACCCGAGAAATAAACCGGTCATGGAATATGCCAGCACCAGTTTGTCTCCTGTAATGGCTTTGGTCACACTGCCCATGAGCCCTTGCCTGCCGGCAAGCAGTATAATCATAAAGCCGACCACAACGCCCGGAAAGGCCAAAGGGAATGTGAGCATGGCTATGAGGATGTTTTTTCCAAAAAAGTTGTTTCGTTGAAGAAAAACCCCGCATACCCCTGATATGATAAGGGTGGCCAAGGTCACACCAAGTGAAAGCGCCACCGTGTAAAAAAGGGTCTGAATATACCTGCCCGTGGTGAGCATGGTCAGATAAATACCAAACCCCTGCTCCCCCCTTGTTGACTCTAAAATCAATCTTGCCATGGGCAGGATGAAAAAGGCCAGGAAGATGATCAGGGCGGGTGCAATGATCATTGCCAGATAGAATCTATTGCGTTGATGCATGATACAAAACCTGCTTGATAGATGTTTAGGATTCGTTATAAAATTACTTGACCTAAATTATTTCCAAACCCCCTTAAAATGGGTGTTTTTTATAAAAACCCTTACCAGTGATTTTGAAAATAAAAGATCAAGTAATTTTGGAGCCGATTTTTAACTGCCGCGTGCTGGGGGCTGTTATGGAAGCACGCGGCAGTTTATAGCTTTAAATCAGTGATAACCTGTAAAACTAACGGACCTCATTGAGATATCGGTCACGAAAAAGGTTTTGTACAACGGCCATTTGGGCATAGTCTATGGGAGCGGCTCTTTTGTATTCAGATGCCGGGAGAAATTTTGCCGCAGCCTCCGCAGACATTGCACTCGCCCTTACCGGCCTGAGAAAGGCATTGGCCCAAACTCTTTGCCCCTTGTCGGACATGATAAAATCCAGTACCTTCTTCCCAAGTTCGGGGTTGGGTGAGTTCTTTACCAGGCTGATTACGTAGGGGACAACAATTGTGCCTTCCTGGGGAATCACAAATTCGATATTTGCCATATCCTTGTATTTGCCACGGTATGCATTGAAATCATAATCAAAAAGAATGGGGATCTCACCGGAAATTACACGTGCATAAGATGTCTGCTTGGGAACGATGGGGCGGTTGGCTTTAAGTGCTTTGAAAAAATTGATGCCCGGATCGAAATTTTCCAATGTGCCGCCCAGGGCCAGGTTTGCAGCAACGGCTGAGGCATATCCGACAAAGGCTGAGGTGGGATCCAGATACCCGACCATTCCCTTATACTCGGGTTTAAGCAGGTCAGACCAGGACTTGGGTACGGGTACGCCGCCAAGGGCATCCTTGTTGACAAAGAAACCGATTGTACCGGAATGGATGGTAAACCAGTTGCCCTGGGGATCTTTTAACCCTTCGGGGATCTCATCCCAAAAGGCTGGCTTATAAGGGGCCACGACGCCTGCTTCCTTTGCCTTGATGCCAAATGAAACCCCATAGTAAGCCACATCTGCTATGGGGTTGCTTTTTTCAGCAATGAGCTGGGAAAGCGTCTGTCCGGAATTTTTGTTGTCGTGGGGCAGGGTGATACCCAGATTTTCCTGGATGGCTTTTAGCTGACTCGCCCAGTCAGCCCACATGGGAGGGCAATTGTAACAGATGGCTGTATCTTTGGCCAAAGCAGATGAGCCCAAATTCAGGCATAGTCCTACAGCAAAAAGAACCAACAAAATTTTTTTCATCTTTCTTCTCCTTGTTCTGTTAATTATTAATAGTACTTGCCCGGGAATGCGTGCCCAAGGCATGGAAATACTGTTTTATTATTAGCAGTTGGGTGAAGTCACAGAATCCCTGACAACTAACTGCGTTTCCAATAATCGGTGGGCCGGTTTTTCCGGCGGGGTTGAAATGTGGCTCAACAAAATCCGGGCGCCGTCCGTTCCCATATCATAGGCAGGTTGCCTGATGGTATTAAGGGCCGGTGAAATAAAAGAAGCCATGGGAATGTCGTCGAACCCAATCACTGAAAGATCTTCAGGAACCCGTAATCCCTTTTCACGGGCACCCTCCATAGCACCGATGGCCAGGTAATCGTTGGAACAGAACAATGCTGTAGGTCTTTTTTTCATGGACATTAGCTCAATTGCGCCCTGACGTCCGCTTTCAAGGTTATAGGGGGACTGGAGCAAATAGTCTGGATTATAGGTGATCCCGTTATCCTTCAAACATTTTTTGTATCCGTGCCAGCGGTGGAAGCTTTTGTCTGAAAAGGAAAAGGCTCCGGCCAGCATGGCGATTCGTTTGTGTTTGAGCTTTATCAGATGGTCCGTCGCCTTGTATCCGCCCAGAAAATTATCTACGCCGACACAGGAAAGGGGACCCTTGCGCACTGTGCTGTACAATATAACAAAGGGAAACCCTTCTTCCTGGAGTTCCTTTAGTGTCTGGCTTTTCAGGTCCGTGGTGGTAATCAGCATGCCGTCCACCTGCATTTCCCGGAATACCTGTATCAGTTTTGCCTCTTTTTCCTTCCGATAATCAGTATTCCCCAAAATGACGTGGTAATCATGTTTGTTGGCATAATCCTGGACCCCACGTGTGGATTCGGCAAAGATAGGATTGGTTATGGTGGGAACAATCAGTCCGATGGTCTGGGACCTTTTGGTTACAAATCCTCTGGCAAGGGCGTTGTATTTGTAGCGGCATTGCTTCATTGCGTTACAGACCCTATCACGGGTTTGTTTGCGAACGGTTTGAGGAGAATTAATAACTCGTGAAACCGTTGCCGTTGAAACGCCGGCAACTTTTGCTACATCAATAATCGTGCTCATTGAGTATTGACCTTCTCCTGAATTGTGTCTCCTCATGAGAACCGCTTAACAATCTGCTCAGAAAAAGCATATTTGTAAACGTTTACATTGTCAATAAAAATATGAACAGGGTATAATTATATTGAGTCAGGTTCCGGCTCTACAGGATATCGCTGACTTGCTTTTTTATTCACCACGAAGGTCACGAAGAAAATCTGATTTGAGGCCTATGAAATTGCCCCCGTGCCTTTGGCGGCACAGGGGGCTTTTTGACGGTTTAACTATTGGGTTATGCGGCAAGGCTGTAGGCCCGTTTGGCGACGTGGCGCAGCTCATCCGGTGTGAAAGGTTTGGGCAGATAGTCAACGGCCCCGATTCTGGCTGTCTCAATTGCGGTTTCAATGCTTGCGTAGCCTGTGATGATGATCACCCTGGCCTGGGGCTGCCGTTTTGCAACGGCTTCAAGGAGTTCAAGTCCGGATACCCCTGGCATTCTCAAATCAAGGAGTATAAGTTTGTAGGGCTGGGCATTTATCTTTTCAAGGGCCTCGTCTTTGCTCACGGCCTGGTCCACTTCCATTCCGCTTTTGCCCAGGATTTTTCTGATGTTGTTGTTCACGGCAATTTCATCGTCAACCACCAGGATCTCATTGGATGATACCCTGGCCTCAGCGGCTGCCCTGAACTCTTTGGCTTTTTCAATGGGATCCAGTTTTTTCAGTTCTTCATAGGGCATGAAAGCAAATCCGTCCCTGTCCATATCTCTGACATATTCGGGCCCGGTAACGGCCATGACCTCGTCATAGTCAAAGGGCTGGTCAATGCCGATCATCTTTTTCGGGTTGAAAGCAGATTTTGTACCCCCTGCCTTTGCCAGTTTTTTGGCCCTTGCCTTGAGTTTGGGGCAAAAATTCTTTTTGACCCCGGTTTTGCAGGTGGTGCCCAGCTTTTCCATGACATCGCAGGACATGTTCCCAACTTCGCAGTAAAATTCGGGAAGTTCGCCTGCTTCTTCCTTTGCAGGAGTCGGAGCTCCTGTTTTCTTCAGTTCATCATAGGGCAGGGGGGCGATGCCGTCCATGTCCATATTCTGGACATAGGCTGACCCTGTTACGGCGGCCACTTCATCGTAGTCAAATGGCTGGTCGATGCCGATTTTTTTGGGAGGATTCACCGGCACTTTTTTCAGCTCTTCATAGGGCATGAAGGCAAAACCGTCCCTGTCCAGGTTCTGGATGTATTCAGGCCCTGTCACGGCCAGTACCTCATCATAATCAAAGGGTTGGTCCGGTGCGATCATGGTTTTGGGGTTGAATGCGGCTTTTTTGCCCCCGGCTTTGGCCAGTTTTTTGGCCCTTGCCTTAAGTTTGGGGCAAAAATTCTTTTTGACCCCGGTTTTGCAGGTGGTGCCCAGCTTTTCCATGACATCGCAGGACATGTTCCCCACAGAGCAAAAGAATTCAGATGTTTCGACGGCCTCGTCTTGTACCGGTGCCTCATCGGGTTTGACCAGGTTTGGGGCCGCTTCTCCGCCGAAATCAATTTCAATGTCCATGATTTCAATGGTATCCCGTTCTTCGTCGGAAATTTGAATTTCTTCGTATTTGCCAAGCAGGGCCTTGCTCACCGTGGTTCTCAACTCATCCGGGGTAAAGGGTTTGGGGATATAGTCCAGGGCACCCAGGCGGATGGCCTTGACCGCGGTATTGGTGGAGGCATAGCCTGTCATCATAACGGTTTTTATGTCCGGCACTTCTTTGGCCACATGGTTGAGTAATTCCAGCCCGTTCATTTCCGGCATGACAATGTCTGAAATCAAAAGGGAGAAAGAACCGTCTTTCATCATTTCAAGGGCCTGGGCCGCACTCTGGGTGTGCACCACGGCATAATCGTTTTTTGCCAGGATTTTTTCAACATTTTGGCAGATCCCGATTTCATCATCCACGACCATTATTTTCACCTGATTTTCCATAATACCCCCTTGTTCGTTAGAGTTGTTTTATTTTCTTTTGTTGTGGATAATGAATAGCAGGGATCATGCCAACAGTCATGATTTTGTTTAACTTACTGTTTTTAAAGGTGTTTTAATGTTTTTTTCTCTGGGTTTGGAAACTCCTTATGTATATTTTTTTTGTACACTTTGGATAGGTGAATTATCGCAATAGGACAGTTGGGCAGGGGATGTGATCTCTGTATGAAAAAAATATACAGAGTGTAATAAAAAAAATTATGCCCCAGGTCGGGATATCATGTGTTTTTTCATCAGCGCCTGGAAGTTGGTACGGCCCAGCCCTGTTTTTTTGGCAGCCTGGCTGACGTTCCAATTGCTTTGGGCAAGGGCGTTGAGGATGAAATTTCTTTCAACTTTATTTACCGCCTTTTGCCGTATTTCTTTTTTTAAGAGTTTGAGTTCTTCGTTTGTCTGGGGAATACTTTCAATCATTTCATCGATTTCGGAGATTTCACCGAGCAGGGGCATCTCTTTTAGTGATATCCGGTCGGACTCACAGAGGATAACGGCCCGCTCAATGACATTTTTGAGCTGTCTGACATTACCGGGCCAATTGAATTCAATGAGCCGGGCTGCGGCATTTTCATGAAATTCCGTTATATCTTTTCCCATTTTTACACAAAATTGTTTTAAAAAATAATAGGCAATAGGCAGAATATCTGTTTTTCTTTCGTTCAGGGTGGGTATGACAATGGGGTAAACATAGATCCGGTAATAAAAATCTTCCCTGAACTCACCTGTTTTTACCATTTCTTCGAGTTTCCGGTTGGTGGCAAAGACCAGGCGTAGGTCGACTTTTGTTTTTTTTGAACCGCCCAGGGGCAAAAACTCCCTTGTTTCAAGAAACCGAAGCAGTCTGGCCTGGACATCCATGGATATATTGCTGATTTCATCCAGAAACACTGTGCCCTTGTGAGCCAGCTTGAATATGCCGGGTTTATCCCGGTCAGCCCCGGTAAAGGCACCCTTTACATGGCCGAACAATTCAGAAGAGAGAAGGTCGCCGGAAAGGGTGCCGCAGTCCACGGCAAAAAAGACGTTTTTCTTCCGGTTGGAGTTGGCGTGGATGGCCCGGGCGATGAGTTCTTTGCCCGTTCCGCTTTCTCCGTAAATCAGGACATTGGCATCAGTGGCCGCAACCTTCTGGATCATTTGAATGACCTTTTGTATCCCCGGGCTGTTACCAATGAGCTGATGGGAAATTTTCTTGTTTTTTTGGGCAACGAGTTCTGCCTGCTGGATCTGGATTTTTTTCCGCTCAACTGCCTGCTGGACCACGGCCCGGAGTTCATAGGGGGTGAAAGGCTTGGGCAGGTAGTCAAATACCCCCATTTTCATGACTTCCACGGCGGAAGAGACGCTGGCATAGCCGGTCATGACAATTACGATTGCCGTGGGAAACGCCTGGTTGATCCGGGCAATGACCTCCATGCCGCCTAAACGCTCCATGTTCAGGTCCGTGACCACGATGTCGAAAGGATTGGATTCCATGGATTTGAGGGCATCAAATCCGTTCAGGGCATACTCAACTTTTTTATACCTGTTTTTAAGTATTTTCAAGCAGTTACGGCAGATATGTGCCTCATCATCAACAACAAGTATGGAGATGTCTTCACCTGTGGTCATTTGTCGTTTTCCTGTATCATGGGGAAGGTGATGCAAAATTGGGTTCCTTTGCCGGGTTCGCTCTCTGCAGTGATGGTGCCGCCGTGTTGCTCTATAATGCCGTGGGTGATGGCAAGGCCCAGGCCGGTGCCGTTTTTCTTTGTGGTGAAAAAGGGATCAAAGATCTTATCAAGATTTTCCGCCGCAATGCCGTCTCCGGTATCTTTGATCTTCACCTCAATGGCATTGCGATTTTCAAGATAGGTTGAAAAGATTCTGATTTTGCCCCCGGAAGGGGTGGCTTCGATGGCATTCAAGGTCAGGTTGATGATGGTCTGCTGGATTTTATCCTTGTCAATGGCCAGTGGGGGGAGTGTTTCGGCCAGATGGGAACCCAGGTCAATGTTTTTGAATTTGGCCTGTTTCCGTGTCAGGATCAGGCTTTCCTTAATGACGTTGTTGAGGTTTTCCATCTTTTTGAAAGGCTTGCTCTGGCGGGCAAAATCCAGGAGGCTTTTTACTATTTTACGGCAGCGCAGGGCCTCGTTGCTTATGGTTGTGAGTTCTTCATACATTTCTGTACCCGGTTCAAGGTCTTCCTGGATCAGCATTGAGGATGTGAGGATGGTGGTCAGAGGATTGTTGATTTCATGGGCCACCCCTGCACTGAGTCGGCCGATGGAGACCAGCTTTTCCTGCTGCATCATTTTTTTCTCAAATTCGATCTCTTTGGTCATGTCTTTGGATATTTCGATCACCCCTGTCAATTCGCCGTTTTCAATCAGGGGGTAGCAGGAAATGGAAACAAATAGCTTTCTGCCGCTTTGGCTCATGTGAACATGGGTAACCTCGGACGATTCCCCGGTTTTTTTAACATGATCAAGGGGGCAGGGGTGTTTATCTCCTCCGCAGGGCATGGATTTGTGATGGGTAATTTCATAACAGTATTTTCCAATGACTTCTTTCCTGGAAAGACCTAATTTTTTAAGATAAATTTCATTGATGTCAAGGATCTTATGGTCCAGGGAAATCACAACCACGTCATCCAGAATAGGGCCGTTTATTATGGCTTTATATAAGGCCTGGGTTTCGGAAAGTTCCTGGTTGGTCTTAGCATATTTGCGGGATGAACTGTCTATTTCCCAGAACAATAATGCGGTGGTATGGGCAATTGCCCTTACATTGGGTTTTTTTTTGGCAAGAATGTCATTATGTATGTCTATACTCCCGGTTAATTCAATGATGAGATCAATGTTGTCCATTGTAAAAAAATCATTGTAATCCGTGGTGACAAAAATATTTTTTTTCTGTGCCTTAACAAATCCAGGAGCTGATTTGTTTATATCTGCAACAGCCACAACCACAGGAGCGATGACTTGAAATTCATATTTTTCAATAATATCCATCAGGTACAAACATTTGCTTCCTGCGCCGACTATGGCTATTTTCATAGCGAGCCTCCCGTATTAAAAGAATTTTTGACATAAATATTAATTTTACATATAGTTGCCTGGCGAAAATTTTATGTATAATGATATATATAGCAACCTTGTGCCTTAGGGCACAATAGTAACCTTAAAAATACCAATTGGCAGACTTGAATGATACAAACAAAGCCCGTCCAGCATGCATTGCTGGTTTTCCTATACCTGTTTCTGGCAGCCGGATTTTGGGGGTGTGCCCAGAAACCAGGCCTCAAATCAACCCTTCCTATTATTGAAAAGCCGCCTGAAAAAGAGGTGGAAAAACCAGCCCCTGATCTGGTTGCAATTCTTATAGGGGAAGCTGAAAAATTTGCGGCCCAGGATAATTTTCAGGATGCATTATTGATCTACAATCAGGCGCTGAACCAGGTCGCCCAGTCCGGTGGCATCGACGCTGAGTTCCTGAGGGAGAAAATATTGTCGGATATTGAAAGTCTTCTATATAGGGCCCCTGTTCCCGTTATTGAAGAATTTTTTGCCATTAAAAATCTGACCATTCCCCGGGCCTTGCTTCAGTACTGGCTGGGGCAGGGCTATGTCGCCCTGGAAGATTATCCCACTGCGGAGAAGGCGTTTGCCTCATTCCTTGCCGCTTATCCGGACCACCAAAGGGCACAAGAGGCTCGTGCCGCTATTAAAGCCATCCGGGAAGCGACCTTTGACAGAAAAGTCTTAGGATGCCTGTTGCCCCTGTCTGGAAAGTATAAAATTTACGGACAGAGAGCCTTGCAGGGGATCCAACTTGCCGTGGAAGATCTTTCACGGACCCTTGGCCTGGAATTAAAGGTCATTGTAAAGGATACCCAGGCAGATCCGGCACGGGCAGCCCTGGGTGTGGAAGAGTTGGCCCGGGAAAATGTTTTTGCCATTGCCGGGCCTCTTCTGGTTCCCGAGGCCGCAGGAGAAAGGGCCGAGGCGTTGGAAATCCCCATGATTGCCATGACCCAGAAAAGCGGGTTCCCTGGTCAGGGAGAATACCTGTTTTCTAATTTCATCACCCCGGAAATGCAGGTGGAGGCGTTAGGATCTTATATTTTCATGGAACTTGGATTGAAGAAAGTGGCGATTCTGTATCCGGATGAACGGTATGGAAAGCGTTATATGGAACTGTTCTGGGATGTGGTGGATAAATTTCAAGGACAAGTGGTGGGTGTGGAAGCCTATGACGGGGAAAAAACCGATTTTACCCTGCCTTTGCAAAAACTCACCGGTGAGTATTACCCTGTGCCTGATTTTTTAAAGCCGCCCGAGCCCGATGACAGTCAGGACGAGTCTTCCCAAAGGGTGTCAAACCGGAGTTCTGCCGTGGCCAATGAAGATCGGATTGAGATAGACTTTCAGGCCCTGTTTATTCCCGATGCCCCTTCCCGGGTGAACCTGATTCTTCCCCAACTGGCATTTAACGATGCCCGGGGCATGGTCCTGCTGGGGAACAATCTCTGGCATCAGAAGAGCCTGCTCACCCAGGCCAGAGGATATAATAAAAATGCCGTGATTTGTGACGGATATTTTGGTGAAAGTGAAAATCCGCTCACTGCCAGATTTGATAAGAATTTCAGGGAAATGTTTGGACAAGGTCCCGGGTTTCTGGAAGCCGTTTCCTATGATACGGCAAGCCTGCTCTTTACCGGGGTCATGAATTCAGAGGTGGATTCAAGGGAAAGCCTTAAAGATCTTCTCCAAGGAAGGCTGATGTTCAACGGGGTGACCGGTTCAACCGTGTTTGATAAAAACGGCACACCCCATAAGGAACTTTTTCTCATCACAGTGAAAAAAGGCCGGTTTATGGAAATCAATCATTAAAGAAAGAGTTCTGCCCCGTGGTCTCCAGCACCGACTGCCACAGTCGTCCCCTGGGATCCATTTTTTTCCGCCGCCCGGCCGAGGCATCCATTGGCACATGCACATAGTGGTTGTTCCAGTAACTGATGATGAGGTTGGTTTTTCCGGCCATGCCTGCATGGACAGCATCCCTGCCCAGAAGGCCGCAGAACACCGAGTCGTTTGCATTGGCCGGCAGGCTCCGGATGATGTAGGAGGGGTCAATATACTTCAGAGAGATGGTAATATCCTTTGATTTAAAGTATTGGTTGATCTTTTCCTTGAGGAAGAGGCCGATATCCTTTAGCACCACGTTTCCCGAGGCATCATATTCATTCTCCTTATCATCAAAGAAATTCTGGCCTGCCCCTTCGGCCACCACAATGACGGCATGTTTTCTTAAGGCCAGTCTTTTTTCCACGGCCTGGAGAAATCCGTTTTTTCCATAAAGAAATATTTCTTCTTCCGGGATAAGGACAAAATTGGTGTCAGGCTGGGCCAGGGCGGCCGTGGCGGCCAGAAATCCTGAATGCCGGCCCATGAGCTTAATCAGGCCTATGCCGTTGGGGTATGCTGCGGCCTCGTTATGGGCCCCCTTGATGGCCAGGGTGGCCACGTCAACAGCCGTATCAAAGCCGAAGGACCTGGAGACAAGAAAAATATCGTTATCAATGGTTTTGGGGATGCCTATGACTGAGGTCTTGAGGTTTCTGTTTGATATTTCATCGGCAATTTTTTTTGAGGCCATGAGGGTGCCGTCCCCGCCCACCATGAATAGAATTCCGATTCCCATACGTTCCAGGCAGTCCACCACCAGCGGGATGTCTTGTGCCCCGCGGGAGGAGCCCAGGATACAGCCGCCGGTATCCTGAATTCCTGAAACCGCTTTGGGGTTCAATTCCATAAGGTCGTGGCCGAATTCCGGGATGAATCCCTGGAGTCCGTGGCGGATGCCGTAAATATTTTTTACCTTATATAAATGATAAAGCTCCAGCACAATGGACCGGATGATGTCGTTCAGCCCCGGGCAAAGTCCGCCGCAGGTCACCACTGCGCATTTGAGCTTGCTTGGATCAAAATAGATTTTTTCCCTGGGGCCGGCCTGCTCAAAGCTGAGTGGGCTTTTTGCCGGGTCTTGGGGAATTCGGTCTGCTCTGACATCCACGGTGATCCTGGAATCCTCCGAGATAAATCTGGAGCCGCCCTGGGAGGCAATGCCTTGTGTGATTAACGGTGAGGGGATTCTGGCCTCTCCCAGAACAGGGATTTCAGTGCTGAAATCAACATCTTTCATTGACTGCCTCCATTGAATTTAAAGGTTCCTTTGCCCAGAATGTCGTGAAGATGAAGTAGGCCTGCAAGGCGGCCTCCCTCTCCGATGATGGGCAGAACGGTGATCTCATGTTTTTCCATGAGGTTCAGTGCGTCGTATAAAAAAGACTGTGGGGAGAGGGATTGGGGAGACCGGGTCATAAGATCGTCCACCAGTGTGGTGTGAACATCGGACTGGCCTTGGGCGATCCAGTGGCGGATGTCCCCGTCGGTGAGGATGCCTGTCAAAAGGCCTTTGCCGTCCAGCACCAGCACGGCACCCAATTGGTATTCATCCATGCATTCAAGGGCCTGGGCCATGGATGCTCCGGCCTGGATGCCGGGGGCAGCATCTGCCGGCAGCATGAGTTCTCCAACCCGGCAGGCCAGGCGCTGGCCCAGGGCACCGCCTGGATGGGACCGCATAAAATCCGACTTTTTGAATTGTTTTTTCTTGATCAGGGCCACGGCCAGAGCATCGCCCATGGCCAGTTGGGCTGTTGTGGAAGAGGTGGGTGCCATATTCAGAGGGCAGGCCTCTTTTTCCACGCCGGTATCGATGATAAGATCGCAGAACCCGGCCATGGTGGAGTTGCGTTTGCCGGTGAATCCGGCAATCCTGCATCCTACCTCTCGGATCACAGGGAGCAGCTGGTTCAGTTCAACGGTTTCCCCTGAGTTGGATATAGCGATGACCACATCGGTTCGGCTGACCATACCCAGGTCGCCGTGAACCGCTTCCACGGGGTGGAGGAACATGGCATTGGTGCCGGTGCTGCTCAAAGTGGCGGCAATTTTTCTGCCGATGAGCCCGGATTTTCCGATACCTGATATAATTACTCTGCCGCTGGAATTGCAGATGTCGTTGACAAGGGTTTCAAATGATTGGTCGATTTTTTTGGTGAGGTTAAGCAGGCTCTGGGCCTCTATTTTCAGGACTTCTATGGCGTCGTCTATGATCATGATAGGTTTCTATTCTTTATTTTAGGAATTTTATAGTCAATATTTTATGGTCAGTACTTGATTTTAATAAGCACTTACTTTATACATCACCCTGTGCCATTTTCCCAGTTAAAATTAAGGAGCAGAGCAATGGCTTGCTATGGGGTTCATAGCTTTTTTCCTCTTTTCGTGCTCTAAAAACAATGATTGACAATTCCGTCGTCCTTATGATATTTATTCAAGGTTATAATCCCGGATCGGGAAAAAATTGTAAATAAGGGTGCCTTGTGCCGGTATGAACCACCCGGGGTGCTTTGACTTTTATATTAATAACTAAACAGGAAATGTATTATGATTTGTACTACCGTTAGAGAAGGCGATGAATGCGTATTCATGACCGCCGAGGGATGCAGCTTTAATGAAGGCCATTGCCTTCCCATTATTGACGAATGCATGGGATGCCAGAGAACTTCCGAATTCCCCACAGGTGCTTACTGCACTGCAGCGCCGGACCCTTCTCTTAAATGGAAGAACGGCAATTGCAACATTGCCACCCATGTTAAAACCGTTGAAGCAACCAAAAAACAGAAACTTAATCCGATCAAGGCGTCCAAAAGAAGATAAGCCAATATACGCTGTTTCTTATTTGAACTCTGTGGCTTTCCTTGAATTTTTGGGGTGTTAGCCGCAGAGTTTTTTTTTATCAAAAGCCGGTGTTTCCGTTATTTTACCAACGATCTGACAGAGAGAGTTAAAAATGAATCCAATTGCCCAGGAGCTGAACACGATCATTCAGGATAGTGCCCCCCATGTTTTTGAGATGCTTTCGGATATGGGGAAAGCCTTGTTTTTTCCAAAAGGGATTTTAAGCCAGAGTGCCGAAGCCAAGGTTAAGGCTGATAAAATAAATGCCACCATCGGTATTGCAAAAGAGGGAAACTCGGTACTGAGCCTTTCTTCGGTCACCCAGTTCATCACCGGTATCGAACCGGATGCCTATCTGCCCTACGCCCCGTCCTACGGTATTCCTGCCCTCAGGGAAAGATGGAAAACCGACCTGTATAAAAAGAATCCATCTCTGGAGGGCCAGGCTGTCAGCCTTCCTGTGGTCACCTCAGGGATCACCCACGGGGTCAGCGTATTGTCCGACATGTGGGTGAACAAGGATGATGTGATTGTTCTTCCGGATATGATGTGGGGCAATTACAACATGACTTTTTGTGTGCGTAACCATGCCAGGATCGTTCATTACAAGGCCTATGACGATGCGCTCACCCGTTTCAATTTAGATGATTTCGAGCGGGTGATCCGGGAGCAGGCCGCCCAGAATGATAAAATTATTACGGTCTTAAATTTCCCCCACAATCCCAGCGGCTATACCCTGAGCAAGACAGAAGCCGACAGGGTGGCTGCCATCCTTATTGACATAGCGCGGGAAGGCACCAATGTGGTTGCTGCCTGTGACGATGCCTATTTCGGACTTTTCTTTGAAGAGGAGACGTCAAAGGAATCTTTGTTCGCAAAAATAGCTGGCAAGGATAAACGCTTGCTGGCCGTTAAGCTTGACGGGGCCACCAAAGAGGATTATGTATGGGGATTCAGAACCGGATTTGTCACCTACGGGGTTGCTGCAGACGCAAACCTTGAACAGGTTTACCTCTCTTTGGAAAAGAAAACCGGCGGCTGCATCCGGGGTAATATTTCCAATTCTTCCCACCTGAGCCAAACCATCCTGCTCAAGTCCATGGAAGATGAAAACTATAGCAGCCTCAAACAGGAAAAATTTGAGCTGCTCAAGTCCCGTGCCCTTAGGATGAAAGAGGTGCTCAAAGATCCGAAATATGCAGACGGATTTGATATTTATCCTTTTAACTCAGGGTATTTCATGTGCATCCGCCTCAAGGATGTCAATGCCGAAAAACTAAGGGTTCACCTTCTGGACAACTACGGTACCGGCTTGATTTCCATCGGAGAGAAAAACATCCGGGTGGCCTTTTCCTGTCTGGAAGAAAAAGATGTAACCACCTTGTTTGATATTATTCTCAGCGGTATCAACGATTTAAGGAAATAGTTCTGAAAAAAGGCTAGTTTCAATGAGCATCACCTCAAAGAAAAGTGTAGACCTTAAGTATGCCAGCAAATGGCTGTTTTACTTTGTCTTAATCGGAATCATTGCCGGGTTTGGCGCAGTGCTTTTTCATTATCTCTGCGGCCTGGGCATGCATTATTTCATGGATGCCCTGGCCGGTTACAGGCCTGGAAACCCTGCCGGGGAGCATCTGCTTTTGCCCCATACTTCCACCCCGTTTAACAAATGGGTCCTGCTGATTCTGCCGGCCCTGGGGGGAATTGTATCTGGGTGGCTGGTTTACACCTTTGCCCCGGAAGCCGAGGGTCACGGCACGGACGCTGCCATTGACGCCTACCATCACAAAGGCGGTGCCATACGGGCCAGAATCCCCATTATCAAGACCATTGCTTCCACCATCACCCTGACCACAGGAGGATCCGGCGGCAGGGAGGGACCCATTGCCCAGATCGGTGCAGGGTTTGCCTCTTTTCTGGCAACAAAGTTCAATTTGTCTGCCCGTGAACGTCGAATCATGATGGCAGCCGGTGTGGGGGCAGGGGTAGGTAGTATTTTCCGCGCCCCCCTGGCCGGCGCCCTGTTTGCAGCAGAGGTGTTGTACCGTGATCCGGATTTTGAGTCTGAAGTCATTATTCCGGCGGGTATTTCCTCGGTTGTGGCCTATTGCATCTTCTGTCTGGTTTTCGGGTGGGGGTCTTTGTTTGATTCTCCGGGATTCAAGTTTCAGAATCCTCTTGAGCTTGGGCCCTATATTGTGCTGGCCGGTGTGCTGGTACTCACCGGTATACTCTATGTCAAAGTTTTTTACGGAATGATCGGCGTCTTCCATAAGCTCAAGGTACCCAACCATATTAAACCTGCCATCGGCGGGTTGTTCACGGGAATTATCGGATTCTTTCTTCCCTATACCCTGGCATTCGGATACGGCCTGGCCCAGGATGCGATTTTTAATAAGGTGGCCATTTCAACTCTGCTCTTACTTGCCTTTGGAAAAATCTTTACCACCTCATTTTCCATTGGTTCTGGCGGGTCCGGGGGAGTGTTCGGCCCCTCAATCGTTATTGGCGGTGCCATGGGCGGTGCCGTGGGAAAAATATTCAATATTCTGCTGCCCACGGTGGTTACCCAGCCCGGTGCTTTTGTCATCGTGGGCATGGCCGGTTTCTTCACGGCAGTGTCCAATACACCCATCTCCACGATTATCTTTGTCAGCGAGATGACCAATTCCTACCATTTGCTGCTGCCCAGCCTCCTGGTATGTTCTCTGTGTTATCTTTTGGCCAAAAAATGGACAATTTTTGAGAATCAGGTCAAATCCAGGGTGGATTCCCCGGCCCATGCCGGAGAGTTTATGATGGATATTCTACAGACCATGCGTGTGGAGAGCCTGGTACATTTGATCAAGGATGTGAGGTGCGTTAACGAGGATATGCCCTTCAGCGAATTTAAGAAAATATTCCAGACCACCAAGCAGCATTATTTTCCGGTCATGGATGATAGGGGGGCATTCTCAGGGATATTTTCCTCCACAGATATCCGGGAGGTGATATTTACCAGCCATCTGGAAGACTTGGTTGTGATGAAAGATATCATGATTTCGGATCTGATCACCACTACCCCGTCCGAGGATTTGAATACGGTTTTGCTCAAACTTACTCAGAAAAATATCGATGCCCTGCCCGTGGTAAAAGAAGATGATAAAGGGGCATTCCTAGGACTGATTTACAGGCGGGATATCATTTCTCATTACAACTACCATGTGACCAAGATCAAGGAACCAGAGGTCTCTATTCCCTGATTTTCACAGTCCGTATATTTCATGAAATGTCCGGGTAGATCACCTCATGGAGAAAAAGGCCCCTGGCCGGTGCAGTGGCGCCTGCCAGGGGTCTTTCGCCAGATGCCATTATTTTTTCAAAGGCATCTGGGCTGATTTTGCCTTCCCCTGCATCTTTTAAGGTGCCCACGATATTTCTTACCATGTTTTTTAAGAAGCCGGAGGCCGAAATTCTGAACACCATTCGGTCTTTTGGTTCCGATGTCCATTTGGCAGAGAATACCGTCCTTACCGTTGAATATTTGGGGGTTCCGGTGTTTTCAAAGGTTTTAAAATCATGGGTCCCCACGAGATATTTAGAACAGCGGTTCATCGTTTCCATATCCAGGGATTTTCCCACATGCCACGCATAATTCCGGCCGATAGCGCAGGGCACTGCCCGGTTCAGAATATAGTACCGGTATTCCTTAGACCGGACGTTGTACCGCGCATGAAAGTTCAGCGGTACCTCCGCGCACTCCCGGATTACAATGGGATGCTTTATCATGCTGTTCACTCCTTTTTGCAGGGCTTGCGGGAGGATGGTGGTCTGGGCATGAAAATGGGCCACCTGGGCCCGTGCATGGACACCGGCATCGGTTCTGCCGGACCCGTGGATCTTGATTTCCTGGTTTAAAATTCGTGACAGAATTTTTTCCAGTTCTCCCTGGATGGAGGCGTGGGCTGTCTGGCGCTGCCACCCGAAAAACATGGTCCCGTCATATTCAATGACCAGTTTAAAATTCCTGGTCATGAGATTGGGTCGTCTTTGAGGGCCAGTGAGGTTTTGATCCGTTCGCTAGCCTGGGAAATTCTGTGGGAAAGCATGACGGCAGTTTCAGGTCCAAGTATTTCTGAATACTTGAGATATAAATTCTTATAGGCCTGTGCTACTTTTGCCTTGATATCCAGCCCTCTGGGTGTTGGATAAATAAAAGCCACCTTCCCCTTATTCTGACGCCGGACAAGTTTTTTCTTTGCCAGGGCATCAACGAACCGGGTCACTGTGGATGGGTTGAGCTGGAGCAGGCGGCTCAGTTCCTTGGGGCTGATTCCAGGGGTTTCAAATACCAGCAGCAGCAGGGACGCATGGGCCGGCGAAATTTTTAAATGAGCAAATTCAAGTTCAGCCAGCTTGAGCAGGTGTCTGGAAAAGACATTGGTATTAAAAAACAGACAGGTATTTAAAAAATTGGTTTTGGGTGCATCCATTGGGTTTTCCTTATTTGTATTGCATGTACAAATATTACCTTCCGCTTTATCTGTCAAGTGTGTTACCAACTTATCCCTGGTTTCCAAATCTCAGCCTGAAATAATTTTTTAGTGTACTTTTTTCCCAAAACAATCCTGCTTTTCTGCGAACTCAGCATCCCATTTTATTCGAATTTATATTGGAAATTATTTTTAAAGTATAAAAATTGCTGAGTGATAAAAAACCGATTACAGGTGGGCATGCTTTTATCGGATTTGGTCATGGAAGAGTACAAGGTATTATGTTGAGCGGGAAATGGAAAAGTCCCTTATTGTTTCATAGACCTGGCAGCGGCACGGACGGGCGCTCGCGCTTAGTTGCACTGGCAGCCTTGATCTATCTGTCTTTGCCTGACATCCAAAGGAAATAAAATTTGGCTAACCGCGGTTTCCAGGCCTTGGGCCGGGAGCCCTCCCCGTTAAAGGCCTGGTTTTTGGAAGAGCCTCAAAATGATTTCAGTTCACCCCTGGATCACTGTTACGAAAAACTATATTTTCTATAAAATCAAACGGTTTTCGCCGTTCTCGTTTTTTGGGCAGATCCCCACATTAAGAATTTCTGGAATGGTGTAATACAGTATTTACACCAGACCTTATCAGTCCTATAATAGTTGCCCATCATTTTTGTTCCACCATAAATATTAGGAGTTTATCCAGCCATGGAAGGATTTAAATTTGCCGGCATTGCCGCGGGTATAAAGAAGACCGGCATCAAGGACCTGGGATTGATCTATGCTGAAAGACCGGCCGCCGGTGCAGCCCTCTTTACCCGTAATCAGGTAGTTGCCGCTCCTGTTGTTCTGGGTAAGAAGATGATCAAGAAAGGGCGGATTCAGGCAATTCTGGCCAATTCCGGCAATGCAAATTGTTTTACCGGTGACCAGGGGCTTGAGGATGCCGGTATATCTGCTCAATTGACGGCGGCATCCCTGGGTATTGATCCGGACCTCGTCATGGTCTCCTCCACAGGGGTTATCGGTGCTCCATTGCCCATGGATAAATTCCAAACCGGTATTCCTCTTGTGGTATCGGATCTGGACAAGGGCAATTTGGAAAATTTTTCAGATGCCATTCTGACAACGGATACCTGCCGGAAGATTGTTTCCAAAACAGCAGAGATCAATGGAAAACCCTTTACTATTACCGGTGTTGCCAAAGGCTCGGGAATGATCCGGCCGGACATGGCCACCATGCTGGCCTATGTGCTTACAGATGTTGATATTTCCCCGGATCTTCTGAATCAAGCCCTGGTTCATGCCAATGACCGGTCCTTTAACCGGATCACTGTGGACGGGGATACCAGTACCAACGATACCCTGGCCTGCATGGCCTCAGGGGCAGGGGGGGCTGTTGTGGAAGAAGGACCGTCCATGGCGGTTTTTCAGTCCTTGTTGGATGAGGTCTGTTACGATCTGGCCAAAATGATTGTTAAAGACGGGGAAGGAGCAACGAAGACGGCGTCTATTATTGTCAAAGGAGCTCAAACCCGGGAGGATGCCTTTAAAGCCGCTGAAGCCATTGCCCACTCCAATTTGGTTAAGACCGCCATTTACGGGGAAGATCCTAACTGGGGACGAATTACGGCAGCGGCAGGCCGATCCGGCGCTAAGGTGGATCAGGATAAAATGGATCTATATTTTGGTGATATAGCCCTGGTGCTCAAAGGAAAATGGCTGGGTCCGGAGGCTGAAAAAAAGACGGCTCAACTCATGAAAGAAAATGAGATCAACATTGTTCTGGAACTAAATATAGGAGACTATTCAGATCATTTTCTGTTCTGTGATTTCAGTGAAAATTACGTTAAAATCAATGCGGATTACAGGTCTTAGCATATGATGCGGCTACAGAAATTTCTCGCCCACGCTGGGGTCTGCTCAAGGCGGAAGGCCGAAGGCTATATTCAAGAGGGCCGGGTCCGGGTGAACGGAGGCGTTGTAACTGAACTGGGAAGCCAGGTGGAACCGGGCCGGGACAAGGTGTTGTTTGATGGAAAGGCTGTCATACTTCCATCCCCCAAAGTTGGCTTTACCTATATTGCCGTTAACAAGCCCAAAGGGGTGGTGACTACCTGTTCCCAGAAAAATGCCAGGGTCATCCTGGATCTGGTGCCCATGGAGAAAATAGGCAAGCGGGTTTATCCCGTGGGACGGCTGGACAAGGATTCCATCGGCCTGGTGCTGCTCACCGATAACGGAGATCTCCACAACAGGCTTTCCCACCCTTCCCATGACCACGAAAAAGAGTATTGGGTAACAACCAGGCATCCCATCCGGGACGAGGCATTAAAGGCCATGGCCCAGGGCATGGTCATTGACGGGCAGAAAACCCGGCGGGCAGGAGTGAGCCGGGTCTCTAAAAACGAATTTAAAATTGTGCTCAAGCAAGGCCTGAATCGCCAGATCAGGAAGATGGTGGGAAAAACCGGGAACAAGGTTGATATGCTTAAGCGGGTCCGCATGGCAAATATCAACCTTGGTGATTTAAAGTCTGGGGAATGGCGGTATCTCACCAAAGAAGAGGTGAAAAAACTAACCCAGTGACTGAATCCCGATACTCTTCCTGATTTTGTCCAGAAAGGGGACTGAAAATTCTCTGGCTTTTACAGCCCCTTTTTGGAGAATGGATTCAATATCCCCGGGATTTTTAATCAGCTCTTCGTATCTGCTCCTGGGTTCCTTTAAGATCTCATTGATGTATTCGAATAATTCCTGTTTGGCAGTCCCCCAGGCGATGCCTGCCCGGTACCTTTCTGCCAGGGTACGGGTTTGAGCCTCTGTTGCAAAGGCTTTATAGATGGAAAAGATGGTACAGGTATCCGGATCTTTGGGCTCTTCAGGGGCCAGGGAGTTGGTCTGGATTTTCATGATCATTTTCCTGAGCCGTTTTTCCGTATCAAAGAGGGGGATGAAGTTGTTATAGCTTTTGCTCATCTTCCTGCCGTCCAGTCCCGAGAGCACGGAAGCGGTCTCATCCACAACCACCTCGGGCAGGATGAATAATTTTTTATACATGTGGTTGAACCGTGCTGCAATATCACGGGTCATTTCAAGGTGCTGGATCTGATCTTTGCCCACGGGCACTTTTCTGGCGTTAAACATGAGGATGTCTGCGGCCATGAGCACGGGATAGGAAAACAGGCCCATGGTCACCCCTTTGTCCGGGTCTTTATGTTCCTGGGCATCATTATCCTGGACCGCTGCCTTGTATGCGTGGGCCCGGTTCATGAGCCCTTTGGCAGTGAGGCAGGTAAGAATCCAGGTCAGTTCCGGGATTTCAGGGATGTCCGACTGCCGGTAAAATACGCAATTATCATAATCCAGGCCCAAAGCAATCCAGGCCGCAGCAATCTCAAGGGCGGACTCCCGCCGTTTTTTGGGGTCATGATTTTTGATCAGAGAGTGGTAGTCGGCAAGGAAATAATAGGATGTCAGGTTCGGATCCCTGCTGGTTTCCACGGCCGGCCGGATTGCGCCCACATAGTTCCCCAGATGGGGGGTGCCAGAGGTAGTGATACCGGTTAAAAAGTCTGCATTTTTCATTTGTTTTCCTGCAATTTAAAATCTGTATTAATTATATATGTTTTTATAAAAGGGTGCTGACAAAGGGGAAGTATCAGAAACGGTCTGTTTTATCAAGCAGCCTCTATATTTAATCCTATTGTTATTAAATCAGGTCGTTTTCAATGGCGTAGCGGGTGGCAAAGGCCAGTTCTTCTTTCCGGGTGGCCAGTTTTTTGTCCAGCTTTTCATTTAAGATCAGGTTCAATACCTTTGTGAACACCGGGCCCGGCTTAATGCCCAGGGCCAGAAGATCCTTGCCCTGAATAATCGGCCGTACATGGCGGTGGTGGGTGTAAAAATTGGAAATGGCTTTCTGGACCTCCTCGCTGTTGCTCAATGCCATCATATAGAGCAGGCACTCTGTTTTAAAATTAATGAGTCCCCAATACATTTCCTGGCGTGAAATCGGAAACTTGTTTTCAATGAGGCTAAGCCGGTTTTCGACTTTATACCGCCTGTCTAAAAGGAGCTGCCGTTCTTTGAGCGGAACCATTAGGCGGTCCAGGACTTCATCGCACACCCGGAAAGTGAGGCGGTTGAGCAGGGCCATAAAATATACCGCCCACCTGGGGTAATCTTCATTCACATATAGCAGGTCATGCCATGCCAATGCCTTGTTTACAGCTTCAAACAGTTCATAGGTCTTGGGGGTAACGGACAATTCCTTGTGAATGACCTTGTCCACCCCATAGGAGGCCATGGTTTCCACCGCCGGAATGGGATTCTGCTCACTGAAAATCTGTTTGAGTTCCGACAGAACCCTGAGACCGCTCAGATTTTTGAATGTGTCAATTTTCAAGGCATTTTTGATAAGGTTGGATGTGACTTTGCCGATATTGAAACCAAAGCGGTTAGAAAATTTAATGGCCCTGAACACCCGGGTGGGATCTTCCACAAAGCTAAGGTTGTGGATAATTCTGATGGTTTTGTCTTTCAGGTCCCGCCCGGCTCCAAAATAGTCGATAAGGACACCGTAGGCTTCAGGATTCAAGGCGATGGCCAGGGTATTGATGGTGAAATCCCGTCTGGCCATATCCAGTTTAATGGATGAATTTTCCACAATGGGCAGAGCCGCCGGCATGGTATAGTATTCCCGCCGTGCCGAGGCCACATCCACTTTGAAATCGTTTTCAAAAACAATGACCGCGGTATTGAATTTCTGATGGGGATGGACTCTGCAGCCCTGTTCTTGGGCAAAATGCCTGGCAAAGGCAATGCCGTCTCCTTCCACAACGATATCCACATCTTCAATGGACCGGTCCAGCATCAGGTCCCGTACAAAACCGCCCACCACATAGACCTCCATGCCCAATTGATCCCCGGCCAGGCCGATATCCCTGAGCAGATTCTTTGTCCGGCTGTCAAGCCGTTGGTCCAGCAGGTGTTTGACATACTTTTTTTTTGCATTGGGCCGGTTAATGACCTGCTTTTCAACTCTGGATATTTCCCTGTTGTGTTCAACCAGGTAGTCCAGGAGATCTGTCCGGGTAATCACGCCCATAATATGGGTGTTTTTCATCACCGGAATGATTCGATGTTTTTCTTCAATGAGTTTTTCTTCAATTTCGGCCAGGTCGGCGTCCAGGGTGACCCATTGGGCTTCGGAGTTCATATAATCGTTCACCGGCTGGCTGCCAAGTTTATGGAAGAGCAATTTTTCAACAACTTGCCGGGTAATATAGCCTTCATAGGCCTGGGTCTCATTGTTTACTGCCAACAGGGTGTCAATATTATACCGGGTCATAAGAGCACCTGCTTCCCGGCAACTACAGTTCAGGTCGATGGTAATTGCGGGCGATGACATGAGTTTTTTGGCGACCCTCAGGCTGTTGAGCTGCCGTTTGAGCATGTCCAGCAGCCTCAATTCAACCTGGGCCAGGGTCTGCCCCTCTACTTTGGCCGATGCAGCATAAGAATGCCCGCCTCCGTCGAAACCGGCCAGAAGCTTGCCCACATCGATTTCAGCCAGTCTGTTCCGGGCGATGATATTTATTTTGGTGCCCATGAGCACCACGGCAAAGTAAATGTCCAGGTCTTCCATTCTCACGATTTTCTGGACAATGGAAGCCAGATCCGGAATATAGGAGGATGAGGAGATGGTGGATATATGAACCTGGATTCCGCTGATCCTGTGGGAGGTTTTTTCATTGATAAGCTCGTTTAGCCAGGTGACCTGCTCTGTTTTCATTTCTTTTACAACAAGGCTGGCAATGGTATTGAGACTGGCCCCGCATTCCAGAAGGAAACTGGCCTGGATGAAATCTGCAGGTGTGGTAGATGTATAGGTAAAATTACCCGTATCCTCGTAAATTCCCAGAGCCATGACAGTTGCTTCTTCCGGGTTCACTTCAATGTCTCTTTTCCGGAGAATTTCGCATAGGATGGTGGTGGTGGCCCCATAGGGTTTGGAGACATCCAGGTTACCCTTGATTTCTCCGGGCATGGGCGGGTGGTGATCATAGATATCAATAATCAGGCCTTTTTTATTCAAAAGTTGGGAAACCCCTGTCAACCGGCTGTGCTGCCGTGTGTCTACAATGACCAGGCGCCGGGTTTCCGAGAAGTCAATGCCCGAAGGGTCCGCCATATTGAAGAGATAGCTCATGGAGTGGATGAAAAAATCCCTAAGGCTCTTTTCCTGGGACCCCGGAAAAATGATAACCGCTTCAGGATAAAGCTTCTGGGCTGCAAGCATGGCACCGATGGCATCAAAATCCGCATTCATGTGGCTTGTAATAACGGTTTGCGCCTTGATAGCTGATTTTTTACGGGTCAATAGTTAACTCCTGTTGAAAAGAGGGTTCGAAATTTATATAGTATATCCTGTCTCTAATTACAATTGCTCCGGGGTCAATGAATTTCAGGCTGCATCCGGTTTTGTGTTTAGATTCAGGACTGAATTTTGCATTGGATTGATTTGTGTCAGGCTCGAGTTTGCAATAAAGTTGCCGATGGGTGTGTTTGAAGGCTGTGGGCACTTCCGACCCCCTAACAAATGAGAAACCACTAAAGTATAAGGACAAATCATGGCTGTAATTTTCGAGTGGAAGGGAAAGAATCCAAGAGGCCGGAAAATAAAAGGAGAAATGGAGGCCGAGAGCCAGGAACAGGTTCGTCTCAGCCTTGAGCGGCGTAAGATAACACCCATCCGTATCAAGAAAAAACCCAAAGATTTGTTTGAGAATGTTTCATTTCTCCAGCCCAAGGTTCAAGATAGCGATGTTATCATTTTTGCCCGGCAGTTTTCAACCATGATTGATGCAGGGCTGCCCCTGCTTCAATGTCTGGACATCCTGCAGTCCCAGCAGGAGAATGCGACATTCAAAAAACAATTGAAAAAAATAAAAGAGTCCGTGGAATCGGGTGAAACCTTTGCTGATGCCCTGAAACGGTATCCCAAGGTCTTTAACGAACTTTTTGTGAATATGATTGCGGCCGGTGAGGCTGGCGGTATTCTGGATGTGATCCTCCAGCGGCTGTCCGCTTATATGGAAAAAATGGCCAAATTGAAAAAGCAGGTAAAAGGGGCCATGACCTATCCGGCAATTACCATGATTGTGGCGGTTATTGTGGTGACTGTCATCCTGGTATTTGTCATCCCGGTGTTTGAAGAGATGTTTGCCTCCATGGGATCGTCCCTGCCGGTACCCACACAAATGGTCGTGTCAATGAGCAATTTTGCTGTCAATAATTTCGGGTATCTTTTCGGTGGGATTGTCGGCACATTTATTCTCATCGGGCGAGTCTACAAAACCAAAAAGGGACGGATTTTTATGGATGACCTTTTTTTACGCCTGCCCGTAATCGGTATTCTGATCCGGAAGGTGGCCGTGGCTAAGTTCACCAGGACCACTTCCACCATGATTTCTTCGGGGGTGTCTATCCTGGAGGCCTTGGACATTGTGGGGAAAACCTCGGGAAACAAGATCGTGGAATTTGCCATTTCAGATGTCAAGGTGGGTATTGCAGAAGGGCGGTCCATGGCTGATCCTTTGCTGGAAAGCGGGGTATTCCCCTCAATGGTATGCTCCATGATTGCCGTGGGGGAATCCACGGGTGCTCTGGATACCATGATGGAAAAAATTGCGGATTTTTACGATGATGAGGTGGACCAGGCCGTGAAAAATCTCACAGACATGATTGAACCCTTTATGCTGGTTTTCCTGGGGGTTGTGGTCGGCGGGTTGGTTATAGCCATGTACTTACCCATTTTTTCCATGGCCGGCGCAGTTGGATAGTTCCCCAACGCTTCACCCACAAGCCCATGAACTGTCGGTTCAGATCAAGTGGGTGACCCTGGCCCGGGCCGTGTTTTCCATTGTTCTTGTGTTTTCTACCCTTGTTTTTTCCAGGAACGGTACGGATAATATTACCGGCCAGCCGGTGCTATCGTTATATAAAATGTCTGGTGTGGTTCTGGGGCTGTCACTCATTTATTTTTTCTGGCTCCAGCAGAAGAAATATCTCAGGCCTCTGGCCTATGTTCAGACCATTGCCGATTCCATTCTGGTGACGGCGATTATTTTTGTCACAGGGTGTTATCATTCCATATTTACCTTTTTATATCTTGTCGTAATTATTTATACGGCCATGCTTCTGCCACAGCGGGGCGGTTTTGTTGTGGCTGTTTTATCCAGTCTGCAATACGGTCTGCTTATTGAACTTGAATATTTTAATATCATATCTCCCTTTGGCGGTGGACCGGCTTTGGCTGCAAGTGTGAATGAATCCCAGATTTTGTACAGGATTATCATCACCATTGCCGCCTGTTTTGCTGTGGCGGCACTGAGCGGGATATTATCCTTTCAGCTCAAAACAGCACGACAGGATTTAAAAATTACCCAGGAGCACCTTAAAAGAGTTGAAAAAATGGCAGCCGTGGATGAGATGATTTCAGGTATTGCCCATGAAATCAAAAATCCCCTGGCCTCTTTATCCGGTTCCATACAGCTGCTCAGGGATGAAACCGAATCCGGGACCGATCAGGATAAACTCATGCAGATCATCCTGAGAGAAACAGACCGGCTGGGGCAGATTGTCAATGACATCCGCCTGATTTCAAAACCGGGCAGGGCAAATGCACGGAAAGTAAACCTGGCCCGGGCCATTGAAGATGTAAAGGCCTTATTCCTGAATACACCGGAATGGAAGTCCAGAATAGAATTGGAAACAAAGCTGGAAACGAACCTGGAGGTTTGGATGGATCCGGTACACCTCCAGCAGATTCTATGGAATCTGATCAAAAATGCAGCCGAATCCATAGATCGCTCCGGAAAAGTCATCATCACCCTCAACTCTCCCCGGAACAAGCGGATTTACCTGACCATCCGGGATACGGGGAAAGGGATAGACCCCACCCATGCCCCCCATATTTTTGACCCCTTTTTTACGACCAAAGGAGAAGGCACCGGCCTTGGCCTGTCCATCATTCACAGGATCATTGATGCCTATGACGGGATGATGGATTTCGAGACTATACCCGGTAAAGGGACCATGTTTACTTTAATTTTTCAAAATGCTGAATCTTTTAAAATATAGTGGGCTCAGATCTATTTATTGACAATTTCAGGTAAACCAGGCTATCTTACTAGGCTTTGAAGTCTGGATATGCCGGATACGTATTTCCGGCAATGTGCTATAGTTGACAAAAAACGGCCTGTTAAGGTGCTGATAATTTATGGAAATAACAATAAATGGATAAAACTACAAGCAAGCTGCTCACGATTCGAAAAGAAAAAATAAACGAATTCAGACAAGAGGGCATTCCCCTTTACCCCAACAATTTTAAGCCTGACTGCACGGTCCCCCAGGTAAAAATTATCATTGATAAAGAAGAAGATAGTTTGGGTGAGGATGGTCGGATATTTCATCTGGCCGGTCGGATGATGGCCATCAATAAAATGGGAAAATCCTCTTTTGTCCGGTTTCAGGACAGCGGGGAGCAGATGCAGATGTACATCCAGAAAAATAAAGTGGGGGATGAGACTTACGCCCTGTTTAAAAAACTGGATATCGGTGACTTTATCGGGGTTTCAGGTCCGTTGTTCAAGACCCGGACCGGAGAGTGGACTCTCCTGGCAACTGAATTTCGCCTTTTATCCAAATCCGTCAGGCCCTTGCCTGAAAAATTTCACGGTATTAAAGATCCGGAAAAAAGATACCGCCAGCGCTATCTGGACCTGATTATGAATGAAAAGGCCAGGGACATATTTACCAAGAGATCTGCCGTCGTGGCGGCCATGCGCCGGTTTTTTGAGGCCCAGGGCTTCATGGAAGTGGAAACGCCCATGATGCAGCCCCTGGCCGGCGGTGCCGAAGCCACTCCCTTTAAGACCTGGCACAATGCCCTGGGCATGGAGCTTTTTCTGCGTATTGCCCCGGAACTTTATCTCAAGCGTCTGGTGGTGGGCGGGTTTGAACGGGTGTTTGAAATTAACCGGAATTTCAGGAATGAAGGGGTCTCCACACGGCATAACCCTGAATTCACCATGGTGGAATTTTATCAGGCCTATGCCACCTATGAAGACCTCATGGACCTCACAGAGGTGATGTTTGAGTCCATTGTGCAACAGGTGACCGGCAGCAATATTCTTGAATATCAGGGGGAAACCCTCGACTTTTCAATGGGTTGGAAACGGATTCCCATGATTGAGTCTCTGTCGGAAATCGGCGGTATTGATCCGGCCATTATCAATGACACCCAGGCCCTGCTGGCCCATGCAGAAAAAGAGAATATTCACATTACCAAAAAAGACCGCCACGGCAAGGTGGTGGCCAAACTTTTTGATGCCCTGGTTGAACCAAAGCTCATCCAGCCGACTTTTATAACCGGATACCCTGTGGAAATTTCTCCTCTGTCCCGGAAAAGTGATACAGACCCCGAACTCACCGACCGGTTTGAATTGTTTATTGCGGGCCGGGAAATTGCCAATGGATTTTCCGAAATCAATGACCCTCAAGATCAGAACGATCGATTTCTCATGCAGGTCCGCCAGCGTGACGAAGGCAATGATGAGGCTCATATTATGGATTCGGAATATGTGGAAGCCCTTGAATACGGTATGCCACCCACGGCAGGAGAGGGCATCGGCATTGATCGCCTGGTCATGCTGCTGACAGACTCGCCATCCATCCGGGAAGTTATTCTTTTTCCCCATATGAAAAATGCTTAAGGCCTAATGGCTGCTGAATTTTTCATAGCGCGAAAATACCTGAAGGCAAAACGGAAAGAGGGGTTTATCTCTTTGATCAGTTTTCTTTCCGTTGCAGGCGTTATCCTTGGCGTAATGGCTCTCGTGGTCGTCATTGCCGTGATGAGCGGGGCTGAAACGGAGTTCCGTAAACGGATTCTCGGCCTTGAACCCCATATTCTAGTCATGAATTACGGGGGAAGTTTTAAGGCCGATGGTGAACAGGCCGAACAAATAGGGAAAATTCCGGGAGTAAAAGGGGTCTCGCCTATTCTGTTCGGCCAGGCCATGATCCGGACCAAACGGTCCTTTTCTGGGATCATGGTCCGGGGTATTACCCCGGAAAGCGGGGCATCCCTCATCAAGGGTTTCACCCCTGAAGCTCTGAAAAATGTTCTGGCAGATCCAAAGGAGAAGAAAGGGCTTCCCGGGATCATTCTGGGTCGGGAGTTGGCCAATTCCATCGGCGTCATACAGGGGGACCGTGTGCTTCTCATGTCCGCGTCTACCATTATCTCTCCCATGGGACAGATTCCTTCAATGAAGCAATTTATTGTCCGGGGGACATTTGAATCCGGGATGTCGGAATATGACGCTATGCTGGCCTATGCAAGGCTCGACCAGGTTCAGTCTCTGGTCTCGGCCCAGGGTAAAATTTCTGCCTTGGGCATCTGGGTGGACAATATATTTGATGTTAAAAAATTGAGACAACGTCAAATGGAATTTATCCAGTATCCTTATTATATCAGGGATTGGATGGACATTAACCAAAGCCTTTTTTCAGCCTTAAAACTTGAAAAAACAGCCATGTTCGTGATTCTTACCCTGATCATTCTGGTGGCGGCCTTTAATATTGCCTCTGCCCTTATTATGATGGTTATGGAAAAGACCAAGGATATTGCCGTGCTCAAAGCCATGGGTGCCACCCATGCCATGATTCGGCATATCTTTATCATCAAAGGAATGATTATCGGGGTGCTGGGAACCATTATCGGTACATTCGCAGGGGTTGTTGTCTGTTATGTGCTTAAAAAATATGACTTCATCAAATTGCCTGAAGCTTATCCCTTTTCAACCCTGCCTGTGCAGCTGGAATACGGGGATGTTGCGATCATCGCTTTGTCGGCCGTGCTGATCTGTTTCCTTTCGACCCTGTATCCGTCCTATAAGGCATCCCGCATGGACCCTGTGGAGGCAATTCGGTATGGCTGATGTACTGAATGATGTGCCTTTCATGGCCCTTGAGGGAATCAGCAAGTCATTTGTTTCCCCAACTTCATCCCTTGAAGTGCTCAGGGCTGCGGATTTTGAAATCCATAAAGGTGAAACTATGGCCGTGGTGGGAGCCTCCGGCATAGGGAAATCTACGTTGCTCAATATTATCGGTACTCTGGACAGACCGGATCAAGGCCTGCTCAGGTACAGGGGGGATAATGTTTTCTCCTTTGGAGATGAAAAACTGGCCCGATTCAGAAATCAGAAAATTGGATTTGTTTTTCAGTTCCACTATCTCCTCCAGGGGTTTACAGCCGTTGAAAACGTTATGATGCCGGGTCTGATTTCCGGTAAATCAAAAAAAACTATTGAAAAACATGCATCAAGTATGCTTGAAAGGGTTGGACTCGGTATGCGCCTAAGGTACCGGGTTGAAGATCTTTCCGGCGGTGAACAGCAACGGGTTGCCATTGCAAGGGCACTGGTTATGGAACCGGATATGCTCCTGGCCGATGAGCCCACTGGAAACCTGGATCAGGAAAACTCCGACAGTGTTCACGGACTTCTCACGGACCTGAACCGGGAAATGGGAATGACCATTATTGTGGTTACCCATAACTCAGATCTCGCCGGAATGATGGACAGAAGGGTGACCCTGAAACAGGGCAAAATAATACCGGCATAAACCTTTGGGGACTATTTGTCTTAGGAACTATTTATGAAACAAGCTAAAATCGGTTTAATACTGACTATTCTTTTTTATTTTTGCGGGATAAATTTCCTCTTTGCTGAACAGCAGGTGAGTGTGGCTGTCTTTCCGTTTAATGTCCAGGCTGAAAAGGTCAACGGAAAAATCAAAACTGCAGTCCCCGGAATGCTCAGGGAAAAACTTGAGAAAGACGGTGCAAAAATTATTCTGTTGGAAAGCCAAACCGATGTCAGCGACTGGGAGTACAGCCGGTTCCGGCAGGAAGGTATCCGCCTTGGGGTGGACTGGATCATCACCGGAAATATTTTTATTGCGGGCAAAGGCATCAGTATCGATACCCAGATGCACAATGTGTATGAAAAACAACTGCCCCAGACCTTTTTTTCCCAGGCCCCCAATATGGAGGAACTTTTCTCTGCTGTTTCCAGTCTGAGTAAGAATATTCTTGGTGAACTTTTCCAGAAAAAAATAATATCTGCCATTCGCGTTGCCGGTAACAAACGTGTGGAGGCAGATGCGATTTCCAGGGTGATTTCATCAAAAATAGGTGACTTGCTGAATCCTGATACCTTGAACAAAGATCTGGGTTTCATATACAAAATGGGGTATTTTGATAATGTAGTGATCGAAAAGAACACTCTGGATAGAGGGGTTGAAATTATATTTCAGGTGGATGAAAAACCCAGCGTCCGGAATATCGTGTTTAAAAATAATCAGATTTATGAAACTGAAGAATTGTTTGATGCTGTGGAAACCAGTACCGGTTCCATTCTTAATGTATATAAGATCAACAATGACGCTGAAAAGCTCAAGCGGCTCTATTTTGAAAAAAATTATCATAATTGCAGGATCAACTATGAAATAAAATCTTTGAAAAATGGTCAGGCAGATGTCGTTTTTATCATTGATGAAGGTGAAAAAGTCAAAATTGAGTCTATTGTATTCCAGGGGAATGAGCACTTTGATGATGATGACATTAAAGATGTTATGGAAACCAAGGAGAAAGGATTCTGGTCTTTTCTTACCTCTTCCGGGGACCTGGACGAAACTGAACTTGACAATGATGCCATACGCATAGAATCCCTGTATAAAAACAATGGATTCATAAATGTCAAGGTGTCTGATGCAAAAATTAATCTTGAAAAAGAGCGTATTACCATCAGTTTCAAGATTGATGAAGGGGACCAGTACAAGAACGGAGTGGTCGGCATTAAAGGCGATATATTGACTTCCGAAGATGAGTTGCTGGGATTATTAGTTTCCCGGGAGTCTAAATTATACAATCGGGAGTTGATCCGTAAGGATATGATTACCCTAAATGATCTGTATTCCAATGACGGCTATGCCAACGCACGTATTTCTCCCAGAGTAGACAAGGATGAGGAAAACAAAATTGTGAATATCACCTTTAATGTAGATAAGGGTGAGCTTGTATATTTTAACCGGATCATCATTACAGGAAATTCTAAAACCCGGGATAAAGTTATCCGTCGCGAGTTGGCCATCAAGGAACAAGGCCGGTACAGTATGAGAGGAATTCAGCGCAGTCACAGAAACCTTGGGGTCGCTGATTATTTTGCCAATGTGGAACTTATCCCTGTAAAAACAGCACACCCCAATCAGCGGGATGTGGAAGTCAAGGTTGTGGAAAAACCCACCGGTAACTTTTCTTTTGGTGGTGGGTTCAGCAGTGATGACGGTGCTTTCGGCCAGTTTTCAGTGCAGGAGCGTAATTTTCTAGGCCGTGGTCAGAATCTTAAGTTTACCACCCGGTTGTCTGGAACGAATGCCTTGTTCAATATCGGATTTACAGAACCCTGGCTGTTTGACCGGCCTATATCAGCCGGGTTTGACATTTATAAATTTGATAATGAATATGATTATTACGACAAAGATGCCATAGGACTAACCCTTAGGGTGGGCAACCGTCAATTTTGGGACCATACCTCCATCGGGATTAATTATAATATTGAAAGCTTTAGTATTTCGGATGTTGATACGGCAAACACCAATGTAAGGAGCGGCTCTTACCTAACCTCAAGCATAACACCATATATCAGTTACGATTCCAGGAATCACCGTTTTCTGCCAACAGAGGGGATGTATCACAAGGCTTCTGTTGAATATGCAGGAGAATTTTTAGGTGGAGAGATTGATTTTACCAGGTATATGGTTGAATCGGCGTGTTTCTTTCCTTTGTTCTGGAAAGTCACCGGCGGCATCTATGCAAAGGGAGGGTATCTGAATGACCGGACTGGCGGAGATCCCGATATTGACTGGGAACGTTTTTACCTTGGCGGTATCAAATCTATCAGAGGATTTGACAGTACGGATATTAATGCGACTCCAGCCGGCTCCACTATTGAAGTCGGTGGGCAAAAATTTATGCAGTTTAATCTGGAAATGATTTTCCCACTGGCAGAAGATGCCGGAGCCTACGGGGTTCTTTTTTATGACAGGGGGGATGTATATAATCACGGTGATGATATTGATCTTGGAGACCAGTTTTCAAGCGCAGGAGTTGAAATGAGGTGGAATTCCCCCATGGGACCCATCCGCCTGGCCTATGGTATCGTTATCGACGGGAAAACCGTGAAAAAAACGGGAGACGGGCAGTTTGACTTCTCCATTGGCGCATTTTTCTAACGCTAATTAATTTACTTTATTTTAATATTTACTCGATTAATTTTTGGAGGCATGAATGAAAAAAAGATTCATAACACTGGCAATCCTGATCTTTACAGGCATTTTTATCGGATCTGCATTTGGTGCAGACGTAGCCAAAATTGGCGTGGTCAATTTTGAAAAGGTGCTCAAGGACTCCAGCGCCGGGAAAATGACCCAAAAGGAGTTAAAAGCCAAGTGGACGGAACTTCAGGAAAAACTGGACACTGAAAAAAAGGATGTTGAAGCAATGTCCCTTGCCCTGGAACGGGAATCTTTGGTACTCAGCCCTGAAAAAAAACGGGACCGCCAGAGGGAACTTCGGGACAGGGTATCTGATCTGAAAAAAATGAATGCTGATTTTACCGAAGAATTTCGGATCCTCCAGAACAAGCAGATTAATCAGATCCAGAAAGATGTCTTTGAGATTTCAAATTCTCTTGGAAAAGAGCAGGGGTTCCTTCTCATTCTGGAAAGAAAAACCGCAGGGGTTATCTATATGCCGGCTCAGGTCGACATCACGGATCTGGTCATTAAAACCTACAACACAAAGATTGCCCAGAAAAAATAAGTGATATGCTGACTGCCGGTCAAATAGCAGGCATGGTCGGTGCCCATGTTACGGGGAACCCCGCATACGAGATCCGCGGGGTCTGCTCCTTTGATGATGCAGGGCCCGGTGATCTGACCTTTGCCGTGGACCAGGGGTATTTATCCCGACTGGAGGAAACTCGGGCAGGTGTTGTTCTGGTCCCTGAGGGATTTTCTCCTGAACCAGGATGCGAGACTACCCTTTTACTCAGTCCTAATCCTAAATTATCATTTTTTAAAGTGGTTGAGCATCTTTTTCCAAGAGATGAGGCCGGTGAGGGTATCCATCCCACAGCCATTATCGGATCAGGTACTGATATCGGCAAGGGGGCCTGTATCGGGGCCAATGTTGTCATCGGCCGGGATGCGGTGATCGGCGCCCGGGTCCGGATTATGGCCGGAGTTTTTGTGGGAGACCACTGCCGGATCGGTGACGGGTGTGAGATCAAACCCAATGTAAGCCTTATGGAAAAAAGCCGTTTGGGCAAAGGGGTGATTATTCATTCCAATGCCGTGATCGGATCAGACGGGTTCGGGTTTACCCGGGATGCGGACGGCCATGCCAAACTCATCCACACAGGATTCGTGGATATCGGAGATAATGCCGAAATAGGAGCCTGCACCACCATTGACAGGGGAACTTTGGGTGTCACCCGTATCGGCTGCGGCGTTAAGACTGACAATCAGGTTCATATCGCTCATAATGTGAAAATCGGCGACAATACCCTGGTGGTGGCCCAGGTTGGAATCGCCGGAAGCACGACAATAGGCGCCAATGTTATTATTGCCGGAAAAGCCGGTGTCTCAGGTCACCTCACCGTTGGCGACGGGGCCATTGTCGGCCCCTATGCCGGTGTGTCTAAAGATGTGCCTCCCAATGAAATCGTTTCGGGGATACCCCATATGCCTCATAAAACATGGCTGAAAGTTGCCAATATCATCTCCCGTCTGCCGGGAATGAGAACCAAACTGCTTTCCCTGGAAAAAAGACTTAAAGCACTGGAAAGTAAAAATACGGAGTAAGTATGATCCATCCAACCGCGATTATTGATTCATCGGCCCAGATTGATGAAAATGTATCCATAGGGCCCTATGCCATTATCAATGCCGATGTATGTATCGGTGCCAATACCACTATAGGTCCCTATACAACCATAGAAAATCACGTTACCATAGGTGCGGACTGCCAGATTTCCCAATATGCTTCCATTGGCGGAGATCCCCAGGATTTGAAATTTCACGGGGAAAAGACCTTCTTGAAAATCGGGCGGGGAACCATTATCAGGGAATTTGTCACCATCAACAGGGGCACAGGATTCGGGGGCGGTATTACCGAGGTGGGTGAAGAGAATTATCTCATGGCTTATACCCACATTGCCCATGACTGCAAAACCGGAAAAGGGGTAATCCTGGCCAACAATTCCACTTTGGCAGGTCATATTGAGATCGGAGACCATGCCACCATCGGTGGCCTGGTGGCCATCCATCAATTCGTAAAAATAGGGGATTATGCCTATATCGGAGGCAAATCTGCCGTGGTCAAGGATATCCCTCCCTATGTGATAGCCGCCGGAGACCGGGCTACCCTTCACGGGCTGAACAATGTGGGTTTGAAACGGCACAATTTCCAGCAAACCACCCTCAGGCAATTGAAGAAAATTTACCGGATTTTTTTCAGGATCGGGCTCACCGTGACCCAGGCCCAGGAACGGGCCAAGGCTGAGGTTGAACAGACCCCGGAGGTTTTGACCTTTATGAGATTCATCCAGGAATCCAACCGCGGGGTGACCAGGTAGGAGATGAACAACGGGCATCCGGAAATCCAGGGTAATAAAATAGGTTTGATTGCAGGCGGGGGGCAATTCCCCCGCCTTTTTGCGCAAAAGGCAGCCTGTAACGGATATGAGGTCATTGGGGCTGGGTTCCATTCTGAAACTGATCCCGCTCTTGCAGATCAGGTTGCTGAATTCAAATGGTTCTACCTTGGCCAGATCAATAAGCTGGTAAAATATTTTAAAAAATATGGGATATCCAATGCCGTGATGCTGGGTTCCGTTCAGAAGGCAAACATTTTCAAGGATATCCGTCCGGATTTAAAGGCATTGGCATTTATTGCCAGGACCGCCCGTACCCATGACGACAGTATTCTCACCTCTTTTGCAGACCTCATGGCAAAGGAAGGGATAGAGCTTTTGCCCTCAACCTTTCTCCTGCCGGAACTCATCAGCCCAAAGGGATGCTGGACCCGGCGTAAACCCGATAAAGCCGAAAGAAAAGATATTTATCAGGGCTGGCAATTGGCAAAGGAAATCGGCCGGCTGGATATCGGTCAGTGTCTTGTAATTTCCAACGGCACGGTTCTGGCGGTTGAAGCCATTGACGGTACGGATGAGACGATCCTTAGGGGAGGCCGCCTCTCCCGGGGAAGCGGGGCGGTGGTGGTCAAACTGTCCAAGCCCAGTCAGGATCTGCGGTTTGATCTGCCGTCATCGGGCTGTACCACCATTGAAATCATGAATAAAGCAGGGGCCACGGTTCTGGCCCTTGAAGCCGGTAAATCCCTGGCATTTGACCGGGAGGAGATGATTGCCCTGGCCGATAAATATAAAATTTCTATTATTGCCCTTGCAGATGAAGATATCCCATGAGTAAAAGGCCTGCCCATATCATGATCCTTACCGGTGAGCCCTCAGGCGATTTCCATGCAGCACCTTTGATACGGTCCCTGAAGAAAATGGTCCCCAAAATCCGGATATCCGGCATCGGTGGCCCTGCCATGGCAGAATTGGGGGCGGATATTTTTTTTCCCATTGAGCGGTTGTCTGCCATGGGATTGATCCAGGTGGTCCGGCAGTTGTCTACCATTAAACTGGCATTCCAGACGGTAAAGCACCGCCTGAAAACAGACCTGCCTGATGTTGTCATCCTCATAGACTACCCCGGGTTTAATCTCAGGGTGGCCAAATATATCAAAGAAAAATATGAGATACCGGTATGTTATTATATCGCGCCAAAGGTCTGGGCCTGGAATTCCGCTCGGCTGAATAAAATCAAAGCATTCACGGACCATGTGGCCCTGATCCTTCCCTTTGAGCAGTCTATTTACAAAAAGTGGAACATTGCTGCCACCTATGTGGGCAATCCCTTGGTGGATGAATATCCACATCCGCTTCCCCCATCAACCGGAAGCTGCGCTACCCAAAAAACGGTCATAGGTCTTTTGCCCGGTTCCAGATTGTCTGAAATTCAAAATCTTCTGCCGGTGATGCTGGATTCTGCCGGAAAAATTGCTCACCGGATTCCCGGTGCCAGGTTTGTGATCTCTTCGGGTACCGTCCTCCATGAAAAACGGATCCGCCAGATTATAGAGGCTCATCCCTGCCGAGACCTCTGCCGGGTTGTTCCCGGTCGGCCGTGCTCGGTATTTGAACAGTCCCATATGCTCATTGCAGCCTCGGGTACGGTTACCCTGGAGGCTGCTCTTTGCTGCTTACCCACCATTATTATTTATAAAATGTCCCCCCTGGCCTATGGGCTTGCAAAACTGCTGGTAAAGATAAAATACGCCGGCCTCGCCAATCTTATTGTAGGGCGGGAGGTTATGCCAGAACGTCTTCAGTCCCGTGCGAATCCAGAGGACATCAGCGCAACCGCCTTTTCGATGATTTCCGAGCTGGATGTCCATAGAAAAAATCTCTTAGAAGTCCGCAAGCGTCTGGGCACCTCAGGTGCTCCGGAACGAACCGCAAAAATCATTTTAAATTTTGTGAAAAACCGGAGAAGCGTCAATACATGTTTGACAAACCCGGATAAAACCGATTAGAGTGAATTCTGTATAAATTTTGTTTAAATATTTAAGGATCTAAGTTTTCATGACCTTTGAAGTCACCCTGTTGATTCTCTGCCTTTTCCTGTCGGGCTTTTTTTCATCTTCTGAAACAGCATTATTTTCTATTTCCAAAGTTAAGGCCCTTCACATCGCAAAAGACGGGTCCAGAACCGGTCGGCTGATCATGGTGATGAAAGAAGACTCCCACGGACTGCTGACAACCATTCTCATCGGAAATAACCTGGTCAACATCGGCGCATCGGCTCTGGCTACCTCTCTTGCCATATCCTCTTTCCAGTCCAATGCCGTGGGGATTACCACCGGTATCATGACCCTTTTAATTCTGGTCTTTGGCGAAATATTTCCTAAATCATTTGCCAACCATAACAACGTTCTGGTTTCCCGGGGCGTAATTTATCCTCTCTATTGGCTGTCCAAATTGTTCTGGCCCCTGATTTTTATTCTCAATTTTATCCCCAGGCTCCACGGCACATTCGACAATGCCCAGGAGACAGTGACCGAGGACGAACTCATGACTATGGTTGAAGTGGTTGAAGAAGAAGGGGAGATCAAGGAAGAAGAAAAGGAATATATTACCAATATTTTTGAATTTGACGATACCTCCTGTTCTGAAATCATGACGCCCAGAGCGGATATGTTTGTGGTGGATGTCTCCGAGGGCCTGGATATCCAGGCGATACTCAAAACCGGGTTTTCAAGGATTCCGGTTATAGAAGATACCATTGACAATATTGTGGGGGTCCTCCATGTCAAAGACCTGTTTGCAAAGTTTCACAAACAGGTGGCAGGAGGTGAAGATACCCAATCAATGGACCTCAAATCCATCATGAAAAAGCCTTATTTTATTCCGGAATCCAAAAAACTGGATTCCCTGCTCCAGGCTTTTAAAACAAAAAAAAGCCATATGGCAGTCATCGTGGATGAGCACGGCGGGGTCTCGGGAATTGTCACCCTGGAAGATGTGGTGGAGGAAATTTTCGGTGAGATCGTGGATGAGACAGACCATAACTCCCCGGATATTGTCCAGCTCAAGGGGAACAAATGGCTGGTGGCCGGAAAAATTGATGTGGATGATCTGAACAAGGAGCTGGATATTGAGATTCCCGAATCCGTCAACTATGACACCTTTTCAGGTTTTTTCCTGGAACAGATCGAACGGATTCCCAATCCCGGGGAGTCCATCCGCATAAACAATTGGGTAATCACGGTAAAGGATATGGACGGCAACCGCATTCAGTCCTTTATCATCAAGCCCTCTGAAGATGCTTGATTTAAATTCGGAATTTACAAAATTATCATTCCCACTTGACAGAATGAAATCAGGCGTATAAGCTTCGAAAACTTAAATTAATCGGAACAATAGCGGGACGATAAATGAACTTTACCACCTTTACCAGATATTTTTATTTTAGCAGACCTTTTAAACGGGGGCCTGCCTGTCTGTGGTAAACTAATTTTCCACCCGGCCAAAGAATCAAAAAAACCGCAGCAGGCATCGCCTGATGCGGTTTTTTCGTTTCCGGGAACTATTTGTAATGGATAAAGAGGCAGAAAAGGGAAATGACCCAATGGAAAAAAAATTGGCTGACAACTCGGCGGATAACCAGGCGGATAACAAAAAAAACCCTCTGATTCCCCTGAGGGAGGAAATCGACAGGATTGATGCGCATATCCTGGAGTTAATCAATCGTCGTCTTAAGATCGGTGAGCAGGTGGGTGCCGTTAAAAAGCAGAAGGGCAGCCAGATCCTTGACCGGACCCGGGAACGGATGGTAATTGAAAATCTGGCCCAAATTAACCAGGGGCCGGCAGACAAGGAATTGATCCAGTATATTTTCAATGTGATCATCACGGCCACACGGGAGATCCAAAAGCCTAAAACTATAGCATTTTTGGGCCCAAAAGCCAGTTACACTCACATTGCGGCACTTAATCATTTCAAACATTCCGGCCGGTTCATGGAGCGGCCCAACCTCTTTGAAGTCTTCAGGGAGGTGGAACGGTCCCAGAGTCATTTCGGGGTGGTTCCGGTGGAAAACTCCATTGAAGGCGCCGTGAACCACACCCTGGACCTGTTCACTGAATTTGACCTGAACATCTGTGCGGAACATTATGAACCCATTTCCCATGATCTTTTATCCATCACCGGCGAACCCTGTGATGTGAAGACCGTTTATTCCCATCCCCAGGCCATTGCCCAATGCAAGGGGTGGCTGAGAAAGTATTTTCCAAATGCAGAGGTCATGGAGACCAGTTCCACCTCTAAAGCAGCTCTTATGGCGTCCCAGGATGAAAGCGTGGCGGCCATTGCCTCCCAGAAGGCAGCCCATATATACGAACTCCTGCCCGTGGCATCAAAGATAGAAGACCTTGGGGGAAATGTGACCCGTTTTCTTGTCATTGGAAAGGACCGGCCTGAACGGACAGGCCAGGACAAAACCTCAATCATGTTTGCCACTTCCCATACGCCGGGTGCCCTGTTCCGGGCCCTGGCTCCCATCGACAGGACCGGACTGAATATGGTCAAGCTGGAATCCAGGCCCACCCGACATCACAATTGGAGCTACTATTTTTTCATGGATATTGAAGGCCACATTCAGGACGAGGCGGTTCATCAAACAATTGAAGAGATCAAGGCAGATACCCTGTCCCTCAAGGTCCTTGGTTCCTACCCCGTATTCGTAAAAGAGGAACCCCTGCCATGATAGATACTTTAACCGCGCTGTACTGTGTGCTGGGAAATCCTGTGGCCCATTCCCTTAGCCCTGTGATACACAACCGGGCATTCCGGGACAAACACCTCAATGCCGTTTACCTGGCCTTTGCACCTGATGATATACGGGAGGCGGTGACCGCCATCCGTACTCTGAACATAAGGGGGGCTTCGGTGACGATTCCTTTTAAAGAATCCGTAATGGACTACCTGGACTGGATCGACCCCATGGCCAGTGACATCGGCGCTGTAAATACCCTGGTCAATGAAGGCGGTGTTCTTAAAGGGTTCAACACCGACAGCAGTGCCGCGGTTGCCCCGCTTCTGGATCACGGCATCCAGGGCAAACGGGTCTGCATTATCGGTGCCGGTGGTGCGGCAAGGGCCGTTGCCCACGGGGTGAGCAGGGAAGGGGGAAATATAATTATTATCAACAGGAGCCGGAAAAAGGGAATAGATCTTGCCTATAAGGTTAACGGAGAGTTTGTGCCGGCTGAGGAGGCAGAAAAGATAAAGGCTGACGTGGTGATCAACACCACCAGCCTGGGCATGGCTCCGAATCATAAAATTCTGAGTTTCCCTGGCAAGGCTCTTTATCCTGGCATGGTGGTTATGGATGTGGTCTACACCCCTTTGGACACAGTTTTGCTTAAAACTGCAAAAGAAAAAAAATGTATTGTTATTGACGGGCTGTCCATGTTTCTGGCCCAGGCCACTGCGCAATTCCGGCTCTGGACCGGTATTGAACCGGATATTGAACTTATGAGAAAACAGGTACTGCAGTACCAGCGGGTACCCAAAGGAGAAGATAATGAAAACGCTTAACCCCCGGAGCATACCGGACCAGGTGGTGGTGGTTCCGGGATCCAAAAGTATTTCCCACAGGATGATGATCTGCGCAGCCCTGGCCCAGGGAAAATCAAAAATTTACAATTCACTTGAGAGCGAAGATCTCTCCTTGACCCGGAAAACACTGGGCTATATGGGGGCGCATATTCAAAAGATGCCCGAAGATACTATCCAGGTCATTGGATTCGGGGGGAGGCCCGTTCCCTATTCAGAACCTATCTATCTTGGGAATTCAGGGACCTCCATGCGATTGCTGGCAGGTATTGCGGCCCTGGGTGATACAGCCTATACTCTTACCGGAGACACCCGTATGTGCCAGCGGCCCATGAATGAACTCCTGGACGCACTGAATCGGATCCAGATCTCAGCCCATTCCCGCAATGACCGGGGCACACCCCCTGTGGTGATCCAGGGGGGCAGCCGCCTGGGGGGTAAAACCCTCATTGACTGCTCAAAATCAAGTCAGTATCTTTCCGCCCTGCTCATGGCAGGAGCCCTGTTCGAACAGGGTCTGGTCATTGACCTCACCGGGCCTCCGGTGTCCCAGCCCTACATCGACCTGACTTTGGATGTGATGAATCAGTTCAATGTAGTGGCCACCCGGGTATCTGATACCCGGTATGAGGTGCCCGGCAACCAGATCTATCTACCCGGCACCCGGGTGGTAGAACCGGATATGTCCAATGCCGGTTATTTCTGGGCGGCCGGTGCTGTAACCGGTAATAAAATAGGGGTGGACAATATCGGAGACTCCCTCCAGGGAGACCTGAAACAGGTTGAAATTTTGGAAAAAATGGGATGCCTTATTGAAAGACAGGGCAGGGTACTCTCTGTCCAGGGCAGAGAGCTGACAGGGGTGGATGTGGATATGTCCGATACCCCGGATGCGGTGCCTGCCATTGCCGTGGTGGCCGCCTTTGCCAGGGGCACCACACGGATACGGAATATCGGCCATCTGAGGATCAAGGAATGCGACCGCATTGATGCCGTATGTTCCCAGTTATCCAAGATGGGTATAACTGTGAGTCAGGGCCCGGATTTCATGGAAATTTGCGGGGGCACCCCCAGGGGAGCGGTGATCGAGACCTACAACGATCACCGTATTGCCATGGCTTTTTCTGTGGCAGGCCTTGCGGTTGAGGGGATGGTAATTGAGAATCCTTCCTGTGTGGAAAAATCCTTTCCCACCTATTGGCAGCTCTATGATGCCCTTTAAATTTTGAGGTACCGGAGGTTATTGTGACACCTATAACACCCATATTTTTGATCGGATACAGGTGTACCGGAAAGACCACTACGGGTAGATTACTGGCGCAAATGCTTGACCGTTCCTTTGTTGATACCGACGCATACCTTGAATCCGTGTTCAATATTTCCATTGCAAAAATGGTGGAAAAGAGGGGGTGGGATTATTTTAGGGGAAAAGAGACCCAGGTATTGACCGGCCTGGACCTGTCCAAAGCACCTGTGGTTGCTACGGGGGGCGGCATTGTCCTGGCAGAAGAAAACCGGGCCTGGATTAAAGCCTCAGGATACCCAGTCTGGCTCCATGCCGATGCCCAAACTTTGATATCACGGATACGTGCCGATGCCCTCATAGCCTTACACCGGCCTGATCTTACCACCCAGAGTTTGGAGATGGAAACCAGAGAACTTTTGGATGTCCGGACGCCTTTATACCGGGAACTTGGCTGCATAACAATTAATACGGCCGATCATTCACCTCAAGAAGCGGCCGGGGAAATAATAAGGAGACTTGACCATGAACGGCTCTAGTTTCGGCAAAGCGTTTCAGATCACCACATTCGGAGAATCCCACGGCAAGGCCCTGGGGGTTGTCATCCAGGGCTGCCCCCCTGATCTTCCCATTGATGAAGCCGTCATCCAGAAGGCGTTGGATAAGCGCAAACCCGGTCAGGGACCGGCCTCAACCAAACGCAAAGAACCGGATATCCCTAAAATTCTGTCAGGCACCTTTGAGGGCAAAACCACGGGTACCCCCATCATGATTCTTATTGCAAATGAGGACGCCAAATCAAGATCCTATGCCGATATTGCTCAGATATTCCGGCCGGGTCACGGTGATTATACCTATTTTAAGAAATACGGGATCAGGGATTACCGTGGGGGGGGCAGGGCTTCTGCCCGGGAAACCGCCGCCCGGGTGGCTGCAGGGGCTGTGGCTCAATTGGTGCTGGATCCCCATAATATTTCCATTGAAAGTTACACCCTGGCATTGGGAGGTATCCACGCACAGACCTTTGACAAGGATGCCATTAATAATAATCCGTTCAGAGTGGCGGATTCCCGGGCGGCAGATGCCATAGCCGAGCGGGTGGCACAAGTCAAAAAAGAGGGGGATTCTGTGGGGGGGGTAGTGGAAATTAAGGCCGGGAATGTTCCGCCTGGCCTGGGTGATCCGGTGTTTGATAAATTGGACGGGGAGATTGCAAAGGCAATGATGAGCATCGGGGCGGTGAAAGCCGTTGAGATCGGAGCCGGCGTAAGATCATCGGAACTCACGGGATCTGAGAACAACGATTCCATGACCCTGGAAGGGTTCCAGTCCAACAATGCCGGTGGGATTCTGGCCGGGATTTCAAACGGGGAGGATATTGTGGTCAGGGTTCATGTCAAGCCTATTCCTTCTATTCTCAAACCCCAGGATACCCTCAGGGAAGATGGGAAAGAAACGGTTGTCTCCACCAAGGGTCGCCATGATATCTGCGCGATACCCAGAATTAACAAGGTCTGTGAGGCCATGCTTGCGCTGGTTCTCACAGACCATTTGTTAAGGCAAAACTGCCAGGTATCTAAAAAAGATTAAGCGGTTTGTGTTCTGACGATGTCTGTTTCCAGTTTATCGGCAATCTCAAGGGCGGAGTTCAGAGAATCATTGATCACGAAAAGCTGGATTTTCAGGGTTTTCAATGATGCCGGGGTGGCGGAGATTTTATCTTTGGAGGAGAGAATGGATGCCAGTTCGTTCGCCTTTTTGGCAAATTCAGTCAGTCGTTCACTGAAATTGACAATTTCACCAGCCCAGTTTTCCCGTTCTTCCTGGCTCAGTTCGATGTTTGCATTTCCGGTTCCGTTGATAAGCTGATCAATTTGATAGTCTTCAGGGTTCGCGATGATTTCATACATAGTGTTCTCCTTTTCGTAGGGTTAATCCTGGTGCCGAATATGGAGTAAAGGATAAGGAAGCCAAAAGTATTAGTCAAGCTTAGGCCCTGAAAACATTAAGTATTCATTTGTTATAATACAATATTAACCCCACGACATCGCGGATGCCGTGGGGTTTAATGGTTTTGACGGGTTGTGAAAAATTGAATCCAGACTCAGTTTGCGTTATCCGCAAGTAAATGGGTCAGGATCTCTCCTTGGGTGTAAATAATTTTCAAAATAGAGAGGTAATAGGTATATTCGGCATTGGAAATCCGGCGTTCCGCTTCCACCAGCAGGGTATTAGCATCCATGATGTCAATGCTGTCGGCCATACCGTATTTGAACTGCATCTGGACGGCTTTATAGTTTTCCTGGGCGGATTTTAATTCATCTTCAAGGTTGATCAAGGTGTTTTTGGCGGTTTCAAACTCCAGGAAGGATTCCGTGGACTGGAGGACCACAACCTTTTTCTGGTTGGCAAGGGCCTGTTTTGCCTGGCGTTCCTTGGCAAGGGCCTGACGTACCTGGGCCCGCCTCAGCCCTCCGTCATAGAGGGTGAAGGTGAGCTGGGCCTGGATATAGGCGTTCTCCGTATCAAAATCGGCATCAGGGTTGTTTCCCCTGTCATATTTGATATCGTTTTCATTGTAACCGCCCTCAAGGTCGATGCTGGGCCAGTAATCTCCTTTTTCATAGGCCACGGTCCTGCTCGCTATTTCGATAGCCTTTTGGGCCTGTTTGATCTCATACCGGTTTTTAAGGGCACGGATTTTAATTTCATCCTTATTGACATGGTAATCTTCTATCCGGTCCATGTCCTGTGCAGAGACTCTAAAATCGTCTTCAATGCCGGTAAGCCGGACAATATTGGCCTTGGCGGTTTTCACATTGTTGACGGCAACAATTTTATTGGTCTGGGCTTTGGACAGTTCTGCTTCAGCACGGTACAGGGCCGTTTTGGTCACATTACCCACACTCAGTTTTTCTTTAACAGAATTCCTGTAGGCGGTAAGGCGCTCAACTTCGGCGTCGGCAACTTCAACCAGGCGTTTGCTGCTCAAAGTTTGAATATAGACCTGGGCCACCTGAAAAATGTAGTCCGATCTGACGGTTTCTTTTGAGAACACAGCCAGCTCAATGCCTTTTTTGCTCACATCATAGGCAATGAGTTCCCTGCCGTTGAGGGTAAAGGACTGGGTGAGTTTACCGCCAAGGGTGTTTGTGTCCGGAGACAATTGGTCATCATTTTTATAGTTCAGGTATTTTCCGTATAGGGTGGCCCTGGGGATGAGCACGGATTTGGCCCGTTCTTTATCCTGTTCGGCAATATACTGGTCTTCTTCAGCGATTTTAATGGATTCGGCATTTTCATTGGCCTTTTTGCATAGGTCCTTAAGGTTGTATAACGGTTGGGAAAATGCCGGGGATAACGGGTAAACAAAGGCAAGGCCGAGCAGTAACGCCGGCAGGAAACTGGTACTTATCCTTTTCATGGAGTTCCTCATCAATTAGATAGAAAATAATTCTTTAACAAACCGCTCCACCATAATATGATGAAAGGTCAAGGTCAAGCCCTGTCTTTTCATGGGCATCCTTGGATACCGTTCATTTTCAGGTTCTGGTTTTCCTTCCCGTTTCACGGCTGTGGAAAAGTTGGGCCAGGTAATAGAAAAATACCTCATTCTATGGTATTAAGCAGCAAAATTATTGTAAAGAATTGTAATTTAAAAGGAGGTTTGTGGTGAGTATAATACCGGGTACTGAATATGAAGGGTTGCCTCTGGTAAGACAGGGCAAGGTAAGGGATATCTTTGATACAGGCGACGCCCTGCTTATGGTAACAACTGATCGGCTGTCCGCCTTTGATGTGGTCCTGCCCAATACCATTCCAGACAAGGGCAAGGTATTGAACCAGATTTCCGTATTCTGGTTTAAACAGATGGAAGACATCGTTAAAAATCATATCATCAGTACGGATGTGAATGATTACCCCGAAGCCTTCCAAAAATACCGGGATGCCCTTGAGGGCCGGAGCATGCTGGTGAAAAAAGCCGAGCCCATGGCGGTTGAATGCATTGTCCGGGGCTATATTTCAGGTTCCGGATGGAATTCCTACCAGAAAGAGGGGCATGTATGCAACATAACGCTTCCCAAAGGGCTCAAAGAATCCGATAAACTGGAAACCCCCTTGTATACCCCCTCCACCAAGGCTGAAATCGGAGACCACGACATCAATATCAGCTTTGAGGAAACTATCAATATCATTGGTAAAGAGCTTGCTGAAAAACTCAGGGACCTCAGTCTTGAAATTTATAATCGAGGTGCAAAGCTGGCCCTTGAAAAGGGAATCATTATTGCGGATACCAAATTCGAGTTCGGCATGCTGGACGGGGAGATTATTCTTATTGATGAAATCATGACCCCGGATTCTTCCCGGTTCTGGCCCCTGGATGATTATGCACCGGGCAGGGGACAGAACAGCTTTGACAAACAGGCCGTCAGGGACTGGCTCACCAATTCCGGCTGGGGCAAAACCCCGCCCGGGCCTGAGCTGCCTCTTGAAATCATAGAGAATACCTCTGCAACCTATAAAGAAATTTTTAATCGTTTGACCGGAGAGACCATTTAAGGGATGCAGGCTATTCAGGTTTCAAACATTTTAGTGTCGGCCATCAACCTGGCCGACACCGGATTTAGAATTTCCAGGGCGGATGACCACCAGGTTTCAGCCCTGGCCGCTTCCATGGCGGCCAATGGTATGGCGGTTCCGCCTTTGGTGGCCGCGGCAGGTAATGATACCTACGTTGTGGTCTCGGGGTTTAAACGCCTTGAGGCTGCTGTCTTACTTGGATGGGAAACTATTCCCTGCAGGACCATGGGCGGAAAGAAAGAAAAAGAGCTTGCCGGCCTGGCAGTTGCTGAAAATGCGTTCCAAAGGGAGTTGGGCCCAGGAGAACAGGTCCGGGCCGTAGGGTTGCTGGCACGGTATATGGATGCAAAACAAATTTCAAAAAATGCCGAGGCCCTGTTCAATACCCGGCTTAATGCCGGATACATCCAAAGTCTGGTTCGGATCAATGCATTGCCTGATCCGGCCAAGGCTTTGCTTGACAATGGTCTTATGTCGGTCAAGGCTGGCAAATCACTGGTCGCTTGCGCACCGGAAGAGGCCGCAGCTTTTCTGGACCTGTTCGGGGCCGTGAAAGTCTCCTCTTCAAAGCAGATGGAGATCATTACCTGGATCAGGGAGATCTGCGCCAGGGAAAAGGGTGCTGTGGCTGATTTTTGCCGGGACATTGTTTTTTCAGTGCCCTCCGGTGACAAAGGTCACAAAGACCTTTCTGCTGCAGGCAATCTGTTGAGGGCAAGCCTTTACCGTCGCCGTTACCCCGCCCTTGACCATGCAAAAAAACAAGCCATGGACCACGTTCAGGCACTCAAACTGCCTAAAGGCGTCAGAATTACCCTGCCCGAAAATTTTGAAAGCATGGTGTATTCCCTCTCCTTGTCCTTTACAAATTATGAAGAATTTCAGGGCCGGATAGATGCAGTGGCAAAATTATCCGGGGCTGACGACTTCAACGTCCTGTTGAAAAGATAGGGCAGGGAGATACCATGAAAATAGATCGCCTTTTTCTGGATGCCGGTCTGGACCGGGACCATGAAATCGACTACCTCATCGGCAAAATTGGGCTTGACCCCGAAGTGGTTCCGGATTCCAAACCGGTATACGATCTTATCAACGGATCCAATGATCCGGTAAGCTTTGCCAAAAAGATACTCTATATCACCCGGAACCGCGGTGCTGTGGTCAGGGAATGCCCCGGCACCAGCCATTATACCTGCTGCGATTATACAATTCTCCACACCGGCACCTTCTGCACCATGGACTGCTCTTATTGTATTCTCCAGGCCTATTTCCATCCCCCGGTACTTCAGTATTTTGCCGGCCTGGATCTATTATCCCAGGGACTGGAGCATGCTTTTTCCCAAAATAAAATCCTGCGTATCGGCACTGGAGAATACACCGATTCCCTGATCTGGGAACCGGTAAGCCTGAGTCCAAGGTTCCTGGTGGAAAAATTTTCACAACAGGACAGGGCCGTACTGGAACTGAAAACCAAAACTGTCAATGTGGACTCTCTCCTGGATCTGGAGCACAGGGGAAAAACCATTTTGTCCTGGTCTTTGAACACCCCTGAGATTATCCGCAACGAAGAACGGGGTACGGCCGCACTGGCAGCCCGGCTTGAAACCGCCAAAAAGGCGGCGGCCAATGGGTATAAGCTGGCCTTTCATTTTGATCCCATTGTCCTGTACGAGGGATGCGAAACTGAATATGAAAAAGTGGTGCGGTCTATTTTTTCCCATGTCAGTCCCGAAGATATTGTCTGGATTTCCATCGGCACTTTCAGGTTCATGCCCCAGCTAAAGTCTGTGGTGGAAAAACGGTTTCCCGACTCCACCATTCCCTATGGTGAATTTATCCTGGGGCTGGACAATAAGATGCGTTATTTCAAACCCCTGCGCATCGCCCTGTACAGCCGCCTGGCAAAAGTATTCAAAGAGATTGCCCCGGATCTAATGGTCTATTTTTGCATGGAAGATCAGGAAGTATGGGAAAAAACATTCGGGTATTTCCCTGAAAAAGAAGGGCAATTGGGTCACCTTCTGGATAAAGCTGCCGCAGACCGCTGCGGTCTGGACAGGTCTTTGCTGTAGCCTGATCAGGATTTATTATACATTCAGTTCAACGGTTATTGGGAAATGGTCGGAATGCCCCTCCAGATCAGAGCCGCTTTTTGCTGAAGGGCGGCTGAATCTTCTGGGCTTCCCCCCTTTCCCGATCAGCGCTTTGGGTTTGAATATCTGCACGGTGTCCTGGTTTACCCTTATCTGGCTGTTGGTGCCCAGCATGCCTTTGCTGCCCAGAAATTGATCCAGCATATTCCAATCGCTGTTGAACCGGTACGAACCCGGATCATCACCCTGCATTAAAGGCCACATCAGATTCAGCATATGTCCCGGGTGGCTGACCGCTTGATCACCACCTGGTGATTGGTATCTAAAACGGTCAGTTCCTTTCTGTCTATGATGAAGGATGTGTCTATTCCCCTGGCATCGTTGGATGCATGGGGGACCACTGCATAATCTTTGTTCCCGATTCCCAGTGTATCTGACAATTCTTTTAACACTGTTTCATTTTCTGCTTCACAACCCCCCAACAGAGAAGGGCCCTGGCCGTCAAACATCAATCTGATTATTTTTGAAAGCCGGGATATTTTCTTGTTTTTTATATCCTTTGTCCAGCCTTTGAATTCTGATTTAAGCTCTTTATCCCGCTGGCGGTTTTATGCTCAAACAGGTTTTCAAGATTCCACCAGGCAATGTTAATTTGCGGCATTCTTTTTCTCCCTCAGAAAATATCTGTGGGCGAAATTGATTTTAAACACTAACACAGGGCAGCTGGAATCTGTATTGTTTTAAGTATTTTTTTCTATGTTAAAATCGGCAGCCCCTTGACTTGGTACTCTGGGTTCGTGTCAGTGTTTGACTTAAATGGAATTTCAGGTTAATAAATTTGTACTATGAAAATTGCACTGATTGTTAATCCTTTTTCCGGAAATAAATGCGCCAGGAAACTGCTTCCAACAGTTGAAAGAGAATTGAGCGCCAATAATATTCAAACAGAGGTATTTATTTCCAGGTACAAAGATCATATCTTTGAAATCGTTAAAAATCTTGATATAAACCGATATGATGCCATTGCCGCCATGGGAGGCGACGGTACCAATTTTCACATGATCAACGGGCTGTTGTCGGTGCATCCTCCAGACCGCCTGCCTGCCCTGGCGATTCTGCCGGCCGGATCAGGTAATTCCTTTGTCAGGGACCTGGGGATCACGAGCCTGGAGGCGGGTATTCGGGCCATTATCCGAAACCGACCCCGTCAGGTGGACGTGATTTCCTTTACCTGGGACAGGGACCTGTTTTATTTTGTAAATCTCATGGGGTTCGGCTTTGTCACCGACGTGGCCTTGACAGCTGAAAAATTCAAGGCCTTTCATGATTTGTCATATCTTATCGGGATCATTTACAGAACCTTTTCCCTTGGGGTTCATCACATGGAACTGACCATTGATGGTCAGATCTATTCCGGGCCCAATTGTTTTGTGGAATTTTGTAATTCCGGATATACCGGCGGAAATATGCACATGGCACCAAGGGCCAGAATTGATGACGGCTTGATGGATGTAGTGATCACAGGCCCCCTGACCCGAAAACGGCTTCTTGGGGCCCTGCCCAAGATTTATGCTGGCACTCACCTGGATATGGAGGAGATCATCTACGTTCAGGGTAAGAGAGCTGAGATCCGGACAATCCCCGCCAAAGCCATGCTTCCGGATGGTGAAATCCTGGGGCAGACTCCAGGAGTAATTGAAGTTCACCCAAAGCAGTTACGGTATGTCTCATGATTACTTTTCGCTCGTTGTTTCTATGGACCCTCGGCATTCTTTTTTTTATGCTTTCTTTCCCTGTACTGGCCTTTAGTCTGGCGGCATTGCCCAGAGAAAAAACTTTCAGCCTTGCAAGGACGCTTTTTTCGGTCCAACTTCGGATCATGGGGATTGACCTTGAGGTCAGTGGCAAATCCTATATTGATCCTGACCAGACCTATCTGATCATGGGAAACCACCAGAGCCTGTTTGATCTTTTTGTGATCCCCGCAGCCATTCCCCTGGTCTTGACCGGAGTGGAGGCGGCTTATCATTTTTCAATTCCGGTGTGGGGATACCTGATCCGTAAGTGGGGATGCATCCCTATTGAACGGGACAATCTGGAAGAGGCGAAAAAAAGCCTGGAACAGGCCAGAGTTACCATGGCAACGGGGATATCCATTGCAGTTCTGCCTGAGGGGCACAGAACCCGGACCGGTGAAATCGCACCCTTTAAAAAGGGCCCCTTTCATCTGGCCAAAAATACCCGGGCCCATATCCTGCCCTTCGGCATTTCCGGGCTGTACCGCTTTCAGCAGCGGGGGGGATTTCTCCTGACCCCCGGCAAGGTAAAGGTGTGCATAGGAAAACCTATTTTATACGGGTCCTATGCGCACCTGTCTGTGGAAGAATTAAGGGATCTTATTTATGACCAGATCCGTTACCTTGCCCGTAGCTTTAATTCTTAGGAATCGTTATAAAATACCTTGCTCTAAATTGTTTCCAAAACCCCTTAAAAATCTTCTGCAGATGATCTAAGCGAAAATAAAAAGAGTGCGGGCAATTGGGCCTTGATTCATGCCCTATTGCCCGCGCTTTTAATTGGAGGGTTATTTTAAAGTATGAAGTTAATTTTTTTCTGCATTCACCGCTTCAATGATCTTTTTAGCCATATCGCCGGGGACTTCGTCATACTGCTCGAATTCCATGGAGAATGTCCCGCGTCCACCGGTCATGGAGCTTAAGTCAGGGGCATAGCGGAGCATTTCAGACATGGGAACCAGGGCATTGATGATCTGTTTTTCATCTTCGGAGTCCATGCCCAATACCCGGCCACGTCTGGAGTTCAGGTCGCCCATGATGTCTCCTGTGGCATCCTCGGGCACCTTGACGGAAACCTTCATGATGGGCTCAAGGAGAACGGCTTTGGCTTCTGCTGCAGCATTTCTAAAGGCCAGGGAACCGGCGGTCTTAAACGCCATTTCAGAAGAGTCCACGGCATGGTAGGAACCAAAGTCCAAGGTGGTCCTGAAGTCCACGCAGGGGAATCCGGCCAAAAGCCCTTTGCCCATGGCTTCCCTGATACCGGCTTCAACGGCGGGGATATAGTTTCGGGGAATTACGCCGCCCACAATTTTATCCACAAATTCATAACCGGAACCCTTGGGCAGGGGTTCTAGTACAATGGTGCAGTCTCCGTACTGGCCGTGGCCGCCGGACTGTTTCTTATGCTTACCCTGGACCCGGACTTTTTTCTTGAAGGTTTCTCGGTAGGCCACCTTGGGTGTGGAAATTTCCATGCCAACGTTGAATTTTCTCTGGATTTTTTCAGCCGTGATTTCAATGTGGACCAGGCCCCGGCCGGACAGAATTGTCTGACGGGTCTCTTCTTCCCTTTTGAGCTGAAGGCCGGGATCTTCTTCTAGGATCTTCCGGATAGCTTCGTGAATTTTGTCCTCATCGCTTTTTTCTTTGGGAGAAATAGCAAATGAGATACAGGGGGGCAGGGGCTTAGCTCCCTGTATCTGCACATCCTGACCTGCGGTGAGTGTGTCCCCGGTGAGGGTGTCTTTGAGTTTGGCAACCGCAACAATGTCACCGGGCAGGGCGGATGTAATGGGTTTTTGCTCTTTACCGGCAATTTCCAGGAGCTGTGAGAACCTTTCCTTAGAGCTCTTTGTCACATTGAGGATGTTGCCCTCTTTGCCAAGGGAGCCTGAGATCACCCGGAACAAAGAGAGACGGCCGGCATAGGGATCCACGATGGTGGCAAATACAAAACCTGTGAATTTTGCATCTGGATCAGGCATAATTTCAACATCGTTGCCGTCTGCATCCGTTGCTGTCCAGGCACCCCTGTCCAGAGGGGAGGGCATGTAATCATTAATGAAATCAAAGATCAGGTCAACCCCGATCATTTTAACGGCTGAAGTGCAGAGGGCCGGATAGAATTCAGCATCCAGAACGCCTTTGCGAAAGGCTGCCTTGATTTCATCCTGGGTCAGCTCTTCGCCTTCCAGATATTTTTCAAGCAGATCATCATCCAGTTCTGCAATATTTTCAATGAATTCTTCCTTGGCAATGGCAATGTCGTCGGCCATGTCCGCAGGAATATCGATTTTACTTGCCTTTCCGTCTGCATCATATTCATATGCCTGGCCTGATACAATATTCACCAGACCCTTGAACGCATCTTCGGTTCCAATGGGGTAACAGATGGGAAGAACTTTCTTTTTTAATGCTGTATTACAGGCGTCTGCCGCTGTTGCAAAGTCAGCCCGCTCTCTGTCAAGCTTGTTGATGATAACAAATCCGGGAAGGTTGTATTCCAGGGCCGATGCTGCAGCTTCTTCGGTCATTGCCGAAGGGCCGCCTACACCGTCAATGACAAAGGCCATACTATCGGCGACGGGAAAGCAGGTTTTTGCAGCAGAGAAGAAATTCTGGTCACCCGGGGTATCCATTAAGGTAATAGTATGTTTGTTGTGGGTGTATTTAATGAATGATGTATTGATACTCTGCTGTTTTTTGGTTTCTTCGGGCTGGAAATCCAGAACGGTATTTCCCTCTTCGACTCTGCCAAGGCGTTTGGTCACCCCGGCTTTGAACAGCATAGCCTCAGCAAGAGTAGTCTTGCCTGCACCTCCATGACCGGCCAGGGCCACATTTCTCATTTTTTTAATTTCTTCGCTCATTACAGCTCCTTTACAATTAATAATGCATCTTTTAACGCCTTGATTTTTCTAAATTCAAGGTTCGTATTTATTATGACAGCTAATTAACCGCGTTTCTTCTTTGGCTGGATTTTCCTTTCATTTTTAATTTTTGTTTTTGCCTTCTGTCTGCCGGTACATGGCCAGTTTCGGCCTATATTTGCAGTCCGGTTAACGATACCAAAACAAAACGAGATAACCATCTCTATTTGGTTTTGTCAATGATTTCCTCTTTTTTGAAGACCAAAGGCGGGCAGGGGGGCTCAAAGATGGGAGGGGAGCAGGTTATACGGCTGTATGGCGGTCAAGAAAAAGGATGTACTCCTCATTTCCTTTGGGGCCTAGGATGGGGGAGGTGACGGTTCCGTTAACCAGGTAACCCCTGGTCGCGAAAAAGGATTTAATTTCTTCAACAACCTGGATCCGGACAGCAGGGTCCTTGACGACGCCGCCCTTGCCGACATTTTCTCTGCCAGCCTCAAACTGGGGTTTGATAAGGGCCAGTATCTGAGTTCCGTTCTGCATGAATTTTTCCGCTGAGGGGATGACGGTTTTTAATGAAATAAAGGAGGTGTCCGCCACCACAATATCCATAGGTTCATGGACCTGATCCTGGGTTAGGTTGCGGATATTGGTCCGTTCAATGACCACCACCCTTTCATCCTGGCGCAGTGACCAGTCCAGTTGACCGTAGCCAACATCGACGGCATAGACTTTTTTGGCACCGAATTTGAGAAGGCAGTCTGTGAATCCCCCGGTGGAGGCGCCGATATCCAGGCAAACTTTATCTTTCACAGATACGGGAAAGATGTTTAAGGCCTTTTCTAGCTTAAGGCCGCCCCGGCTTACATAGGGATGGTCATCTTCCTTGACCATAATTCGGTCCTCGATTTTAACCTGAGCCCCTGGTTTATCGACCTTTGTATCATTGACTATAACCTTGCCGGCCATGATCATGGCCTTGGCCCTATCCCTGGAACGGATCAACCCTTTTTCCACCAGGACGAGGTCCAGTCTTTTTTTGGGAGATTTACCCCTAACCATTGAGAGCCATCCCGGCGGATACAATGGCCGCGGTATCCACACCATAGTCGGTTCTGAGTTGATTCTGCCCACCGTGCTCCACAAAGGTATCCGCGATGCCGATGCGCCTGCAGATAATCTCTGTGACGCCCTTGTCGCTGAACATTTCCAGCACAGCCGAGCCAAACCCCCCGGCCAGCATATGCTCTTCAACGGTGATGATTTTGTTGATTTTTCCTGCAAGTTCAACAAAGAGGTCGGAATCCAGTGGCTTAATGAACCTGGCATTGACCACGGTGGCCTCGATTCCTTCCAGGGCTAAGGTTTCGGCAGCCTCAAGGGCATCATTTGCCTGCGAGCCTGCTGCCAGGATGAGCAAATCCTTTCCCTGTCTGAGGATTTTTGCCTTTCCTATTTCAACCGGGGGAGCGTCCGGGTCGATGTCCACGCCCTGGCCCATACCCCTGGGATAACGCATTGCAATGGGGCCGTCATGGGAAAGGGCGGTTCTCAGCATCCTGCTCAGTTCATTTTCGTCCATGGGCGCCATCACCGTCATATTGGGCATGGACCGCAGATAGGAATAATCAAAAAGGCCGTGGTGTGTCGGGCCGTCTGCTCCAACGATGCCGCCCCTATCCAGGGCAAAAACCACATGATGATTGTCTATGCAAACGTCGTGGAGAATCTGATCATAGGCCCGCTGGAGAAAAGTGGAATAGATAGCCACCACAGGCTTTGCCCCCTTGGAGGCAAGTCCTGCGGAAAAGGTCACGGCATGCTGTTCTGCAATGCCCACATCAAAGAAGCGTTCTGGAAATTCTTTAGAAAACCGGCTTAACCCTGTGCCCTCGGGCATGGCTGCGGTAACGGCAACCACACGATCATCCTCCCTGGCAAATTTGATCATATGGTCTCCAAATACCGAAGTATAAGAGGGCACCTTGACAGCAACTTTATTGCTTTTGCCCGTGTCCACGGCAAAGGAGCCGACCCCGTGGAAATAGACAGGGTTTTTTTCAGCAGGTGTATACCCCTTACCCTTTACCGTGGTTACATGGAGGAGCACGGGAGAGTCAGGATTCTTGATGTTGGTCAAAATATCAATGAGATGATCAAGGTTATGGCCGTCAATGGGGCCGAAATAATCGAAATTAAAGGCCTCAAAGAGCATGCCAGGGGTTACGAAGGTCTTAAAGGACTCTTCCCACCGCTTGGCCCATCCGTACATGTCATCCCCGATCCTGGGGACGGACTTTAAAAATTGACCGAACTGGTTTCTCATATTCTGGAGGGATTTATTGGACAGGGTCCGGGACAGGTAGGAGGAAAGCGCTCCCACATTGGCAGAGATGGACATGTCATTGTCATTTAAAATGACGATGAGTTTGCGTTTCAGATCCCCGGCCTGGTTCAGCCCTTCATAGGCAAGTCCTGCGGTGAGAGATCCGTCCCCGATTACTGAAATTACATCGGATTCATCATTATTCAGGTATTTGGCATAGCAGATGCCAAGACCCGCTGAAATGGAAGTGGATGAATGGCCCACTGTAAATCCGTCATAGGGGCTTTCCTTGATTTTGGTGAACCCTGAGATCCCCTTGTATTGCCTGAGTGTATCAAAAGCCTCATTCCTGCCCGTAAGCAATTTATGGGCATAGGACTGGTGGCCTACATCCCAGACCAGGGTGTCCTGGGGGATGTCAAATACATAGTGAATGGCCAGGGTCAGTTCAACAGCCCCCAGGCTGGAGGCCAGGTGACCGCCGTTTTTTGATACCACCTCTATGATTCTGTGCCGAATCTCATTGGCCAGAACACTCAAGTCTTTGCGGGACAATTGTTTTAAATCATCAGGGGTATTGATCTGTTTAAGAAAGCTCAATATGAGGTTACCTTTTTCTAGTTATAATGTAACGGGCAATGGCCCTAAGCGGTTCTGCATCCTTACCGAATCCGGCACGGTCAAGGGAGGCCAGGGCATTATCCGTCAGTTTCCGGGCATAGACCTTGGAGTTGTCCAGTCCGATAATGGCCGGAAAGGTCATTTTATCGTGAAGGGCATCGGACCCGGCCGCTTTTCCCATGATCTCTGGATCACCTTCCACATTGAGGATGTCATCCATGACCTGGAAAGAAAGACCGATATAGTCGGCATAATCTGTCAAGGCCTGGAGCTGCTCAGGCCCGGCTCCGGCACTGACGGCACCTGCTTTTACACTTACCTGTATCATTTTTCCGGTTTTATACCTGTGTATTTTTTTCAGATGATTCAATTTGTCATCTTTATTCCCAAAATCTCGGGCATTCATGGATTCTGCCTGCATATCCAGCATCTGGCCTTCCACCATCCCGTTTACGCCTGCGGCTGCGGAAATTTTGGCAACGAGGGCAAGTCTGGCAGGTGCATCAGGGTAAAGGTTGAAATACGGGGCAGGATCAGCCAGGATCGTAAAGGCATGGGTGAGCAAGCCGTCCCCGGCCAGGATGGCGGTGGCTTCGGAAAATTTCTTATGACAGGTAGGCATCCCCCGGCGAAGGTCATCGTCATCCATTGCCGGCAGGTCATCATGGATCAGGGAGTAGGTATGAATCATTTCAATGGCGCAGCAGGCGGGCAGGGCGATGGCAGGATCTTTGCCCAGTGCCAGTGCTGCGGCCATGGCCAGAACCGGCCTGATCCGCTTGCCACCTGCCATGAGCGAATGGGTCATAGCCAGGACCAGTTCACGTTCCGGGTTCAACTGCCCGAGGATTCGTTTCAAACCGTCTTCTACCAGAATCCGGTTTTCCCTTAGATAATCGGATAGATTAAAATCAGTCATTGCTCTCTTTATTCCGTTTCAAACTGGGACGTTTTGACAAGCCCGTCCTGACCCAGGGTCAACTGGGTGATTTTCTTTTCGGTTTTGTCCAGAATATCCATGCAGAACCGGGTCTGGGCAATCCCCGTTTCATATTTTTTAACGGCCTGTTCCAGGCTGAGGTCTCCGGATTCCATTTCCCGGACAATCTCTTCCAATTGTTTGAGTGCGGTTTCAAAAGTTTTTTTAGCCATATCTTCTCTTATTTAGTTGGATTCAACCCGGGTGACCAGGCGTCCTTTTGATAAAATAATTTCAACCCGGTCATCTACGGACAGGGTCTGGGCATTCATGACCACACGTCCGGATGACAAGTCCCGGGTGATACTGTATCCCCGGTCCAAAACAGCCTTGGGATTCAAAGGATCAAGCCTGGCTGCGACTTCTCGGAGTCCGGATTTGAATACTTCCATGCGTACTGCCATGGCCTGGTCCAGAGCCGCCCCAAGGCCTTGGATGAGGTTTTTTTGCTCAACAATTTTGGCCGGGGGCAGGGTGTTGTCCAGGGTTCTGCGCAGCCAGAACAGCCGTTCCCGGTTCTGGCTCAGTTTCATTTTCATGGCCTGGTGAAGCCTGGAATCCAGGTCATCTATCCTGAACCTGAAATCATCCATTATCCGGGCCGGGCTTTTAAGCCTTGACTGGAAGTCTTTAACCTGTCGGGTCAATATGTCCATACGCTTTTCCATGGCCAGGTCCATGGACTCCTGAAGTCCTTTAATCTGCCGGATAAGGAGTGCCTGGTCCGGCAGGGCCATTTCAGCAGCAGCAGACGGGGTAGGGGCCCTGAGATCGGCAACAAAATCAGCTATTGTAAAATCAATTTCATGGCCAACCCCGGTAATGACGGGTATTTCGGAATCAAATATTGCCTGTGCAACTATTTCCGTGTTAAAGGCCCAGAGGTCTTCTATGGATCCTCCACCCCGGGCAAGGATGATCAAATCCGACCGGCTTGGATCATTGGCGGCTTTTAGAGCCCGCGCAATTTCATGCTCAGCAGTGTCTCCCTGGACCTTGACCGGAATGATCTCAAGGGGAACGCTGGGACATCTGCGGCGGGCCACATTGATTATATCCCTTACAGCAGCCCCGGTTCCAGATGTCACCACAATGACCCGTGACGGCAGAAAAGGAGGTCTTTTTTTAAGGGCCTGGTCAAACCAGCCCCGGGCAGCCAGTTTCTGTTTCAATTCCTCAAAGGCCTGCTGCAGTGATCCGGTCCCCTCAGGTTCCATATGTTCAAAAATCAGCTGGTATGAGCCCCGGGGTTCATAAAGTGAGATTCTGGCCATTCCCTTGATCTTCATTCCGTTTTTCGGGATAAGGTTAAGGTTGCGCTTCTGGTTCTTGAACATGACGCAGGAAATTACGGCATTGGCATCTTTGAGCGAAAAATAGGAATGCCCGGATGCCGGTGTTACAAAGTTGGAGATTTCTCCTGTAATCCAAAGAAAGGGGTACCGGTCTTCCAGAAAAAATTTAATCTCCCTGGTCAGCCGTGCAACCGTATATATATGTGTGGTATTTACTTGTGCGGGTTTCATCCTGTCTGTCCGATTCATGCTTTCGGTTCATGAGCTTTAGCTCAAGAGGTTAAGCAAAGTTCATACTTATAAGATGAAATCTTGAAAAAAGTCAATAACACCAAAAATTTAAAATGTCTGATAATAGATATTATGTTAACTTTTATTTAGAGCCAAATAAATTCAGCTTAAGATCAGTTGCTGGAATAACCAAATTGTAATCTTGAATTCTCCCCTTCCCGTGTTATATTACAGTCAAAAGTTTGAAATAATTAACAACGATATGGAGGTTTTCCAATGAACGCAAATTTATCCTTTCAACAAAGCGGCGTAATGACCAAGGTCAACGCCTTTATCAGAAGCACCTATAACTGGATGACCATTGGCCTGGCTGCCACCGGACTGACCTCTTATTTTGTTTCTACCAGTCCTTCAATGCTCCAGGCCATTTTCGGCAATCCCATAATGCCCTGGGTATTGTTCATCGGGCTTATTCTGCTCTGTGGGTTTCTCGGTGCCAGGATTCAGAAAATGCAGGCAAGTACTGCCACTGGGCTTTATATTGCACTCACTGTTCTTTACGGGATTTGTCTTGCCCCAATTTTTCTGATTTACACATCAACTTCCATTGCTTCGACATTCTTTATTTGCGCAGCGACCTTTGGCAGCGCCAGTGTCTATGGGATGGTGACAAAGAAAGATCTCACCGGCATGGGCCAATTTCTGATGATGGGCCTCATGGGTATTTTTATTGCCATGATAGTGAATGTATTCATCGGAAGCTCTGCCATGCAGACTATTATTTCCATGATCGCCGTGGTTATTTTTACCGGATTAACGGCCTATGACACCCAGAAGCTTAAATCCATGGCAGTGTCCATCCCTGACAGTGCCACTGGTGCCATGATCAGGAAGGGCGCCATCATGGGGGCACTCAGTCTATATCTCGATTTTATGGGATTGTTTGTTCACCTGCTCAGCCTGCTTGGGATAGCCAGAGATTAGAAATTAGCTGATAGCTGTCCCTTAAAAGAATTAAAGCCACCGGAGTCTGGATCACAGATTCCGGTGGCTTTTTTTATTTAAATATTTTTTCTGATAGCTGCACAGATGTCTTCACAGCATTGTCGGGTTATTTCTGCTTCCGGCCCCTCCACCATTACCCTGAGTAGTGGCTGAGTGCCTGAATAGCGGACCAGCACCCTCCCCTCCTCTCCCAGACGGGTTTCGACGTCTTTGATTGTATTTGCAACTGTCGGGATCCCGTTGAAATCAGGCCTGGATGCATCCACTTCTACATTCATTAGGACCTGGGGATAAACGGTCATTATTTTGGCCAATTCCGAAAGGGGCTTTTGGGTGGCCGACATGACCTCCAGGAGTTTGAGGGCCGACAACATCCCGTCTCCCGTAGTATGCTCTTTTAAAAAGATCATGTGGCCGGAATCTTCGCCTCCCATAATGGCCCCCTTGGCCTGCATCCGCTCCAGCACCTTCCGGTCGCCGACATCAGTCATCTCATGGCTGATATTCAACTTTCTAAAAGAGTTAACAAGGCCGATATTGCTCATGATTGTGCTTACAACGATGTTGTTTTTAAGGGTTCCGGCTGTTTTTGCATGGTTTGCGCAGATGGCAAGTATTCTGTCCCCTGTTAATTCCTGTCCGCTGTCATCCACAGCGATGAGTCGGTCTGCATCTCCGTCAAAGGCTAATCCTGCATCTGCACCCATGGCCATAACCTTATCTGTAAGTTTCTGTGTGTGCTGGGATCCGCAGTTTTCATTAATGTTCATTCCATTGGGGGTGTCGTGCATAAAAAATGATTCAAAACGGCTGGAATTGAACACGAGGGGGGCACAGGTTGCGGCAGCACCGTTGGAAAGATCAATAATAAGTTTGAGTTTTTTATCACCGGGTTTCCTGGATGGAAACTTTTTCAACAAAAAATCTGAATAGGATTTACAACCATCTGAAATTATATCTATTCTTCCTATGGTGTCCTGTGGAACAATCTCCTTGCCAAGGAGCCTGGACTCAATTTCTTTTTCCTGATCATCGGAGAGTTTTATGCCTCCTTTTTGAAAAATTTTAATTCCGTTGTCATAATACGGGTTGTGTGAGGCGGAAATCATGATACCGGCCCCTGCCCCGTCTAGAATCCCGCTTAAATAGGCTACTCCGGGAGTCGGAATTACCCCTGCCAGCATCGCATCCACACCCATTGACGTAATACCGGCTGCCAGGGCAGATTCGAGCATCTGTCCGGAAATCCGGGTATCTCTGCCGATAACAACAGATGTATTGCCTGATGTCCTGGTGAGCTGGCCCACAGCCTGGCCGGTTTTCATTGCCATCTCACAGGTCATGGGGTAGGTGTTTGCCCTGCCCCGAATTCCGTCGGTGCCAAATAATTTTCCCATTAAGCTTATCCTATAAATTTAAATTTTAATTCTATCTATTATCTGTGTTTGAGTGGCTGCCAGCCAGGCACTTCCTGCGGCAGTTGTATCAGATTCCAATCCCTGTATCACCGCAATGTAATCTCTTCCCTGCCTGGCAATTGCGGTGTGGATTGCCGATAGAAATATATCTCCGTTTTTATCCGGAGATGTATTTGGGTTTTCTTCATAAAAAACATCTTTTGCATGTGCAAGTATTCTTAGGACGCGGTTATGGGTATCCAAGGTGGGCCTGCCCTGCCCGTTATTTTTTTTTTCAAGGATGTCTTTGGAATTTTTTAATTTTTCTCCAAAGGAAATGAGGCGGTTGATCCGCTCTTGGATACAGATTTCTAAGTTTTTCTGGAGGCCTTTTACCAATTCCTGGGCGAGAAACTCTTTTGCAAACAGGGGTCTGACATTATGATACCAGGTATTTAAAGCAAATAGTTCTGCGATATAGGAAAGGTTATGGTCCATGATTTTTTCGGACTGGGTATACACCCCTGGCTGCCAGGGTATTGAGCCGTTTTTAAGCCCCCCGCCCATGATCAGCCGCCCCGACCGATTTTCACTTTTTCGTATGATGGAGCCTGCAGCAGAAATACAGCCAAATCCTATCCTGGCCGGACCCACAATGCCCCCCTGCCCGCCCATGAAAATCGGGGGCTGGTCCAACATGACACCCTGGTGGACATTGCCCATCATGGAGGGGGTTGCCTTATCCTGATTGGGGGTGTAATTAAAATGGATAAAGGATGAGCCAACTTCAGAGTGGTTTTTCCGGCTTGTTCCCCCTGCCATAAGGCAGTCACAGAAATTGATGAGGCTGCCCAGAGTGACAAAGGGGAAGAGGATCGTCTGTTTCAATCCCACGGTATGGGCGGCATTGGCCTGCTCTTCTAAGATGGTGCCCTTCCGCACATGGGCATTGGAACCAAATATATTTTCCCCCATGAAAACAGTGTCCTGGAAAAATCCACCGTTCAATTGAGTCTTGGGTCCTACCAGGCAGTTTTCCAGGGTGACCGGAGCCTCATATCCCAGGCGGGTACCCTCCATGATCAATGTCCGCTTGCCCGCAAGTTTAGTTCCGTTAAACAGGCTTACCCCTTCACCCGATATCCTATTTATATCCACATCTCCGGAAATATACACGGTTTCCGGATTTGGGATATAAACCCCTTTTTCCATAAGCTGAGTTATCATTTTTTGAGTCATGGGCTAAGTATTAAGAGTCTTGATGGTTGCTTGTCAAGTTTTTTTGGCGTTAGCTCCGGCATTTGGCATTTGTCCTTTATTCTCTGATATTTTTCCTCTATAACTTCATAGATGGATTCAACCTTATTCAAGGCGCCACAGGAGATATGCTAATGAGCCTTCCCGGCCTCCTCCTTCCGGGTATTTCCCGCATGGAAAAAATAAATAAGAAGCTGACTGAAAAAGCCGAATCTTTTTCAGTCCCGGACTGCCATTTAAAGCATTTGCTCAAACAGCCCGGACGATTCGATTCCTTTTCCCTTGGCATGGATATTTTTGGATCAGGCGGTTTTTTCTTTGATTTTTCCCGTCAGCGGATGGACAGTCAGGCATTGGCTCTGCTTCAAGATTTGGCCGAAGCCACCCATGCCCTTGATCGTTTTGCCAAAATGACCCGGGGTGATGTGGTAAATCTCACCGAAAACAGGGCCGCTTTGCATACGGCAGCTCGGGGGGCTGGAAAAGACCCCTTAAAAGTTGAGGCGGTTGATGCGGCAAGGAAAATGGCCGGGGTTCAGCATGACATTATTGCCTTTACCGAAGCTGTGCACGCAGGGACGATTACTGCAGGCAACGGTCGGCCTTTTAGCCATGCCGTGGTGATGGGCATAGGCGGTTCTTATCTTGGATGTGAATTCGTTCACGAAGCCATGGTCTCCTCCGTTGAAAGCAAGCTGGATCTTCATTTTCTTCCCAATGTAGATATTGATAATTTTGCAGGGGTGATCAAAAAAATAAATCCAAAGACCACCCTGTGGATTGTTATTTCAAAATCCTATACAACCACTGAAACCATGGCCAACCTCAATCAGGTGCTCACCTTTTTGCATGGATATGAGATTCGCCCGGAAGATCACCTGGTGACGGTTACCGCCAAGGGCAGTCCAGGAGATAATCCTGATAATCCGGTACTGGCTGCCTTTCACATCTTTGATTTCATCGGGGGGCGCTATTCTGTTTCCTCTGCCGTGGGCGGCCTGCCCTTGAGCCTTGCCTTTGGCCATGACATATTCAAACGGTTTCTTGGTGGCTGCAGGGCAATGGATGAACATGTTCTGACCGCCGAACCCCGGGAAAATATTCCCCTGACTGCGGCGTTGATTTCCGTTTGGAATACCATTTATCTGAACTATCCGGCCCAGGCCGTTATCCCCTACGCATCACGGTTGTCCAAACTGGCTCCCCATGTCCAGCAATTATACATGGAAAGCATGGGCAAATCCGTGTCCCCGGACGGGCATTTTCTCACCCGGCCGGCCGGAGCTATCATTTTCGGCGAACCGGGCACCAATGCCCAGCATTCCTTTTTTCAACTGGCTCACCAGGGTCCGGCATTTCCCATCGATTTCATCGGGGTGATCACCCCGGGATATTCAGGCCGCCAGGCTCTGTCCAAAGGGGTGACCAACCACCAGGAACTATGGTCTAATCTCCTGGCCCAGGCCCGAGCACTTGCCACAGGACAGGGACACGATAATCCGGCACAGAAATTTGAGGGCAACCGGCCCTCGTCCATCATCACGGTCTCCAACCTTGAGCCTGAAAGTATCGGTATGATTCTGTCCTTTTTTGAAGCCCGAACCGTTTTAGAGGGATTTATTCTGGGGATCAACCCCTTTGATCAGTTTGGAGTGGAACTGGGTAAAATCATGGCTGGAGATATGAGAGAGGAAATCGCAGCCAAAAATCGGGACGGAAAATACGATTTCAGCCACATGGGCAGTGCCGAGCAGTTTTATCTGAATCTCTTATTCAAGGATGATTAAAACGAATTCAGCCGCAGCAGATTAATAATCTGCTGCGGCTGATAGAGTGCGCGTGATCAGGCGTCAGGGAATTTGTAAAGAGAGGCACCCCAGGTCAGGCCAGCACCCAGGCCCACAAAGAGAACCACATCACCGGGTTTTCCGGTTCTGCCCTCTTCCACAGCCTCGTGCAGAGCCAGGGGAATACTGGCTGCCGTGGTATTTCCGTACTTCTGGATATTGTGGAAAATTTTGTCTTCCGGCAGTTTTAAAAACTGGCCGTAGGCCTGGTTGATCCGTTTGTTTGCCTGGTGGGGGATAACCAGATCAACATCATTGAGACCCATACCCGCCTTTTGCAATACTTCCTGGGTTACCTTGGGAAGCATGCGCACCGCTTTTTTAAATATGGCAGGACCGTCCATGACCGGAAAATACCTGGGGTCATCCAGGGGAACATCATCGGGCATCCGTTTGAATAGGTTTGACGCCGGCAGTTCTGTTTTCAGCGCCTCTGCATAGTTACCGTCGGCATGGAGGGAGGATGCAATAAGACCGACATTCTCTTGGGTATCATCGGCTTCAATGCATATGGCAGCCGCACCGTCTCCGAAAATTACGGTGACATCACGGCCTCTGGTTGTTTTATCCAGGCCCGAGGAGTGGACTTCCGCACCCACCAGCAGGATTTTTGAGGCCAGGCCGGCTTTAATATAGGCATCGGCAGTTGCAAATCCGTAGAGGAAACCGGTGCACTGCTGGCGGATATCCAGGGCCGGAGTAGAATTCAGGCCCAGATTCCTGGCAACCAGGCAACCGCCCCCGGGGAACATGATGTCCGGGCTCAAGGTGGCAAAAATGATAAAATCAAGATCCTGGGCTGTCCAGCCTGCATTGTCAAGAGCCATCTGGGCGGCTTTTGTTCCCAAGTCAGAGGAGCCGCAGGGATCTTCTTCGGAAATCCAATGCCGTTGCCGGATACCTGTCCGCTGTCTGATCCACTCATCCGAGGTATCCATAAATTCGGTGAGGTCATCATTGGTCACTATATGGGGCGGGACATATTTACCTGTACCTCTAATAATTGATTTTTTCATTCATGCTTCCCCTGTCTTTATTAGTCATATTTCATTAAATTATCAATTGCCAAATAGCTGATACTGCTATATGATTCATGCCTTTGAGTAAGGTAAGTGGCCTTTATAATATGTATTTTAAATTAAGGCAAGAAACTTAACCCTTTGGTGCGGCTAAATTGTAATTTTTTACAAACCGAAACCCACAAACCCCGAATTTAAAAAGAGAATCGTGTTAATAGATATACTTATTCTGATTGCAGGACTTGCCCTGCTCTATTTCGGATCTTCCATCCTGGTGGAAGGTGCCGCCTCCACGGCCATCATGTTTGCTGTCCGCCCAGTGATTGTCGGGCTGACCATTGTATCCCTTGCCACGTCCGCTCCGGAACTTCTGGTCAGCCTTGTGGCCGCGGTAAAAGGCTCCGGAGGTATTTCCCTTGGGAATATTCTTGGATCCAATGTAATCAATATTGCTCTGGTGCTGGGGGCTTCTGCTCTGATACGGCCAGTTGCGATTAAAAAACAGGTAGTTCGAATAGAAATTCCTTATATGATTTTAATTTCTTTCATATTCTGGGTGTTGTGTATGGACGGTGATATTAACCGTGCCGACGGTATCATTCTGATCAGCGGGCTCATTATTTTCCTTGCATACGGGCTGCTCACTGCCAGTGACAAGTCTGACAACAGAACCCAAGCCAACTCCAGAACCCTGGGTAAGATTCTTAAAAATATCGCTTATATTGCAGTGGGTATTGTCATGCTGGCATTCGGCGCCAATTTTGTGGTCAAAGAAGCCATAGAAATGGCCCAGGTCATCGGCCTTTCCCAGACTTTTATCGGTATCTCGGTGGTGGCGCTTGGGACATCCCTGCCGGAGCTGGCCACCTCTGTGGTGGCGGCAGCCAGGGGAGAAAGCGATATTTCCGTGGGTAATGTGGTGGGCTCCAATCTTTTCAATATCTGTCTGGTCATGGGGGTGGTCGGACTGTACAATCCCATGCCGGTTGAAGCTGGACTGCATTGGTTTGAATTTCCTTTTATGATTTTTATCGGACTGGTTCTGGCAGGGATTGCCTATGTATATAAGGGCGTCGGTAAAAAGGGCGGCATTTTGTTGATTTGCCTGTTTTTAACCTATATCGTTGTTTCGTATTTAAAATAGTCCATTAAGCCGACGAATATTTCGCAAAATTTTCATTTTTTACTTGCAAGTATCGTACAAACTATTATATGGACTGTTAGGTAAAAAATTCCACACCATTAATTACGAGGCAGATATGGCAGCTCCCAAACGACTTTTAATCGTGGACGATAATGAAGATATTTTGTCTACTTTCTATGAATTTTTCAATTCATTAGGATATGAAGTCAAAACAGCAGTGGACGGATTTGCTGCCCTTAAGATTCTGAGGGATAAACCTGATTTTTTTGATTGCCTGATCACGGATCTTGTTATGCCCAATATCAGCGGAGTCGGCCTGATTTCCATAGTCAAAAAAGAATTCCCGGACCTCAGGATCATTGCAATGACTGGATACGGAGATCAACCCGGGGCACTGGCCTCGGAGGCCCAGGCAGACCTTGTCCTGTTTAAGCCCATTGATCTGTTTAAAATTGAAGAGAAAGTTTCAGAACTCCTCGGCCAGTAAAACGAATAACCTAAGAGAGTAAAACACGCTTATGAGTACTCCCCTTATCGGTGTCAGTAAGTCTATGTTAAAGATCAAGGAATTGATCAACCATGTTGCCAATACCTGTCTTAACGTATTGATTACGGGCGAAACAGGTGTGGGAAAAGAAGTGGTTGCCCAAAGCCTGTACAGGGAATCTTCCAGGGCGAACAAGAATTTTGTAAAAATAAATTGTGCGGCCCTGCCTGAAACACTTTTGGAATCAGAGCTTTACGGCTATGAAAAAGGGGCTTTTACCGGTGCCCATAAAAAACGTCCGGGTAAATTTCTCACAGCAGACAAAGGGGTACTTTTTCTGGATGAAATAGGCGATATGCCCCTGGCTCTTCAGTCCAAAATGCTCCATGTCCTCCAGAGCGGAGAATTTTCTCCCCTTGGATCTGACGAAGACTTTAAAACAGATGTATGGGTGATTGCGGCAACCAATCATAACCTTGAAGAAAGCATGAGAAATAAGACGTTCAGGGAAGATCTTTTTTATCGTTTAAATATCATTAAGATTGACATTCCTCCCTTGCGTGAACGGAGTGAAGATATTCCGGCCCTTATCGAATATTATTACCGGATGTATAAAACCGAATATCCAAACAACAACGGCACCAAGCCCGATTCCCAAACCATGACACGGCTCTGTGCATATCCCTGGCCCGGTAATGTCCGTCAACTTCAGAACTGTATTAAAAAGCAGATGGTCCTCAATTCATGGGATAAAATTTTTGAGGAACTCCCCCGTGACTCTACCCATGATACCCTGCATGTCACCCAGGCCCAGGCGCCTTCTTCATCGCTCAATCAGTTTCACAGTGAGGTCAACAATGATCGGTTAAAAATTATTTCAGAGTTCGTGGATCTGTCCACCAGTTCCGAAAAATTATTTGAGGATATTTCCCTGAAGAAAATCAAGAAACTGGCCTCTGACAAGGTGGAAAAAGAAGTGATCACCTTTGTGCTTGAAAAAGTGGGCTGGAACCGATCAAGAGCGTCTAAAATTCTCAAAATAAGTTACAAGACACTATTGTATAAAATGAGTGAATTCGACGTCAGTCCCCCCGTAAAATAGTCTTTCCAAAATTACAGGGCAAGGGTAACACTTTGCCGGCATCACGGGCAATATGACCTTTACTGAAGAAGGTGATCCAATAAAATGTGCCGTAATCGTCAGGATCAACGATAAGGGTGAATACGAATTCTATAAATCCAGCTGTCCTTAATGGCAGCTATTGCCTGACCTATAAAAGACTGCTGCACCCAAAAGCAAACCTGGGAGCAGCAGTCTTTATACCTTTCTCACTTTACCCGGCGTTACTTGCTTTTAAGGAGTCAATGAATGGAATCCTTGACTGAATTGATCCAGTATATCGTGCAAAACCTGATCAATGCCGCACAAAGGGGCAGTTTTTATGCGGTCATCTCAATCGGGTATTCCATGGTATACGGGGTACTCATGCTCTTTAACTTTGCCCACGGCGATATCTTCATGGTGGGCACCTATATCGGATTCGGTATTGCCACCCTGTTCCTGGCCGTATTTGCAGGGCTGCTGCCTGCGCCCCTGATTTTCATATCCACGGTGGTGGTGACCATGTTCCTGGCATCCTGGGTCGGGGTGTTTGTGGAAGTGGCCGGTTACAGGCCTCTGCGTCAGGCCCCAAGGGCATCCGCCGCCATCACCGGGTTGATGATCGGCATCATATTTGAAACCGGCATTCTCATCCTGCTCGGGGCAAAACGGTTGAGCTTTCCCCCGCTTATGGAATCGGTGACCTATAAACATCGGCGGGGTTTACATCACCAATGTTAAGGTGATGATCATCATAATTTCTCTTCTCTTAATGCTGGGCCTGCACGGATTCATCCAGAAAACCAAATGGGGGATGGCCATGCGGGCCATGTCTTACGATTTTCTTGCCGTCCCCCTCATGGGGGTCTCCATCAATATTATCGCACCCCTGACCTTTGCCGTGGGCGCAGGCCTGGCTTCGGTGGCCGGTATTCTATACGGACAGGCCTATCCCATCCTTGATCCCTATATGGGGGTAATCATCGGATGGAAAGCCTTTGTGGCCGCCATCCTTGGTGGCCGCGGTTCCATAAAAGGGGCCGCCATGGCCGGCTATCTTCTGGGCTTTATTGAAATATTCGTGGCCACCGTCTTTCCGTCCACCCTCAGGGATCTTATTGCCTATTCCATTATCCTCCTCATCCTGACCTTCAGGCCCAGGGGATTTTTCGGTATGGAGCACAGCACTAAACTGAGGCTATAATTTCAAATTAGGGATTTCAAATGGAACTAGCAAGAAAATTCAAATCACTGTTTTCCACCGTACCTATGCTGGGCTGGATGCTGGGCAGTATTACGGCGGTTCTCATGGAGTATTACTGGGGGTATGATTATATTTCCTATTACCTCGGTTTGCCTAAAATTCCTGTGCTTTTCGGAACCCTTATCATGCTTAAAGAACCCATGATGATCCCAGGGGCCGTGGCATACGACCTTGCCGTATATGTGCTGCCGGTCCTCATCGTGGCCAAACTCTCCACGGGTCTGACCAATTTTCTGGCCGCCCTGCTGGAAAAACTGCCCCTGGCCCTGTCCGTAATCATTCACCTGGTCCTGTTTTACGGGATTTTACACCTCTGGGCAGGGATCAATGATTACCGGGTCCTGATCATCAAGCTGACAATGATCTCCATCATCCTCACAGTGAGCATCAATGTGATCAATGGATACCAGGGTGAGTTCTCCTGCTCCCACCCCGGATTCATGGCCCTGGGCGCCTATGTTTCCTCCATCATCACTCTGGTCCTGTTTACCAACGACAAGATTTTCGGTGCCGCCCTGCTGCCCCCGGAATACGGCCCCTGGCTTTTTCCCCTGGCCCTGATTGCAGGCGGTGCTGCAGCTGCCATAGGCTCCCTGGCCGTGGCCATCCCCTCCTTCAGAACCCGGGGGGATTATCTTGCTATCATCTCTCTTGCTTTCATGTTTATTGTCAAGTCTGCCGTGGAAAATCTCCACATCATCGGCGGGGCAAGGGGAATGGGCGGGCAGCCCGACTTTGCCCCTCTTCATGTGATCTTTATCTGGACCATGCTCTGCATCTGGATCATCCACAACTTTGTCTCTTCAATCCTGGGAAAGGCCCTGAACACGGTGAGGGATGACGAGGCCGCATCTGAATCCATGACCATCAAGACCCGGAAAACAAAGATGACCGCTTTCATGTTCGGGGCCTTCTGGGCCGGTATTGCCGGGGGGCTATTTGCCCATGTTCTGGCCTATATCAATCCGGGCATGTTCAGCATCAACCGGCTTGCCGAAATTCTGGCCATGGTCTATTTCGGCGGCCTCAATTCCATTGTGGGTTCCATTGTGGGGGCGGTGTCCATCAATATTCTGGGCGAGGCCCTAAGGCCCCTGGAGCTGTTCAAGTGGATCATTATCCCCCTGATTCTGATCTTTGTCATGATTTTCAGACCCTACGGCCTGATCTCATTTAAAGAAATCAATGCGAAAAAACTGCTTCGGGCAAAATTTAAAAAAGGAGCCTGATAATGACTTCATTGCTCAGGGTTAAAAAAATGACCCATTATTTCGGCGGGCTCAGGGCGGTTCATAATTACAATCTGGACATTGCCCCGGGGCAGATCACCGGGCTCATCGGCCCCAACGGCGCCGGAAAAACTACCATATTCAACCTCATCACCGGAGTCTACACCCCTACTGAAGGCGAAATTTGCCTGGAAAACGCAAATATCAAGGGACTTGAAACCAATGAAATCGCAGCCAAGGGCCTTGGCCGGACCTTTCAGAACCTGGCCCTCTGGCGGCACATGAGTGTCCTGGACCACATTAAGATGGCCCATTATTCCCAGCTCACTTATGGACTGTTCGGTGCTTTCTTCAATACACCGGCCTGCCGGCGGCAGGAGGCCCGGGCCGAGGAAAATTCATATAGGCTTCTGGAACTATTTGATATCAAACAGCATGCAGACCAATTGGTCACCAATCTGCCGTACGGGGCCCAGCGCCGGGTGGAAATGGCAAGGGCCATGGCCACCAACCCCAAGGTTCTCTTTCTGGATGAACCCACTGCCGGGATGACCCCGGACGAGCTGGTCCAGATGATAAAGATCATCCGCCAGGTCCACCAGGACTTTAAGGTGGCTATCTTCCTCATTGAACACCGGATGAAGTTTGTCATGGAACTTTGTCGGCATATCCAGACCCTGGTTTTCGGCGAGGTTATTGCCGAAGGCCCTCCGGAAGAGATTCAGAACAATCCCCAAGTTATTGAAGCCTATCTGGGTAAGGAGGATCTGACCTGATGCAGCTGAAAATAGAAAATCTCAAAGTATCCTACGGCAATATCAAGGCCCTCCACGGCATCAGCTTTACGGTTGAACCCGGTGAAATTCTCACCATCATCGGGGCCAACGGGGCCGGGAAAAGCACGACCCTGAGGGCCATTTCACGGATGATCCCGGCAGAAAACGGATCGGTCCTGGAATTTGAAGGTGAAAATATTCTTAAATACAGTGCCGATAAGGTGGTTTCGAAACTGGGGATCTCCCATGTGCCTGAAGGCCGAAGGATTTTCGGTAACCTGACCGTCACCGAAAACCTTACCCTGGCCTGCTTTGCCAGAAAAGACAGGGATCAGATCACCAAAGATTTGAAATGGGTGTTTGATCTTTTCACTCGGCTTGAAGAGAGAAAGGATCAGCTGGCCGGGACCCTGTCCGGTGGGGAGCAACAGATGCTGGCCGTGGGGCGTGCCTATATGTCGGGACGGAAGATCATGCTCCTTGACGAACCCTCCATGGGTCTGGCCCCACTTCTCATGCTGGACATGTTTGAGGCCCTCAAAGAGATTAATAAGACCGGCACCACCATTCTCCTGGTAGAGCAAAATGCCAGGCTGGCACTGAAATTCGCCCAGCGAGGCTATGTCATTGAGAATGGGTCCCTGGTCCTGGAAGGTCCGGCCGACGACCTGCTAACCAACCCTGAGGTGAAAAAAGCCTACCTCGGGGCATGATTTTTTTAGAGCGAGAAAAGCACCTAACTTTTCTCGCTTTTTATTTTCTTTGCTCCCACCTAGGACTTAAACGCCTGGATCAATCCATCCACCGCCTTCTCCAGAATTCCCCTTGGACAGGCAATATTGATCCGTTCAAACCCGGCTCCGTTTTCTCCGAACCAGTCTCCGTGGTCCAGGCCTAAGCCGGCGCCCTGCTCTACTCTTTCGATGATTTTTTCCGGCGCCAATCCCAGGGACCGGAAATCCATCCAGGGCAGATAGGTGGCCTCCAGATCGAATACCTTTACCCCAGACAGTTCTGTTTCAAGCCTGTTTTTTAAATAAATATAATTTTCGTTGAGGTAGCGGATTAGATCCTCAAGCCAGGGCTCACCTTCTTCATAGGCCGCCTGGGCTGCAACAGCCCCGAAAAGATTTGAACCGCCTCTGGGATTCAGCCCCAGGGTTTCAAAGTAAATCCCCATGTCATTCCGTAGCACCTCATTGGGCACCACCAGGCTGGAATGGGAAAGTCCGGCAAGGTTAAAGGTCTTGGAGACGGCATTGGCAGCAATGGAATTTTGGGCAAATTCTTCGGATATGGACTGGAAACTGGTATGGCTGTACCCGGGCATGATGAGGTCGCAATGGATTTCATCGGCAAAGACCATGACATTATTTTCAAGGCAGATATTCCCGAATTTTTCCAACTCTTCCCTGGTCCATACCCGGCCCACCGGATTGTGAGGGGAGCAGAGAATTGCCAGTTTCAGCCTGGGATCGGCTGTCTTGGCTGCCAGGTCTTCAAAGTCCATTTCATACCGGCCCTCTACTATTTTGAGGGGATTATCGGCCACTAGCCTGCCGTTGGCTACTATGGATGAGGCAAATGGATAATAGACCGGGGTCTGGATAAGCACCTTATCCCCGGGCTTTGAAAATCGCTGGACAAGATAGTTTACCCCGGGTACGACCCCTGGAGTGTTGAGTATCCATTGGTCCTGAATTTCCCAGTTATGGCGGCGGCCGTACCAATCAATCAAGGCCCTGTTATGCCCTCTGTCCTGGATGGTGTACCCGTAAATTCCGTGGCCCAGCCGTTTTTCCATAGCCTTTTGCACCACAGGAGGACAATAAAAGTCCATATCCGCAACCCAGAGGGGCAGAAGGTTGTCTCTGCCCTCTCCGAATTTGATCTCTAAAATTGACGGTTCCCATTTCATGGATCCTGTTCCAGCTCTGTCTATGATCTCATCAAAATTCCAGTTTTTTTCCATATTAATTTCCCATAGTTCCGATTTTTAATTTTATTGAGCACCATACACCGATCCAGGACAAACGCCTATAAATTTTTTACGAGATTAGTTATTACCCGGCACCCAGGCGGATATCTTTCCAGACCGTCCCTCTTTTAATTGAAATTTTGCATAACAGCCATGACCGGCTGTTTGATTCATACAAAAAATAGCGTTTCCTATATTTAAAACACCTTGTTAATTTATGTAATGTGTTCAATAATTAAACGTTTTCATCAAAATCGTCTAAATTTTAATCAGGTGCCCATGCGATACAAATTTCACATATCTCCTTGGATGACCATCGGAACCAGCTTGGTTCTTATCATTGTTGTTAGTTTTTTAGGGGTTGTAAATTACAATCGGGATAAAGAGCAGATGGGAACCCTTTTAAAAGAAAAAGGAGCGGCTCTAATCCGTTCATTTGAAGCAGGAACACGAACCGGCTTGATGGGTATTATTGGCAGAATCGGCGTGTTTGCCAATGAAATTCATTTACAGATTCTTATAGAGGAGACTGCGGGGCAGCCTGATATTTCCTATATCGCAATTGTTGATCGTTCAGGAATGATTTTGGCCCATAACAAAAGGCCCTTGATAGGGAAAAGATTTATTAGCCCCAATATTTTAAGTACCCTTTTTCCGGTCAATGAGCCCAAATGGAGAATCGTGGGTCAGCAGAACAAAGAAAACTATTTTGAAGTATACAAGACCTTTTTACCTGTTTTGAACCATCCCGGACCTGAACATAAAGACGGAGGGGACAATGTAATAAGCAAAAAGATACTTGATCCTGAAAATCGCCCTTATATTTTTATAGGTATGGACATCGCGCCCTTTGAGACAGCCATGAGAGAAGACTTGAAACACAATATTGTTATGGCTGCCATTATTTTTTCCCTTGGCCTTGCAGGCGTCATCTCTCTTTTCTGGGCCCAGAATTATACCCGTTCACGCAAACTGCTTCAGGATACACAAAAACTTGCATCTGAAGTGGTAACCCATTTGCCCGTGGGTATTTTGGTCATGGATACCCGGTACCGGATCATTTACAGCAATACAGTGGCATGGAATCTTCTGGGGACCGACAAATTGTCCGTGAAAGGTGTGGACGCAAAAACGATTCTCCCGGACAATATCTGGAGTTTATATGACAGTATCAAATCAGGGCAGCCCGTGGCGGAAAAGGAAATTTGCCTTTTACCGGAAAAGAGCAAGTCGGTTCCAGTGGCTGTTAGTGCCACAGACATTCATGGTGAAGATGGAAATTATATCGGGTTTATGTTTGTTTTCAAGGATCTGACGGAAATCAGGGAACTGGAAATTAAATCCCGGCGTATTGAAAAATTGGCCACTGTGGGAAACCTGGCCGCCGGCATTGCCCATGAAATTAGAAATCCTCTCAGTTCCATAAAGGGATATGTGACCTATTTTGGCAGTCTTTTTGACAAAAACAGCGAGAATAGAAAGGCAGCTGATCTTATGGCGGAAGAGGTGGACCGTGTAAATCGTGTGATATCGGAACTCCTTGAATTTGCAAGGCCTTCTGATCTAAAATTACAGCAGATTGCGGTGAAAGACCTGATTGATCATTCCATCCGTATTATTTCCCACGAAGCACAGGCTTCAGGCATTGAAATATCCAAATCAATTCCTCCGGACCTGTCACATCTCAGGGCAGATCTGGACAGGCTTACCCAGGTTCTTTTGAATTTATACATCAATGCCATCCAGGCCATGCCCGGGGGAGGCAAACTGATCATTAAAGCAAAGCAAAAAGGGGAAAACCTTATTATAGATATTATAGATACTGGAAAAGGCATTTCTCCTGAAAATTTAAAGCATATTTTTGATCCTTATTTTACCACAAAAAACACGGGCACCGGATTGGGCCTGGCCATAGCCCATAAAATAGTCGAAAATCATAAGGGCTTTATCCATGCCGGTTCCCATAAGGCATCTGGTACAACGGTCTCAATCTATCTACCCATAACAGGTTAAAAGGAAATTCCCATATGAAGGGACGCATCTTGATTGTTGATGATGATTTGGGACATCTGACCATGCTGGACACGGTATTGGGCAGTCTGGATCATATCGTGGAAAAAGCCACCGATGGAGGGCAAGCGGTTAAAGCTGCCAGAGAACACCCCTATGATTTAATACTTATGGACGTCAGGATGTCTGATGTCGACGGAATACAGGCATTAGAGCAGATCAAAGAATTCAATCCCTCCATCCCCATTATTATCATGACAGCATATTCTTCAGTGGATAAAGCTGTGGCTGCTATGAAACTTGGGGCCTATGACTATTTGACCAAGCCGCTGAATTTCGAAGAACTTAAAATTATCATAAACCGGGCCATGACCCATTTGCAATTGTCCATGGAAAACCTGGCCTTAAAAGAGACGTTTCTATCAGCAAGCAGTTTTTCTGACATCATCGGATCAAGCCGGGTCATGGAACGGGTTATGGAGACAGCAAAGATCACAGCCAAATCAGATGCCAATATTCTTATCTCAGGGGAGAGCGGCACGGGCAAAGAACTATTTGCAAAGGCGATTCACAAAACCAGCTATCGCCGAGAAAAGATGATGGTGGTTGTCAATTGTGCCGCCTTGACGGAAACCCTGTTGGAATCGGAATTGTTCGGTCACGAGAAAGGGGCCTTCACCGGTGCGGATAAAAAACGGGACGGATTGTTTCGACAGGCCGATAAAGGATCCGTGTTTTTAGATGAAATCGGCGAAATGCCTCTTTCCATGCAGGTAAAATTGCTTCGCACCATCCAGGAAAAAGAAATTCAAAGTGTGGGCAGCGACACATCCATAACAGTAGATGTACGTATCATTGCCGCAACCAACCGGAATCTGGGCGAAGAGGTAAAAAAGAAAACCTTTAGAGAAGATCTGTTTTATCGGCTCAATGTCGTGAATATTGAGATTCCCCCATTAAGAGAGAGAACCGGTGATGTTCCCCTTCTGGCGCAAAAGTTTTTAACACAATATACAAAGAAGAACCGGAAGGAACTCAAAGGGTTCACCCCCATGGCAATGGATGCCCTGAGCAAATACCAATGGCCCGGCAATGTAAGGGAACTTGAAAATGCCGTTGAACGGGCCGTCATTCTGTCCATGGGGCAATATGTTTCTGAAAAGGATCTTCCCATAAATGTGATGAAAGAATACCAGCCGGAATCCTCTTTTTCAAACCAGTTGTCAATGGGTGGCAAATCACTTGGACAGATTGAAAGCATGGCTCTTATTGAGACCTTGAAGCAGACAAAAGGTAATAAAACAGAAGCGGCTAAGATTCTGAATATCACCCGAACCACACTGAATAATAAAATGAAACGATACCATCTTTCCCTTGATGGAATTTTACCCGGAAAATAAGAAAAGGACATGTGCAATGGTTAAGTTGCCCATGTCCTTTAGTGGATGATTAGGAATCGTTACAAAATAACTTGCTCTAAATTGTTTCCAAAATCCCTTAAAAAACAGGGGATTTTGAAAACAAAAGTTCAAGTAATTTTGGATCCGATCCTTATTTTATTTCGTGGGTAAATTTGTCCATGAGTTTGACATCACCCACCAGGGCTTTTGCCGTGATGGTGTATACGCCCTTTTGTTTCATATCCGCTGTAATGCCGAACCCTTGGCTCATGTACATGGCCATGGCTTTCTGGGGGACCCCCTTTTCATCTTTAATCATGAACCCCACCTTTCCTTTAAGGACCGGTTTATGATTTTTATCCATAATATAGACCATGATGTGATGGGGCTTTCCCATGTCTTTTTTAGCATGGCCGGAATGACCAGAGGCTTTGGTATCCCCTTTCTGGTCCCGCAGATCCATCAGGTAATATGAGAGCATAAACCCGTCTACCATGGATTCATGGAAAAGATCTCCGACTTTGTCTGAGGAAGACATATCGTGGCCTTTCATATCATCACCGGCCAAAGCGGTACCTGTTAAAAGCAGTGAAATAAAAATAATTGCAATAATGGGTTTCAAAATTGAGTTCATGGATAATTTCCTTTTTTAGAGTTTATTTCCCGGCTTTTCCACAAATCGTAGATCACCGGGATGATGATTAATGTCATAATGGTAGAGGAGACAAGCCCCCCCACCATGGGTGCTGCAATTCGTTTCATGATCTGGGAGCCTGCACCGCTTCCGTACATCACCGGTAAAAGGCCGATCAATGTGGTGGCAACGGTCATTATTTTGGGGCGAACCCTGTCCACGGCACCTTCAACAATGGCGGCATGCAAATCCAGGGACGTGTTCATCTGGTCCTGGTTTGTTTTTCTTTTAAACACCTCATCCAGGTAAACCAGCATGACAATACCGGTTTCCGTGGCAAGGCCAGCCAGGGCAATAAACCCGACGCCCACGGCAACCGACATATTGTACCCCAGAACATAGATGAGCCAGAACCCGCCCAAAAGAGCAAACGGCAGGCTGGCCATGACAATGAACACTTCAATAACATTGTTAAAGTGAATAAAAAGCAAAATAAAAATAACCAGCAGGGTGGCTGGAACGATTATGTTCAGGGTCTTTCTGGCCTTTTCCATATATTCATACTGTCCGGACCAGACCAGAGAATATCCCGAAGGAAGGGCAATACGGGCATCCACCAGGTCCCGGGCCTGTTTTACATAGGTCCCGATATCCATGCCTTTGATGTCCACAAAGACCCAGGCGCTTCGTTTAGAGTTCTCGCTCTTGATACCGGCAGGCCCTTTTTTAATGGAAATATCTGCCAATTGTGTCAGGGGCACCTGGGCACCTGAGGGCGTGGGAACAAACACTCTTCTGAGTTCGTCAATATTGTCCCTGAACTTTCTATTGTAGCGCAGGTTGACCGGATACCGTTCCAGCCCTTCAACCGTATAGGTCACATTCATCCCGCCGATGGCCGTCTTGATGATATCCTGGACATCCTGGATATGCAGTCCGTGCCGGGCAATCTCTTTGCGGTTGATGGTAAAATCAAGGTAATTTCCGCCGGTGACCCGCTCGGAAAAAACCGAAAGGGTGCCTGGTTTATTTCTGAGCAGGGCTTCTATCTGTTCTCCCAAACCCGCTAGGATGGTAAGATCCGGCCCCATGATTTTTATGCCCACCGGTGTTTTAATGCCTGTGGAGAGCATATCGATTCGGGTTTTGATGGGCATGGTCCAGGCATTGGTCAGCCCTGGAAGTTTAACAGCCTGCTCCAGATCCTCTGCCAGCTCCTGGATGGTAATATACCTTTCCTGGGGCAGTATCCAGGTGAAAGGCGCTTTAAAGACCTTGGGCCAGTTAGAATAAAACCAGTCAATGGGTTTCTTTCGCCATTCATGAAGGATCTTGCCTTCGACCTGCTCCGGCCAGACCCAGGTCAATGGTTTTTTAAGCCACATGGGCCATGGTGAAAAGAACCGTTTTTTATCATGCATTTCATGTTCAACTTCAGGTCGAAGCATGATCACGGTTTCGATCATGGACAAAGGAGCTGGGTCCGTTGATGTTTCAGCCCTGCCGACCTTACCCATGGTACTTTTGACTTCGGGAAACCGTTGAATGATCTTATCGGTTTGCTGCAAAAGCTCTTTTGCCTTGGTAATGGAGATACCCGGCAGGGTGGTGGGCATATACAGCAAATCCCCCTCATTCAAAGGTGGCATAAATTCACTGCCAACACGGGTCATGGGATACCCGGTAACCCCAATGGCGGTAAGAGAGACCAAAATGGTGACTTTGGGCCATTTTAAGACGGTTTTGATCATGGGACGATAGATACGAATGAGGAACCGGTTTAAAGGGTTTTTTTCTTCTGGGATAATCTTCTGGGGGGAAAGGCATAATCCCAGGAACAAGGAAAAACCAAGGGCCAGGACCAGGCTTGAATCCGGCAGTTGAACCCCGGCAAGACCTGCAATGACAAGGGCCATGGGAGGCCCTGCCATGGCTATAACCCAGATCTTTATTTTCCAGGACCTGGACACAAGAGGGTCAATGGGATTCTCACGGACAAAAAAGGTCATGAGCACTGGAATTATGGTAATGGCCAGAATAGAGGAGGCGGCCATGGCCGTGGTTTTGGTGTAGGCCAGGGGGCGGAACAATCTGCCCGACTGCTCCATGAGACTGAATACGGGTAAAAAAGAGACCGTGATGATTAAAAGACTGAAAAAGAGTGCCGGCCCAACTTCTTTTGATGCGTCAATAATGATCTGGGTATGGCTTTTCGTTCCCCGGTCCCGTTCCAGGTGCTTATGGGCATTTTCCACCATGACAATGGAGGCATCCACCATGACACCAATGGCAATGGCAATACCGCCGAGACTCATGATGTTGGCATTGATGTCAAAGGGGTACATGATGATAAAGGACATCAATATCCCCACAGGCAGGGTAAATATGGCCACAAAGGCAGACCTGAAATGGAGCAAAAATATAATACAGATCATGGCCACCACAATCATTTCTTCGGTGAGCTTGGTTTTCAGGGTGTCAACCGCCCGCTCGATCAGGGCGGACCTATCGTATCCGGTTACAATTTCCACGCCTTCAGGCAGGCCTTTGGCCAGATCCTTTAACTTGTCTTTTACCCGCTGGATCACCTCCAGGGCATTTTCTCCATACCGCATGATCACCACCCCGCCCACGGTTTCCCCTTCCCCGTTCCACTCCAGAATACCTCGTCTCAGCTCAGGGCCGATCTGAATATTGGATATATCTTTCAGCAATATGGGGGTGCCTTTATAATCAAAGGAGATGGCAATTTGTTCAAGATCTTCAACAGACTTGATGTATCCCAGGCCCCGGACCATAAACTCGGTCTCTCCCATTTCAATGAGCTTTCCCCCCACATCGGCATTGGATCGCTGGATGGCTTTTTTAATTTTCTGGATGGGAATATTGTAGGAGAGCAGTTTGTTAGGGTCCACCTCCACCTGGTATTGCTTGACAAATCCGCCGATGCTGGCTACTTCAGAGACTCCTGGGACCGCTGTCAGTTCATAGCGCACAAACCAGTCCTGAAGAGAGCGCAGCTCGGCCAGGTCCGTTTTTCCAGTGGTATCTTTTAAAATATACTGATAGACCCAGCCCACACCTGTGGCATCCGGGCCAAGGCTGGGGGTGACCCCGGCCGGCAGCCGTCCCGAGACAAAATTCAAATATTCCATTACCCTGGATCTTGCCCAGTAAATATCGGTCCCGTCTTCGAAAATCAGATAGACAAAGGAATATCCGAAAAAGGAATATCCCCGGACCACCTTTGCAAAGGGGACGCTGAGCATGGCTGTTGTCAAAGGATAGGTGACCTGGTCCTCCACCACCTGGGGCGCTTGTCCAGGGTATTCCGTGTAAATGATCACCTGGACATCGGAAAGATCCGGGATGGCATCCAAAGGGGTGTTGACCATGGCCAGGATGCCGCCCACAATGATGAAAAAGGTCGCCAGAACCACCATGAATTTGTTGTTTACGGACCACTCTATTGTTTTATCGATCATATTCAGATACCCCGTATTTAATATTGTCTATTCCATGTCGTCGAAGAAGTCGTCCTTGGGTGTGTCATCCATCTCATCAAAAAAATGGCCTGAATCCTCTTTTGTTGTGGGTTTCCCCGCTTTTGCCGGGCCGGATTTGGATTCGATCATTTTTTGAATGGCCTCTTTGAGTTTGGATTCGGAATCCAGTAAAAACTGCCCTGACACCACAATATTTTCCCCCTGGCTAAGTCCGGTTAAAACCTGGACCTTACCCTGATCGAGAAAAGCGCCGGTGGTGATCTGCCTGGGGGTAAATTTGCCCTTTCCCTTTGCCACGAATACCATTTTTTTATCTCCGGAATGGATAATGGCCTGGGAAGAGATAAACAATCCTGTTTTATCCGTGTTGGTGTTGATTTTGATTTGGGCAAACATGTCGGGTTTGAGTTCATCCTTTATATTTTCAAAGGCGATACGAATGATTACATCCCGGGTCTTGGGCTGAAGATAGGGGAAAATATAAGATATTTTGCCGGTATGAATCTTGTCCGGATTATATGACAGGGTCATTTCAACTGCCTGGCCTTCATAAACCAGGTTCTGTTCATATTCAAAGATATGGGCCTCCACCCACACGGTGGATAGATCTGCAATGGTAAAGAGGCTGGCACCGGTTTTGACATAAGCCCCCTGGATCACGTTTTTTTTAGTAATCACGCCATTATACAGGGACCTGACTATCAATGCCTTTTGAACCTGGCCGGATCTTTCAATACGGGCAATTTCCTGGTCTGCAATATCATAATATTCAAGTCTTTTTCTGGCAGAGGCTAAAAGTTCTTTATTTAATTTGCTGGGGCTTTTTTGAAAATTTTTATAGGCAGACAGATACTCCGCCTGGGAAGCCAGAAGAGAGGGTGAGTAGATCTCGTAAAGGGGCTCCCCTTTTTTAACCTTAAACCCGGTATAATCTGCATGGAGCTTCTCTATCCAACCCGACACTTTCTGGCTGATGATCCAGGTTCTGGTTTCGTCAAAGGTCACATGACCATAGGTTTTGACGGTATGGTTCAAGGGGCCTTTTTCAACGGCTTCAACCTTCAGCCCCATGTTCTGTTCCACAACAGGATTTATTATAATATCCACACCACCCACCAGTTCATCCTCGTAAACTGGAACAAGATCCATGCCCATTTTACTTTTTCCAGAGGCATCATATATTTCGGTGGGATCCATGGGGGCTTTCCAATAGATAATTTTTCTTTCTTTGTCTTCATCATCCCCTGACATTTCATCTTCATATACCGGGACAAGGTCCATGCCCATCTTGCTTTTTCCAGGTTCTTCATAGATTTCGGTGGGGTCCATGGGGGCCTTCCAATAGATGATTTTTCTTTCTTTGGCCTCGGAAGTTCTACCCTCGGCTGTCCCGCCGGCTGTACCATGCTTTCCATTGGGCCCAATGGCGGTCAGTATATAAAAAACGGCAGTGGAGGAAATCAATGCGGTGATGAGGATGACCAGCCCAATACTTTTTATTTTCATGGTGTTTTCCTTGTGTTTGATAATGTCCTGCCCACGATATTTTCCAGATCTGCAAAAGAAATACCCAGATCAGCCTGTTTTTTAGCAATGGTCAGTTTTACTTTCAGCCAGTATGTATAGGAATCAATGGCCTGGGAAAAAGGAATGGATCCGGTTTCATACTCTCTGGTGGATACATCCAGGGCTGATTTTGCCAGATCCAGGATCCGATTTTGATACAGATGAAGTTCCCGTCGATTTTTGTCCGTGAAAAACCAGGCTGTGCGCACCATCCTTTTGGTTGCATTCTCCCGGGAAACCAGGGTTTGGCAAAGGCTTAACAGGGTTTGTCTTGTCTGGGCAAGCCAGGGCTTGTCAACCCCGTAAAAGGGTTTGACCGGTTGAGTGTTTTTCATGGCAAAGGCTTGTTTGGGTGCATCTGACCCTGTTGTATTGATCAGATCCTTTTCATAATTGGAAAATCCAAGGGTAAGCGGTGATTCTATCATTGATTCAGCCATCTCAACCATGGCCTCAAGTTTGCTGATTTGGAACCGGATGGCACGCAGCTCCTGACGGTGTTCCATGGCAATGGGGAATAGGTCTTCCGCCTGAGGTGCCTTGGGAGGCAATGGGGCCACGGCAGCCCGTCCCAGACTGGTGTCTGTGGGCAGGTTCAACAATTCAAGGATACGGATTTCGATGTTTTTCTTTTTTGAGTTTAAAGTATTCAGATCTTCTTTTAGTTCCTCTATTTTTATACTGATTTTGATCACATCCTGAAAACTGGTTTTCCCGCTTTTATAAAGGGCCGTGGCAACATCCTCAAGACGTTCAAACGCTGCAATGGTCGCTTGGATGATCTGTGTTGATTGCCCGTTGAAAACAAAATCCCAATAGGCTTTTTCAACATCCCTGAGAATTTTTTTTTGCACAATGCTCATTTTTTCAGTCAGCATGTTCACCTGATTCTGGATGATACGGCCCTTAAGCGCTGTTAGACCCGGTGAGGGATAGGCCATTTTAATAGAATTTTTTCTTTTTAGAGGACCGACCCTGTTATCGAGATCCCCGGTAAATGAGGCATACAAAGCCAGGGTGTTGTCAAGGTACATAACCTGGTCAAAGGACTGAATCTGGGCCATAACTTTTTTTTGGGCAGCCAGAATTTCCGGATTTCGAAGTGCTGCAATGATGATAAGTTCTTTTCGGCTCAGCTTTTGGCCCAAAGGTTTGACCAGGTCTTTAATCAGGGTGTTCTGGTTCGAAGAGGTTTTTAAAAACCGATCAAAAGCAGACTCGTCTATTCCCATTGCAATAACAAGGGCTTTTATGCCGGACAGTTTCTCTTCATGATCCTTTTTTAATTGACCCAATTTTGAAGGGTCCAGGGCTTGAAACAGCTTTTCTGATTGGGTATCGTGCTTTCTTGTTGCGGCAAAATCTTTTGGCGGGGTATAGGCGTGAAAATCATCTTTCATGCTGTTATAATCTGCATATAAAACCGATGCGGAGAAAAAGAACAAAACCCCAATCATGGCCATTATCTTTTTCATTGGTTATTTACCCCCTGGGGTGAATCGTTTTTTTTATCAAGTATCACACCTGCCAATTGCTCCAGCTGCACAAGGGTTTTGCTGTAATCTGCCTTTGCTCTCTCAAGGGATAATTGAAAATTATAGGCGGTTGACTGTATTTCTAAAAAATCAGCAAAGGATCCCTGCCCCTCACGAAACCAGGTTTCAGCGGTTTCAACCGAAGCAAGGGCCTGTGGTAGAAGGCCTTGCTCATAAAGTTGAATCAACCGCTTTGAATTTTGAAGTTTGAACCAGAGTCTGCTGATGCCGGCTTTGGTTCTGTTTGCAGCAACGGTTTTATCCGCCTTTGCCTTTTCTTTTACGGCCCTTGCCTTTGCCGTCCGGCTTTGATTCTTACCAAACCAAAGGGGAAGGTTTAAACCCAATTGTACCCCCACGGCATCATCTCCGGCATCCTTTGGGGGAGACAAAACATCAGGCTGGCCAATACCGGCATAAAAAAGGCCGAATTTGAATGTGGGCAGATTCTCATATTTTGAAAGCGCAATGGCTTGTTCTGATTTTAAAACCGCTTCATCTGCAATAAGAATATCTTCCTGGTGAATCATGGAAATGCCGTAAATTTCATCCAATGAATAGGCCACCTCTTTTGGGACAAGTGCAACTGCACGGCCCAATGGTTCGTTGGGGGGTCTGTTTAAAAGGGTATTGATTTTTGTTTTTTCTGTGAAGGCAAATTCCTGGAGCAGCATGATGTCATATTCAATCTGTGCGGCCTGTGCCCGGGCCTTGGAGATATCATAAAAAAGTGCCTTGTCCAGGGCATAGGCATTTTCACTGATTTTTATTAATTTCTGATTGAGATCCAGGTTGGCCCTGGCCACATCCATGGCTTTCTGGATATAAACCAATTCGTAAAATGAAGACGAAACAGCGGTGACGATACTTTTAATGGTCTTATCCACCTTCAGTTTCGAGATCCTGACATCTGCCTCCAGGACTTTGCCCTTTTGAGACAGGGCCCCTGGAAAAGGAATCACCTGGGAAAGGGTCAGGTTCCAGTCCTGGGGCCCCAGGCGTGTTTCGATGGGCTTGGGAAAATATGTGGTCATGAGCTGGGGGTCTGGGTAGCTTTTTTTGATCCTGTAATTCTCTATAAAAATCTGCCATGATTCTTTTGAGGCTTTAATGGAAGGGCTGGACAAATAAGAATAGTGAATCAAATCTGATAGATATATATCCAGGGAGAGGCGGTTCTCTATTTCAAAAAGACGTTCTTTATCTGATGCAAAGCAATGGCCAGGTGAAAATGTAAGGGTTCCAAGAAACAGGAGTATAAGTGAAAGAATGAATGGTTTCATTGCAATTCCTTTTGGATTTTGGGGATGAAAATGACAAATCATATAGGGACTCCTGAATCAATTTCGCAAACGCGGGCCGTGAAAATTGTGCAAAAATTAAGGTGGAGAGTCTGTCCGAATAACAATCTTTAAACCACAACAATTCCAGACTTTTCACTTTATTCAAAGGTTTTATGATCATGTGTTTCACCAAAAAAAAAGTGCACAGGTCGTGCCAGAGGTATTAAATTATATAAAAAAGCAGTGCCCAGTGGGAAAAGACCTTATTTGCGCACCTGAACAAAAAAGGATATGGCGATCAACAGAATTGGAATCTTGCATACTGTCTAAAAATTAGACAGTGTACACAAAGAGATGATTAAAAATTAGTCGAATTTGGGAAAGGGCATTAAATTTCAGGCAAGAATATTTTCGATAATCCGAAGTGTCATGGGGTCATCCACACCTTTTAATTCAGCAGAAAAGTTTTTTGAATTTGATCCTTGGTATACTGAGCATCTCCGCTCAATTTAGGCATTACCATATCAGCCACAACCAAATCAAATTGATACGGCGATTCTTTGATTTTCTCTAATGCATCTATGCTGCTGGTTCTTCGTGTAACCCTGTAGCCAGATCGTTCAAGCATTATCTGTTCTAACTTCGCTATTGCTCCCTCATCATCAACGATTAATATTCTCTCATCTCCGGTAAAATCTTTGTTAGGACGCTCAAAAATTTGAATTTCGTCTTCTTGTCCTATTAGAGGGGAATATATTTTAAACCTTGTACTTTTTCCAATCTTACTGAAAACTCTAATTTCACCATCAAATTTTTTTACGATACCATATACTGTTGCTAAGCCAAGCCAGGTTCCTTTTTCTTTTGTTGTGAAATATGGATCAAATATTTTATCTATTATGTATAGGGCGATACCAATACCAGTATCTCTGACTTCTATTAGTGCAAATCTTTGCTGACTATTATCAAAAGATGGAGACGTTTCCCTAAAGGGCTTCTCATCAGTCTCTTTAAGGAAAACATAAAGTCTACCACGGTTTGAGTCAATCGCATGATAAGCGTTTGTGATAAGGTTCATAAACACCTGATGTATGACGACAGGTTCGCCCCGGTGGACATCCCGTTGCTGGCACTGACGGCCCTCCTCTATTTAAAAACCATAGACCGTCTTTTTCCCATGGGCAAAGACCTGGTTTCGACCCAGGATATGGATGGCCAGGGTAATTATTTCGTAGGCGCCCATGAATTGACAACCAGTCATATTCTCACCTGGTTTTCAAATGATGTAAAGGGGCTAGTAGCACCAATAGCATCGCAGGGAGGCAAAACGGCTGCCATGGGGTTCAGGGCAGGATCTCCTTCCCTTTCCCTGGCTGGCCTTTCATTAGGTTTCTGGGATCTGGACACAGGTTATCAATCCTTTTTGACCGGCCTGTCTGCGATATTTTCACCCCTCCCATGGTATGGGAACTTGATAATCTGGCGAATGCCAGACTTATTTTTGTTTAGACCATTAAAAAAGGCTGCCGGATTCTATATTTTGAATCCGGCAGCCTCTATTTTTTATATCATTTCTTAAAAATGATTATTTTTCTTTGCTTTCATAAGCCTTAAGCAGGGTCACAATCACGGGGCTCAGAGCAAGCAGGGCGATAAGGTTGGGAATCGCCATGAGGCCGTTGAAAGCGTCAGACAGGTTCCATACCAGGTCAAGAGAGACCGTTGCGCCTACAAATGTCAGGCCTGCCCAGATCCATTTGTAATATTCAACCGCTTTTACACCTGCAATATATTCCAGACATTTTGAACCATAGTAGAACCAGCCCAGAATAGTTGAGAAGGCAAAGAAGATCAGACCAAAGGTAACAATATACTGGCCCAGGCCCGGCAGGGCATCGTTATAGGCCGTGGAGGTCAGGGCTGCACCGGTAAGTCCGCCGCTGATGTTCATCAGGCCGTCAGCGTTGAATGTCACCAGACCGGAAACCAGGATAACCAGAGCGGTCATGGTACATACAATCAGGGTGTCGATAAAAGAGCCCAAAGATGCGATGATACCCTGAACAACAGGATCTTCAATTTTTGATGCAGCATGGGCGATTGGGGCGGAACCCAGACCTGCTTCATTGGAAAAGACACCCCGGGCAACACCGAAGCGAACAACCGTACCCAGGAAACCGCCACCGACTGCTGTGCCGGAAAAGGCGTTTGAGAAAATCATGTTAAAGGCTGCGGGAATCATGTCGGCCTTGGCAAAGAGAACAACCAGACTGCCTGCGATGTAGGCAATGGCCATAACGGGCACAACTTTAGACGTAACAGAAGCGATACTCTTGATACCGCCGATGATAACGGCGCCCACGGCAATGGACAGGACAACGCCGGTGATCCATGTCGGAATATTTAGACTGGATGCCATGGCGGAAGCCACGGAGTTGGACTGAACCATGTTGCCGATACCAAAGGAGGCCACAAAACCAAACAGGGCAAAGAGCCATCCCAGCCATGCCCAGTTGCCGCCAAATTTTTCCTTCATACCCAGTTTGATATAGTACATGGGGCCACCGGACTGTTCCCCTTTTTCATTGGTGATTCTGTATTTTACAGCCAGAACGGCTTCGGCAAATTTTACGGCACCGCCGAATGCACCGGTAACCCACATCCAGAATACCGCACCCGGGCCACCGGCTGCAATGGCTGTGGCAACACCGGCAATATTACCTGTACCGATGGTGGCGGATAAAGAGGTCATCAATGCCTGGAACGGGGTAATATCCCCTTCACCCTTGTGCTGTTTTGAAAAGAGGAGTTGAAATGCATAAATCAATTTTCTGAACTGAACCACCCGGGTCATGAGGGTAAGGATGATTCCTGTACCCACCAGCAAAGCAATCATTATGGGACCCCAGGCAAAACTGCCTACTTTTCCCACCACTAAGTTTAAAAGCTCCATTTCTACTCCTTTTTAAAACAGTTTGTATTAACCGGTTTATTCCCTGACACCTGCATCTGGGCCCGGACTCATTTGCGAAGTTACCTCCAATGCTTTACATGAATTGTGCCAATATTGTATTTTTTTAAAACGATGATAGAAGTGGTATTTATTTCAATATGTTATCATGGGTTTTGTGTTGAAAAGCATTGAAATAACACTTTGGAGGGAAGACGGAAATCCGGGGCATTTTGACCCGGGTTGTGGAGACAGTGGTGAGGGAACTTGTAAAAACAGCACAAAAACAGGGCCCAAGGGGAAATTGTATCAAAATAACCCGGTTGGGTCATTTTGATACAGTTTTGGATTCCCCATAGGACTTCAGTTTTCTGAGAAGAGTTTTTCGGCCGATTCCCAGTATTGTAGCGGCTCGGGTTCTATTGTTCCGGGTATGGTCCAGTACCTTGAGGATATGGTCTTGTTCAACCCGGGCAAGGGGCCACAGGGCCCGGTTTTGGGATAGTGAAGCATCAACGGTCGGGGCTGACTGGCTTTTGGGTGTTTCTCCCAGTGAGGCCAGGGATAATGTGCTCCCTGTTTCCCTGAGCACGGCTGATGCAATATGGTTTTTTAGTTCTCTGATATTACCGGGATAATCCTGTTCCATGAGAAAGGCGGATGAATCCTGCGACAGGCCCGTGATTTCCTTTATGGTTTCCCGGCTGAACTGGTCCAGAAAAAGCCGGGCCAGGGGTAGGATATCATCGGGCCGTTCCCTCAGGGGCGGGATGTCGATGTGGAACATGTTCAGGCGGTGGAAGAGATCCTCTCTGAACCGGTTCTGCTTTACTTCTTCAAAGATGTCCCGGTTGGTGGCCACCAGAATCCTGACGTCCATATCCCGGCTCCGGCTGGAGCCTACCCGGTAGTATTCTTTTTCCTGGATTACCCTGAGCAGACCTGCCTGAAGGGTGATATCCAGGTCGGTTATTTCATCGAGAAATAAGGTTCCGCCCCGGGCGGATTCAATAAATCCTTTCCTGTCCCTGGCCGCACCGGTATAGGCCCCTTTGTCGTGACCGAATAGTTCATCGGTGAACAGGCTCTCACTCACGGCCCCCATGTTCAGGGCCACAAACGGGCCGTCGGACCGGTTGCTCAATTCATGGATTTTTCTGGCCAGCATCTCTTTTCCTGTTCCCGATTCGCCGGTTATGACAACGGAGTATTCTGTGGGTGCCACCATTTCAACCTGGCGCAACACTCGGATGATGGCATGGTCCACGGCTACCATGTCTGAAAATGCCTCTGGATCACCTAGGTCTGCCCGGGTATTTTTCCGCTCATACAAGGAGAGTCCCCGGCGCAGGCAATACCGCTCCATGGCCCTTTGGATAAGGATCATCAGCTTTTCATATTCAACCGGTTTGGTCAGGTAGTCATAGGCCCCTTCTTTCATGGCACTCACAGCCGTGGCAATATCATCGCTGGCCGTTGCCATGACGCACTCGGTATCAAAAGATTCGGTTTTGATTTTTTTTAGAAGGTCCATGCCGGAAAGATGGGGCATGAAAAGGTCAAGGAGTACGAATTGAAATTCGTGTTTCCTGATCAGGTCCATTACATCCCGGCTGTCAGATACCAGGGCCGGTTCGGGCATGCCTGCGCTTACCAGGATCTCCTTGATGGTCAGTAAAAAACCTGTATCATCATCGACAATAAGGATGGGCGTCTTTTTTTGGGGTATGGATTTCATTTCAAGTCCTGTTGTTTTCCAGCCAATCTATCAGGTTTTCAAAAGCCCTAAAAGTTTCCCAGGCTGCCTGGCTGATCTCATCGTTGCCTGTGACCGTATCCGTCTCCCGGGCAAGTCCTTCTAAGCGGGCGGCGGCACTGGTGGCCCTCTGGGCATAAATCCTGGCGCCGGCCCCTTTCAATGTATGGGCGGTAAGGGCTACCTCCTTGGCATTCCCAGATTTAAGTGCGGATTCCAGGGCAGTTATCAGTTCCGGAGTTTGGGATATAAAGATACCGTGAATTTTTTCAAGCAGGGGTGCATTGCCGTCAAGGGCGGCCAGTGACTTATCCCGGTCAATCGGACATGGAAGAGGTGGCTCTTTTTCGTGCGTCTCTGATTCTTCCGGTCTGTTTTGGGGGGCATATTTGTTGAGAATGAGGAGCAGCTCCTTGTATTCAATGGGTTTGGGAATAAATTCATTCATGCCTGCGGCCTTGGTTTTGGAACGGTATTCATCCAGCACATGGGCGGTCATGGCGATAATGGGGATATCCTTATTCCGGTCCCCTGCCCGGCCCGCCCGGATATGGCGACTGGCTGTCAGTCCGTCCATACGCGGCATTTCTATGTCCATAAAAATCATATCAACCGTATTGGATTTAAGCCGTTCTATGGCCTGTTCTCCGTCCCCGGCAACAATGACATTGGTTTTCAGTGGCGCTGTCATTTCCTTGAAAACGGCCTGGTTCACAGGGTCATCTTCTGTCAAGAGCAGGGTCATGCCCGAGGCCGATATTAAAGATAAATCCGGTTCCCCATCCGGTTCTTCCACAGGATAGGGCAGGATAACCAGGGGCAGGGTCAGAGTAAAGCTGCTTCCTTCCCCGGGTTGGCTTTCAACGACGATGTTTCCGCCCAGCATGACTGCCATTTCCCGGCACAGGGAAAGACCCAGGCCGGTCCCCCCGTATTCCCGGGTAATGGACCCCTGGGCCTGGGTAAAGCGTCTGAATATTTTTTTCAGATGGTCTTTGTGGATTCCAATGCCGGTATCCTTTACCTTAAAGGAGACGTGCAATACTCTTTTTTCCCCGCTCTTGGGATCGGCATCAAAGGGATAGGGTTCCGGGACCAGGCTGGCCGAAGCAGGTGCCTTGTAAGCCGGTGGTTCTACAATATCAACGGAAAGGGTGATTCTGCCTTTAGGGGTGAATTTTACGGCATTGGATAATAAATTGGTCAGGATCTGGTTTAGACGGACCGGATCAGACCTGACTCCGGCAGGGATTCTGGTATCATTTTTAAGGGTGAACCCAAGTCCTTTGGCCCCGGCTTCCGCCTGCCAGATATGGGCGATGTTTTCAAGAAGGGTGTCCATGCGAAAGTTTTTCTGGAATACCTTCATTTTACCGGCTTCAATTGTTGAAAAGTCCAGAATATCAGAGATTACGGCTTTTAAGTGCCTGGCTGCAGAGAGAACTGCATTGAGATTTTGATCCTGGGAAGGGTCCAGCCGGGTTTTCAAGGTCATTTCCGTCATGCCTAGAATGGCGTTTAAAGGGGTTCTGATCTCATGGCTGAGCCCGGCCAGAAAATCGGATTTTTTCCTGTTGGCAGCTTCCGCAGATTCCCGGGCCGTTTCGATTTCTTTTCTGGTTTTCAGGGCCTCTGTAATATCCCGGCCGTTTATAACAAAGGCCTTGATAGCTTTGTTCTCCAAGAGATCCATGCAATGGGATTCAAAAAATATGTACTGCCCGTTAAAGTGGCTGATCCGATATACCTGGGTGGCAGTACTTCCGGTATTCTTAAGTCTATCCAGCATTTGCCTGAACCCGGCCACATCTTCGGGGTGAATGAGATCAAATACTGAGGTGTTTTTTATCTGTTTCATGGGATAGCCCAGCATGCTGGTGTGGGAGGGGCTGACATAAACCAACCGACCGTCGGCTGAAAATGCCTGGATAATATCGGTGCCATGCTCGGTGAGGCATTTGAACCGCTCTTCCCTCCGACGGATCATCCGGTTCCAGAACAGGACCAGGCAGAACACTAAGAGCACCCCAAAGGCAATTCGCCTGGCCATGGTCCTCACAAAGGCCAGGTCCGAGCCCTGATCAAACCGGACCGTAAACCATTTCTGACGAACCTGATCCAGCTCCCTTGCGGTAATGGTATCAAGGCCCTTGTTCAAAATTGATAAAAGTTCGGGGTGGTTTTTTTGTACCGCAAAGACCAGGTCGCTGTTCTCCATGGCAGCCGCCGCTGCCACCTTCAGCTGGGTGAAATTATTGGCCTGGATCTGGTATCCGGCCAGGGCCAGATTACCCAGGTATCCGTCTGCCCTGCCCTGGAGTACCATATTCAGGCCTTCTCTGACGGAAATCACCGATAATGTTTTAATATCAGGCCATTTTTGTTTGATCTGGCTAAAGGCTGGATCTGATTTGATACAGGCCAGTTTTTTTCCGGCCATATCCATCAGCCCAGTGATCAACGGGGACTGGGTCCGGGTAATGATCACCTGTGGGAAACTCATATACGGCCGGGTATAGACCATATCCTTTGTCTCAGCCTCAAATGAAAAGGCGGCGGGCATTACATCCACCTTTTGGGTCCCGGTGTGCGGCACCAGTTCAAAGGTGATACCCATGCGTTTTTCTAATACGGCCACCACATCCGAAACCATGCCTTGGTATGTGTTATCTTCCTCCAAGAACTCGAGGGGAGGCCGTGATGGATTTACGCCAAGTCTGATAGGGACGCCGGATAATTTATGGGAAGTGAGCCATTCTTCTTCTGCATCGGACAACTGGATGCCGGGGCTGCCTGTTCCATAGATCCTTAATTTAGGATCTGAAATCCATTTGGCCTCAATCCCGGCTTTCTCAGATTGGGAAATTCGTTTGAATCCAGCGTCTATAATCTGAATCAGGCCAGGATTGTAATTTCTTATGCCCGGCTTTATCTTGGTCTGGAATACAGGGGTAAGGCTTTGGGCAAAATTTCCGGCAACCCCCATCTGCCCTGGCAAGACGGCCATTTCCTGGGGGGTAGCCAGAAAGCCGTCTATCTGTTTTTGTTCTGCGGCAAGGATGATTTGACCGGTTGTATCAAATAGTGTGATTTCAGGCATGGGCATTCTTTTTGCCAGCCATTCTGCTACCCGGGACTCTCTGATTGCCCCAAGTTTTATCTCCTTCAACAAATTGCCCGGCGGATTGTCTGGTGGCAGTTTGAATACGGTCGGGCCGCCCTGGGGTTTTGGACGGTATAGATACCAGTCAAGCCGGTAAAACGGGGCTGATTCTCCGGCCCAATCCAGGATATCTTCCCTGGCCGGAACAGTGGACAGGATATCAATAATACCGTCCTTTAAAGCGTTCACCGCCTCTTTCCGGTCATATAGGCGGATCACCGCATTGCGGCCTGTTTTTTTGGACCAGACCTGCCAATAATCCACCAGAAAGCCTGAAGGTTCGCCTTTGGCAGAGCGCATGCTGAAAGGGGGAAAGGACTGGTCCACCCCGATAATTAATTGATCCTTTGGCTGGGCAGGGGCCTTACCCATCCATTTGCGTTCAACGGCAATCCGCTCTTCCCGGGTGATGGCAGAAAGCCCCTGGTTGATGAGACTGATCAAGGGGGTGTTGCCCTGCCTGACCGCGGCAAAAAAAGGTTTCCGGTAAAGCGGCCTGGAGGGATGGTAGCGGAATCTTGAAATCAGCTTGTTTCGGGCCAGGAAATAGAGGGCTGTGGGGGTATCGCAGATAAATACCTTGATGTCTCCCGCTTCAACCCCATAGAACAGGGCCTGATGGCTGTTGTAAATTTTTAATGCAGCTTCGGGCATCTGTCTTCGGACAAATTCTGCGCCATAGTCTTTATCCAGGACTCCGATCTCAAACCCTTTGAGATCAGTCAGAGTATTGAGGCCGTATATGGAATCGTGGAAGAAAAAATGGGTCTCGCAGTCCCTGAGTTCATCGGCATAATCAAGATATTCGTCCCGCTGGGGGGAGAAAAAACATCCCGCATGGATGTCGGCCCTGCCGGTTTTGACCATGTCCAGACTCTGGGCCCAGGGAAGGGGTATGAATTGGATTTCCCGGCCGGTTTTCTCAGACCAGAGCCGCCAGAGATCTATAAACATGCCCACGGCCTTCCCCTTTTCATCGGCAAAATGGAAGGGTGTGTTGTCGATGCTGGCGGCAATCTTCAGAGGAGGGAGTTTTACATCCTTGGTTTTGTGGGAGGCAGGGTTGTCAGCGCCATGGGTGATCTCTGCCGCAAATAAGAATACTGCTGCAGCCAGTAAAGCCCATGAGCCTTGGATTTTTAGAAGCCGGGACAAAATCGAATTAATATAGGTATACATAACCTGATTATTTACTATAATTTTGCCAGGTTTGAAAGTGGGGATCTCCGGTTGGACCTCTGAAGAGGTCCCGCCGGAGATCCCAGGAAATTGCGTTTATCCGTGGAGGGGCATACCAGAAGCCTTAGAGGCCACCTCTCCCATGATTTCCGCCAATGTAGGATGGGCATGAATGGTATGGGCCACCTCATCTGCGGTGAGTCCTTTTTCAATGGCCAGGGTGGCTTCGGCAACAAGATCAGTGGCATGGGGGCCGGTAAGATGGACCCCAAGCACCTTTCTTGTGGATGCCTCTATGATCATCTTGGCTTCACCAGCTATTTCATCAATGGCCTGGGCCTTGCCCAATACTCTGAAATTCACGGTGGCGGTTTCAACCTCATATCCTTTTTCTTTTGCACCTACCTCACTTAACCCCACTGTTCCGATTTCCGGCATGGTGAATATGGCGCCGGGTATCACATCATAGGACATGACAGCCTTGGTCTCCCCTCCCCCTTTCATGGCGTTTTCCGCAGCCACCAGCCCCTCGTGGGAGGCGACATGGGCCAGCATGACCTTGGACGGCCCCAAAATATCGCCGATGGCATAGATATTTTCCACCGGGGTTTCCATATGTTCATTGGCCGGGATCCATCCGCCCCTTTGTGTTTCCAGGCCCACGGTATCCAGACCAAGATCTGTGGACAAGGCGGTTCTGCCGATGCATACGGCCATGATTTTTGAATCAATTTTATCGGTCTTCAGTTTTTTGGGTTTGGGATTGTCCGTGAAAGGGCTGACCGCCAGTGAGATCTCAACCCCGTTTTCTTTTTTGTCTGCCCGGGTAACCACGGTGTCGCAGAATACCTTTATTTTACGTTTTTTCATTTCCCTGAGCAGGATCTTGGAGCAGGATTCGTCCACTGACGGCAGGGGAAGAAGGCGTGACATGGCCTCAACAACGGTTACATCACAACCCAGGGCTGAAAAGATAAAGGCAAACTCGCACCCGATGACCCCGCCGCCCACAATAGTCATGGATTCTGGAATCCTGTTCAGCATAAGAATATCATTGGAGGATAGAACCGCTTCATGATCAAAGGGAAAATCCGGCACATTCATGGGTTTGGTACCCGTGGCAATGATAAGTTTGTCATAGGCAACCTGGGTCTCTTTCCCGTCCCGGGAGATGACAATAACATTGCCCGGAGACTGGATTTGAGCCTTACCAAAGACAACCTGGATGCCGTTTTTTTCCATGAGGCCGGCAATGCCCTTTCTCTGGTCGGCCAGAATTTTTTCTTTCCGGTCCATGAGGGTAGTGATATCCGGGGTGATCTCTCCTTTGATATTTATCCCCATCTTGCCAGCTTTCATACATTTTAATAGGAGGTCGGCTGAATTTTTCATTATCTTGGAAGGGATACACCCCCAGTTCAAACAGGTGCCGCCAAGGTTTTCTTTTTCCACCAGGGTGACCTGAGCTCCCAGTGTTGCCCCTTTTAAAGCCGCAATATAGCCCCCGGGACCGCCGCCGATGATGGTTAATTTTGTCGCCATGAGTTCCTCCCCCCTTATAATTTCTGGTTTTCGTTCTTTGCAATACTGAACTATTACGATATTAAAAATGGATTATATATGATTTTCATCAGTTTTTCCAAAGAAAAATTCAATATTCCAAAACTTTTTAAAAAATTATTTGACTTTACCGCTATCGTGAGGTAATTATCAATATAGTTTAATTAAATTTGTTATTTCCAAAATCTTTTTTGCGCAAAAAGAGGTATAATGAAGATCGATCAAACCAATATAGATATTATCAGGGAATTAAAAGAGGGGAAACGATCCTTTAAGAAGATTGCCGATAAGCTTGCCATCACAGAGAATACAGTACGGTCCAGAGTAAACAGGCTGCAGGAGGAAGGGGTTCTTGATATCTGCGGGCTGGTTGATCCGGCCAAGCTTCCGGGCCACCGGACAGTCATCATCGGAATCAAACTTGCCGAAATGAATCTGGTGGATAAAGGCAAAGAAATCAGTAAGCTTAGAGGGGTTATTTCGGTATCAGTAGTTACGGGACGGTATGATCTGGTTGTGTTGGTCCTGTTCAAGAAAGGCTTTGGCCTGCTTGAGTTCTATACCGAAGAAATCTCCAAGGTTGTTGGAGTCAGCTCTGTTGAAACATTTGTGGTCTACAAATCCTATAACCTGAAAGTTCCCTATATTTTTTAACCCGGTTAAAAGACTTTAACCTGCGGTTAAAAATTTTAACCACCATTAAGTTAAAGGGGGCTGTCATGAACGATAGTCTTAAAACAACGCCATTAAATGAATGGCACAGGAATGCTGGGGCCAATATGGCCGATTTCGGCGGATTTGACATGCCGCTCTGGTATGACACCGGCGTAAAAAACGAACACCTTGCCGTACTTAGGTCCGCAGGAATTTTTGACACTTCCCATATGGCCTGTATCAGTGTTCAGGGAGCAGATTCCCTCGAGCTGATCAATTATTGCTTTACCAGGGATATTTCAGGTCTTGCGGCCGGGCGCTGTGTCTACGGGGCGTTCCTGGATACCAAGGGCCATTGTATTGACGATGCCATTGTTTACAGATTCTCAGAACACAGGTTCATGATCTGCGTCAACGCGGGTATGGGCGGTGCCATTGCCACACATCTTGAAGATAACCTGGACGGCAGGGATGCTGCTCTTAAAGATATGTCCGGCCTGCTGGCCAAGGTGGATGTCCAGGGAAAGAATGCTGCCCGGATACTCGCAGGCCTTCTAAAGGATCCGGATACGGTTTTTGACCGGGTTCCTTATTTCTCTTTTAAGGGGGATATTGATCCGGATCAGGGTGATCCGATATTTCTTGCCGACGGGACCCCCATTCTATTGTCCAGGTCCGGATACACCGGTGAGTTTGGATTTGAAATCTTTATTTCTCCGGATGCTGTGGTAAAACTCTGGAACGACCTTCTTGAGGTCGGGAAACCATTTGATCTGACCCCCTGCGGCCTGGGCGCCAGGGATTCGCTACGTGCCGGGTCCTGTCTACCCCTGTCCCACCAGGATATCGGACAGTTTCCCTTTGTAAATCATCCCTGGGATTTTGCCCTGCCCTATACAGAGGATAAATCAGGCTTTACCAAAGATTTCCTTGGGGCAAGCGCCCTTGTCTCGGCTGAAGACGCAGCCTACACATATGCATTTGCCGGAGACTCTTTGAGAAAAGTGAATGCCGGAGACGACACCCAAGTTTTGGACGAATCCGGAAACCCCATCGGTAAGGTCCTGACCTGTGCAACCGATATGGGTATTTCCTGGGTTGATGATAATATCGTGAGCATTAACACCCCGGATCTCCCTTGCGATCTTAAAATCAAAGGTATTGCCTGCGGATTTGTCATGGTGTCCAAAGCCCTGACCCCGGGCACCCGCCTGACATTAAAAGAAGGCAAACGTTCCATAGGTGTCCGTCTTGTTACCGATATCCGGCCCAATAGAACCGCAAGACTGGCACTTAAAAATTTTATCTAATCCGTTTCATCATTTTACACACCATTTTTTTAACCACCAGGTAAAGGAGGACATTATGAAAGCATTGGACGAACTTAATTTTTCCGAGGACGTAAAATACACAAAAGATCATGAGTGGGCCAAAGCCGATGGTGATATCGTCACAATTGGTCTGTCCGATTATGCCCAGGATCAGCTTGGGGAGATCGTATTTGTGGAATTGCCTGAAGAAGGAGATACCTTTGACCAGGGCGACGAATTCGGCAGTGTTGAATCCGTGAAAGCGGTTTCTGAAATTTACCTTCCTATTTCCGGAGAAATCGTTGAAATCAACGCAGATCTTGAAGATGCCCCGGAACTCGTGAACAACGACTGCTATGCCGGTGGCTGGATGGTTAAAGTCAAAGCCGAAGATCTCTCCCAGTTTGATGCAATGATGGACAAGGGAGCATACCTTGAGATGCTGAAAGGATAAAAGCCATGCGCTATTTGCCTCATACCCAGGACGATATCGCCCAGATGCTGGCCAAAACCGGCCATGAATCCCTGGACGATCTATTTGAAACCATACCCGATGAATTAAAAACCAAAGACGGGCTTAATATTCCAGAAGCCCTTAGTGAATGGGACCTGAACAGCCATATGGAGCAGATGGCTTCCGCCAATATTGCCTGTAAAAACTATACCTGCTTTATTGGCGCCGGTTCCTATGACCATTATATCCCTTCCATTGTCCCTTACCTGATTTCCCGTCAGGAATTCATGACAGCCTATACCCCTTATCAGCCCGAGGTAAGCCAGGGAACCCTCCAGGGGATCTATGAATTCCAGACCATGGTCACCGAGCTTCTTGGAATGGATATTGCCACGGCTTCCCATTATGACTGCGGAACCGCCCTGGCCGAATGCACCCTCATTGCGTTAAGAAAAAACAGAAAGGCCGATAAGATAGCGGTCTCTTCCCTGGTTCACCCTTCCCACCGTGAAATTATCAACACCTATATCGTGCCTGCCGGCTACGAAATGGTGGAAATTCCCGGTGATGCCAACGGGCTCACCGACGTTGCAGCCTTTGAGGCCATGGAAGGGGTTGCAGGGGTTGCGGTCCAGTCCCCTAATTTCTTGGGCAACATTGAAGACCTTTCAGCTTTTAAGGCTGCTGCCGACGCTAAGAAAGTGCTGTTCATAACCTCTTTCACCGAGGCCATGGCTTACGGGCTGCTGAAAAATCCTGGCAGTTTCGGTGCCGACCTTGTGGCGGGTGAAGGTCAGAGTCTCGGCATCGCCAAAACCTTCGGCGGACCCGGTTTAGGACTACTGGCCGGTACGAAGAAAATGATGCGGGAACTGCCCGGCCGCCTTATAGGTAAGACTAAGGACAGCAACGGGGATGACGGCTATGTTTTGACCTTGGCCACCCGTGAGCAGCATATCCGTAGGGAAAAAGCCAGTTCAAATATCTGTTCCAACAACGGACTCAATGCCATGACCGCATCCGTTTTTCTGGCCACCATCGGTAAAATAGGCATCCGGGAAATAGCCCAGCAAAACCATGATAAGGCGGTTTATCTGAAAACTGCTCTGGTCAATGCCGGGTTTGAATCGGTTTTTGACGGACCTTTCTTTAATGAGTTTGTCCTAAAGGCACCCAAGGGGTTTGCCGCTAAACGGGCAGAGCTGATAAAGGAAAAATGCATGTTTGCCGGCGTGGATCTTGAATCCTGGTACCCGGAAATGAAAGACCATTATCTTTTCTGTGCCACTGAAACCGTGTCCAAGGCGGATATTGACCAGCTGGCAAAGGAGGTGCAGTAATGAAACAGCCAGGCACCAGCGGCCTTATTTTCAATGAACCCCAGCTTTGGGAAAAGAGCCGGGAAGGCAGATGCGCCATCTCACTGCCCAAGGCAGACGTGGAACGCTCAGAGCTTGATTCTGAACTGACCGGGGATGCACCCGATCTTCCCCAGCTGTCTGAGCTGGACGTGGTTCGACATTTTACCCGGCTTTCCCAGTGGAATTTTGGTGTGGATTCAGGAATGTATCCTCTGGGATCCTGCACCATGAAGTACAACCCCAAAACCAATGAAGTCCAGGCGGCCCGTCAGGGGTTTGCAGGCGCCCATCCTCTCGTTGGAGGAGAATTTTCCCAGGGTGCCCTTAAGCTCATGTATGAGCTGGAAAAACTTCTGGGTGAAATCACAGGATTTCCCGCAGTCACCCTTCAGCCTGCTGCAGGTGCCCATGGAGAGTTGGCCGGCATGCTCATGATTCATGCCTACCACGCCAAGCAGGGGAAACAGCGGACCAAGATCCTGATTCCGGATACGGCCCATGGGACGAATCCGGCCTCTGCCAGCCTCTGCGGATATGACTCGGTGAATATAAAATCCGGGCCCAAGGGAATTCTTGACCCCGAGGCTGTTGCTGCTGCCATGGATGAAGATTGTGCCGGGATCATGATCACAAACCCCAATACCCTGGGACTTTTTGAAGAAAATATAAAAGAGGTCTGCGACATCGTCCATGCCAAAGGCGGACTGGTCTATGGGGACGGGGCGAATATGAATGCCATCATGGGGGTTGTCAAACCCGGTGACCTTGGCATTGACGTACTTCACCTGAACCTGCACAAGACCTTTTCCACGCCCCATGGCGGCGGCGGTCCTGGATCAGGTCCGGTGGGGGTCGTTGATAAACTGATTCCCTTCCTGCCTATTCCACGGGTGGAACGGGATTTGGATACCTATAAATTCGTCACAGACCGGCCGGACACCATCGGCCGCATGCACACCTTTTACGGTCATTTCGGGGTGATGATCAAGGCCTATGCCTATATCATGTCCATGGGCGGGGAAGGCCTGACCCAGGCATCTAAACTGGCGGTTCTCAATGCAAATTACATCAAAGAGAGCCTCAAGGGGACTCTGAATCTACCCTATGACCGCCCCTGCATGCATGAGTGCGTGTTCAACGACAAAAATCAGCAAGAATACCATGTCACCACCATGGATATGGCCAAACGGCTTCTGGATTACGGATTTCATCCCCCCACGGTCTATTTTCCCCTTGCAGTGGATGCAGCCTTCATGGTGGAGCCCACGGAAACCGAGTCCAAGGAGTATATTGACCAGTTCATTGATGCGGTAAAAGCCATTGTAAAAGAAGCCCAGGAAACCCCTGAGATACTGCATAAGGCCCCTCTGCTGACCAAGGTCACCCGGCTGGATGAAGTGACTGCAGCCAGAAAACCCTGCCTGAGAGGATAATATCCCTCATGGCAATAACAAACCGGCGCTCGTGTGAATTTTCCCCTCTGGGTGTTCTAGAATACACACGGGCGCTGGCCCTCCAACAAGATGTTTTATCGGCCAAGCTTGCTGACAGGGCTACCCCGGATCGTCTCCTCTTTGTGGAACATCATCCGGTGTACACCCTGGGCCGCCGGGGCGGCAGGGAAAACCTGGTGGTGCCGGAATCCTTTTTGGATGAAAAAGGCATTCAAATCGTCCAGACTGACCGTGGGGGGAATATCACCTACCACGGGCCTGGACAGGCTGTTTTCTACCCGGTAATCGATCTTGAAAAAAATAAGCTCAGCGTTCCGAATTTTGTTTCCGGCATGGAAGAAATCATGAAACGGACCTGCCTGGATTTTGATGTACCGGCCGATCGGGATGAGCGGAACCATGGCCTCTGGGTAGGTAATAAAAAGATTGGAAGCGTGGGTATTTCCATTAAAAAAGGGATTTCCATCCACGGCCTGGCCCTGAATGTGAATCCGGATCTGGCGCCTTTCTCCTGGATCAATCCATGTGGCCTTGCCAACCAGGCAATGACCTCCATTGCTGGAGAAAAGCTATGGAATTCACAGCAACTGGGCAAAACACCGGATAACTCAGACCTGAAACTGATGGATACGATCAGTCAATGTTTTGTACAATATTTTTCCGATGTGTTTAACTTTGAGGTAATAAGGAAAAACGACAATGACATCTAACGCCAAAACAAATTCTAAAGGTACCCGGAGTTCAGGCAAACCTGCCTGGTTGAAAAAAAAACTGCCCGTGGGCGGTGACTACCAGCGGGTGACCCGGCTGCTTGCCAATTCAAAACTCCACACGGTCTGCCAGGAAGCCAACTGCCCTAATATGTTTGAATGTTTTTCCAAGGATACCTCCACTTTCATGATCCTGGGTTCACAGTGCACCCGGAACTGCCGGTTCTGCAATGTAACGGACAAAGCCCCCATGGCCGTGGATCCGTTAGAGCCTGTCCGTGTGGCAGAAGCAGCCAGAGAACTGGGCCTGCGTTACGTGGTGGTCACTTCAGTGACCCGGGATGATCTCCCCGACGGCGGGGCCTCCCAGTTTGCCGAAACCATATGTGCCATTAAGGCCGCCCTGCCCTCAACCAAAACTTCTGTTCCAAGGGTAGAAGTTTTGATTCCGGACTTCCAGGGTGATATCGACGCCCTCAAAATTGTTATAGATGCCAAGCCTGATGTTTTGAATCATAATGTTGAAACCGTCCCGTCCCAGTATTCCAAGGCCCGGCCCCAGGCCATTTACCAGAGGTCCCTGGACCTGTTGGCCAATGTCAAGAAGCTAAACCCAGATATGCCAACAAAATCCGGCATTATGGTGGGATTCGGAGAGACCATGGATGAGCTGGAACAGACTATATCTGATCTGCACGCCCATCACTGTGATATCCTGACCATCGGCCAATACCTGCAGCCCACCCGGGAGCATCTGCCGGTATTCACCTATTATACGCCGGAGCAATTCAAAGAACTGGAAGCCCTTGCAAAGAGAATCGGCTTCAGACAGGTTGCCTGTGGTCCACATGTGAGAAGTTCCTACAAGGCACAGGATCTTTTTGAGCTGAAATAACGCGATATGATAAGGTTTCGGAAAAAAAAGCTATCCGGGCCGTAGAACCCGCTAGGAAAGATATGATAATTCAAGTCGAATATAGATCATATATAAAAACTTCTTGACAATATCATATGATTTTAATATAAGACGTCTTCGTTACACAACACATGCAAATGTGAGTGCAGCGCAAACAGGGTACAAGCCGAAGTGGTGGAATTGGTAGACACGCTAGACTTAGGATCTAGTGCCGCAAGGCGTGGAAGTTCAAGTCTTCTCTTCGGTACCATATATTAAGAAAAGCCATTGTAATTACAGTGGCTTTTTTTATTTTTAGAGCCTGTATATCTTCAATATTTCATTTGCCATACACCTGGCAAACGGAGGATGGAAAAATGAAGACAAGCAACTCCCCCTCATACAATATATTTAATCTTTCATCTCAAATAACATTGTTAATTTTGACTGTGATCTCAGGTTTTGAGTTCGTGGTTGTTTTCACGATTTTGGTATAGATGAAAGATAAAATCCTATACATATTCTTGATTTTCTGCCCATGATTTCAGATTATGATCTGCTACCATATGTTGGGCCGGGGATCAGAAGAAACAGCTACAGCTTATACCATTACGCACCTCAGTTATTACTCATCTACCCCATAGGTATCGTTTGAATAAATTAGTGATTTGAAAATCCAATTTTTGACGTCATAAAGTTTGTTGGTAGAAGTGGAAACCGATTTTTCGTCATTGTTTAATTCAACGTTTACATATATAATGAACCGATACAATTAGACCATGCCCATAGCACAGGTCGATCGCCTGCTACCCAGCCTTTCTGAGCACATCAGCCTCTCAGGCGATCCCCACGAGTTAGTATTACTTACAATTTATCACCAAGTTGGAATAGGTTAAACTATTTATATTACCCGGGGGGAATATGTTTAAGAATTTCAAACTAACGGCTAAACTCATGATTTCTATTGGTCTCGTTGTCCTTGCTTCATTTTCCATTACAGTATCTTTTATTACATTTAATGCTACAGATTTATCAAAAGCCCAGGCCCTTGAACGCATGGATACAATGTCCAGAGAATTTTCCAATGAAATTACCTCCAATATAGACAATGCATTCTCAACGGCCAGGACACTTTCATATGCAACGCAGAACATGAAACTCAAAGAGCGTATCATAGACCGGGAAATATTATTGACTATGATCGAAGGCATTTTGGAAAACCACCCAGGATTCTTGGGAATTTGGATGGTTCTCGAACCCAATGCCTTTGATGGCGCCGACAATAAATATAAAGGCGCGACCGGTCATACCGCGGAAGGCAGGTTCGTTCCTTATTGGAACAGGGTCGGGGGGGTGCATCTTGAGGCCTGCGTAGAGTTGGAAGGCGAATGGTACACAAAAGCCAGGGATTCAAAGAAAGAAGTTATAATGGATCCATTTTCATATGAAGTCAGCGGCAAACAAGTGATGATGGTTAGTGTTTGTGTTCCAATTATTGTAAACGGGAAATCGATTGGCGTTAGTGGGGTTGATTTCTCCATGGACCAGATCATGAACCTGGTATCAGGAATAAAACCCTATGATATCGGATACGGTGTTCTTGCAACGAACAGCGGTATGATTGCCGCCCATCCAGATAAAGAGAAAATCGGCAAGCAGACCAAAGACAGTTATCCGGATGAAATCGTCCAGGCGGCACGGCAAGATGCGACCTCCCATCTGGAGACCACTCTGGAAACAACTAATGAAGCATCCGTTATAACCATTACTCCCGTAGTTACCGGAAAAACCCAAATTCAGTGGTCTCTTCTGGTTAATGCCCCTCTGGAAGGAATGCTTAGCGGCGTTACTAAAATGAGAAATACCAGTATATTGATTTCTGCCGTATCCTTATTTTTGCTGGGCGTTCTGATTTTCTTTATGGCCCGTATCGTTATTATCAGGCCGATAAACCTTGTCGTTGAAAGCCTTACCGATATTTCCGAAGGCGAAGGCGATTTGACCAAACGTCTGGAGGTGGTAAGCGGTGATGAGCTTGGATTATTGTCAAACATTTTTAACACATTTATAGAAAAGCTTCAGCAAATGATGAAAGAAATTTCATCAGGGATTACAACGCTGTCATCTTCGTCCACTGAACTTTCTTCCATTTCGGATCAGATGTCCGGGAGCACCAATCAAACCTCGGAAAAATCAAGTGCAGTGGCCTCAGCAGCAGAAGAGATGACAACCAATATGGCTTCTATTTCAGCTGCTATGGAGCAATCCAGCGTGAATACAAACTCAGTTGCAACAGCGGTGGAGGAAATGCATTCCACAATCAACGAAATCGCTGAAAACGCTGAAAAAGCCAGGGGGATTTCAAGTCATGCTGTTTCCAAAGTGAACGACTCTACTCAAACAATGAATGATCTGCGCGATGCCGCCAATGCAATCGGCCAGGTGGTTGAGACGATAACGGATATTTCAGAGCAGGTAAACCTGCTGTCTCTAAATGCAACAATAGAAGCGGCAAGGGCAGGAGAAGCTGGTAAGGGATTTGCCGTTGTGGCCAATGAAATTAAAGATCTGGCCGGTCAGACGTCCGAAGCATCAATGGATATTAAGGAAAAAATCGAACATATTCAAGATCGCTCCGAAAGCACAATGGAAGGCATTTCTCAAATAAGCAATGTCATTAACAATGTGAATGACACAGTTGTCACTATTGCAACCGCCGTTGAAGAACAGTCGGCTTCGACTCGGGAAATTGCAGAAAACATCACTCAGGTATCTTCCGGTATTCAGGAGGTAAACGAGAATGTAAACCAGAGTTCAACCGTCGCCACTGAAATTGCACAAGATATATCCCACGTTAATCAATCCGCTATAGACATTGCCGAAAGAAGCGATCAGGTCAAACTAAGCGCGCAAGAGTTATCAAAATTAGCGGAGGAACTCAACCGGATGGTTGGCAAATTCAAGGTCTGATCGGAAAGGCTATCGGGGATACTGACTGGCAAACCTGATAGCCATTTTTGTTCAAAAAATTCAAAGACTGCAGAAGTATTTTCAAGCACCACTTTTGTATAAAATGTCTGCGATATCGATAATATTTCTTGAGCCGTAAAAATAAATTTTCAGTAAAAGAATACCCCAGAACATGTCACATGTCTATTAGGGCTTAGATTCTTCAATCTCAGCTCGACCACAATACATGGGGGTGACCCCTTCCTGTTGAAAAGGAACGAATATACATTATTTTCTGTTCTGAAGGACGGCCCAAAATTCAGCCGTCCTTCTGCTACAACCATAAACAGGGACGTAAGTGTTAAGCTCGCCTAAACCCTAATTTTACAATCATTTCGATGGCAATAATTGTAAGGGGGACAGTTATTCCCCACAAATGAACCCCTGCCAGAGCTCTGATAAACCACTCCACCATTCCGTTTTAGACTCACTCTATTCTGTTGAAAGTTGTTGTCTTGAATATCGCAACCGATTAGAAAATAAAACACTTAAATGCACGATTGAAAATCATCTGTTTTTTTGCATCCCGGATACAATAATTCTACCAATTCACAGAATTCTTTGATAACCAGGTAAATATGAAACAGACCTGTAGAGATTGTCATTTTTTGGTTAAAGAACGTAGATCAGAAACCGGGATGATTGATATCAACCATTGGAATAAAAAAGAGCGCCAGGAGGGTAGGCTTGAAGGCAACATTCCATATTCATAAACCTGTTATCTGGGTGTATGAACCCATCTACCATCAACCCTCATTTAACAAGAGAATGGAAATGATATCAAAAAAAATTAACATGAAAATTTAATAATGATGGTTTTCTCTGGCATTAATGAAAAATGATGATTTCGTTACATTGGGAACACAAAGGGTTAGGAAGAACAATGCTTAAACTGATGTATACAAAATATTTTTGGCTTGTAGGTTTTCTTTACTTTGCTATCGGAACTGGCATTTGCTCTGCCGATACATTGTATCTCAAAAATGGGAAGATAATTCAATCTGATAATATTTGGCTGGAAGACGGTTATTTCATGAACACCATGTATGGTGCTACTGTTGGGATCTCTGAGGATAAAGTGGATAGAGTTCAGTATGATTCTGAGATTGAAGAAACAGACAGCTCATTTCAGTTTGATGTTTGGCCCTTTGGCTGTACAGTCCACCAGGCCATTAACATTGCTGAGAGGAATGACATCCCACTCCATAAGGAAGGCATCATAACGATTAATAAAAGATTCCACCCTATGGTCAGGAAATATTCTGATGCAAGTCACTTTTATTATAAAACCAGTCTTCTGGGGCATTTTACCAAAGTTGAACTACTTTTCACCCCATCATCGAAACAGCTCCATACGATAAAAATCACCTGGTCAATCCCAAATGCAAGAAAATCTATGCTTGCTAAAAAAGTTGAATCTATGATTGTGGATAAATATGGAAATACCAGGAAAAGTGGCAGGCAATTATTTTATGATAGAACCAAATGGATCACTGCTGATTCAAACCAAATTGACATGGACATACATGCCACATCCATTTCCTTATCCTACTTGCATACGGAATTTATAAAGCAAGGTCAATATGAAGCCCATAGCTTAAAGGCTCAGAAAGTACAGGCCGGAGCCACTAAAGACAAAAACAAATTTTAGGAAGGGGGGATGTCCCCTCCCCCCGGGCAATATCCTTGTCGAATCAAGATATAATCTCAGATACTAAATTTAAAGGAATTTTTATAAATGAATGCTATGCCTGATTTCTCTCTGTGTAAAGCCTACTCAGTGTGTTTTCTAATAGTTTCCTTGATGAATCCCTCTTCCTTTAAGTCTTTTATGGCAATGTTAATTTTTGGAAGCATCCGTTTAAGTGCCGATTTTTTGCTGATTCCCATATGAAGTATCCATTCTATAAAAGATTTGTCAGAGTGGTGAAATTTGCCTTTTAATTCCGGATATTTTTTGAACAACCCCTTGGCCACGATCTCATTTCCCGGGAAGATATCTGTTCTGTGGGCCATAAGTTTCTTATAGTTCAGGTAATCCGTAGCGACCCAATCTACATCCATAGTGTTAAGCAGTTCATCAAATTCCTGCCCGTAGCTGTACCCAATGGTCCCACCGATTTTATAGGGCTTCAGATCTTCCAAGTTTGAAAAATGAATAGTACCTGCTTTTCTGTCAACAGCTGACCAGATGAGCCCCCTTACCTTCATGACAGGTGTTGTATAATGAAGATATCCGGATCGTTCAGCCGTTTTAATTAAGATCATTATTGCATCTATTTTCCCCTGTTTTGCATAGCTTAAAGTTCGCTTCAAAGGATAGAGTGTTACCTCGGTCTCGATATCCAGGCGCCCAAACAATTCATCTATGATGTCCACAGCGATTCCGCTGACCTTTCCATTCTCATCCCAATAAAAAGGTGGATATTCAAAGGCGCCCAGCTTTACAGAATGAATATTTTTGCACCACAGAAAAGGCGGGGCGATGAGGGTGCTTAAGCAAAAGATGAACAGGAATAATAATTTTTTGGAAATAAGCCTGACTCCCGTCCCAGAGGATGTGTCTGAATCTTGATATGGGAATTGAACCATGGGCCTTTTCCTTTCTATCCAAGATAAAGACGACTTGATAAGAAATTGTTTATAGCTACGAATTAACTTTTTTTGCTTCATGGTTACAGACGATGGTCTAATATTAATAACAATAATTACTCAGTCTTTGCATATCTTGCAACTGACGCCAATAGAACACGGGATAGTGAGCCGGAGTATATCCGGGCTCCTGGATGCGGTGAAATCGGGATTTGCCATCGTCCCGGACATCAAGAGCAATGTGCCCCCGGAACTGAAAATTTCAGTAATAAAAGATGGTCTTCCTATAATGCCCGTATCCAATATTGCCCTTTACAAAAATAGAAAGACCTCATCGGAAATTATCAACTGCTTTGCCGATCATGTCATCAAGGCGTTCAGGAAAAAAACCGAAACCTAAAAAATCATCACAAAATCGAATTTTGGTAAGTGATCAGCAGGTATTACTTCGGTGTCGGTTGTGCCTGCCTGGGATCTGATTGCTGAATTAAAAATTTTGAAATCTCATCCTTTGCCGTTTTTTCCATTTCTTTGAAAGATAATATCATACCAATATCAAAATTATCAGTTCCAAGCGCCTCAACCCTGACAACAGTGCCGATAAGAAGAAGGGGGTCTGATTTTTCAGTAACCGGGATACTGACCTGTATCTTTGTACCAATGGGTAGTGCCTCCTTGTTCTCAAATAGAATACCACCAATGGCTATATCTTTACTCGTTCCTGATAGTACGCGTGTGTTACGGAACCCCAAGCGTTTTATCTGTATCGTGCGGTTAAATTTGATGCGCAGAAAACGCCGTTTATCATTTACAAAAAGTGAAATATTATTTTTTCCAGCACCCTTTGCCCTATAAAGGGCACTGTCAGCAAGATTTAACAAATTTTGAACATTTTGAGCGTCTACAGGAAAACCAGCCACGCCGCCACTCATGGTTATTTGAAGAATTTCATCTTTAATTTTTATTGGTTTTTGCATAATGGCTTCCCGTAATCTTTCCGAAAACACAAGGGCATTCGTTTTATAGGTATTCGGCATGAGAACGACAAATTCATCACCCCCAAACCGTGCTGCAATATCACTTGATCTGAGCTCCTGGTTGATAATTTGCGCTACAATTTTTAAAATGTCGTCACCTGTATGATGGCCAAGTGTATCATTAATTTCTTTGAAGTCGTCAATATCAAGAAACAAGACCGATAGGTCTGTATTGTTTCGTTTTGCTAAAGAAAGATGCTGGTTTAAGGCGTTTCGAAAATAAGCTTTATTGAATAGTCCTGTAAGGTTGTCATGCGTAGATTCTTTTATTGCTTTTTCGTAGGTGCTTATTTCGACTATTTTGTGTTCTTTTAAAGATTCTTTATATGAATCCAGATAATCGGTGATTGCCGTCATTAAACTTATTTTTCTGTCTAATGCATTAGATATATTTTCTCGATGGGTAATTATCTCGATCCAATTTTTTTTTGCTTCTTCAGATTCAAGATCCTGATCGGTTAATATTTGAATAACAATTCTATAAGTTTCTTCCCCGTTGTTCTCAACGAGTTTATTGAATTCATCTATAAAAATATCATCATCATTTATATTTATTCTACAATTTAAAACAGATTCTTTGAGTGATATCATGGCTCGCCTCTTTAAATGCAAATTTTAACCAACTTGGATTACTACGAATGTATGACGTATTAACAATTTATACAATATGGGGTTTGAAATTCATAAAGAAAATTAAAATAATCACTTCGAATGAAGGCATTTATTTTTCACTATAAATGGACAGTCACAAGATATTGGTAGGCCATGAGGGCAAGATACCAGCGGATGAAAGTTTGGCCCGAAAAATTGTCGGTTCATCCCGGTAGTTATCCAGGCAGTTGGCTCAAGAGACTTTCCCGCTGAGGCCCTGGGGGCAGATGTTAGCCTATAGGGCTCCGGCGATGCAAGTGAACCTTGAGCAGGTTTCGAAAGGAAAGTCGTGGATGCCGAGCCGCCAATTATTCGGGGAAGGCCGAAGCTGAAAGGGGATGTAAGCGATCAACTCGTTTCGATTCACCGTGTTAATGAGGTCAGCATGCCAGGAAGGTATATTGGGTACCATGGGTTAACTTCTGGTTCACGGCGGTTGCGCCGCCGTGAATCGCTGTGCTGACTAAAGTCCAGCTCCTTGCCCAGGCGCCTTGCGCCTGAACAAGGAGCTGGACCGAACATCACTCACCGCATAATCAAACTGAGTTTGTTTGCACGGCTCGAGAAGCCGGTCAGCACAGCGATTACCCGGCTACAATACTTACTGGATTGTGCCACCTCCGGCCTTGATATACTCCCCTTTTGTGGCTTTGACTTTTGTACCAGCCTTTAGGGTCTTACCGCCTGCGGAAATGTTGAGTTTACCCCCGGTGTTGATCTCAGATTGCTTGCTATCGGTAGTGAATTCTGTGTATCGACCCTGGAAAGGGCTTTGCGATGCCATGGGACTCCTTACATATTTAATACTGATCAAGGTTCGCAATACATAAGTAATGAATTCACAAAGGTTTTGAAGGATAAAGGAATTAAAATAAGTATTGACGGAAAATCCCGGGCCATGGACAACATCTTCATAGAACGGCTGTGGCGCAGTGTGAAATATGAACAAATCTATGTAAATGAATTTCAATCTGTTGAGCAACTGCGCAAGTCTTTAAAAAGATATTTTGATTTTTATAACCATGAGCGACCTCACCAAAGTTTTAACGGACAAACGCCCGCTGAAATATATTATGGTGAAAATCAGTTGAGGATGGTGGGTTGATCAGGACGGTATTCCCAAAACCCGCTCCAGCGGATACCAATCCCTTCCGACGGGCAGTGTTTGAGGTGCCCATTCTCAGGGCCTTGCCTCCACTTCCGCTAATTGTCGGGGAAAATTTAAAAAATGACGCTTAAATTGAATGAAAAACGGTCTTGACACTGGGGTCCACTATAGAATTGAAAACTTGAGCCCATACAATGAGAAGTATGGTCAACTTTTTATAGTATATGCAAATAATTAAAAAAGGCAGAGCCGAAAGACTCTGCCTTACACAAACCTTCAAATTTGGCAAACTAATTTTTTTTTCTTCTGCTAATTCCCGCAATACCGAGCAGGCCAAAACCTAAAAGAAGCATGGCTGTAGGTTCAGGGACAACATTGACCCGAGAACCAAAAGCCTGAATCTCAGATGCGGAAAAATTATTATCACCGCTAATTAGGCTACCTTCTAATTTTAAAGAATTGGTGGTTATAGCACTTGTAAGAGTGTATAGTGGGCGTGTTGTCATTCCACTATGCCCGGCATCATAGTTCGGAATATCCCAAGCAGTCGCCCATACGTTATTTGCCATATCCCAATAAGATAATTTATACGCATCGTTGTCGTCAAATTGTCCAGTAAAGCTATTTATCTCAAACACCCCCCCGAGATCAAACTTAATATACCCATCGTCATTATATGGGCCAGTTGATCTGTAAAGCCAGGACACGGTTCCAATGTCCCATGTGCGACCTTCATTAAGGAAAATTCCATCAACTAAAGTTGATAAATCAGCTTGACTTCTTGCGTTGGTATATAAATTTGTACCGTGAAAAGTAACCGTGCTGTCTAACATTATGTTGGTCGCATTTGCGCCCCCAATGTTTCCAATCAACAATAAACAAATTGCGACTGCACTTAGGAAAGCCTTTTTCATCTATAGTCCTCCTTTTTAGGTTATAATCTTTAACTCAATGCAATATGCAAAAACTATTCCGTTTTAACAAAACTAAAAAAATTGAATCTATAATAACTTAAACAGGCAAATATGATTTGGTTGCTTTATTAGGTAAAACATTGCTGTCCTAAGGTTTTATGATAGAACTATAACTCTTCATTGATTTAATCATAACCGATCTCCAACCGATTAAAAAACGTAAAAAAATATTTTGAAATTAAAACTTTGTTAAATTAATGTAAAAAAAGTGATAAAAAATGGTAAAAAAATTTACAGACTATGATTAATTGCTTTTATGGGTTGTTTTAACCCACAATAACAGGTGTGTGATATTGGATCAGACAGTCAATTTTATTGGAGACTATCCTTACTGCTGACAGGATTGCACGAAGAATTCAATCTTTGATTTTTACTGCAAACCGTACACCCCTCCCCACCACCTCATCACAATAAAGCCGCCTGCTGATTTGAGGCAGAGCCCAAGAACATTGTCCTGGCGGGGGGGGATGTATCACCTATCCAATGATAACCGCCCTAAAATGAGGTGGTTATATTGCCCGGCCTTAAACGGAAAGGAAGCCGTTATTCTGCCAGGTATAAAAATTTCGCATTTATCATGCTGTACCTGGAATCCATTGATAGATAAGCCTTATCCTTCTATGGCATTTTTCGTGCTTATATCGACAAATCAAGATATAGATTGACTCCTTTTCTGCCAACCCTTATGGAATTGGGGCCAGCCTGGATCCTGGTTGGGGTGGGCCGGAACCCTTTCCTGTGCCTGGCCATCTCAAAGCACACCCTATAGTTTAATGAACCTGGAAAGGACCCGTGTCAACGTTGACGCAGCTTGGCTACTCAAATTAAAATGTCTTATTCTTTATCTTAACAACTAACAATATGATGAACAAGAAGGCAGTTCCAGCAATAATTCCTATTGAAGTCCTGTGAAGGTAAATTAATCTATCTATTTCCGCGTTTGAAGGGTTTTGAAGGTCAACTCGAACCATAACGCTATCTCCAACTTTTTTGGAGTCCCATGATGGAACAGTTACTGTCAGAAGCTGTCTTAAAAGCTGATTATTTTCGGTCTTCAATCCCAAAATACATATTCTCGGTATGTTCCTTGCGCTGACGACCTTTGCAGGGATTGATATTGTGTTCTCCAACTCTTTCATTTCCTTCATATAGAAGGCCCCAGATATTCCTATAATAAATAGCAATAGAAGTATGATAAATTCTTTACTCACCCCTGTTCTCTTGTCCATCATTTCCCCTAGCTCTTTTTTTTTGATTGCCTTATTAATAAATGATTATATGAGTCCATATATTTTACAGATTTGGATTATATTAAAAATTAATTTCATTTGCGATATAATTTATTCAAGAAGTTTTACAATGACACATTCCGATGGAAGCGAAAAGGCGCCTATATTTATGATTTCGACCTTAGGCCATTGGTAAAAAAATATACATCTCGGATGTTCGGCAGCAAAAGGCGAAATAAACACGGTCAATCTATTCAAGACAACCTGCATGCCATTGACAGAGTAATTGGTGAACTTGAACATGTCAGGGTTGTTTTGGAAAAAATGGTATAAGGCTAATAATAAATTTAAGGTGTGATATTGTCCGGACATCTTGTGGAGAACCCCTTGACCCAACCAACAGAAAGATTTTCCCGGTTGCTGCGGATATTTAATCCAGCAAAACACTTCTTTCCATTGTGTGTCTGGGCCTTCATTTTTCCCCGGACTTACCACCATGTTTACCCGGTCCTGGATAAAAAGCCGGGCTTTTTTATTGCGCCCTGGATGAAAAAAACAGGAATATAATGTAAATTCTTTCTTTCTGGGTATCCTAAAAAATAAATTTATCAGGGCATTGAACTAAACCGCTGCGCGGTGGGGTGGACTAACCACTGATCTAAAATTTTTCATTGTTCGTCATATTGAAAGTTTCTCCTTTTAGCCGAATTGTGATATTCAATTGTTATGATTGCTATTTTTAACAGCCTTGTTCTCAGCATCGTGAAGCTGTGGAACTACTGACAAACAAGGATTTCAATACAATCTCCATAGAGTATGAAAAAACGTGGTGTGCCCACCTTTCTTCTTCAGGTTTAGCTCAATATATTTAATCTTTCATCTCAAATAACATTGTTAATTTTGACTGTGATCTCAGATTTTGAGTTCGTGGTTATTTTCACGATTTTGGTATAGATGAAAGATAAAATCCTATACATAATCTTGATTTTAAGCCAGCTGTTGAGCATATGGCCACATACCATATGCTGGGGTTGGGAATCAGGAGAAAAAGCGACAGATCATACCATAAGTCAACGCCGGTAGGGAGGATGGGGATTCGATTAAAACTTATCTTTCGTTCCGTTTGAATTATAATTTTTAATCTGTTAGAAAATATAAAATATCTTTTTCCCCAGCAAATTTTTTGATCGCTCATCGCAGAGAAACACCATTTTTTAAATTTATAAACGAAAGGTGTATTGGATGGAATTCCCCAATTGCAGGCATGAGGTTCCGAATAATTCCAATTTTTGCGTTCATTGTGGTCATAAACGTTCCCCATCAACTGCTTTGAAAAATAAAGCAAAACGATCTTTAAATGATATAGTTAAAATTCACCCATCTTTACCTATCCATGAATTAGTATCTAATGCTTTAAACTATATACGCAGAGTTCGATATCATACGATACGAGCTATTTTCATTTTATTACTATTCAGCCTTCCCTCAACTCTTTATGCCGAAAAGGGCACGTATGTGTTAACTGAAGAAAAAAGCGTATATGAGATAGAACAACACGTTGAAATCTTGGAAGATAAAGACAAAGAATGGACAATTGATCATGTATCAAGTCCTGAGTTTGATACAAAATTTCATAAATTAAACCAAAAAAAAATTAATTTTGGATTTTCGGATTCCAGATACTGGTTTCGAGTAAAAATCCGTAACGATTCTAAAGAAAATAAATTTATATTAGAAATAGCTAATTATTTATTGGATAAGGTAACGGTTTTTGTTTTTCTCAACAATCGGTTAGTAAAAAAGGAAGAAATCGGACGAGGTCTTTTAACCAAGGACCGGAAGCAAAAGCACAACCATCTTTTGGCCACTCTTGATCTCAAATCAAATGAGCCAATAACCATTGTCATACAAATTGAAAATTCAGATATGGTTATCGTTCCAATGAAATTATATAAAATAGAAAGATTTATAAATTTTGATCATGATAGAAACTCTATTACATGTGTTCTTATTGGAATACCACTTACCGTACTCATATACAATTTTATTCTTTTCCTTTTTGTTAGAGATTATAGCTATCTTTGGTTTGCGCTATCCCTTTTTTCATGTTGGGTATATTCAATAGGAGAAACTGGCTATGCGTATGTATATGTCTGGGGTAACTACCCAAATATTTTTGTTTGGAGTGACGTTTTTTGGGCATCAATAGGTACACTTTTCATGATGGTTTTCTATCTTGAATTTACTCAATTAGCTCATCATAGCAGATGGTTGGTAAAATTTAGGGCAATTTTTGTTTGGTTATTGTCTTTAACAGCATTACTTACCATGATAGTGCCGCTAAAAATCATAGTCCCAATAGTTTCATTAATTAGTATCTCAACAACTATAGGAATACTCATATTTTCTTTTCTTTATAAAAAAAAACAAGCGATTTATATAAAACTTTTCCTTATTTCCTTCTTGCCATCTTTAATAATTCATCTTTTAGCAGCAGTATCGTACTACATTTATAGTGTAATTGCGATTCCGGTTGATTTATTTGTTTTTTCAACAGCATTTATTGCGATATCTTTTTCAATAGCTCTTTCATATAGGTATAAGCTTCTAATTACTGAAAAAATAGCGGTACAAAATGAAGCCCGCATAACACTTGAACAAAAAGTATATGAACGCACCAATGAGTTAGAAGAAAGAAATGAAATACTCCAGGGTATTAAAAATAAACTGAAAAAATATTTGCCAAAACAACTTGTTGAAAACATCACGAGTGGAGATCATTCAATCGAACCAAAAACAGAGCGAAGGAAAATGACTTTTTTCTTTTCCGACATCAAGGATTTTACAAAAATAACAGACGCTTTAGAACCAGAAGATATGGTGAATATTTTAAATGAATATCTTACAGAAATGAATGACATCATTGATAAATATGAGGGGACGCTTGCTCAAGTGATTGGTGATGGGCTGTATGTATTTTTTGGTTCACCCAAAAGTACGGGTGATAAAGATAATGCTTTAAGATGTCTGAAAATGGCAATTGAAATGCAAAAAAAAATGAATGAGTTGAATAAGAAGTGGTTTGATGCGGGGGTTGATGAAGAATTCCAAATAAGATGCGGAATAAACACTGGAATGGCAACTGTTGGAGGATATGGGTCAACAGAAAGAAAAGAATATACTGCTATGGGGATGCAAGTAAACATAGCTGCGCGCATTGAGGCCGCTTGTAAACCTGGAAATATATTTCTTAGTCATACCACACGGTCTTTAGTAAAAGATATTATTGCATGTAAAGACTTAGGTAAGGTCAAATTAAAAGGATATCATAAGCCCATAAAAATTTATCAGGTTGAAAATATCCAGGTCTAAGTTGGAAGCGTATATTGCGCTATTTTGTTATATAGGAAGTTGAATTTACCCCGTCATCAGGATCTGCGGACTATGTCTATGATTGACCGCTTCTTTCAAAATTTCCTCGGATACAATATATAGGGGTGGCCCCTTCCTGTTAAAAAGGAAACAATATACCGGATATTGGAGATTATCCTGACAACTACCCGGATGCAAGTAGATTTACCACCGTAGCTCTCTATTGCAAACTGGACAATCTTCCCCACCTTCCAACCCATCACAATAAAGCCGCCTGTTGATCAGCGGCATGGGGCGACTGAAATTTTAAGGCGTGTGTGAACAATATCCGGCATGTGTTGAACCAGTAAATTGAAAATGCCTCCCCGGCTTATGCCGGCTGTCAATCAAGGGTTGTCTTCGGGCACCCTTTATTATTGCTGGTGACGCTCCACATTGGATTTCAGGGTATCACCCATGAAAAAAATCTGTGCAAGCTGGTGCGGCAATTTTATGCTGATACGGGGCTTTTGTTCCTTTTGTATATGGGGGTAGGATTTTATTTGTCTGGCTGGTGCTGAGAAGGAAATTTGGGGTGGGGGTTGGAAATAGGGTTGGAAGTGAGTATTTATCCAATTAAAAAAGGGTTAAGATTTTAATCCTAACCCTTGAATTTTTTATGGAGGCGGCTTCCAGATTTGAACTGGAGAATAACGGCTTTGCAGGCCGTTTCGGGCATTTTACCTCTATTTACCCAAATATACCAAATCACACAAGAACCCTTAATATCATGACTTTCAACCATCATCACTTAACCTTGACTTACTCTGAAATACCTGTATTTTTATGCTGGGGGGGTGAAATAGGGGGTGAACTTTCGGAAGCTCTATTTCTTTATTCATAACTATCTTGAAGGACAATGAGGATCAAAGGGGGTGAAAATGGCAGCATCAAAAAAAAATAAAGCGTTAAACCCGGCCGGAATTCCTTATACCGGTGTATTTTACAGAGTAGGCCAGCGGGTTGGAAAGCCTGGCACTGAAAAGATTTATTATGTGACATTTAAACGGGACGGCAAGAAAATAGAAACAAAGGTAGGTCGCCAGTATCTGGATCAGATGACTCCGGCGAGAGCCAACCAAGAAAGAATGAAACTTATTGACGGAATTTCTAAAACTGGAAAAGAAAAACGCCTTGAAAAAGCCGCTAAAAAAGAGGTGGAAAACAGTAAATACCCCATAAACCGCCTTTGGGAAGAATACGCCAAACAGCGCCCACATAATGACAATTTCAAAAAAGATAAAAACCGTTACGAAAAATATGTGAAACCGCACTTCGGGAAAAAAGAAGTACATGAGATTGACCCGCTGAGCGTTGACCGGATCCGGCTAAAATATTTAAAAACTCACTCCCCACAGACCACCAAACACATCCTGGCCCTTCTCAAAAGGCTGATAAACTTCGGTGCTAAAAAAGCCCTATGCCCTACCCTGCCCTTTACTATAGAAATGCCCAAAGTGGATAACATTAAAGATGATACCCTTTCAGAGGATCAATTAAAGGCCCTGCTCAAAGCAATTGAAGAAGACGACCACCCCCAAGCCGGAAATATCATGTTGCTGGCATTATTTACAGGGATGCGCCGTGGATCTCTATTTAACCTCAAATGGTCTGACATAGATTTTGAACGTGGCTTTATTACTCTTAGAGATCCTAAATCAGGAAAAGACGATATCATCCCCTTAAATGATCAGGCCCGGGCCGTTCTTGATTCCCAAACTAAAACCGTAAGCGTCTATGTATTCCCTGGCCGGGGTGGTAAGAAGAGAACCAATGCCCAAAAATCCATCAATGAAATTAAAACGGCTGCTGGTTTGCCGAAAGAAACTCGGCCTCTCCATTCTCTGCGGCATACCTTTGCTAGCCTGGCCGTGAGTTCTGGTGAGATTGACCTTTACACTCTGCAACGCCTGACTACCCATAAGACCTTTGCCATGCTTCAGAGGTATGCCCACTTGGCAGACAAGCGAGTGAAGCAAGGAGGGAAAGCGGCTGGGGATGCAATTGCACGTGCAATTAAATGCGATGATAATTCAAAGACTGGTAATTTGAAATAACCTTTTTCCTTGGGATAATCCGGATTAGCTACCCAGATTGAACGGCAGTATCCCTGATCCGCTTTTACAGGGGATCACATTGGGAAATATTGTTGCAGATGACAAGTGAAGCTATACACATGAAAAAGGCTTTCAGAGTTTTGCTGGGAGCCTTTTTGATTTTTCGACCATAGTTTCCAACCCTTAAATACAATTTCACTATATACTTCCAAAATTATATTTTCCTCTATAAAATAGGCTCAGTTCTAAATCTATTTCATATTGAAGGAAACATGACCCTGAATTATCAAAATCAACTACCACATTTCGGAATTGAACAATCTGACGGCTCCTTACAAATTAGGGAAATTCTTAACATTCCGGTCGGCCAATGGACAAGACCCAATTATGAAGGATTCACACAGAGAGTCTATCAACCAGAACACTTTTGCGCAGCAATATTGTTCGGCCTTCTCGATGTTGATGGACTTTACAATATAATAAAAAAACAAAAAAAAGATGCAGAAGATATACAAAAAATTGGTGGTCCGATAGAAAAGGCCAAAAATATTGTGGACGGCTGCAATGATGTATTAAGTATCTTTCTTTCCATTAGAGAAATGATTGACAATGGGATTAAATCGAAACGGCTTCATCTGATCAATCATAGTGTTCCCAGCGAGCAAGACGTAATAGACTTACTTAACGAAAAGTTCCTGTTCCGACCATATTACTATTTCGAGGTAAAAGAATTTTTATCTTGGGCAAGCCAAAATGGCTTTCAGTGCCCTACATTTTTAGAAAAAAACATTACAAAATCTGAAACAATAAAAAATAAAAATTTTGAAGAGTTCATAAAACATCTGAAAATTTATTATGAAAACAACTCCGAGATAAACATTCAAATTCCAAAAAGAAAAAAAAATTGTGTCACTGCAAACACTTTAGGTTTCACAAATCCTAACGGAATAACTTGGGAAAAATTGCTGCGAGTCCTGCAAGATCCCCCACATTATCATTATGTCTTGGACACATCAAAGATTAATGCTGATAGGAATAGGCTCAAGCAAATTAATGATAAGTTGCTAACCTTTATTACAGAAAAATTTAACATCAACCCACCAGATAAATATAAACTTTATGAATTGGCTAAAGAAAAAGGGCCCGGTGTTTATCGATTCAAATTTAAAATCATGGAATCAGAAACAATCGATAGGCCGAACCCCAAATTAAAAAAAGACTTTTTTAAAAGTGCCACAAAACTCAATCAGAATCCGAATGACACAAAGCTTAAAGATCGTGTTTATAGCCTCGCCGCAAAAGGCATAGATGAAGGCTGGCTGACTAATAAAGATGTCGATAGCGTTTTAGATTTATCCAATTTGGGCAAATCGTTATCAAAGAATATCACTGCTGACAATCTGACAATCTACAACCATTAAACATTTTTGGGTTCCTCTAATAATCACATGAATCTTGTTGCCATGTAGTCATTTTGATATAATCCAGGAGTCGGGAGACAAATTGAAAAATCACTGCATTATAAAGGATTGAATTTTGCAAACTGGGCTTTTTGACATTCATGATAGACTTGGCAAACTCGATAAGAATGACGACCCTCTTCTTCAACTTGATCAGCTTATCAACTGGGAAAGATTTCGCCCGACGCTTGAGCAAATCCGAGCAAAAAAGAAGAAGAGTAGCCCTGGCCCAAAATACTATGATGTTGTTTTGATGTTCAAAATTCTTATCATTCAATCCCTTTACAATTTGTCTGATGACGCCGTTGAATTTCAAATCCTTGATCGTTTGTCGTTTATGCGTTTCCTCAAACTGAGTTTGGGAGACCGTGTCCCTGACTCCAAGACCATATGGCTTTTTCGGGACCAGCTGACTAAAGCTAATCTGATCGAAAAGCTGTTTGTAGAATTTGACAAATTTCTCAGGAGCAATGGTTATAGTGCTAAAAAAGGGCAGATTGTAGATGCCAGTATTATTTCGACTCCCAAGCAGAGGAACAGCCGTAATGAAAATCAAAAGATAAAACAAGGCGAAGTTCCCCAAGATTGGAAAATCGCAAAAAAGAGCCAGAAAGATACCGATGCCCGGTGGACCATAAAAGGCGGCAAAAGGTACTATGGCTATAAAAACCATATCAGCATTGATGTTAAAAACAAGCTCATTCGCAGCTATGCTGTTACAGATGCCTCTGTACATGACAGCAATGTATTTGAAGACCTTTTGGATGATTCCAACAGCAGTCGTGATGTATATGCCGATTCCGCTTACAGATCTAAGGCCTCGGAGAAACGCCTTAAACAAAAAGGGTATAGAGGGCATCTTCAACGCAAAGGCAGCCGCCACAAGAAACTGACCGAATGGGAGAAGCAAGGGAACAGAACCCGCTCCAGAATTCGTTCCCGAGTGGAGCATATTTTTGGAATCCAGGCCATGACAGCCGGGAGTTTGAATCTCAGAACAATAGGCCTTGTGAGAGCCCGGGCGAAAATCGGTCTCAGAAATTTGGCCTACAACATCAATCGATATAAAACGTTGGCCGGTAATGGATAATGGATGGGGTTATCCCATTCGAGGTCTCTCCATCCCTCTGAGAAACCTTTTTTTGACGATGTTCGGGATTAAATTTTGATGCTGAAAATGAATTTTTCTCATGGAATCCAGAATTTCTCAAAATTTTAACTCAGCACCCGGTTATTCGAGGTGCCCTTTTCTCTATAGCATCAGCCGACGATCTTGGGAAAACTTTAATCAATGGATTAACTAAAAATTGCTGGGAAGTAAAAGTCCTGACTCAGAGGGACAAGCTTTGGGTCAAGCCCAAAGGGCATAAATTACTGGCGCTGACCAAAATCGATATGTAGCACCGATATGATTGCTATACCAAGCTTTAAACTCGTGTTCGATAGCCGTAGGTATAAGAAAATTCAAGGACCGCGCCAGGAAGGGATATAGCAATCCAGCAAAAACGGTGTAATGCCTACAAAATTAAGGGGTCATTTTGATAGTTTATATGTAGCAGCCTGATTTCAGAATCGTCCTGGCCCGTTTTAATGAAAATTCCGGCCAGAATGAACCGTTTCTACGATACAATCCTGACCAGCTTTGTCCGTTACCAGACCGGGATTAAATATTACTGACCGGATTTATTTGATACCGGGCCAGGTTTATGAGTTTCTATAAATGATCTCGCAAATCCCACCACTCTACGGGTTAATATAGACTATATTTTATGAGACGGTATTTGAGATCCGGAAAACATTGAGATACAATTTCGAAGAACCCTGCTGAAGCCAGTTCCATTAAACTATCGTTTTTTAAGACTTGAAAAATAATGTCAGTCAACATAATCTCCAATACTCTTGATTTTTCACAAGGCAACCAAAAAAACCTTGTCCATACCACATATTGTGGTTGGGGAAATCTAAAAAGAACGGTTAATCATAGACAAAGTCAACACCGTCTCAGAATGGATATCCGTTAATGTGTATCTCCAATATAGCTTAATGGGAGATTTGTTCAATTGCTTGCGCTTGGCAAACATAATTGAATAGTTCTTTACACAAACTTGTAACACTGATATCGATTTGCAGATAGAATTTTTATCGTCGTGTGTCGGGTATTATTTTAAATTACATGATATCCATATCAGCACATTTGTTTGGTTATGCGGTTAAATAAGTCACAATGTGAGGTTTTATGGATTTACTCAGAGTGTTGGACAATGTAAGCAAAGTTCTTACTACATTAACAAAAATACGATGTTCTGTCGATTCAATACGTTCCAGCGATATTAAGTGTAAAAGAGAAATACTTGCATGGCCACTTCATTTTGAAAAAAACCAAGACTTACTAAATTATCTAAAGACTAATAAAATTATTCCAAATAAGAAATTATCTGTACTTGCCTATGAAGTAACATACGATACCTATAAGAATCTAAAAGGTAGTACAAAAATAGATATAAATGAAATGATGACACTGAGGAATTGTATTACAATAGAAAAAATAATTAATATAGCAGAGGGTCCTATTGAACTCGGTCTTACTTGGAAAGATAAAAAAACAAATAGTTCAGAGTTTCCCACAAATTCTCTTGATCAACAACGAATAATTGACATTAAAAATAGAAGAGATACTCAATACACATTTAATCCTATACCTGGGTATTGGAAGACAAAAGCTCCAGCCTGTTTGGGGCCTATTGTTTTTAATGAACTCTCTCTCTTTCACAACCAAAAAATTCTGTTCAAAGATTCAAGTGAAATTACAGGAAAAAATGTTGATAACAGAGGAAGAGCAAATAGAATTTTAATTAAAAAGTCAGATACAGAAATGATGAAGAAGATACTTGAAACTACGCAAAAAAACATTCAAGTGGTCATGCAAAGACAAGATTGGTATAAAAAAGTAAAGGAAGCGACATACGAATATTATGATAAAGAATTAATATATTAAAGAAAAGTTGAGAACTACGTTTAGCCGGACTCACCTCCAATAAACAGGAGAGGATTCTGCGGGCACTCCACAGGGTTTGGGGATTAAATTATATAACCTTTCTCCAGCACTGGTAGCCGACTTTAGAAATCCACTCTTTAATATATAAAAATTATGAGAGCCGGGAGTTGGCTTTTGGTTATAGTTCTCAGATTTCAAATTTCACCTCGACCACAATATCTTGAGGTTGTTCATTTCTGCTGAAGGATCAAAAGTATACATTATAATCATGCCCCTGTATTATGGCCCAAAGACATATACCAGAGAACACTTAAATTTAAAATAAATCCGGCCAGTAACATTTAATTTCGGCCTGCTAACGGACAAAGTTGGCCGGGTTTGTATCGTAAAAACGGTTTAATTCTGGCCGAGAGTTTTTTGTTAAATCAAGCCAGGCTGATTCTGAAATCAGGCCGCTACAGTTTATATCTTCTTCGGAGGTGTTATTCTTATTTTTTTAAATATGTTGCGCTGATTTGAAGTCAATTCTGTGTGCTGTAGTATACGCCCATCTTTATTCGAAAATTTTCCTAAATGGAGACGTTCAAGTTCTACACGGATTCTGGGACAGGGTGAACTACAATGTTCTGAAAAAACCTTTCTACTTCCATGAGCTGTTTATATCCTAAAGCCACATCTTCGCGGCCAGACTTTCGTCACTGGTGCTCATTAAATATTGGCCGAATTGCTTGGCCTTTGCCATATCAAATTTGAGGATGCCGGATTTCAGTTTCTTGATGTGTCTGCCCATGGATCGGTAGGCAAGAAAAGCTCTTTGCCTTGGAAAACACTGTATCGGACATGTTTATCATGTTCTGGGTTATATGACTACCTTCATAAAAAAATTGTGGTACCCGATCGATATTATCGGTATATCAAAAAAAATAAATCTCTGATCTCGGCTACCTATGACAACATATTTGTCATGGCCGACCGCTTTATATCTATAAAACCGCTGTAGTATAGATCTACATTTCAAATTTCATAGATTTCATTTTTTTTAAGCGTGTTATTAGCCTTTATTTTCAATATGTTATAAATTAACCACATATTTCAACGTGCCAAAAGTGGAGATCTCCAAGCTTATAGGTAACAGCGGGAAAATGTAAAACCGCATAACCCTAAGTAAATGGAGGCTTGATGAAGCTATCCCCTCTTTTAAATCACAAAGAAACGGCCAAAGTGCTGAATATAGCAGCCCAGACATTATATAATTGGAGGCATTCCAGAAAAGGCCCAGACTATATATTGATCGGGAACAAGCCCATGTACCGCATTGAGGATATCGAAAAATTCATCGAATCCAAAAAAATTGTTCTTTCGGAAGAAAACTGAGCGAGGCTGTATATTCATGAGAGATATAATCCAAGAATTTCAAGCGGCCGGCCGTAATCATGGCATAGACATTCCTGATGGTTTGGCACCAGGGAAAATTGTTCGATTTTCAGATGGAGCCAATAAAAGAAATAAAAATTGTTGGGCTGTCCTTCATATAAATGATGATGGGACAGCTGGTGGAGCCTTTGGGAGTTGGCGAGATGGCACAACAGAAAAATGGTTCTCAGGCTCAAATGGAGCATCTTTAAATAGAGATAAAAAAATAGAACTCTATGAAAAAATTAAAAAGACCAAAAAAGAGGGTGAACAAAAACAAAAACAACTATACGAAGCCACTTCAAAAAAAGCTGAGACCTTCTGGAAAAAAGCAAGTACCCCGGATCCTGACCATCGTTATTTGAAAACGAAAAAAATCCTGGCCGGCGGAATAAAGCAGTCCGGCGAAAAGCTTATAGTTCCATTGCAAGATGAAACCGGCAAAATTTGGAGCCTTCAATATATTGATCCAGATGGAAACAAAAAATTTCTACCCGACGGAAAAACAAAAGGATGCTTCGCGATTATCGGCGACCTGAATTCATCTTCATCGGTATATATATGTGAGGGATTTGCAACTGGCGCGACAATCTCTATGGCAACGAAAACTCCGGTTGTGGTTGCGTTCAATACGGGAAACCTGGAAGCAACATGTCAAATAATAAAAAATCAATTTCCCTATAAATCCATTACTGTTGCTGCAGATAATGATTTAGAAACTAAGAAAAAAACAGGGAAGAACCCCGGAAAAGAGGCCGGCTTGAAAGCGGCCAAAGCAATAAAGGCAGATATCACTATCTGTCCTGTAAATAGTGATTTTAACGATCTTTATTGTAACTGCAACAGTGAGGCAGAAGCTGTTGAAGCCGTTAAAAAAAACTTTGAAACAACAATCCACTCCCTGAAATGGGGAAAGCCTATTGCATTTGACTCTACAGAGCTCCCAGTACTTAACTTATCTATTTTCCCTGGAGCAATAGGGCAAATGATAAAAAATGTCTCTGTAGCCACAGAAACCCCTCCAGAATTAGCTGCGGCAATGGCATTGGCAGTACTTGCTACAGCATGCCATGGTAAACTTTTTGTCAAAATCAAGGATGGGTGGGAAGAGCCAACCGGCCTCTATATGATGGCAGGGATGGGCCCGGCCAACCGTAAGTCTGGGGTGATGGCAATGATGACAAAGCCAATTTCTGATTATGAAAAAGCAGCCCTCTCGGCATTGGCGAATCAAATAGAAGCAGCCAAAAGCAAACGGAAATTGCAGGAGGCCCGGCTCAAACATCTTAGGACTCAATATGCGCGAGGAAAATCAAAAGACCTGCCAAAAATTGAAACCGAGATTTTAGATCTTGAGGAAAACATGATTGACATCCCGAGACCGGTGAGGGTCTATTGCCAAGATGTAACACCAGAGAAACTGCCTATTTTGATGAGCGAAAACAATGAACGGATGTCCAATTTCAGTTCAGAGGGCGGAATCTTTGACACCATGGCCGGCAGATACACCTCTTCCATACCAAACATAGATATTTATCTTCAGTCTTTTTCAGGAGATTCCCACAAAGTCGATCGAACGGGTCGCGAATCTGTAACTTTAAATCATCCAAGCTTAACTATTGGCATATTTCCCCAGCCCTCCGTCGTTATGAACGTTATTAATAACCAAGAATTCCGACGTAGAGGTTTACCAGCCAGATTTTTCTACTTTATGCCCAAATCGCCTCTTGGGTTTCGGACATATGACACAAACCCAGTCTCAGCCAAAGTCAAAATGGATTACCATGAACTGATTACTACTCTTTTGGATATCCAACCCAAAAAGACTAAAAATGGACATGAAATACCTTATACCATTGGTTTGTCAAATGAGGCCTTCCAACTCCATCTCGACTACTGCAAGTCAATTGAAGTCCAACTCCGGCCAGGTGGAAATTTTTGCAAAATGGAAGACTGGGCCGGTAAATTGGCAGGCAATACGGCAAGATTAGCTGGACTCCTTCATTGTGCAAAAATCCCCAATGAACCTTGGAGAAAAGGGGTGGACGCAGACACCATGAAGGCAGCGATTGAGCTTGCCGAATGTTTTTCAGCCCACGCACAAAAGATATTCAATTCTTCAGAAGTTGACCCGGAAACACAAAAGGCAATCCAGATAACGAGCTGGATCAAAGCTGAAACCATGCAACAGTTTTCCAGAAGGGATTGTTTTGAGAAATTTAAAGGCACCCTAAAAACAGTCAAAGACCTAGAGCCTGTGCTAAAGCTTTTGATCGAGCGAAACTATATCCAACTTGCCAAAACAGAACCGAAACCGGGCAGAAAACCAATAGTCTATGATGTGAATCCACAAATCTGGGAGGGAAAAGCCTGATGGATAATTTATATGTTTTCATGTACCAGGCAATAGACCGTTTTGCGAATATTGCGAATGATTTCCCATGGGATAAAACTGAAAAACCCAGAAATGTGGAGCCTGACGTAAGCCAGAATAAAATATTAAAGAGAGGGAAGGGAAGGTTTAAAAATGCTTTCTATGGCATCACTTCCCAAAATCCGCAAAACCATAAAAATAACTTTTTCATGCTGGATTATATTCGCAATACTCGCAAAACTCCATTGATTTGGATTCTCAAAAATATTCAGAGTTCCGGCTCAAGAATATGCATGCCGCAAATCGAAGACGTGGCATGGCCCGCCCTGCTGTATTAGGGACAGTCCGATTTAGCTCTTTGGGGGGGTAAATAGCATGGGTGGCATCGGCAGCGGGCGTAAATATCGACCTGGTGAAGCGAAGGCAACGGTGGATGAATTTCCAAGTCTCAGCATCTCTGAACTCAATAAGCCCGATTTGATGGAGCCAGGGATGGTATATAAAATGGGCTATTCGGCCGGGAAAAAAGAACTGGGTTCCGTAATAATTACTGTAAGGGCGGGAGAACTATTGCTCAACAGCACCTTCAATGCTCCATCCCAGGCTCAGGTCGTAAAAACTAAAAAAAACAATTGTCACTTTGGGGGATCAAGGTCATGGATTGAATGCCCAAAGTGCGGCGCGAAGAGAATATCTCTATATTATAAAAATAACATATGGCGATGCCGTGTCTGTCATGAGTTGGGCTATCAGGTTCAAAAAATGTCTCCCCATCGCCGGCAAAATCATATGATCGAAAAAATTCAACGTCAAAAATTGGGTATAAAGCCAGGTAGCGAGATATCGGCCAGCACGAGACCCCATCGGATGCGGCGAAAAACCCATGCCGAAATATTGGAAAGACTGATGCTGTATCAAGAAAAATCTTCTAAACATTTCAATGAATGGCTTCATAGGATGAAGTCAAACATTAATCAGCAGGAAAAAATATGACAATGTTTAAATCTAATTATTTCGATAAAAACATCGAAAAATTTAATTTCAACACTCTAAAACCGGGTTTTAAGGGGCCTGTCGCCCAAATATAAATACTCAAAAGTTTTTCACTTCCATAAAAGGAGTAACATATCATGGACAAAAATGATTTAATTCTAAATCAATATCGGCTATCTGCGGTCGGCCTATCTGCGGCTGGCAAATTTGAAGACTTCAACACATTACAGTCTCGATACATACGAAGAAACGCCTGGATCCTTTTTTTTGAAAAAATAAAAGTGCCATACGAAGACAATCGGGAAAGATGTGAAATAATGCCTGGGTTCTTTTTTGAGCCAGATTTTTGGCTCCCTGACCAGGATGTGTTTATCATCATAGGCGATGGCATTCTCGATTCAAAAATGGGGCGCTCGTCCGCGTTGACATTTGCTAAAAATTCCGGAAAAGTTCTCATACGGTTCTGGGAATGTAAGGCCGGCAATGGCTGTCCAGAAAAAAACGATTATAGTGAGAATTGGGGAAACTACATAACACCTGAAGGGGAAATTGGTGACTCTGTAGAGTGGGGAATTTGCAATAAATGCGGTTCTAAGCATATTGGCCATTTTGGCTGTTCATCACTATTAGACCGCAAATATAGAAATACTTCAAAATATAATTGCACCTGCTACGATATTAAAGAAAATAAAAAATTACGCCGCGCATACAACAATATAAGACGTCTCTTTTATAAAGCATCTGGCCCTGAAACCAAGACAGGATTGTGATGTCAAAGCGCATTTCATTTCGATGAAGCCATAATGAAAGTTCGCCAGGGTGACCTATCCCTGGCTTCTTTCCACAAGGTTATTTTTTGGGAACCACTCCCCCCCCCAAAAAAAAATATTAGTTGCTGAATGATTTTGGAACAGGTTATAATTTTTGATTACTAGCAATAGCCAAAAAAGTGGGCGACATGGATAAAATTACAAAGAAATCCCATCAAGAAGATGAATATGAAGCAATCTTGGCTGATTTGATACCGAAAGTACGTGCTGCTATAAAAAAAACGGACCGGAATTTAAGCCGCAGATTAGCAGATATCGACAAAACTTTGGAAGATATAAAAGAATTGAGAAACGAACGGAATAATCAAAAACTGTCTTAAATATCGTTTCATCTCCTGAAATATCTTATCAATAGAACTCAACAAACCCTCAAGTCTAACATTCCCCTATAGTAACGGGATCATACTCCGAACAATTCGTAGGTTATATTCAGAGCCCGGCTAAGGCAGGTCGATTTTTATTTTTTTTTGAATTTCTTTTAACATAAACTGAATAGAAGGATCGCCCATGATTAGCGATATTATTTTTCCACATCAATTTAATTATGACACCAAGACAGGCAAAGGATTTATCTATATTTTATCGAACCCTGTATACCCTGGTCTTGTTAAAATAGGGCAAACGGCCCGTACACCTGCTATCCGAGCATCAGAATTATCCCGTTCAACAGCCGTTCCCAGACCTTTTATTGTGGAGTGGAGTCAATTCGTTGAAAGCGATCTTTTTGAGCTGGAAAAACAAATACATCATAAAATGAAGGAATACAGAAATAATGAAAAAAGAGAATTTTTTGAACTGCCGGTCGGCCGGGCCATTGAAATGGTCACAAATATAATTGACACATTCTGGGGTTTAAAATTTGATGGCATCACATATCGAAAAAAACAGGATGCCCGGTGGGGATTTTTCTACCGGCAAATAGATGCTCCCTTTGAATACATTACCACACCAATAATAATTAAAGGTTGCCTGGAATTCATGCCCGATTTTTATCTGCCGGATCAAAATGCCTATGTCCTCATTCATGACTCTTTTCTGGATCATAAGTTATGCAGGCTTGCGGCCTACGGTTTTGCACAGGCAACAGGAAAGTTTATTTTCCAGTTCTGGGATTGTGAGCCCGGAATTGAGTTTGATGATGACGGCAGTATCATTTTTCATACCGGAACATTTATCACACCGGACGGTGATTATGACGGCCGCGTCGAGTGGGGAATTTGCCCCAACTGTGGTTCAAAACATATCGGACTTGACGGAACACCCGAACTGATTGATTTGGAACGTCAGAATACATCCAAAACAAACTGTTCCTGTTACGTTGAAGCGGAGCGTCAAATATTAGTGACAGCCTATGAAAAGGTTACCAGGATTTTATCCTGAAAAAATTACAAAACCGATAGCTCTAAAAGGGGGGAGAGTCAGGCCATGCCAAATTGAGGGCTGTCAGTTTCTTGAGTGCTTCATCCCTCAAACAGGGTCTGGTAGTCCATCAACAATTCATTTACCATGGTTATGTCTATGGGAAAAATGGTAATGGTGCTTGCAGTTCCCTGCAAATGGAATTTGACCGGCCGGGTTAATCTGCTCTGAAGGGGATAAACAAGCGCAAGACGATTAACACCATATCGGGCAGCGTAGGCGCTCATCTGATATAGGTCGCCCTGGGAAACCCCCATTTTCTTTTCCGTCTCATCAAGTAGTTTCCATTTGGCATCGGCGATTGCAATGGGGATATTTTTTTTATTCAAAAAAACCATATCCGGTTTCATAACGAAAAGATTTTCATCAGTATCTTTCCTGTACACCATGTGCCGTTGTGGGCCTTGTTCCCGCATCTTTATACCGGCCGACCGTGCTATTTTTCGCATCTGGACGGCCACATAAGCTTCAAAAAGCCGGTTCATGTCAAAAAGAATGGAAAGGCAGGAGTTAGAACCTGAAACCACATCGGGATGCAATCCTTCAATAACCCACCGGCATTGCCTGAGTATCTTTTCATACCTGCGGATGGAACGGTCAAATGCCAGGGCATCAAACATACGAACATCCACCGGGATATCCTTTATATGGTTAAACCGCATTAAAAGTTCATTGAGTTTTTTTGAAGCGGCGTAGCCCGTGGTCAGGGCCTGCATGGATCTCAGGGTGAACTTTATGATCCGGTTATATATATTGTCCGTATTCAGTTCATCGTATTGGCAGAAAAGCCGCTCTTTATGGGCCAGGTTATATTTAAACTGCAGTTCCGTTTTAAGCCGGCCGCGGATAACATTGAGGTTCTGGGTTTTCTCCACATATCGTTTAATCATGCCCTGCATCAGTTCATTGTTGAGCTGGTCACAAAAATGAAGAATAAATACATCCAGAAGTGTATGGCGCTGGAGGGCAATGGAAGCTGTTCCGCTTTTCAGGCGGGGCAGTTTTCTGGCCTGTACCAGCATTCGTACAAGGGCCTGCCGGCAGATTCCAGGGATTTGCTCTTTGCCGTAAATTTTTGGCAAAATCTCTATTGAAACCGGCCCCAGGGCAATGACACCACAGAAATGGGCAAACTTAACCGACTGGTGACCCCATGTGACGGCCTTTGCCGGCAGCCGTTTTTCCAAATGCCTTAATGCGGCGGCCATTTTATGGGAAAACGCTTTCTGCCCTGTTGTCCTTGACTGAACAATGGGCACGGTTTCATATTCGATCAGGGTCAGGGTTTCCACAATCAACTGTTTTCTTCGTATATTTTGCGGACCGCATCCGGGGTGATATCATCCATGGCTGCCACCCTGTAAGAGACCATGTCGTCATAGTCATCATGGCTGCCACCCAGGACATCTTCCACCCGTATTTTTTCACTGCAGATGATCTGGGGTTCAAGGGGCTCGCCAAATGGGGTCACATCCCTGAAAATCAATTGGATGCGATGCCAGTCCTCATAAAAGTATTCCTGAAGAAGCGGTATGATCTGATTTAACAGGATGGTTCTTAAACCTTTAAAATCCCGGACCTCAAAAAAATAGGCATGCCCAAGGGTCAAATCCCGGTTGAGAAGAAAGGCCAGGCGCTGATTCATGGCATCCAGCATGGCCCTCAGGTTGATAAGCCCTCCGGAACCGTCTTCAACGTATCCGTCCCCCCTGGAGCCGCTGATCAGGTTTGAATTGGGCATCAACTCCTGAAAAGCAAAACGGCGGCGCAGTGCCGTGTCAAGCAGGGCAATGGACCGGTCTGCTGTATTCATGGCACCGAAAATATCAAGATTTTTAGGCACACCAAAAGACTCCCCCGAATAGGGCAGGGTTGCTTCCATGCCTGAGATCTTTTTTCCGGATTCGGAATAAACCGCCCGTTTATCCGGTTCTATCAGGGTGATCAACTCACCAAAAATCCTGGCAATATTTCCCCGGTTGATCTCATCAATAAAAATAGCATATCGTTGTTCGGGATCGGCTTTGGCCTGCCTTGCAATTTTCCGGAACACCCCGGGCACCACCTGGTAATCCACACCTTCAATGTCCTGGTTCTGAACCGGCCTGATCCCTTCAAGAAAATCCTCATAGGAATATGCCTGGTGAAAGGTCACAAATTCATATCGTTTCTGGGGCGCTTCACGTGCCGGCCCTTTTTGCCAGGATTCTGCAGTTTCAAGCAGCTCTGATATTTCTTCTTTACCTTCAGGGGTCAGGAACCAGACAGAACCTTTAGTTTTATCAAAAACATAAGGCGCCCACCTTCTTTGAATTTTAACCGTTTCAGAGCTTTCAGACGTGTGCTGCTGCAGTGTCCCCCAAATGGTCTGGCTGATATTTTTGGACCGGCCGATAGCCCTGGCTTTTAATTTTATGAACTCATGGTCTTTGATCTGCCCTACTTTGGCCTTGCCGCCCAGCACATGTAATACAGCTGCAATCACTTCGAACCATCGGACATCCATAAGTTCCTGGGTCAGCCATGCGTCCCGGTTCATGACGCGCGGTCTGCTTGTATACTCATCCATTTTCCGGGTCAATTCATGGGTTTTTCCCGTGCCCGGCGGTCCGTATAGAATTAAATTCACGGCATCTTCCATCCCGCTGTTAAATTGGATCTCAGGCTTATGTGAATGTGCTGTCTCTATTTCTTCTTTCCATATCTTCTCCAGCATACCCGCTGACCGGGGCTTGATTTCAATACCTGACCCTATGGGCGTCCATTGCTGGTTATCAATATCAATGGCGCTTAATTTTTCAGAGGAGATAAATGAGTCGCCCAGATCCGGATTCTGGATACGTGAAAAAGCGACATCCACATACTGGCAGATTTCATTTTTATCCGCTTTTTCCTTGTTCCAGTGGAGTGCTTCATAAGGGGCTGTTAATATATTGCCCACTGCAATAATACCTTTGGGGGGCACGCCGGTCCTTGTCAGAAAGGCTTTATCCCCTTCTTTAATTTTTTTGCTGGCGCAGCTCCACCGATGGGTGACAGATTTGCCCTCGTGGGTGATATCCCGGTCCTGTTCGAGACTCTCCCATGGCCAGAATTTCGGATTCCATGTAAAAAGCCAGGACTTTGTTGGCGTATCCTTCCACAGACCTACCAGCGGGGGAACATAAAAATCCAGATCCTTTTGACCATAAATTTTTTCCTGTTCCTCCCGGATCTCGGCCAGATATTGGTCAATTTCCGATGCAGACAGGCCATTGGCATTTTTTGCGGATATTCCTTTAAAGGACTGGATAATTTTTTTCCGGTCGGAACCGCCGAATATACGTTCAAACTGATCCGGAAACAGAAGGAATAAAAACATATGGCGGAATTGGCGGGTTTCATTTTCTTCAATGTTTTCCATCCATTGAACCATTTTAAGACCGTTTCCCAGCAGGGTGGCCCTTTGCTCCTGTGCAAGGGATTTAAAAGCAATCATCAAGCGAATAAAATAGGCCACTTCACGCCACCGGTTGGTATTATACCCTGTGCCGGCACTGCCCACCCCGGCCAGGAAATCATCTTCGAGCCAGGTGTTAGCGTCTGGAAAAGTATCCTCTGACCACAGCCAGATTTTTCGAATGCCTTCTTTTTTGGTTGAGGCGGTAATGTTGCTGGGGCACAGAAACATCACCCAAAACATTTCAGCTGCCAATTTTTTGGTTATCGGCTCGGATGCCTCAAGCTGAGTCTCAAACTTTTCAAAAAAGCTCCCGCTGCCGTCAATGGGATGGTTGATGAAACGATTTTCCAGATCTTTAAACCCGGTAAGGTGCCACAGGGAAGCGTCTTGGAAAACGGCCCCGTCTTTTTCAAGGCAATTCTTTTTCCAATGGGCCGCCGCCTCAAGAATTTTTGCTGCATCCCTGTCACCGCAGTATCGACTCATAATTTATTCCTTTACAGAGTTTCGTTTCCCAGTTTGTCCCAGGCTTCCAGCACCAAACGACGGGTCCGGTATTCACCGAACTCTTTGATCTCTTTATTTTTTAACACCCTGAAGGTTTCAGACGGATAGTCCTCCCTCATGACATCGGCCGGGTCGAGGATATACTGCAGATCCTCCCGACTCAGACCATAAAGACGGGCATAATAGGCATCCAACTCCGATTTGAGTAGATGACGTCGCTCCGGATCAAAGGCAAAGGGTTCGCCCTCATATCCCAGGTCTTGGGCAAAGGACTTGAGGGTATGACTGGTGTATGTCAGTTCCAGCACCCGGGGTAAAATAAAATTAAGGTCGGATTTGGAATAGCGATCTGGAGGCAATGTCGTAATTTGCTTTTTGACATGGTACTTCAAATGAGTGCCGCCAATCTTCTGACGTGCAATAAAATCATGCACAATGGAATTTTGGTCGGCTAAAAGACAGGCAATTTTCCTTTTGTCATCGACCTTGGGAAACATGAGCAAAAATGTATCGCCGACAGCGGCAAGGGGAATTACATCAGAAATTACAGTTCTCTCATCAGTTGCCCGGCAGATATCACGCCAGCCAATAAGATACGCCGGCCGTCGTGCTTCCAGCAGGACTTTTGTTATTTGCCGCAATTCTGAGTCTTCGAACAACGCCTTAACCAGTTGCTGATACTCTTCTTTCTCGAAAGGAAAGGCCTCTGCCATTTCAACTGCAGACAACACCTCAGGAGATAGTTCATCTTCGAATAACTCTGAAACCGGAATATCCAAAAGTTTTTCCGCTGTTTTAAGATCCCCGTTATTCACCGCATGGCCGGCAGCCCAAAATCCAAGGCTCGATTTTAACCGTTCCTGGTCAGTATTTTTTGCCGCCGCCAACACTTTTTCCGGTGCTCTGGCTGTTCTCAGGGTCACCTCCCATGCATCCACCCAGTATCGGGGCAAATTGAAATATTCCGGGTCCTGTTTTTCAGAAAGTCCACAGTCCCGGCTTGTGGAACCGTCGGTTTCATAGGTAGCCCAGCAATGGTCGTAATGGTGGACCATTTTGGCCTCAAATAAGGGTAAGTATACCTTATCTTCAAGTTCAAATTCGGGCCCTCTCCAAACACCCCCCTCTTCTTCAAAATCTATAAAAGTTTTAAAAAGGTGGCTTGCTGATGTCATATTGAATAAGCCTTGGGAAAAATGAATTCCCCATGGGTTTTCTTCATTTCGTTCCTTTGTTGCTTCTTTGATCAGAATAGGTGATGAACGGTATATTTTTTTTGTGAGTTCTGCATCTTTCTGGGACCTGAAAACCGGGCAGGTTAACGTGTTAGGATTTATTAGTGAAAAATCATCCCCACTAAGTGTAAAACAACGCTGTCTATTTTTGATCTCATGTGCCTGCGTTGAAAAAAAGGCTAATTCAGTCTCAGTATTCACTTTACCAATAGTCAACATGCAAAACTTAAAACTACGATGCACACCAGGAAAAAGAGCGTCTTTATTCTCAAAATCATATAAACTCACCAATCGGTTGTTTGTAGTGAGACTGCCAAAAAAATATTTGTTTGAATCGTCCGTAGCAATTCCTGAAGGAACAAGAATCCCTACTCTTCCATTTTTTTTGACTGCATTTATGCTCAGTTCTGCAAAAAGGGAGTATAGGTTCAATTTACCGACAGCAGTTAAATGAAAACGATCTGTTCCTCGGAACAAAGAATTGTTTGCTTCTACTTTTCGTTTTTCAATTAAATATTCCGTCCAAATGAAAGGGGTAGATATTTCTAAAGCCTTAATAGCTTTTTTGCGTTTTGCCCCTTTTAATGCGGCAATCTCAGGTGATTTTGCAGTAAAGTATTCTGTCTCCACAAGTTGCGAAACATCCCAGGGGGGGTTGCCCAACAGCACATCAAAACCCCCACTATCAAAGACCTCGGGAAAGGCCAGGTACCAGTGGAAAAAACCATGGTCTTGGGCAAGGCCTTGTATATAATACCTCATCTTTTCAGATATGCCTTCGCCCCTCTGCCAGGCGGCAAGAGTCATGTTGGTGGGTACATTATCTTGATTATCAGGGTTTTTTGGAGCAAAAAACGCTGCTGTAAAAAGATCGGCCCCCAGACGCTCATCCCGGCACACTTCACTGTTGATCAAGGTCAGCCAGGTCCGGCGCTTTTCCTCCACCTGTGCCAGGCTCTCTTCGGGCATATTTAATACATCCCCTGCGCAGGCAGACAATCGGACTTCCCTGTTTTCAAACAGATCCCTGTCCTTTGGGTCCATTTTGTTTTCCTGCCTCAAAGACTTGAGGACATCCTTATCATCCCCCACAACCGCCTTGAATGCACCTGCAGGAATCCCCTTTTCCATAAGTTGGGGATGGAGCAGTCCCACAAGTGAGTTACCCACCTGAATACGGGCATCCAGAAAACTTAACGGCCGGCCCGGCTCAATGGCTTCAAGCCAGAGGGCAGTCCTGCACAATTCAACGGCCAGGGGGTTGATGTCCACACCGTAAATACAATGGCTGACCACTTCCCTCAGGGCATGGCAGAAGTCTTCGTTGCTGGGTTGGCTGGTTCCAGCATCAATGCGGGCCAGTTCTCCGGCCAGGCACCGGGCAGCCGACAAAAGGAAATGACCTGAGCCGCAGGCAGGATCACAGACATTGATATCGAGAAGGGCCTGCCTGGGATTTTCAGGATTTTGTGCCAGCCGATCCTTTATCACAGGGACCAGGGCAGATTGAATCAATTCCCGCACCAGGGAATCTGGAGTGTAATATGAACCGGTGGTTTTTCTCTCATTTCCGGTGCCGGCCCTCTCCCCTTCATCATCCCCGAAAAATCCAAACCGCCAGCCGCCGTCAAACTTGACCTGTGGGATGAGTTCAAGCAGGGCCTCATACACCGAGCCCAACTCTTCGGTACCCATATCCTTATAGTTAACCCGAAAAAGGGCACCAAAGGTCTGAAAATAACTCAGTTTGAATATGGCCTTGTACAAAAAACTGTTGGCCAGGCGGCATTGGTCAAGGTGGGGGCACTGGTCCTTGGCAAACAAACCACCTAATGCCGGCTGGGCAATCTGTTCCTGCCCGTTTGCATATCCGCTGAAATTGATAAGAAGCTGTTCCCAGCCGTCCCAATGATGGTCATGGTGCCTGCGCAGCCGTGCCTTTTCCCTGAGGCTGACAAGACTGTACCCCTGAATATAAAGCTTACGACTTTCCACTGGGGCCTGTGGGTCCGGCAACGCTCCTCTGTCCTCGGTGGTGAATAAAAAAAGCAAGCGATAAACCAACCTTAAAAGTTCCTGGAAATAAGCTTCTTGGCTCAAAGTTCCTTCCCGGATTGCCTGTCTTAAATCTGTGTTATCCGGATGGGCAACAAATCCTGAGCCAAGCAGCCTCAAGGCATGGGTTACCCCGTTGCGAAGCCGTCCTAAAATTCGTTCCCCGTCGGTCTGGCCCTGGATTCGCCATTGCTCCAGAAAGCATTCTTCCGGCATGTTTTCCCGGGGAGACAGGCGGGTATTGTGGCAGAGCAGCCAAAAAAAACTGAAATCGGAAAAGATGCCGTCCTCAAGGATCAGCTCCAAATCAATTTCAATAAATGCCGGACGGGTGATGGAGGGGTTATCACGCAAAAGCCGCAGGGTATGACCGTTACAGACTATGCCCCACAGGGCCTGGGGGCTTGCATTGAGATATTCCTGGATCAGCCCTGTTGGCGACCGTCTTTGATCCTGATCCCCGAATTGTTCATCTTCCCTGTCAAGGCTGTTGTCAGGAGGAACAAATAACACAGGTACGGCACCGCCAAATGCAGTATGGGATACCGGAAAGACCCGCTCTTCAATTTGAATGGGGTCGGTGGGCAAAAGCTCAAATCCAAGTACCCGATTGAAAAGAGGCAGCAAAAAAGTTTTACGGTAAAGGGTTTCCCCATCCATATCCTGCCGCATTTCAAGTTCACGGCATTCCTGCCAGCGGGACTGGGCAATGCGGAAATACCGCCCCAGTTCATCGTTCAGGGCAAGTCCCTTTTCAATGCCGTATTCCCCGGGTGCCTGCCCTGGCAACTGATACCTGCGAAGGGTATCAAAAAGAGAAGATGAAAGTACCCCACCCACAATGCGGACAGCGGTTAAATTAATTTCGTTTTTAGGTTTGGTCATTTGTCATCCCACATCAAAATAAGGCAAGGTCAGGTACAAGAACATAGACACCCATGATATCCACGGGCAATTGGGGGGTAACCGTATATTCCCCCCTGGCCCGGGCTGCGTCCCTAAGCCGCCGATGATCATCCAGCAAACCGGCGGCCCGGTCCCTGGCGACATTCTCCAATTCTCTGGACAAATCCGTCAAATTCTTCAAAATTGCTGAGATTTCCCGGGAACGCCTTTCCTGGGCCATATTTTTAGATACAGGTACCCGCATCAACGTCTTTGTCTCCTGTTTTGAAAGAATGGACAGTGTGGTTCCGTTTTCTATTTTAAGGGCCATGGCCTCTTCGGCCATCATTTCCCTTTTACTCTCTTTGCGCCGGATGGTCAGGCTGAACCTAAGCCGCAGAAGAATGACAGCAGTTTTCCCTGCAACCGCTTTGGTGTAAACGGCGCCGGCCCGGGATACAAGATCCGTTTCTTCACCGGCCATGGCTTTTTCACTGATAAAATCCGCCAGATGGCTGACAAGGGGATGGGTTCGATGGATGAACTCTGCCCCCGATGCCTTTGGGGGATAACAAAAATCAATGGTTTTAAGGGCCATGAAATTTTCCGCCTGGAGCCGTTCCTTCAATTCCAGGGGAAGATGGTCTATGGGCGGCCGGAACCCACCTTTGGATGCAGGAGTGATCGGTGCATTGAGCTTCTCAAAAGATTTTAACACAAACCGCTGGACATCCTCGTTGGTGCCAAGGATGGCAAAGGCCTTTTCCCACTCCGGCATAACTTCATCGGGCTTTAACCGGTTCTGGGCAAAGATGGTCCGGTTCTTTTTGGCTTTTTCCCGGGCAGATTCCCATTGGGCTTCAAGATTCTCTTCAAACACTTCCAGAGGCTTGGAATCAAACAGGTCCATCTGTACGGTATGGGGCTCATTTAATTTCCTTCCCCTTTTCAGCAGAACGGTATTCATAATGGCCTGGGAAATCCTGTTGTTATCCTCGGGCATTGAGACACTGACGCCCAGGGTCTTTTTAATATGTTCCGCTTTTCGAATAATGACCTGGAGCACGGCCCCGTCAACCGGATTGTCTTCACCATACAGCATCAACGCCTTTACCACAGAGGCCTTCTGCCCGAACCGGTCTACCCGCCCTTCCCTTTGTTCATGACGGGTGGGATTCCAGGTCAAATCGTAATGAACTACTGCTGTAAACCAATCCTGGAGGTTGATCCCCTCTGACAGGCAGTCTGTTGCAATCAGGATTGCCGATTTTGAATCCTGGCTCAGGCCTGAAATTTTTTCTTCCCTTTCAGTTGGTGTCAGTTCCCCTGTCACCGTTATCACCTGATGGGTTTTAAATTTTTTGGAAAGCTCCCTGCCCAGATATTGTGCCGTCGCAATATACCGACAAAAGATCACCGGCGTAAATTCATCTGCCAACACCGGTTTCAGGCTTTTTATCAATTGTTTGAGTTTGGGATCATTTCCCGCTTTCAAGGTCCTGGTTCTGTCTATGAGTTCCTGAATCCGTTCGATATCCTCGTCTTGAGCCGCACCGGGTTCAATGTCATCGTTGGACAGGTCCTCACCTGTACCGTCAAACACAGTGGCCGCACCCTTTTCATCCAAAGAAGTCAAAGCACCGGATTCATCCGTGGGCATTCCCTTGGTGATTGTGTTTTCCAGCCGGGTTTTCAATGCCCGGATGGCGGCCTGGGGAGAAGATGAGATACAGCGCAGAAGCGCCAAGGCCGCCCACCAGTTCATCCTTTGCTTCAGGCTGCCGGCCGCCTCTCGTTCCACCAGTTCCCGGGCATAGTCCACGACATCTTCAAATAATTTACCCCATTGTCCGGTCAGTCTGTATGTGGTTTCTGCACTAAACCGCTCCGGGAAAAGATCCCCCTCCTGCCATTCTTTAATATCCTGGCGCCGCCTCTGGATAAAATGTGCGGCCAGATCCTTTCTTAAAGGATGATCTGTGCGGGCGACGTCTTTCAGCTGAATAAATTCAGGTTTTAAAAGACCGAGCAGATTGTAAAATGCCTCTTCATCGCCACTGTGGGGGGTGGCCGTCAACAAAATTAGATGGCGAGTTTCATCCTGAGCCAGATCCCTTAAAACTTCAAATCGGAGCTGACGCCCTTTTCCACTTCGGGTACAGGTATGGGCTTCATCCACAATCACCATACCTGGACATTGTTCAATAAAGGCATCCCTGCGTTTTTTATTTTTGATGTAGTCCAAACTGATGATGGTAAAAGGATATTCGGTGAAAATTGAATGGCCTGCCGGGATCCCCCTTTCCAGACGGACAGCCGTGCTGGTACGGACCACCTGTGCATCAATGTGGAATCGGTTCAATAATTCTTTCTGCCATTGGTCACACAGATGGGGAGGGCAGAGCACCGTCAGCTGATCAATTTCTCCCCGGTCTATCATTTCCCTTGCTATCAACCCGGCCTCTATGGTTTTACCAATCCCCACATCATCGGCAATGAGCAGCCTTACAATGTCGAGTTTCAGGGCCATCATTAAAGGGACCAGTTGGTAGGCCCGAGGCTCTATGGCAATATTTCCGAAGGACCGGAATGGGCCGGCACCGTTGCGAAGTTTCAGCATTAATGCGTCCCTGAGCAGCAGGCCGTCAACCTGGCGGCCACACTTTTCTTCATCAGGCCAAGGAAATGTGGCCTGTGTCACTTCCATCCGTTCTATGGAGGGACAGATCAAAGAGACATCAGCTTCTCCGCCGCCCATGGGCCGAAGATAAAGCAAGTCGCCTTTGCTGCGGGGTAAAACAACCCATTCGCGCCCCCGGGCGCTGACAATACTGCCGGGTTGAAAATCAAGGGGTTTCATTAATTGTTCGAACCTCCAAAAACTTCTGGGTATTGGTTAAAGATTCCCAGCCATTGATCTTGTTCTTTTGGGAACCGGATCACAATAAGCCCTGCATTTTCAAGCTGCCGGGTCAAGGTCTCATCAATCTTTTTTTGATTGGGTTTTTCATGGTGGGGACCGTCGACGTAGACCACTGTCTGCTGGGCCTTATAAACAAAATCTGGCCGGGTGTTAAATTGTTCTAAAACCAGCTGGGCATCATCCGGCGGCCTGTATCCTTTTTTATTGACAGCTTTCAGCCAGGCTTTCTCCAGGCTGCTGTTGGATAAACGTTCCAGGTAATCGTTTTGCTCTTCCGGCGGTCGTCCCCCGCCTGAAAGCCTGATCCTGGCCTCTGTCAAACTTGTGAGGATATCAAAAAATTCAGGATCCCGCCGATCAAGCTGCTGGTGATCCGGCTGATTGTAATAACTGAGTAGGCACCTGTAGCATGCGGCCTCGCATGTTTCTTTATTCATATCACAGTCATCCACATCGGCCTTTTGCCAATCACCCTTTGATTCAAAATGGCAAACGGAAAGGGCTCTTCGGGCTATCTTGGCCATGGCAGTCTTGTCCGTCACCAAGCGGGTGAGGACGCCGGCACCACCTTCTGCTGCTTCATAGAAGAGTATGGCAGTTCTTTTGCTTCTGCCGGGCAGGGGTTCGGCCATAAGTTCAGCTTCTTCTATCTGGAACTCTTCCTCAATGCCACGTTTCAATGCCACCTGCAGAGTGGTCATCACTATTTCATCCAGGGGCGTTTCAGGCTGGAGGATTAACACATTTCTTCTATCTTCAACATAGGGGGAAATCCGCTGGATGATTTTTTCTTCTTTTTCGGCTGCATCATTTTCATCAAGAGGGGCTTGATCATCCTTGCTCCAGAATCCGGTGGCCGCATCAATATTGAACCCATAGATTGATTTTTCCTTTCTGCGCCGCCACCCTAAATTGATCCGCCATATTGTGGATGCCGGTGCGTACTTCAGGGTCATCAAACGATTATTTCCGACCATCACATCGGCTGTAACCAAACGGAGACTGTTGTCGGCCCGGGCAAACTGTATGGTCGTCTGCATTTCATACCCCTGCCGGGTTCTCTCTTCTTCATCACTTGTAATACGCAGCACACGGTGGGTACTGACATTCTCCACCCGGTACAGGTTGGAAATCCGCATACCATTTTCCAGGGAGGCATTACAGGCCAGACATAGGTCATTGGTCAGCTGCTGGTGGAAGTGGCCGTATCCGCATTCCGGGCAAAGAATGGCCTCTTCTGTGGTCAAGCCCGGCTGATCAAGGTTTTGACCGTCCCGAACGCCAAGAATCACTTTTTTAACCCGATACTGGCTTCCTTCATGGTAAATCAGACTTAAGGGACCGAATTCGGATATGGCCAGAAAACGCGGCCGGGCCAGAAAACTTTCTCTCCCTATTTTCTTGCGTCTTGCCGGCATATACGCCAGCAAAGGCAGCCTTGGAAAATTATAACCAGGTAAAAATCCCTGGCTGGCCAGATATCGGTAGGTGGAAAAATCAGACATATAGTCCGATCCAGCATTGAGAAGCAAATCCAATTGTTTTTCAGCTTCTCCATACCTTTTTCCTGCGGCCTTTCTTTCCCTCTCACCTGCAGCAGGGTTGGTATTTATGGCATGTGCCGCCTGGAGTTGATGCTGGGTTGCACTGTACAAATCCCGCCACCGGTCCAACGCTTTGTCAAACTCTAAAAACGCCCCCCGGGTTTTCTTTTCTATCCAATCAGAAACTGCATTTTCAAGCGTCTGATCGGAGTTCAGCCAGACCCCCCGTGCGTCTTCCAGCTCGCCAAACAGCATCCTTAATAAATTCAAACCCCGCTGGGCTGTTTTGGTTTTTACCTTTTCATTATCCATCTGCTCAATAAACTCAGGCAGTACCGGCATCTTCCTGGGATGTGTCATATCCAACATCCCGTTTACGGTTTTAGGCAAGATGCGTTTTGTTTCGTTCAGCCAGACGGCATGCAGATGACTTGCCACAAGATCTTCATTGCAAAGGTCAAGGGTAGGCGGGCTGACCTGGCCGTGAACCATACGGACAGGGTCCTGGAAAAAATACTGGTCATGGGGGCTTAGGGCCGCACAATAGGATAAGACAAGCGCCGGCTGCCCGGACCGCCCTGCCCGGCCGCTCCTCTGGGCATAGTTTGCCGGTGTTGGCGGTACATTCCTTAAATACACCGTATTCAAAGATGCGATATCCACCCCAAGTTCCATTGTTGGTGAGCAAAACAGGGTACGAAGCTTTGCTTCCCGGAACAATTCTTCCCTTTCCTCCCTTATGGGCGGTTCAACCTGGGCGGTATGTTCACGGGCTTCAAGTTCAAAGAGTGTTCTTCTGCTGGCTGAGAGTGTAGTAGCAACTTTTTCGTAAAGGCATTTAAAAAAGGCATTTTCAGATCGGAATTCCATTGAGCTTTCGTCTGCATCAGAGGCCACAGCAGGCCGCCACTGAAGGAACTCTCCGATCAACTGATATCCTATTACCGATTCTTTGCTATTTTCCACAACGATGGACTCAACAAGCCCATAACTGTGTAGAACCGCCATCAAATCATTTAAAAGATCCTGATAGCTGCTTTCATTTATCTTTCCAATTTTATGGTAATCATCCCCCCACAAGGACCTTCTTTTGAGGGCCTGTCCTAAAAGGGATCTTGAAGAACCTGAAACAAGGTTCATTTGTTTTTTCAAGGAAGTCGGTCTTGCCTGGGTCAACATGATACAGGCATCTTCCAGCATTTCTTCCTCTGTAAACCCCCAGGGTTCTTTAAGATAATTAAAACTCTGATTTTTTATCTGCTCCTGGAAGTTGGTATCCAGAAACCGAGTTTTAATACACAATCCCCGGCGCATGGCATCCAAAACCCTGGAAAGTATCTTTTCTCGAGTTTCCGGACTAATATCTTTCAGCCCGGGAAAGTGCAGTTTGTCCCACTCTTCCTGGTCCTGGCAAAGGTCAGTCAATCCTTCATAGTCAATGCCAAGAAGACCGAGCTGTTCCAGGTTCGGGTTGTTATACCGCCAGCCTCGTCTCAAGTCAAAGTAAAGCCGGTACCCCAGCACACTTCGCATAGTTTCTTCGGCACGTTTCCGGCCAGGCCCTTTTGCACCCGGGTTATCCAGAAAGTCATCCCCTGATTGATCAAACCCGAGGTGATGATAAACCTGCTGGGCGATGACACTGTCAGTCAGGTATCCTTCAGGGGCATTCTGAACAGCGGCCAGAAGTGCGCCCCGCAAAATCAAGACCTGGACAAAATCGTTAAAATGCCCGGCCTGCAAAGAAGCATCCTGGCGGTTATCAGTAAAACCCAATAACTTCTTGGCAGCTTCGGGAATTTCCATGTCCATTTCAAGCATATAAGTTAATGCTGAGATTGCTAAAACGGTGGTTGCAGAGGAGCGTCCTTCACCACTAAGACCCGTCAACCTGTTGGCGTCCCGTCCCCGGGCAGCATGGGTAATCCCACATTTTAGGCAAAACCTGAAGCTTCCAGATATAAACCAGCCGGAAACGCCGTCACTATGGACCGTACCGTCCGGACGAACACACATACGGACAGGTAAAAATTTCTTGAAATAGGATTTCAGGCGCAGCTTTCCATTTTTTTCTTCCAGCCAGTTTTCAGGATAATTATTAATGTCATTGGCGTTCCATATGTCATCAGGATCAAACATGAAAAAGCCGAATTTAAGATCATCATCATCATGAGTTCTTTCATCAATATCTCTTGGACTCAAACAGCCGCCATTATTATCCTCATACCAGACGGGATGGTAGCCGTGCCCGCAATGCCTGCAAAAATGAAGATGGTAAAACTTTTTATCCCTGTCGCCCGGTAAATACTGCTGTCCAACCAGGTCGAAATGACGCACCCCTTCAGGTTCCAGGGTGGAAAAAAGCTTGTTGGCACCCGCTACGAACTGGTGAAGCCGGAAGGCAAACAGGGGCCGGTTGTTATGATCCCGGCATTGATATGCCAAAAGAAGGTATTCTCTTAAAAATTCAGTGCATTTTTCAACAGAAAGGCTACTGTCCTCAGACAATTTACGAGCTGCGGTTTCAAGGGCTTGGGGGCGAGCCCTGACCCAGCGATTTTCTTCATTGGCAAGACCCAGAGTCAATTCCACCCATGCAGACACCGGGTGTTCCCTGAAAGCCTTTAACTCGGTTGCCAAAGGAAGGCCTTTAAGGATAGATTCTTTCAAAACCTTGCCAACCGGCTTCTGGGAATAAGGGGTCTGGTGCTGCAATGTTTCGATAATAATATTTTCAGCCGGTACAACTGTCCCGAAAAGCTTACTGGCAACGTTGGCAACAGCCTCGTTACGGGCCTGAATAGTGCCTTCATTTGCCATGGTGGCCGACGTTCCAATGCATTGGACATTGGGATTTAGGGCCTCCCGCACCCGTCTTACCAACATGGCCACATCGGCACCCTGCCGGCCGCGATAGGTGTGCAACTCATCCAATACCAGAAAATCTAACCCTTTGGCAGCCGCCATTACCGTCCTGACCAAATCATCCTGCTTGGTCATTAATAGTTCCAGCATCATGAAATTGGTTAATATAATATCAGGTGGGTTGGCTGCCATGCGCTGCCGCTCTTCTGTTTTTTCCTGGCCGGTATAACGCCCGTATGTAACTGGTTTTTGTTTCCCGTAATGTCCGAAAAACTTTTCCAATTCCTCCAACTGGCTGTTAACCAGTGCATTCATAGGATAAATAATAATTGCCTTAATGGATGGATGGGACTGCTGTTTTATTTTAAGGATATGATCCACAATAGGCAGCATGTAGGCCAGGGATTTACCGGAGCCTGTACCGGTGGTAAGCACATAGCTTTCTTTTTTCTGTGCAATACCAAGCGCTTCTTCCTGGTGCTTATGAAGTTGTGCTGTTATACCGGGATTCGCACCTTCCCTTCCAAATCGGAAAATATCTTTGCATTGAGCATGAAGCTTATTGTGTTTTACAAGTTCTTCGACAGTCTGTCCTGTTACAAATGACGGGTTCAGCTGAATTAAAGGGTCTGGCCAATAATGTCCCGAATCATATGCTTTGTTTACAAATTCTTTTATGTCATTGGCTCTTATCTTGGTAAAGCTGGTGGAAAAAGAACGATAGTTATCAATGATGCTGTCCCGGTACTTGAACACGTCCATAATGAGATCCTTTAATGGCTGGGCGATCTAAAAAAATTTAAACCTTTGCTATATGGGTAAAGTCTTTTCTATCAATCATTCGTAAAGTTTCAATCCATAGTCCTCCTGGCTGGGGGACACCATAGGATAGTGACTTTCTCTTTGTCAAATAGAAACCAGTTTCTCGTGCTGCTCTATGGGGGGGAGAAGAATATCAACAATGGGTTTACTGAAAATACTCAGGCATCAATGTTTCATATTTTTTGGAGGGAACACACGGGGAAAGGTGGCCTTGTACATACTATAAAAAACAAACAATAATGAAATTTAATAAATTGATACGGGGGGACTTTATATATGCGGCTGAAAATATGAGAAATCCTATCGTTAAAAAATTTGGCATCCTGAAACCTTTTCTTTAAAAAAGCACTAATCTAATATCCCGAAACTTAAAAATGGCCGTCACCTGTTTTATGGTTTATGCCGCACCACAGAAACAAAAAAGATATTTATTTAGTTTCTGCAATAATTTTCCAAGTCGACAATAGACTGTTCTCTTCGCATTTTTTTGATGGTTTCGAGTTGCTCCGAAAACTTATTTTTTAAATGGCCGTGGTCCGGAGCCTTGGAATGACACGAGACACATAATACCTGTAAATTATGAGGGTAGTTATCTGATTTGACACCATTGACGTGATGAAGGTGAAGCAAGTGTCGATGATTGCAGCATTTTAGACCACAATTTTCACAGCTATATTCTGCCATTTTTTTATACCGCCTTGCTATTTCTTCATGTTCTGGAACATACGTCTGAATCTCTGTTATGCGCTCAGACTTTACTATTTCCCTCGGTACATATGTATCATGCAAAGTAAAAAATTTTTTGAGATTAAAATCTCGAAAATACATCTTTTTTCTATACAACACCTTAATACAATTTTGGCAAAGTGACAGTTTAAGATATCTTTCGTTGGGAGGGTTCTGTGAAATATCATTTACTAAAAACTCACCAGAATCATTTTTCGTGACAAAATACTTTTTCAACCGACCCTTTGAATCCATATCCTGAAGTGTTGAACAATTGCACAAATGATATCGATAGGCTCCAAACCTTGAGACATTTTGATCTCGGATATAGGCTGCGACCTTTCTACCTTCAAAACTTAAAAAATCATCATCATTAATCTGAATATCTTCAAAATCCAAATCGATATAAGATTTTTTTAGCTTTCTATCGATTTGCAACTCATCTGGATCTATTTCTTTTGTTGTAACAGTCCTAACAATTTCTTTCTCGAATTTTATTTCAGGGAAAACGGTTGGTTTTATGATCCCCAATTTCTTGTGCAATTCTTTAATTTGAACACACCTTGAAAAATCCAATAACCGAATAGTCACTTTGACAACTCCCTTAATTTACTTTCTCAGCAATTGCCACAACCTTTTTTAATTTTTCAGTCAATGGTTCATAATCATCGGCAAACTTCTTTGACAAGGCAACAAGCATCCCGGCAAATTGTGCAAGAGAGTCGTTTAATATATTTTCCATATGAGATTCTATTTGTTCAGTGGTTTTAGCGATGTATTTAGAATGCTCTGCGTTTGTGTCTTTTATCTTAGTAATGATAGATTTTGTGTCATCTGACAAAGAGATTCCAATCTCTATCCAATCGTTTTTCATTTGGCCGACGGCATCATTCAACTCCTTTGTGCAGCTTGTAACATGTTTCGAAACTGAAGGAAGAACATTCTGCGCCTCATTCCCAATGACTGCGATTGATTTTAAAAAGCTATCTAACTTTGCGGTTTCTTTCTTCATATTAAAAACTTGATTTTCAATGTCGCTGCTTGTTACAGACAACTCTTTCAAATTGCCATGAATTTCCCGCAGAGCCGGGGGCATTTCATCAACGATTGTCGCAATTTTATCTATCGCTGAGGATGCATTGTCCAATGTTGTAGTTGAGTTTTTTAGATAACGAAGTTGTTCGGGGAGAAACTCATGAAGTTCATCAATAAATTGACGATAATTATTTTGCCATTCCAGCATGTTGCCGACGGCTTCATTTAGTCTTTTAAAGTTGTCTCCAAACTGTTCGTTCAGTTTTACGTTGAAATCACGGATCACAATTTCTAAGGCTTTGATCATTGACTCGTTGCTGATTTCAACTATTTTATCCTGGGTTTCTTCCAACACTGTTTGCATTTTTTCTATGGCAGTAACCAGACTTTTATTTCCATCATCAATTTTATCCCCTAAGATTTCAAATGGACGTTTGATAATTTCTTGAGTAATCATTTTCATTGATTCCCTTTGCTCAACCATCATTTCTTTCAAGGACAAAGAGATTTGTAATCCAAATTTATCAGGTAAGGTTTCAAGAATATCAATTTGTTTTTTTTGAGATGTATAATTTAAATAAGTTAGTTTCTCAGGGCTTATCCATTCTAAGCGCTTATCAAGATTTTCTACCCAAATTTGAATTTGCATATCTGTACTGTAGACCAGACGTTTTTTTACCAAAGTAAAAATAATTGATGAAATGAGGCCTGCAATTGATGTAGAGAATGCGAAAGAAGCACCATCTAAAAGAATTTCAATTGAACTTATATTTTGCACATCGACTTGAGAAACCCCACCCAAAAGACCAACAAATGTTCCGAGGATACCAAAACCAGTTAATATGTTTGGGACAGCCTCATAAAAAGAAAGGTTCAAATGGCCATAGAACAATGTATCTCGGCTAAAGTAATCCGCAGCCCGCCTTGTATTTTTAATATTTGTTTCATCCACCAACAGACACTCCGAAAATTCGTACCATGAATGAGAAAGGACTTTATCCTTGCTGAACAAATCACTCAGCTCATGGTATCTTTCTTTAAAATCGAGTTCATCCTTTGTCTGTTTGAGTTTTTGAATCATCATTTTAAGGTGATTCTTTATGGGTTTTAATGAAAAATAAAAACGAGTTAACCAAAAGATACCGATCAAGATAATGGATACAGAAAAAGTTACTACAAATTCTTTGCTCCAAACGATATCAAAAAATATATTCATTTACCTCTTCCTTTTTTAGCCAATCGTTTTTCATCCTTTTCGATGATATAATTTTCTGGTGGAGCCATCAAAATTCGGAAATCAATTCTTCTATTATTTCGATTGTATTCTTTGATATCCATATCAGATGTATACTTGAGAGGACGGCATTCACCATAACCGCTTACGGATAATAGAGGCTGCCCCATTTCATTTGTATAGGTATTTAACTCCGGCTCCGATTGGGTCACAAGCCAGAATGCCTTTAACGCCCTCTGAGTTGAAAGAGTCCAGTTAATTTTCTCATCACCGGTTGTGTCTGTATGTCCCTCAATCAATATAGATTCTACATAATGAGTTGCTTCCGGACATTTTTCAGTCGTGTAGCCCGGCAAATAAAAAGGAAGGATCATAGCAATCGTGTTCGCAATTTTTTTTAGATTTATTTCACTATCTTTGTTTTGAAAATCAGATTTCCCATGTTTAAAAGAGACTATTCCCTCTGGAAGTCTGAGTACCCCGTTTTTGTGATCCACAAATATTTTGATATTACTTTCAAGCAACTTAGCTTGAAGAGTGTTTAATAATTCAGATCGAGCAGCAATTGACCCGGATAATTTTTTGATTACCTTTTTGGCTTTACCCTCAGCCAATAAAGCCCGTTTAAAAGATTTTTCTGCTGCGGCTTCTGCGATACTTGCCTTATTGATTGCGTCATTAGCTTTTAATTGCATCGTTTGTGCTGTTAATGAAAAATAAACCGTGATGATAATAAAGATGAACAACAAACCCATCATGATATCCGAAACAGATATCAAATAATTATTTTGGGCATTATTGCTATCTATTGAGTTCATTTTTTAAATTTTTTCTCCACCCCAAATTCAGAATGAAATCCCGGGGTGCTATAGAGGAATGTAAACATACGTTTGCACGGGGATATGATAAATAAGAAATAATATATTCTGAGATTTTATTATAAAAGTCGATATCACAGATTTATCTCCAGCCAGATCCAAAAGAAAGACATCACAAGAACGATATACCACGTACCAAACTATAAATAGAGTGTCAACGACTTCCTAAACATCCATCTTTTTATGCGCAGCGAACATGTTCACATTAGCCCTATCATTTTTTTTCATCATCTCTGATGACCGATAGGGCTTATTCATGGAGTTCAATATTCGCCCCCCTCTTTCGTTTATCTTAAAACCAAATTTTATTTTGCCAGCTTTGGATTTGTGTGTGGAGGGGGAGGATCGCCCCCTGCCACATGTGCCAACTCGCTACCCACGTACTTGTGGTTTAGAGCACTGTTTTAGTTTGCTTTTGAGCGGGCTACTCGAAAGACAGGCTGATCTTTCTTTTATCAAGATTTTTTATACCGGAGCCTGGATTTATAAAAATTGACATCACATATTAACACTCCAGGCTGATACAACTCTGTCAGTCTGTTTTATTGACAATTCTTTTTTCTAACTTTAAAATAATGGATACAAAAATTGTCGGGAAAAAGATTATCACGTTTAATTCATCTAAAAAAGAATACAAAGACAATTCCTTAGTCACAAAAAAAGACCTGGAACAGCTTGAAACAAATGTAATAAATAAGCTCACCTCCCGAATATTTATGACTGTGATAATCTTAGACACAATCCTTTTTGGCTTGATCCAAATAGCAAAATAGCTGGAAAGTCATAACGATTAAAAAATTGGTGTACAATGGCAATATATCATGCAAAAAAACTCGATAGCCTGAGATTTTTTGGATATCTGTAATTTTGCCCCCCCCCCCAAAAAAAATTTCAGCACAGATAAGAATCTTACTGCTCGCCCAATAGAAAAATTTTGTACTATAAACAATAAAGCCGCTGGCTGATCGGCGGCAACGATCCTGTGACATGCTCCTTGTCATACGTCTTGTTTTCCCTGCAATACAGCATGGAATCATTCAGCGATGACTGGCCGTGTTCCTGAGCGTGGTAAGGTGAACTTCTCGGTCTTCGTAGGGCATGGTTTACCAAAGCATTGATGATTTGCTCTGAGGGGGTGAAATAGGGAGTGAAAAATTGATTTTCCCAATAAAAAAAGGGTTAAGATTTTTATCCTAACCCTTTGAATTTATTATGGAGGCGGCTTCCAGATTTGAACTGGAGAATAACGGCTTTGCAGGCCGCTGCCTTACCACTTGGCCAAGCCGCCATGTGTGGAGCGGGAAACGGGAGTTGAACCCGCGACTTCGACCTTGGCAAGGTCGCACTCTACCACTGAGTTATTCCCGCTCAGCAACAGGACGGATTTATATCTCGATCCGGCATGTTTGTCAACGAAAAATTTTCAAATCAGAAATTTTTTGGCTTTAAAAAAGTAATCCAATCCAGACCATAAAGTAAAAATCAAAGCGCCGTAAAGCATGATCTGGCCTATAGCATTGAAATTGATTCCAAAATAGCTGTAGTGCAGGGTCAGGGGGATGATGGCCGCAATCTGAAATCCGGTTTTGTATTTACCCAGCCATGATGCGGCAACATCCTGACGGTTTTCGACGAGAACGCATCGTAACCCGGTAACGGCAATTTCCCTGCCCACGATGATGCAGGTAATCCATCCTTGAATAAATCCGAGCTGGGTAAGCATGATCAGGCAGGATCCCACCAGGAGTTTGTCCGCCAGGGGATCCAGGATTTTGCCCAGAGTGGATATCAATCCCCTTGTTCTTGCAAGGTATCCGTCAAGGTAGTCCGTGATAGAGGCCAAGGAGAACAAAAGGGCCGCTATAAACGTGGTGATCCGGTTTTCATACATGAGGAGCACCACGATGACGGGAATTGCCGCAATTCGGGATATGGTCAAAAAATTCGGGGTCACGACCATATCCCTAATTTTTTGAGTCCGGGTCATTTATCCGTTTTTCTTTTCCCAGTCTGCCATGAAGGCATCAATACCCTTGTCGGTCATATGATGGCCGGCCAGTTTATTGAGAACCCCATAGGGGATAGTGGCAACGTCTGCACCCAGCATGGCTGAATCAAGTACATGGAGAGGGCTTCTTACCGAGGCCACGATAATTTCAGTATTAAAATCATAATTGGCAAAAATCTGAACGATCTCTTCGATGAGCCCCATGCCTTCTTGAGCAAGGTCGTCAAGGCGGCCCACAAAGGGGGATACATAAGTGGCACCGGCTTTGGCGGCCATGAGGGCCTGGAGAGCGGAAAAGACCAGGGTGACGTTGGTTTTAATGCCTTCGGCAGTCAGGGTTTTTACAGCTTTGAGCCCTTCAACGGTCATGGGAATTTTAACGCAGATATTTTCAGCGATTTTGGCCAGTTCCCGGGCTTCGGTGACCATACCGTCGTACTCCAGGCTAATGACTTCAGCGGATACCGGGCCTTCAACGATGCCGCAGATTTCGGCTATGATCTCTTTGAATTCGCCCTCTTCTTTGGCAATAAGGGAAGGGTTGGTGGTTACACCGTCGACCATGCCCATGTTGTTAGCATCTTTGATCTGGTCGATATTGGCTGTATCAATAAAAAATTTCACTTATTTCCTCCTGATCCAGGGGCATAACCGCCTGGCTTTTATCTGTTTCTATTTGTTGTAAGAGTTCATCCGCAGTCTGATGGAGCAAGGGGTGAACCAGGCCTTGGGCAATGTCGCATAAAGGTCTCAACACAAAGCAGCGCTCATGCATCCTGGGATGGGGAAGCTCAAGCCGTTCTGTCTTAAAGACCAGATTGTCAAAGTAAATAATGTCCAGGTCAATGACTCTGGGGCCAAACCTGAAAGGTTTTCCGTCCTTGTCCAGAGCGGATTCAATGGCCTTGAGCCTGTCCAGCAACCCTTCAGGCGTGCTGGTGGTCTGCACTTTGAGGGCCGCGTTTACAAACCAGTCCTGATCCGTAAAATTCTGGGGGGCTGTTCTGTAAAATCCGGACACCTTTTCCACTTGAATTCCCTCTTCTTTTTCAAGGCATTCAATGGCCCGGGAAAGGTTTTTTGCCTTATGGCCTTTATTTGAACCGATGCTCAGATATACGGTTTTCCAGATAGCCATCTTATTTCTTATCAATATTCAGGGTTTTGGAAAACTTGCTTCTGACATCGTTTTTACCCATGGCCTGGATTCTGAAGTAATACTTCAGGTCCGGTCCAAGATCATAGGTAAATTCCATTTTGGGCATGGGCACGATACCGGCTGATTTAAAAATAAAGGGGCAGCCTTCGCAGCCTGCTGCATCTTTGGTGGCCACAAAGATTTCAAAGCCTTCCGGCGGAATCTTTGCGTTTTCAGGATCAACGGCATGGGCCCAGGTCAGGGTGATCCGGCTGCCGTTCAGCCTCTCGTCCAGAGTGTACCCAAGACCAGCAGGTGCGGCAATAAGATTCCCTTTATTCAAAGGCGGCAGAGGCGGCCCTTTTTTGCCGCAGCCCCCGGCCAGTCCAAGCCCGGTGAGCATAATTGCTGTTAAAATGAGAAATACAGAAGCGTTGCGCGTCATATGCTAAGTTCCTTTTTGGCGGTTTCCAAAGCCCTGGCTACATTTTCAAAACCAGTACCCCCATATGAATTCCTTCTGGCAACCATCCGGTCCAGAGAGATGAATTCATAAATATCTTCCTGAATCAGGTCTGAAAAGGATCTCATCTCTTCAAGGCTCAGGGCTTCCAATTCTTTATCCTGGCTGATGGCAAAGGCAACAGCCTTGCCGGCCACGGAATGGGCCTGGCGAAATGGCATGCCTTTGTTTACCAGGTAGTCGGCAAAATCCGTGGCATTTAAAAATCCCTGCTTGCAGGCTGTCCGCATTTGGTCCACATGGACTTCAATGTTGGCAAACATCCGGGTATAGACGTCTGTGCATATTTTCAGGGTATCCACAGTGTCGAAGAGGGGTTCCTTATCTTCTTGCATGTCTTTGTTGTATGCCATGGGCAGGGATTTCATGGTGGTCAGGATGGCCACAAGGTTGCCCACAACCCGGCCGGTTTTTCCCCGGACCAGCTCTGCCACGTCGGGATTTTTTTTCTGGGGCATGATGGAGGACCCTGTGGTGAATGCATCGGAAATAGTGATAAAGGAAAATTCCGATGAGGACCATAGAATCAATTCCTCTGACAGCCGTGACAGATGGATCATGCATATGGAGGCATGGGAGATGAACTCCATGATAAAATCCCGGTCAGAAACCGAGTCCATGGAATTTTCCGATACTTTGACAAAACCAAGCACATCGCAGGTGAACTGCCGGTCAATGGGAAAGGTGGTGCCGGCCAGGGCGGCAGCGCCCAGGGGCATGACATCCACCCGCTTCAGGGAGTCTTCAAACCGCTGGATATCCCGGTTGAACATCTCGTAATAGGCCAGGAGATGGTGGGCAAAGAGCACTGGCTGGGCCCGCTGCATATGTGTGTACCCCGGCATGATGGTCTCTTTGTGTCCGTCCGCCAGATTGACGAGGGCAGCCTGGAATCCCCGGAGCATCTCTATGACGGTCAGGGTTTCTTGTTTGAGGTAGATCCTGACGTCCAGGGCCACCTGGTCGTTCCGGCTCCTACCGGTGTGCAGTTTTTTGGCCGTATCTCCGCAGACATCTCCCAGAGCGGATTCCACATGCATGTGGATATCTTCCAGGGTGTCCGTGAATTCAATCTCATCCCGGTCCATTTTTCCCCGGACCGTTTCAAGACCATTTATCAGTTTGTCGGCCTCTTCATTGGTGATCATGGCCTGTTGGGCCATCATTTTCAAATGAGCAATACTGCCTTGGATGTCGCTGGCATAGAGCCGTTTATCCACATCAATGGAGGCGTTGAATTTTTCCACCAACTCATCTGTGGACTTAGAAAACCGGCCTCCCCATAATTTTTCACTCATGTTGCCCACCATTTATCTAAGGTTTCGGGGTTAAGATCAGGCTCTCAAGAATGGCCTTGTGCATGTGGCGCTTGTTTTCAGCCTGGTCCCAGAATGCGCTGCCTTCAGCTTCAAGCACAGCTTCTGAAATCTCTTCCCCCCGGTGGGCCGGCAGGCAGTGGAGAACCAGGACGTCTGATTTGGCATGGCTCAGCAGGTCGGTGTTGACCTGGAATCCTTCAAAGGCGGCAAGGCGCCCTTTAAGTTCGTTTTCTTCACCCATGCTGGCCCATACATCGGTGTAGACCACATCGGCATTTTTTACCGCCTCTTTGGGGTCATTTGTGAATCTGATGTTGTCCATGGTTTCTGCACCGGATGCCTCGATGATCCCTTTTTTTATACCGTGGTTTTCCGGGCAGGCCAGGGTCAGATCCATGCCCAGAACGCTGGCGGCATTGATCCAGGAATTGGCCACATTGTTGCCGTCCCCTACCCAGGCGATTTTCACTCCTTTATACCCTCCCTTGTGCTCAATCACGGTCATGATGTCGCTGAGGATCTGGCAGGGGTGGAATGAGTCGGTCAGGGCATTGATGACGGGAATGCTGGCGCTTTGGGCAAATTCTTCAACCAGGGAATGGTCAAACGTTCGCATGGCCAGACAGTCCATGTACCGGGACAGAACCCGGGCTGTATCCTTGGCCGGTTCGTTCCTGGAAATCTGGGTGTCCTGGGTACTCATGTAGATGGGGTGGCCCCCCATCTGGATCATAGCGGTTTCAAAGGCAATCCGGGTCCTGGTGGATTTTTTATCAAAAATAAGTCCCAGGGTTTTCCCGGCCAAAAGAGAATCAAATATCCCTTTTTTATGCCGCTCTTTAAGTTTTATGGCGCGTTGGAACAGGTTTTCAAAGTCATCTGGTTCCAGGTCCAGCAATGATAATAAATCTTTTTTCACTTCTCTTCCCCCTGAAGCAGGCTGTCAAGGGTTTCAACCAGCCTGTCAATTTCATCTTTTTCAACGATTAATGGTGGTGCAAATCTGAGAACTTTATCCTGAATTCCGTTTATAATAAAGCCTTTTTTAAAGCAGGCAGATACAAAATCCCCTGCTCCCCTGCCCGTTTCCACATCCAGTTCCAAGCCGATGAGAAGCCCCTTACCACGGACATCCAGTATTTTGGGGTGTTTTTCTTTGAGGGTGCCAAGCTGTGCCCTGAAATATTCTCCCTTCTCCCTGACGGATTCAAGGAAGGCCTCATCAGAAATCAGAGTCAGGACTTCCAGGGCCGCTGCCGTGGCCAGAGGGGTGCCACCGAAGGTGGTGGCGTGGCTGCCCAGATCAAAGCCTGTGGCTGCATCTGCTGTGGCCAGCATGGCGCCGATGGGAATGCCGTTGGCCAGGGCCTTGGCCAGGGTCATGATGTCGGGGGTAACCCCGAAAGACTGGTGGGCAAACAGGGTGCCGCACCTTCCCATGCCAGCCTGGATTTCATCAAAAATCAGAAGGGTGCCGGTATCATCGCAAAGCTGCCTGACCTGTTTGAGGTATTCGGGGTCGGCTGAGATGACTCCGCCCTCTCCTTGTACCGGCTCCATCATAACGGCGCAGACGGTGTCGTCCAGGCCATTTTTCAGGGCATCAATGTCATTAAAAGGCAGATGGGAAAATCCTTCAAGCAGGGGATAGAAGCCCTCCTTGATCTTATCCTGGCCCGTGGCGCTGAGGGTGGCCATGGTTCTGCCGTGGAAGCTTTGGGTCATGGTGATGATCCGGTATCTACCGGTTTCCCCTTTGCGCTGGAAATATCGGCGGGCCAGCTTGATGGCCGCCTCATTGGCCTCGGCCCCTGAGTTGGCAAAAAAGGCCCGGTCGGCAAAGCTCTTTTCCGTAAGCGCCCGGGCCAAATTGGCCTGGGGTTCGGTGTAAAAGAGGTTGGATACATGGACCAGGGTGGATGCCTGCTGTTCAATGGCCCGGGTAATTCTCGGATGGCAGTGGCCCAGGTTGCATACGGCAATACCGGCCAGAAAGTCCGTATATTTTTTGCCTAGGTCATCAATGAGGCAGGTGCCCTCCCCCTTTACAAAGGGGCGGCCCTGGCGGAGATAGGTTTTAAATACGTAGTCTTCGGTATCTTGAATGCTCACGATTTCCCCTTTCTTTTACGGCTCAATTTAAATTCTTATGAAAGGCCAAGCTGCGCATGGCTGTTATTGCGTAAATACCTGGGTGCCGATGCCAGAATCGGTAAAGAGTTCCAGAAGCACGGCATGGGGGGTTTTTCCGTTAATGATATGGGATTTTTCCACCCCGGATTTGAGAGCGGACAGGGCACATTCCACTTTAGGGATCATGCCGCCGCTTATCCGGCCGTCAGATATCATTTCTTTGGTTTCAGTATCATTGACAGAAGAAACAAGGTTTTTATCCGGATCAAGAACCCCGTCCACATCGGTGACCAGGATCAATCTTTCGGCATTCAGGGCGGCCGCAATTTTCGATGCCACTACATCTGCATTGATGTTATAGGTCTCTCCACGGGCTCCGATTCCCACAGGGGCTATGATGGGGATAAACCCCTGGGCCGTGAGGGTATGGATAATCTCAGGATTTACTTTGGACACATCCCCCACCATTCCGGGGTCAATGATTTCCGGGGGTTTGCTCTCATCTTCCTGGTGGTAGATCTTCATTTTTTCCGCCAATAGAAGGCCGCCGTCTTTTCCGGTGAGGCCCACAGCCCTGCCCCCTTCCCGATTGATCCGGGCCACAATATCCTTGTTCACCTTGCCGCCAAGCACCATTTCCACCACATCCATGGTGGCATCATCAGTATACCGCATGCCCCGGATAAAGGTGGAGGTAATGCCCATGGCATCCAGCACTTTATTTATTTGGGGGCCGCCGCCGTGAACAACCACGGGATTGATCCCGATGGTCTTGAGCAGAATGATATCATTGGCAAAATCCTGTTTAAGCAGCTCATCCACCATGGCGTGTCCGCCGTATTTGATGACAACAGTCTTGCCGGTGAAATTCCGGATATAAGGCAGGGCTTCGATTAAAATGTCCGCAACAGTCTGGCTCATAGGATATACCTGCTTAAATCTTCGTTCTGAACAATGTCCATGAGCTGTCCCGTGACAAATCCGGCATCAACAACAATTTTTTTGTCGTCTGTATCCGGTGCCTGGAACAGGATCTCTTCCAATAATTTTTCCATGAGGGTGTGCAGCCGTCTGGCCCCGATGTTTTCCGTGCTTTCGTTCACCTCAACTGCAATTTCGGCGATCTTTTCCACGGCATCCTGGGTAAAGCTGATGTCTACCCCTTCGGTGCGCAGCAAGGCTATGTACTGGAGAATCAGGGCATTTTTGGGTTCTGTCAGAATTCTTGTGAACTCGTGGGCACCCAGGGAGTTGAGTTCCACACGGATGGGGAACCGGCCCTGGAGTTCTGGTATCAAGTCGGAGGGCTTGGACACATGGAAGGCACCCGAGGCTATGAAAAGAATATGGTCGGTCTTTACGGTGCCGTACTTGGTGGGTACGGAACTTCCTTCCACGATGGGAAGCAGGTCCCGCTGAACCCCTTCCTTGGAGACTTCAGGACCCAGGCTTTTTCCTTTCCCGGCAATTTTATCGATCTCATCGATGAAGATGATGCCGGATTGTTCCACCGCATTGACGGCATCGGTTTTAACCCGTTCCATGTCTACCAGGTGGGCCGCCTCATCCTGGGTGATGATTTTTAGTGCCTCTTTAACTTTAAGTTTACGGCGCTTGGTATTTTTGGGCATGAAATTGCCCAGCATATCTTTGAGATTGATTCCCATCTCTTCCATGCCGGTGTTGGAGAAGATTTCCACCATGGGTGAGGATTTTTCCGTCACATCCATGTCCACTTCCCTGGTGTCCAGCTTTCCGTTTTTGAGCATTTTTCTCAACTTTTCCCGGGTTGCCGCAGAGGGTTGGGCTTCCTGGATCTCTCCGGTTTCAGCGGCGGTAAAATCAAATCCCGGGGAAGAGGGTTTGGCCGGGGGCAGCAGGATATCAAGAATTCTTTCTTCGGCGATTCTGGCGGCCTTTTCCTGGACCGCTTCCTGCTGTCGGCCTCTGAGGGAATTGACTGTGAGTTCCACCAAGTCCCGGATCATGGATTCCACGTCCCGTCCCACGTAGCCGACTTCGGTGAATTTTGAGGCTTCCACCTTATAAAATGGAGAATCCGTCAGATTGGCAAGCCTCCTGGCAATCTCTGTTTTGCCCACCCCTGTGGGACCGATGAGAATGATATTTTTAGGGGCAATTTCTTCCTGAAGGTCCTTGTCCAGCTGCCTGCGCCGCCATCTGTTCCTGAGGGCAATGGCCACTGATTTTTTAGCATCCTTCTGTCCGATAATGTATTTATCAAGTTCTGTTACTATTTCACGGGGTTTTAAATCTTTCATTTAGGACTCTATCTCTTCTAAGGTAATATGATGGTTTGTGTATATGCAAATATCACCGGCAATTTTCATGGCCTTCTCCACGATCTGACGGGGGGTGAGATCCGTGTTTTCATTCAGGGCCACGGCAGCCGACTGGGCGGATACACTGCCTGATCCGATGCTGATCACCCCGTCATCGGGTTCAATCACATCCCCGTTGCCGGAAAGCAGGTAGGTGCAGTTTTCGTCCGCCGCAATCATCATGGCTTCCAGTCTCCTCAGGTATTTATCCGTGCGCCAGTCCCTGGCCAGTTCAACACAGGCCCGGGTCAGGTTGCCGTTGTGGCGCTCAAGTTTTTGTTCAAGTTTCTCAGAAAGTGTCAGTGCATCTGCCGTGGCACCGGCAAAGCCTGTGATAATTTTATCTTTATAAATTCTTCTGACCTTTTTGGCCTTGTGCTTGGTCACAATATTGCCCAGGGTAACCTGGCCGTCTCCGGCCACCACCACTGTATTATCCCGGCGCATGGCCAGAATGGTTGTTCCGTGAAAAGTCTGTGTTTCCATTATATACTCCCGGGCATTGGGGCTGCCCGCTGGCCCCGGTTTTAAGATTTGGTTTAACGTCTAGGGTGAGCCTTGTCATAAACCTGCATGAGCCGGTCCATGCTCACATGGGTGTAAATTTGGGTGGTGGAAAGACTGGTGTGTCCTAAAATTTCCTGGATTCCCCTTAAATCAGCGCCTGAATCCAGCATGTGAGTGGCAAATGAATGTCTCAGCACATGGGGGGATATCTTAACACCCAGTCCGCATTCCAGAACCAGTTTATCCAGGATGCGCCTGATGGATCTGGCACTCAACCGTTTAAACGCCCTGTTCAGAAAAACCGGTTTAAAATTTTGTGTTAAAGAGGACCGGTAGTCTTCAATGGCAGTGAGCGCCCGTTTTCCAACAGGAACAATCCGTTCCTTGCCGCCTTTGCCAAGAACTCTAATCATCTGGTTGCCAAAGTCAATATCGGTGATATCCAGTCCGTTAATTTCCGAAACCCTCATCCCTGTAGAATAAAAGGTCTCAAACATGGCCAGATTTCGTTTTGCCTGCCAGGTATCTGCCTTGATACGGTCCAATAGTAAAAACACATCATCCACGGTTAGAAATTTGGGAATGGTCTTTTCCAGTTTTGGACAGGGAATGGTGTCTGCAGGATTAATGGGGAGTTCCCCTGCCCTGACCAGGTAGTCAAAAAAGGATTTTAAGGCGGATAAGCGTCTGGCCATGGTCCGTCTACTCTGTTTTTGACTGATCAGGGCGGCCAGGTACCTGCGGATTGTTTTTTTATCAACCTGCCCTGCACTGGCCATGAACCGTGTCTGAATCTGGTCTGCTTCATCAGTAGAATCGGACAGGCTAAAGGAGATAAAATCAAGGACATCAAACCGGTAGGCCCTCAGCGTGTGGGGGGAATAACCTTTTTCCGCTTCAAGGGTGGTGATGAATTCATCCACGACCATGACTATAGCCCTGCCCGGGCCATAACCTGCTGGACATCATCCCACACCTCGCGTTTTAGATCCGGTTGCCTGATCAGGGCACCTGGATGGTGAGTTACCATGACATGGATGTTTTCAAATGATAGGAATTGACCCCTGAAATCTCTGATTTTGTCTTGGCGGTTAAGCAGGAGTCTGCCCGCCTTTTCTCCCAGGCAGAGCATGCATTTAGGCCTGTGGATACCAATATGATTCCTGATACTTGAGAGATCGACGGCATTGCAGATAAAAACCTGGGAGGGGGTCAGGCGCATGGCCTTAAGAATTTTGGTCAGAAGTTCACCGGCAGGTCCGTTAAAAAAGGTTCCCTCACTGTCCACAAGCATGAGGGCTGCAGACTCAGGCCCTTGGGAGGCAAATCCGTGGGAACGCCAGCCCGGAGTGCCCCACTTGTCCATAGTGGTTTTGGCCTCCAGAGATAAAGAAATTTCCCGGTTGCCGAGTCTGTTTTGAAATTTGAGGTACTGGGATAGATCATTGAGAGTTTGGACAAACTCATTTTTCAGATTTAAAACATCAGGTGCGGCGGGTGAGCCCATGGTATCAGCCTATCTGCTTAATAATGGCATCCAGAATATTGTGGGCCACCTCAAGTTTATCCATTAACGGTAGATCCTTGACCTGTCCGTTCTTGAAAAATAATTTAACCTTATTTGTATTGGATTTGAATCCTGAATCTTTCCCTCCCACCAGGTTGGCTGCGATCATATCCAGATTCTTCTTTTCCATCTTAGCCAGGGCATGGGCTTCGAGATCATTGGTTTCAGCGGCAAATCCGATCAGGAACTGATCCTGAGTTTTCCGCCGGCCAATGGCTTTAAGGATGTCTGTGTTTTCAGTAAGATTGAGGGTCAAAGCGTTTGAACCATCAGTTTTTTTTATTTTTTTATTTTGGGGTGAGACCGGCCTGTAATCAGCCACCGCCGCAACCTTGATGATGATATCCGAACCGTCCATATTCTCAAACATTGCATTGGCCATCTGTTCGCAGCTTTCCACGGGAATACGGCTCACCCCCACCGGAGAATCGAGGTTCACAGGCCCGGATACCAGAGTCACCTCAGCCCCTCTGTTTTCAGCAGCCCGTGCAATGGCATACCCCATTTTTCCCGAAGAGTGGTTACTGATGTATCTGACCGGATCAATGGCCTCCTGGGTGGGGCCGGCGGAAATCAGCACCTTTTTGCCCTTGAGGTCCTTTGGGTACATGATTGTGCAGACCCGGTCAAAGATGAACCAGGGTTCGGGCAGCCTGCCTGTCCCTATGGTTTTACAGGCCAACGCTCCAGAGTCCGGATCAATAATGTGCATTCCAGATCTTTCCAGAATATCCAAGTTTTCCTGCACCCTTATATTCTGATACATATCCGTATTCATGGACGGACAGATAATTACGGGGCAGGTCACAGCCAGCATGGTGGTGGACAGGGCATCATCGGCAATGCCGTGGGCAAGCTTGCCGATGCAGTTTGCTGTGGCCGGCGCAATCACGGCAATATTGGAGCGGGCCGCCACATCAATGTGTGTGACCGAAGAGTGGGTATCAGTCCACAGGTCCGACAGCACCGAATTTTCCGACAATACCTCAAAGGTCGTACGGCCCACAAAATGACCGGCAGCGCCCGTCATGGCCACAGTGACGTCGGCCCCGGCTTTCTTGAACAGCCGAAGCAGCTCCACTGATTTATAGGCCGCAATCCCACCGGTCACGCCGAGAAGAATATGTTTGTCTTTTAATTTCATCAGTATGTCAGATTCTCTGATTTCTGAACACCTGCACCGGCTACGGTGGGAGCAACAGATATTTCAACATAGGTATAAATCTGTTCGTCACGGATGGTGATCACGGCACACCTTGAGGTTTTTTGGTAAACCATGATGGTGGTTTCAGGAGATTTGATTCTGGAGAACACCTGCCAATTGTCTTTTTCCATATTGTTGCTGAAAAAATTATACAGGGAATTGGACTCCACCCGCCCCTTGAGGGTAAGAATGCCTGACCGGTACCCCGGGGTGGATATAATCATGGTTCTGTCTTTGACCACGGCCAGTTCCATGGGTACCAGTATATCTTCAAAATCATGGTAAATGGCAGTGGGCTTTTTAACCTCTTCGGCCGGTTTTTCCTGAGGAAAACTACTTCCCTGGGGTTCGGCAGTACCGGTATTAAAAACGCATCCGGAAATAACCAGGGTTGCCAGCAGCCCAATACAAAGAAAAACAACAGTTTTATAAGACATAGGGGTTTTCATTTTTCCTCCAGAGTATTCAATTATCACAAATAATCTTTCTTCTAAAACGAATTGCCCTAAAAGTCAATTCAACTCGGACACGAAATCAAAGCTCATTGTGAGGATTGTGCATTAAATGCATTTACTTTTGATTCAAAAGCTGATCGTCGGACTTCAAACGCTTTTATTTCTTTATTCAAGGTGATGACTTTTTCCTGGTACGCGTTTATTTCATCAGAGGTTGATATATTCTTTTTTTCTTTATTTAAGACCTGTTTTTTTCTAATCAGAGCTTCATATTCTTTTTCCAAGTTTTTTTTCTCTTTATCCAGAAACTGAATTTGATGAAGTGATTTTGTTTCCTTTTGAATCTGTTTTAATTTTTTCGTCTCATTTTTTTCTTGGTAGGATGATTTTTTTGTTACCCTGGGGGATTGAATCTCTTTAAATTGGTTTTTTTCCACCCGTTGGTCCAGGGGAACATTGTTTAGGTTATCAGTAAAATGAACAACGCCTGCACTATCTAAGTACCGGTAATATTCTGCAAAGAGAGAAACCGAGAAAAATGCAGATACCAGAAATACGTAAAAAGATATTTTAAAGGATTTTATATACATTACTTTCTTCTTTTTATTTAAAATAATAATTTTAGAATTTATTCACCTGTCAAATGTATTTCTGTCAGTTTTCTATTTTTACCGTAAAAGTATCCAATCTTTATACCCTCGTGAAATTTTAGTCTTGGGGTAATAACACCGTTGACATCAAAATATTTTACAATATCGGACAAATATAAGAGTCGGTCATCAACTACCATGAGTTTATTTCCTTCTTCATCATGACCGACTCGTTGAATGGTACCTTCCCCTTGGAAGTGAATTATTTTGTTGGATTCAGAATCAGGGCCTCTAACCTCTGGTACCGAAATTATGGGCAGGGTGTCAATAAGGATATCTCCCGCATTAGCTATAGGGTTATGCACCGCCGACAAGGCAAGCATAACGACATATAAAAAGATAGTTTTTTTGATAATCATTTAAGACTCCCTTTGCCAATATTTGTTATTAATCTCTATGCCGCCAATAATAGACACCAGGTCCATCATCCTTTTCGGTCATGATAATGACGTTTCCAGCTGAGGTACTGAAGTATTTGAGTTCGGTAGAATCCTCAGGGTTGTCAATAATCATAGGCGTATACATCATTGTCGGATATTTTATACCTGAAGGCGGAAGAGATTCTGAGTCGCCGTTGCCGTTCAAAATTTGGATGAGGTCGTTTTCGTCAATATCTCCGTCATCATCAATATCCAGCTGAGCACTCGCGGTTCGACCTCCGTTGCATGCATTCACTTCCATGAGGTAAGATTCACCCCCGGCAATACACGGAGAACTGGACTGGGGAATTGATGTGATCAGAACAACTTTACCGCCCCTGATCACCATATCCCTGACAATACGCTCTTTGTCCTCGGGAAGATCAAAATACCATCCCACGTGATTCGATTCAGTGCTTGAGGGGTTTCCATAAATGGCTGTTCCGGTCGGCGGTGTATCACCGTCATCTTCGGTTTTCCAAATAATTTCGTTATCTGTAAGTATCCTATACGTCGAACCGTTTACCACGCCGCTGAATTCAACTTTCTGTTCGAGCAAGCCTACTGATTGGGGCTGGTTTGAAAGCTTTATTGTGTTGTTTCTGTTAAATGATCCTAGATACTCGCTGTTGTCTGAATCATCGCCATAATCCCAGACCGCATACAGGGTCTGCTGATTTGTAATTTTGATATCGGAATTCCCCAGATATTTACCGGTTCCAAAAGCAATGATATATCCATGCTGCCTGCTGTCGCAATGAAACATGGCATCGGGTTTTGTTGTTATGGGTTGGGGGTTTCCGTAATCGTCCTTTGCCTGGAACAAGGGTTTAGGAGTTGACCCATCTTTGTAAGCAACATCCCAGTCTTGGGGATCGGTACTGGTCAAGTCAAATTTCCACAGATTTCCCAGAAGATCCCCTGCGTATACATAATCTGCTTTATCATCGCTATTTACATCAATGACCAGTGGCGTAGCCATGCCGTTGCAGGCATAGTCTGCCTGGGTTTTTATTGTTCTTATAAGTTTTCCGGTATCAACATCTACAATAAACAACACGGCATCATGGTTGGGGCTGTTATAGCCATTCCCGAAGATCGCCACCCATCCGTAACTCGAATAGGTGTTTACAATAAAAGCCTTACTGTAACTATAGCCTATGTCAGCAATTTCATCTGTATCCGTTGTGCTGTTGGGATATTCCCACATTACCTTGCCGGCCAGCTGGGATTCTGTGGTTATTGCAGTTTTAGCGTTTGTAACATCGAGGCAATAGTAACCTTTTCCACCTTTCCCAAGACCTCCAATGAGCAGGTCTTGGGTACCTGTAAACTTAGCGAATGGCGTCATATCGACATAGTATTGGTGTGAATAATTGATGTCGGTAAGATTGTCCAGATCTGAAAATACAAGATCCGGAATATAAGCAAACCGCTCCTGGCCGGTTATAGAGTCAAAAGCATGGAGCATTCCGTCGTTTCCGCCAACATAGATCATGTCTTTAAAATAGAGGGGCGCGGAATGGACAATATCGGCAAGTACGGTATCTCTCAGATAGTGTCCGCTGTCATCTTCCAGATACCTGGATCTCAACGTACCGCCTTTTTGTTTTTCAAGGGCATGATTGCCCCTGATATATTCAAGCTGATCATTTGTTAGAACAGCTGTTTGGCTTGTGGACAGAGAGCTGTACCTGAAGGGAATACCTTCAGGAGCCGAAGTTGAATTGTCATAGGTTGCAATCACCCGTCCGGTATCCCAGTAATTAAGATTTGAATTTATCGCCGCATCTAACACTTCACTGGCTGACCACTTAGGAGCGGCCTTATTGATGGACCCATTATTGGGATCAACATCATAGGCGATGACATCACCGGTCCACTGACTTGTCGAATAGATGGATTGATACAGAATGAGGCCTTCCTGAAGCTCTTCTCCGTTAATCGAAACCGATGCCCCGGATCCAATACGGGCCAGAACGTCAGAAACAACTTTTTCAAAGGCGGCAATCAATTCTTGGGGGGTTTTAGCATTCAGATATAAGCCTCTGCCGTTTATCGCCGTATGCCATAAATCATCTATCCGTTTCTTGTCAGAATTTATGGGGCTGGGCCAGGTGGGATATACACGGTCTGCAACCACGATATTGTCAAGGTCGTAGTCATCAGGATCCAGGTTGCCTTCTACCCCGAATGCCACTGTATAGGTAACCATATGCTGCCAGTTGGCATTGTCAAATGAATTGGTGGGAACATTGTTGTCCACATCCGGTGCCAGGTCTTCTTTCCAATACTTCATGGCAACGTCTGCCAATGCATTTGAGGCATCATCTTCATAAGGCTGACCCATGTCATCATCCACATTTCCAAGCCCGGGTGATAATCCGTTATAGGCCCCGTCGGTAAAGAGAATGGCAAAGTTCTGCTGGCACTCGCCGCTGGCCTCACTGCTCAGGGGTGACACTGACAGTTCCGGTTCATCCGGTTTGATGGTTTCACCGACATGGTAATACTGACCTATTTTTTGCAATCCCTGCCGAGCAGGTGTGGAGCCGATGGTATGGGAACCGGGATGGTAGGAAAATAATTTGGTCAAAAGTTCAGATGTTCTATTCTCGCCGTTTACCCCAACCGGGAGTACTTTTTGAAGAATATGGGCATTGATGCTTCTGAACCCCACCATTACGCCTTGGAGCTTGGGAAGCACCCGGCCTATGGCCGCAATAGAGGTGGATCTTCTTTTTCTGTAATAGGAATACCAATTGGCAAAATTCTGCCGCTCCGCCGTATACTCCCTGCTGCTAATTACATCAGAAGGAGGTGAATTATCAAGGCTCAGATCTCCAGAGTCAATTCTTGCACTGGTCGTATTGACCTTGTAATATTTTATGGTTCCGTCCACGGTGACAAGGTAGGGTTTGTTCTTTATGTTAGACCAGACAAAATAGTGTGCATTGGGAATATTGTAACCGTCAAGGGTAAAAAAAAGTCCGCTTAAACTGAAATGATTGTCATCATAATAGGGATGGGATCGTGGGGTATCCGGGTCTGCATTGCCAAGGGCGTCACTCCAAGGCTCGTAGTCGATATCCGGATTATAATAGATAACATTGTACTCATGCCACTGGGATCTCCAATAGGTCTGTTTGCCTTCCCCATAAAGGGTATGGGAATATGTGCCGGTCTGATAGAGGTTGTCACCGGGATCTTGAAATATATACTCATAATCCCTTCCGCTGACCTCAAAAAGCCCTGCTTCTTCACTGGTCATGATTTCCCAGTCCATGCTTCCTGAATCATCAAGCCCGAACATCAGATTGGGCGCGGATGCGGCCAACTGTGTGTCAAGGGGGGTATCTGCCAAATCAATACAAGTGGCAGCAGTGGCATCGGAGCCGTTGCAATCCTGGTCAATGCCGTCATCTGGAATCTCAACGGCTCCGGGATGAATTGAGTCAACTGCATCATTACAGTCCAACAATGCCGGAGTACCGTCTGAATCCCCATCGGTTTCACAGGTTTTATCAGTGCCGTCACAATCCTGGTCAATCTCGTCTTCACAGATTTCAACGGCTCCGGGGTGCCTGCCGCCATCATCATCGTCGCAGTCTCCGGAAGTTGCACTCAGTTCCGATGATATTTTATATTTGGCAGGCCGCAGACACAGTGTTGCGCTTACTCCGTCAGAATACCCGTCCCCGTCATTATCCTTGTACCAGGTCTGTCCGGGATATTCTTTGATATTGTTATCGTTGCAGTCATCATCATTATCAACATACCCGGTGGGCTGTGACACCGCATATTGAACTGTTCCTGAATCACCGTAGCCGTCCTGGTCGGCATCCAGATAAAATGGGGTTCCGCAGTCATCAGACCCCCCGCAGTTCTGTACAATGCCGTCATTACAGATTTCAGTGGCACCCGGATAAATGGATGCATCATTATCATTGCAATCATTTGTCAGGCCCTGAAGTTCCGAAGCCAGATTGTGACTGGGAGGCCTGGAACAGGCATTTTGGGCGGTTCCGTCGGAATATCCATCCCCGTCTGTATCCTTGTACCAAAGTTCTCCAAGATATTTTGTGTCGTCATTGTCATAGCAGTCATCACTATTGGTCACATATCCTGCCGGTTGGGCAAGGGCAACGGTTGAGTTTAAGGGGTCTCCGTACCCATCACCGTCAAAATCCCGGTAATAGGTTATCCCGGCACAGGTATATGCAATCGGTATTGTCACATTGCTCTCCCATGCCCAGAACCATTGTGAGGTAAAAGGTGCAGTGCAACCTTGAATGTCGGGCACAATAAGCTCCCAAAGTGTATGTTCTGTAAGTCTTACAGTCTGTCCGACCTCAATGCTTTTACTGGGTTCAAGCGGTTTGGAGGGATTGTCATAATTATATCTATGGCGAAGGGTGAATGAGGGATCAGCATCAATTGCTGCCTGGGGGGATACATCAACACTGAATTTTATGTTGGCCCCCATTGCCGTGTTTGAAGACAGGAACAGGAAAATAAAAATAAGGAAAAAATTAAAAAAAAACTTACGGGTGACATGCATACTCATTCTCCTTGATTTAAACCTGCTTTAATGCCTTTTTCTTATCCCGACTTCAATCAGGGCATGCCCGTCATCAGAGTGTCCCCATCCCCTTGCCACATAATCGTAGAGGTTTGAAGTGGCTGTCATGTCCAGGGAGCCGCCCGTTGCAATTCCGGTTTCAACCACGGAATAGTCTGAATCCGATACTGAGGCGCCGGCGGAGTTTGTGTCTGTCCAGATCTGAATGTCTCCCATGTCAGTGCCCTCATTGTATTTTTTCAGCCAGTCAAGAGGGAAACTTCTGTCTTCCAAGGTGGACCAGCTGGTCGTCTCAATAGTGCGTACGCTCTCGGCCACAGCGGATTCCGCCCTGTAAAAATTATCCTGATAAATCCGTTCATTTCTCACAATCTGGTATTCGGTATTTGTGGTATTAATTGAGGTTAGTCCGAGAATGGTCAGAACAGAGATGAGTATTAAAGCAAGGATCAATGTTGACCCCTGTTCGTTATCCATTATATTTTTGAATTTTAGCCATTTCATTACAGACTAACTCCCTGATTTGACCAAGGTGAGATCGGTTCTTGTTTTTCCGTCCGGATCCTTGACCCTGAGTTTGATTTCTTTTGTATCCAAGGCGGTATTCTCATTGATTACCCTGTATTCAATTGTATATCCGGGGGGGATTGTATTCAGAGCTGTAGAGGTGACAACCGTGTATCCGTCTCCTGTGCTTGCTCCGTCATTGCTGATGGAGTCATAGTCTGACAGGACAAATAATTCCAGCTGACTCTGGGCGGCCAGGTTGGCTTCGGTGAATTTGACAGTATCTGCATTGCCCTGGATAGAAGTGATCTGCATACTCATAATGCCCAGGATGCCAACGGCAAGGATCGCCATGGTGATCATGATCTCAATCAGGGTAAAACCGCCTTGGATATTTATCTGGGTTTTGTGTGCCATATCTTTTTTGCCCTCCGGCAGGTTATAATGCCAAATTCCTGCACTGGATGATGGTGGTAACGGTTCTGGACGAATTTTGCACGGTGTGATCGGCCTCCCCGGCTCCGACCTGGGCTGTTATATTGATTTGCACGGCCTCAATGTCGTTAATAACGGTGGTCGCGCCACCAGATGCATCCAGGTATGATATGGAAAAATTTGTACCATCAATATTCTCTGCTATTGCCTGGACAACCCCGTTCCCGATTTTCATTCCCAGATCATCATCGTTGTCATTATATGCATCGTATAAATAAAAGGAAATGGTTTTAAGCTCCCCTGCTTCGTCAACCCCCTCATCAGTACCGTCAACGATTCCATCCCCATTGGTGTCTTCTGCATTGTCCTCACCATCATCATCGGCCACATAGGTGAATGTCAGTGCGTTGGCTGCGTCTGACCCGTTCCCGGCGTTTACAATGCCTGCATTGGAGGCACCATCGTAAGGGTCAAATCCGGCCATACGAATTTCCCTGCTCATTATGTATATCGCAGCTCTGATATTCTGCTGCATATCCACAACCTGTTTTTGTCCCAGGTAGGCCTCTTGCTGGCCTAAAAATGCATTGATCAACGCGGCCGCCACAATCCCGATGATTGCCAGGGCAACCAGTAATTCTATCAGGGAAAAACCTTGATTGTTTCTTACCACAGTATTTTTTTTGATATTCATCATAGAAAGTCTTTAGTCCACCCTGATGTTACCTGCAAAATTTACGACCACTTTAGCCTCCCTTCCCCCGGTAAGTTCCAATATTATGGTGCCCGGATTGTTGCTGGGCATCCCCCGGTTAGTAAAACCGAATACGTCATCTATATTCTGGGACAAGGTAAGCTTATTATGCAGTATGGTTTCCTTAAATAACTCCCCGGCATCAATTGAGTTATCATCATCAGCATCTACAAAGGATGAATATTTATATACGCCGGAGTCCAGTTCAATTAAAAGCTTGCATTCAGCATTTTCTTTTAAAGCCTTGACTTTTAAATTCTGTAAGGCGGCAATCAATTCCCTTGTGGCGCTTCTCAGGCGGTATTCTTCTATCATTCCCCCCAGGTTGGGAAGTGTCATTACGGCTAGAATTGAAATTATGGCTAAAACAATAACCAATTCGATTATAGTGAATCCGGAATTTTTTGTTTTATGCTTATTCATTTCAATCATATTATCCTCTTCATAAGTTACTGCAAAAGAGATGCCATTTTTTATGGAAATGAAATGGTCTATAAAATCAGCTATATAATCCATATCAGCCTATCTTAATTGATAAGCGTTCATGGATTATCATCGTTTGCTGTGGGAAATCACCAACAATGATGATATGCCACAACCTTTTCATGTCTGTTAATGATTCAAGCTAAAGTATACAAATCCATCGTATTTTTATCAAATTTTTTATCATTATTTAAATATTTAAACAAAGATGATGAATTCAAGGTCTCATTATGAATACCTCTATGGGGTCTCAATTGTTGAATCCCTTGATCTCTTTTTCAAAGGTTTGGGCCATTTGTTTTCCAATGACTGTGACGGAAATAGGTACAATTGGATAGGGGGCCGCTTTTATTTTGGCCAAAGCTGCTTTAATCTGGGCCATAGTAAATGTTTTTATCAATGTTTGTGATAAGCTCTGAGTTTCATCTCTATCTTGGAGATCCATACTTCTCTGGAGCAGTGCTATATATATGTATAAGGTGTTGGGAGAGTTTTGCAGAATCGCTTTCTTCAAATAATATGCTGCTTTATCATTATTTTTTTTGACGAGATTTGCGTACCCGAAAAAAGTGATTGCATCCAGGTGATATGGGTCTTTCTGAATGGCTTCCAGTGCACTCTTATAGGCAAGCTCTACTTTTTGGGCTTTCAGATAGACCATTGTTCTCGTATTCATCGTTTTAATGTTAAGGGCTTTATTCAATAAATATTTGTCAACCGTTTGCACTGCCCGATTGATTTTATTGGTAATGACTAGAGTGTGAAGGTAATTTGACACAACATTAAATCCCGGGTGTTCCTCAACTGAGCGCTGGCTGTATGCCACTGCGGTCTCAATCTCATTTTTTTGTAAAGCACCCAGGCTAAGGTTGTCATAGCCCACCATCCTTGCCTGGCGAGGTTTGCTGTCATCTAAGGTTAATGCTTTTTTATGAAGCTCATCGGCCTTTTCCCAGTCACCACGATTCTGATAATAGAATACCGCTAAGTTCTGATACGGTCTTGCCCTGGTGGGGGCTTTTTCAATAGCATTTTCCCACAGGCTTTTTTCAGTTTTCCAGTCCCTATTTTTAATATAGGTTCCAAAACTGAAAACGGATAATATAAGTGCTGACAGGAAACAGATTATAATTGCTAATATTTTTTTCGTTTTATTGTATTCGGATAAAAAACTGGCAAAAACCAATGTGAAAGGAAGAAATAAAAACATGGAGGGCACATAATTACGATGCTCAAATATGATTTCAAGATTAAGAATCGTGGATTCCACCATGTGGTTTAAAAAAAAGAAGAAAATGGCAAATGCAATCAAAGGGTATTTTTTTAAGGCGGCGATTCCAGTACCTCCCAATAAAAATATAAACAAGATCGCGGGTATAGTTGTTATTGGTGTGAAAATCGATGTGGACAGGGTCACATCATGTTCAATTGAAAACTGGGATGCAATGGGATAAAATATTTGATAAAGATAGAGGCAAATGACTCTTGATTCTGTTAATAGCCGCTCTAGCGGTGTATATCGCCGGGTTATATTTCCTATTAATAAGCCCTGAATATCACTGCCGGCATAGACCCATACGATTACGATTAAAAACAATGAGGTTAACAGGGTCAGAAGGATAATTTTGGGCTTTAAAAAAGAGTGAACACGAATTTTTTGGAAGAAGATTAATTCCATCAAAAGACTTGAACAGGGCAGAAGTATGCTATTTTCTTTTGTGCCCATGGCCAGGCAGAACACTGTCACATATCCGAGAAGGTAAATAAATTTTTGTTTACCTCCATAAGATAAACGGAATTTAAGATATAGGTACATGCCCATGATGTAAAACAAACCGGCCAGGGATGCCATGCGCTGAACAATATAAGTAACAGCCATGGTCTGGATAGGATGAACGGCCCAGATGACTGCGCACAATAATGCGGCCTGATACCTGATGGAAGCATTTTTAATTGTGATACCAGGTGTTTGAAGTAATGATTCTGCTGCAAAAAACAGAAAAACAGCCGACAGGATATGAATAAAGATATTTACCAGATGGTATCCTAAAACACGATCCTGCCCAAAGTACCAGTTGAGGGCAAAGCTAAACATGGCAACAGGTCGGTAAAGGGAATCCCCTAAATAACGACCGCCATTGATGGATGCATGAAAGGATTGAATAATGGATTTGGGATAGAGGTCGGTGAGGTGGATACCTGGATTTCTAATAATATTGTCATAATCATCAAGATGCCAGGAACAATTTAAGCTGTTACTGTAAACTATAAATATCAAACCGCTTATCAATAAAATACCCAAACCCCTGTTCTGCTTTTGGGAAGAAACCATATGATCTATACCAGATTTTTTCTATTAAATATGACAATTGAGGCGGCAATAGCTGTCATAATCCATCCTGAACCCGTTAAAAAACTGTGAAATAACAATAAAAAGTCCGGTGTTTCGTCATAAAGGGTCAATGATCGATAATTCAAGGCCTCCAGGTTAGGAAAAGCGGTATACAGGGCAATCAGGATTTTCTTTAAAAAAAGATCCGATGTGTTCTGGGCATAAGCATTAAGGTAATTTGACCAGTGCCCGATAAAGTAGAGTGATGTCAGAAATATTCCATGGAGCAAGTTTGAGGTGAATACACTAAGCAACAGACTGAAGCTTGCCAATACACACCATTCGAAAAAAAGGCTTGCAAGGCTGAATATGAGCTTAATTGAGATGATGCAGTCATTCAAATATAATATGCTTATAAAAAATGTGGATAAAGCAAGGTAGACCATCAGTAAGACCGCAAGGATACCCAGAAATTTGCCAAGGATAAACACCCACCTTTTCATGGGCCGTGAAAGTAATATATAGATTGTTTTTCTACGGATTTCACCCTGGATCGCATTGAGGAAAAAAAACAGTGAACTGGCCAACCCAAACATACCGATAATCCAGAAACCTGCATCAAGGATGACGCGATTGAAATCCCCAACAGCCATCCTGCCAAGCAGAACCGAGGCTATAAACAGCATGCCGCCGGTGACGAGAAAGGTCGCAAATGATTTGTTTCTAAAATTTTCAATAATGGTGGCCCGGGAAAGGGCCGCTATTTGATAAAAATAAACGTTCATGAATAAAGCTCCTCAATACCAGGGTACAAAGGGGTTATAGAGGATATATACAAAAGATTTAGCGTTGCCAGTTTAAAAATATCTCTTTGTTGCTCCGCTCTTATTATCATGCGGTAGGAACCGTCAGGCTGCTGTTCAAGTTGACTGCCTGCAATCTTTCTTGTGATGGTCGAGATATCAGAGGTCTTAAAAAGTAATTGGTACTGGATATCAGACTCACAAATCTCTCCCATTGTTCCCTTCCATTTGATCTTACCAGATTCAATAACCATGATTGAATCTGAAAGACGTAAAATGTCAGTCATAATATGAGAACTAAATAATAAGGTCCCTCCATTATTTCTAAATGAGACCAGAATTTCACAAAGGCGGGACCGCCAGACCGGATCCATACCGCTCATAGGTTCATCAAGGATTAGGATTTTAGGGTCATGCAACATGGCTTGTACAAATCCGACTCTTTGGGTCTGTCCTTTGGATAAGGTGTGGATTCTCTTATCTGAAAGCCCTTCAAGCTCAAAGAGTTGAAACAGGCGGGAGGTGCTTGTCTTTATTTCGTCTCTTGAAAGACCGGAAACACCCCCAAGTAAAGTAAGCCATTCTTTAACCGTTAGATAGGCAGGGATATATTGGTTTTCAGTTACCAGGCCCATTTTTTTTCGAGATTCACTCTTATGGGCCGAAATTCCATTAAGCATTACCTTTCCCGAACCCGGTTCAATAATGCCGGCACATAATTTAATCGTCGTGGTTTTTCCGGCACCATTAGGACCGATCAGTCCCATTGAAGTTCCCTGTGGAACGGAAAAATTGAGGTTCTCTATGATATTTTTGGATCTTAAGAAAAAACCAGACCGGATCATGTAATTCACATCGGTCAATTCTATGGCCATTTCATTCAATCTTTAGAATCTCCTGAAAATTTTTTTTGAATTATCTGCTTTTGTAAAGGATCTTTCAGAGAAGATAACACGATTTTAGCAAATGCATATGAAAATTCTTTATCTCCGGTTTTTTTCGCCAGAGTAACGGATAAGGGCGCAAAATATTCTGGGCTTTCTGGGAGTTGGGATGCTTTAAAAATTTCCTTTGCAGCTCTTTCGTAGTCTCCTAAATTTTCCCAATAAATATAAGCCCTTAAAAAGATCAGCCGCCAGGAATTGTCATGAAATTTAATTCCTTTTGCGATCAAGGATAGGGCTTGAATCGGCATATTCGCCTCACTGGGAAGAAGAATGGCACCAAAAATATATGGATATTCCCACCTAGGGGAAAGATCGGTAATCCGGTCCAATAAATAGTATAAATAAAAGTAGTCTTGGTCGGTGACGACATGGCTGCCAAAATAATATTGAGTTCTCAGCCATAGCAGATCCGCCAAAAAATCGGGGTCAGCCGGAGCAAACAGTCTGACAAGAATCGAATCGGCCGGTATATAGCGAACCTCATCTGACTCATTATCCTTGCACCAGGAACAAAACGGATTATTAAAAGTGTAGGTAAATCTTTTGTCTAAGAGGCTGGATTGCAATACCAGGGTGATAAGAATAAAAAATATAATTATGCCGTAACCACAGATAGATTTCATTGGGATCGTGATTCTGCCCTTTTCAGGGCAGAATCGCATTCACATTTGATCGTTAACAAGAATTAGTCACATGCATTAACAGTGTTGGTCAAAGTTAAATTATCGGTCATTGTCCAAGTATCAGTTGTACCGTTAATTGTTCCGGTCGCTGTGGCAGTGAATGAATCAGCGGCGATGGTCGATGTGTAAGTATATCTAGTCGTACCCTTGGTAGCAAAACCGGTATCCGCTAAAGTCGCTGTATATGCGTCCTTTTCTGCGTAATAAGCATGCTGGGATTTGGCAATATTACCAAGATTGGATTTTGCCTCTGTCTGTTTTGCCTTACACTGGTAGTTCAAGAAGTTGGGAATGGCAATTGCGGCAAGAATACCGATTATGGCCACAACAATCATCAATTCAATCAGGGTAAAACCTTTTTTGTTCGTTAATAGATGTCTCATAATGTCTCCTTGTTGGGTTGTATTAATCCAAAAAAACCGGTTTGACTTGATTCGGATTAATGCAAAAGGTTTGCCAACTATAATCTTATTCATTAATTAATGCAGTTAAAAATGCGAAAATATAGGTCAGTGCTCAATCTGACATTCAAAATATAATTTTTTGAATATCCGTTTTAAAGATTAAAAACTTTTTTTTAAGTGAAGGATGACAAAAATTGTATCGTCTTTGCCAAAATTAGGTAGTGGGGAATGCTTAACTATTTATAACTCAGGCTGATTCGCATGACCTCCGGTTTTGTTCAGGCCAAGATAAATCAACCCTGCTCCGGCGCTTCCTAAATCCATGAGCGTGTATATAATTCGAATTATTACCGTAATTAAGGCCGCATTTTCGGTTCCAACGATATTTCCCAAGCCCAAAAAACAGATCCCATCCTTAACCCCGATCCCGGCAGGGCTGAAAAAAGCAAACAGACCCATTGTGTTGGCAAATGTGGTTATGGAAATAAACCAGAGGATGGTGAATATATTCACAGAGGTAATTGCTTTTGCAATAAACCAGGTGGACACCCCGAAACAAACGCATTGAAAAAATGCAATGCCCAGACAAACCCTTAAATAGCGATTTTCCAAATGGACAGGATTTATTAAATCATGGGTCTTTTTGAAAATTTTTTTAAAACCCAAGAATATCAACTTTGGTTTGAAACTAAAAAATATGCCAAAGAAAGCGATGATGATGATACCCAAAGATGTTGAAAAACCAACTTGTTCTTTATATAAAAATAAAAGAGGGATCGATAATACCAATGCGGCAAATACAGTCATGAGGGTACTTAGTAAGGGGACAATACCGGCCACCTGCAAAGGAATTTTGTACCGCTTGAAAAAAAACATGGCAATGGCGATTAAAAAAAATTTGCCGGGAAGGTATTTTCCGATAAAAGAAACCCATGCGATTGAGACGGCAGCCACCAAAGGTAATGGACATTTAAAATATGCGAGCATGCGTTCATAGCCCAAACCGGTTAAACATCTGGCAAGAATTTCAAAAAAAACAGATCCCGCTAAAAAAACCCATGAAATAGTCAAATTGGAAAAATCAACCCGGGACAATTGATTGAAAAGTGTTTTACCGACAAAGTACAAAACCAGGGTTAAAAGAATGTACCTGACCCATCCGGACTTAATGCAAGTTCTTAATTTTTTGGTTATTTTCATCGCCGGAAGGTGTTCTTTGACAAATTCGTTTTTTTGCGACACAAAACAATGTTCCACGGGACAGGGGATTTGATATCAACGATATCAAAATATGGAGAAATCAAGTTTATGAATCCCCTTTTGCTCCAGTGATTTAAGTGTTCAGGGGGATTGCCAAAGTCTTTTAAATACTTTAATCTGACAATATTCATAGTTCTCCATAGAGGTTCTCGTGGAACGGATAGTATGGCATATTGTCCGCAAACCCTTTCCAGTTCGATCAATGCCTGTTCCGGAGAATCAAGATGTTCAAGCACTTCGTTGCAGATGATTAAATCAAAACTGCTGTCTGAATAGTCTAAACTATAAATATCTCCTATTTTGACATCGCAAAATGGCAACCTTGTTTTTGCATCGTTCACCTCTTCCTGATTCTTATCCATGGCACAACATTTTTCCATTGGTGATATCCGGGACAACATATCGAGGATGAGACCTTCGCCGCAGCCGACATCTAAAACGCTTTTTATGGAAATACGGCTGTATAATTCCGAAATCGAAGTAAAAAAGTTTTGAACAAGGAATCGGCTTATAGGATTGCCAGTGCTGTATTTGGCATGCTTGCTGTTTTTTGTTTGACTTGACATAGGCTTAAGAAAAATTGCTTTTTAAAAGAACATAAAATCCGGTCACATATTTTTTAAAGTCACTTATATTTTTAATTGCCAAAATAAATTGTATAAATATTTTGGGTCTCAGATAAAATTTTCGCAAGGCAAGTTTCTGCAAAGAGACAAGGGATTCAAGACTTCTTCCTTCCGCAATAAATGGAATCTGGGCATCTTTTTTCCATCCGGACCAGGTATTATACTGGGACCAGTCATAGTGACGAATTTTTCCCTCCTGATCAAGCTGGGCAAACATCGGCGTTCCGGGATAAGGGATTGTGATGGTAAACTGAGCCCATCTGGGATTGAGTTTGATGGCAAAATTTATTGTTTCCATGCTTTCTTGTTCGGTTTCACTTGGAAGGCCAAGCATGAAAAAGCCTCTGACAGATATACCGGTCCTGTGGGTTAAGGCAATGGTTTCCTCGACTTGTTCGAGGGAAATTGATTTGTTGATCATGTTTAATAGTCGCTGGCTGCCAGTCTCAATGCCATAGCTGATTTGCCAGCATCCGGCAAGTTTCATTATTTCCAGCAGTTCTTGGTCTACCGTGTCAACCCGGCTTTCGCAGGTCCATTTAATCTGTTTGGAAATTCCCTCCGTTATCAGGGCCTGACATAATTCTTTCACAAATAGTTTGTTTGCGGTCAGTGTATCTGCTTCCAGATTTACCTGAGTAATATGATACTCTGAGATCAAAGTCTTTATTTCATCTATAATTCTTTCAACACTATGAAAGCGAATTTTACGGCCGAAGCTGTGGGAACAATATGAGCATCCAAAAGGACACCCCCGTGCCACAATCAGGGTTGGACAATAGGAATCCTCAGCCACCCGGGATGCTGTCAAATGATACTTGTCCTTGGGAAGCATGTGTCTTGCCGGTGAAGGAATTTGATCTAAATTTTTTATAAACGGACGGGGCTTGTTGGTTATGATTTTTTGTTGTGCAGATCGAAAGCAAATTCCTGTAATTTTATGAAGATTTGCAGGATTGGTGTCAAAGGCAACTTCTTTTATCGTCTCTTCACCTTCACCGAAACAAACAATATCAGCGGATGAAATTTCAGATAAGGTCTGTTCCGGCATTGCGGTACAATGCGGGCCTCCAAGAATGATGGTTTTCTCGGTAAGCCGGTCTTTTATTTTGTCACATAATTGCTTGACCACACCAAATGAAGGCGTCAGCAGTGATATCCCGATTAGACTATAATTGTAGTCACTAATTTTATCTATGGTCTCATCGATGCTCAAATTCAGAGCAGGCGCATCTATTATGGCAACCTGGATACCCATTTCCTCCAGGGAACCTGCAAGGTAGGCAATACCTAAGGGCTCAGTGACAGCTCCAAAATGCTTCATATCTTTTCCGTATCGATCCTCCAGTGTCAGCGGAGGAGAGACCAATACGACCGAATGGGTTTTGATTCCTTGGTTCATGTGTCTATTTTTCCTTTAAATGTTTGTTTGCTTCCATGTCAAACCACATGGCAAACAAGGAAAATTGTGCAGATCCTAAAAAAGAAGAGAACGCGGCCAATGCATTAATTGATGGAATGTGCCCTGTGATAAACCACATATAAAATACGCGGATAAAAAGAACCAATGACACACCGCCTAAAAAGAGACCTAAGCCGTAGAAAAAAACAAGAGGGTGAAAATCCCTGATGATATATTTTTCTTTTAATCGCCAGAAAAACCTTTTTAGCAACAGCCAACCCAATGTAAAAATAACCTTTTTTATTTTTATTCCGGAAATCTCTCCGACATTATATATGGGGTCAACAGGTACATCTTTAACAATAAAATTTTCTATATTAAGTAAAATTAACTGGTCATTGGGTTGACCGTAACGGCTATACATTTTGGACCAGTCTATGGTTTTCAAGGCTTTTCTATTGATCGCGGTGAAACCTGATTGAAAGTCTGAAAGGTGCCAGTAACCAGAGACAATTTTTGTTAATAAAGACAAAAAAGCAGTTCCAAAAAATCTTAATTTAGGCATGGTTTCAAAGGCTTTTCCTGAAAAAAAACGATTCCCTTTGGTGTAGTCACAACTGCCGTCTGCAACCGGATCCAACAGGGGCTGGAGATCTTTGGGATTCATCTGCCCATCTCCGTCCATTCGAACGATAATATCAAAATCATTTTCCTGTGAATATTCATACCCGCTGACCAATGCCCCTCCACACCCTTTATTTTTATTATGAATTATAAGATGGAGGTTTGTATAATTTTTCTGGGAAGCTTTTACGACCTCGGAAGTACCGTCTGTACTTGCGTCATCGACAACCAGAATTGCATCCACAAAATCGGGAATGGTCTTGATTACGGATTCTATCTGATGTGCTTCATTGTAGGCTGGGATCACGACGCAAATTTTTTTATTTTTGTACAAGAAAACCTCACAATTTAAATTTGTTTAAAGCACAGTTTATTAGCAACAATCGTTCCAAAAGCAAGCTCTAATCTGTATCATTATCCATTTTGTCTAAACGATAACGCATGGACCTCATGCTAAGCGTAAGGTAATCAGCTGCTTTTTTTTTGTTTCCGCCGGCTAATTCCATCGCTTTTACCAGGTAAGCGGATTCAATCTTTCCAAGTATATGGTCCAAGTCAACTCCGGATGCGACGTCTTCCAGATCAAATCTTTCTTCTTTCACCCCTTCCACCCAACGCCTGCGCTTGTGGGTGGATATGGTAAGGCTTTCGGGCAGAATAATATTTGTGGATGACAGGGCCACAGAGCGTTCAATAAGATTCTCCAATTCTCTGACGTTACCAGGAAACGAGTATTTGTTTAAAAAATCAATTGCATAGGAAGATAACTTAGTGATGTCTTTACCAAGTTTTTCAGAATATTTTTCGGCAAAATGTGCGGCCAGGAGTTCAATATCCCCTTTCCGATCCCTGAGAGGCGGCACCTTGATGGGGATAACATTGAGACGGAAAAAGAGATCTTCCCGGAAGTTGCCGTCAATGACTTCTTGTTCCAGCTTTTTGTTGGTTGCGGAGATGATGCGCACATCCACATCTATTTCCTTGGTACCGCCCACGGGTTTGAACCTGGTTTCCTGGACAGCTCTTAACAATTTGACCTGAAGGAAAGTGGAAAGTTCTCCGATTTCATCCAGAAATATAGTGCCTTTATTGGCCGCTTCGAACAGGCCTTGCTTATCGCTGATGGCTCCGGTAAAAGAGCCCTTTACATGGCCGAAGAACTCGCTTTCCATGAGGGTGTCGGGGATACCTCCACAATTGACAACAACAAAGGGTTGATCCTTGCGGTCAGAGTTTTCATGGATGGCCCGTGCGATGAGTTCTTTTCCTGTCCCGCTTTCTCCTGTGACCAACACATTGGTTTTGGTGGGGCCAATTTGTTCAATACGTTTGTAGATGGCTTGCATACCCGTGCTGTTGCCGATGATCCGATCAAAGTGGAGATGGGTTTTCAGCTCAGAGGAACGTATTTTCTTTTCATGCTCCAGGGTTTTGAGTTCCAGGGCCTTGGCGATCGTTTGACGAAGTTCGTTGTTGTCAAATGGTTTGGGTACAAAATCATAGGCCCCTTCGTTCATGGCTTCCACGGCAATTTCAGTGGTTGAATAGGCCGATATCATGATGACCACGGTGTTGGTCTGTTGATTTTTCACGGCCCGTAGTACGTCAAGGCCGGTGATATCTCCTAAACGGATGTCTGTCAGTACCAGGTCGTAATTTTTCTCCTTTATTTTTTGCAGGGCCTGTTTACCGTTTTTGGCCAGAGATACTTTGTACCCCTGTTTGGAGAGAAGCAGGTCCAGAAATTCACGCATGCTGATTTCATCGTCTACCACCAATATGCTGTGTTTGTTGGTCATGCGGTTTCCTGTTCCTTAATTTTTTGCGTAAATGGGCCTGCCGTCAACAAAGGTCATGGTTGCCTCACCTTTTACATGGTGTCCGGCAAAGGGGGTGTTCCGGCTTTTTGAGATAAAGGTATCCGGTTCAATGGTAAATTCGGTTTCCGGATTAATCAGGGTCAGGTCGGCCGGATTGCCGGGAACAATGTCGTTGTTGACAGACATGAGCCGGGCCGGAGCCTTGGCCATCTTTTCCACAAGCTGCTCTATGGAGAGATGACCGTCCTGAACCAGTTTCAAGGAGAGAGGTAAAGCAGTTTCCAGGCCAATAATCCCAAAGGCAGCCTTGTCGAATTCGACGTCTTTTTCATCCAGGTTGTGGGGGGCGTGGTCCGTGGCAATCATGTCGATGGTGCCGTCTTTTAACCCTAGGATGATGGACAAACGGTCCGTTTCTGATCTCAGGGGTGGGTTCATTTTATAATTGGTGTCATAGGGGGGGATGTCTTGGTCGGTCAGGGTAAAGTAATGGGGTGCGGTTTCACAGGTGACCGGTATCCCGTTTTTTTTGGCCTGGCGGATGGCTTCAATGGACTGGGCCGTGCTCATGTGGCAGAAGTGGACACGGGCCCCGGTGAGCTGTGCAAGTGCAATGTCCCGGGAAACCATAACGGATTCGGAAGCATTTGGGATGCCCCGGATACCCAGTGCCGTGGCCCGGGGACCTTCATTCATTGATCCGCCGTCGGCAAGGTCTTTGTCTTCAGCATGGACCAGGACGGGTATATCCATTGTCTTACAGTATTCCAGAGCCCGCCGCATGAGCTGGGAACTTGCCACGGGCAGACCATCGTCGGTGACGGCCCGGATACCGGCCTGTTTCATGTCGGCTATTTCTGCAAGGGAGGTGCCTGACGAACCGATGGATATGGCTCCTGCAGGATATACCCTGGCAGCTTTGGCCTTTTTTCCTTTGCTAATGATAAACGAGGTAACCTGGGCGTTGTCGTTGACCGGGCTGGTATTGGGCATGGAACATACGGCTGTGAATCCACCGGCCGCAGCTGCCCTGAGTCCTGATTCGATGGTTTCCTTGTACTCCTGGCCCGGTTCCCTTAAATGGACATGGACATCAATGAGGCCTGGGACTGCAATGAGGCCTTGGGCATCTATAATCTCTATTTGGTTTGTTTCTTCGATCTGATTTGGTTCTGCGATTGCTTCAAACAGCCCGTCTTTAATGAGAATATCTTTTATCCCGTTAATATTGCCCGGGTCAACCACCCTGGCTCCTTTAATCAGTATCTGCATGTCTGCTGCCTCCTGCTACCAGATAAAAAAGTGCCATACGCAGGGCCACCCCGTTGGTGACCTGGTCGAGTATCATTGAACACTCCGAATCAGCAATTTCACTGGAAATCTCAACCCCACGGTTCATGGGACCCGGATGCATGACCAGAACATCGTCCTTTGCCATGGCCAGCCTGATAGTGTTCAGACCGTAAAGGGTTGCATATTCACGTTCACTGGGAAAAAGCAGGTTTCCCTGGCGTTCCTTTTGAATCCTGAGCATCATGACCACGTCTGCATCAAGGACGCAAGATTCCATATTTTTTTCCACCTTGCATCCCAGATTCTCAATACCCATGGGGATCATGGTTTCCGGAGCACAGATGCTTACCTGCGCCCCCATTCGGGATAGGCCGATGATATCGGATCTGGCCACCCGGGAATGGGCAATGTCACCGATAATGGATATCTTTAGGCCTTCCAGCCGGCCCTTTTGTTCTCTTATGGTCATCATGTCCAGCAAGGCCTGGGAGGGGTGGGCATGGGTGCCGTCTCCGGCGTTTATTACAGAGCACCCGACCCTCTTGGATACCTGGTATGCTGCTCCGGAAGAGGAGTGGCGCATGACGATCACATCCGGTTTCATGGCTTCAAGGTTCTTTGCCGTATCGATAAGGGTTTCTCCCTTGACAATACTGGATGAACTTTTGGCAATTGAGACCGTATCCGCGGAAAGCCGTTTGGCTGCCAGTTCAAAGGAGAGCTTGGTCCGGGTGGAAGGTTCCTGGAAAAACATCACAATGGTCTTGCCCCTTAGTGTGGGCACTTTTTTTACCGGCCGCTGGGAAATTTCTTTCATGCCAGTGGCCGTGTCCAGTATCATTGTGATCTCGTCTTTAGTCAGAGACTGAATATCCAGAATGTCTTTTTTCTCAAACCGCATAGTCGTATCCTTAAAAAAGAAGATTACCGATCCGGTTCCATCGGACCCCGAAACTGTCCTTGTTCCAGGACCAATAGATCATAAAGGCTTCACCCCGGATTTCGGTTAGATCCACAAAGCCCCAGAACCGGCTGTCATGGCTGTTGTCCCTGTTGTCTCCCATAACAAAAATTTTATTGGGCGGTATGGTAATTTTTCTCATATTGTCCCGGGTGGTAAACTGGCCCGGAATGATCCGCTTATCTTTGTGAATGGCCCAGGGCTCATTCTTTATGGGCTTGTCATTGACATAAATCTGTTTGTCAATAATTTCAAGACTGTCCCCTGCTGTGGCTATGACCCGCTTGATATAATCCTTGGACGGATCTTCCGGGTATTTAAACACAACAATGTCATTCTGCTGGGGATCTTTTCCCGGAATCAGGGTTTTGCCATCTGTAAAAGGGATTTTTACTCCGTAAATAAATTTGTTAACCAGGATCTGATCGCCGATTTGCAATGTTTCCAGCATGGAGCCGGAAGGAATTTTAAAGGCCTGGACAATGAAGGTCCGGATGAACATGGCGATGACCACTGCAATGAGGATGGCCTCTATATTCTCCCGCCAGGCGCTTTTTGTTGTTGTTCTCATTCTCTCTTTTCTTTTCAATAGTAAATTAACAGAACAGGTGCTGGGGCTGACCGATAAAGAACCGGGAGCGCTGGATTTGTGTTTTCAGTATATCTGCGATTTTTCTTGCCTTGACCATTGAGGACAGGGGAACTGTGGGCACATTTTTGCCTTTGATCATGATGGTACCGCTCTTGAGTTCCGCATAACTGACCTGGCCGTAGGACTTGGAGATGGCTTTGGGATAATCATGACCATAGTCTACAATCTGGGTATAAATATCCTTATCCGAGACCGAGGTGTATTTTAAGATCTCTTCGTTTAAGATGGGGATGGGAATGCCCACCCCCACAGAGAGGGAGACTCCGTAGCCCCTGATACTCTGCCCCACCAGCCAATCCGGAGACATTTCTTTTAAATCGCCGGTGACAGCTAAGGTGCCAGCAGGGGTCAGGGGCACACCGTTCAGTCCACGCTCCACCTCTTTTTTATGCTGGGTGCCGGTCCAGGTGACATAGCCCTGGGCCCCGCCCAGAAAAATTCTGGTGCCCAGGCCGATGGTTTTTAAATAGGGGTCGTTGAACAAGGGGCTCAATTCTCCTGAAGTGGAATAATTGGCATTCCCCATGTTGGCTTTCAGAGTCCCCATATAGGTGTATTTTACCCGGTCAGCCCGGTTAATGGCGCAATTATAATTCTGATAACAATTTCTGGGGTTGCAGAGCTGGGCATTGGGCAGGTCTTTAAGGGTAACTGTTTTCTCAATCTTTAAATTGGGATAACAGTCTGTCCCGTAACTTTCGGCCCGGACATGGACTTCCTTGCCCGCCACCAGGTCCTGAATAACGTGGCCCCCGCCGTAGTTGAACTCGCCGGGATGGTATTTGTTCAAAGGATCATCCTCACAGGTCTGGGTGGCCCCAAGATAGCAGTCCACGGCAGCGACACCGGAATAGGCCGGTACATTGTTGAACCATGTTTTTGTGGTCCTGACCAGTGGGCTGGACTGGCCGATATTGATAAATGCCCCTGAAGAGCACATGGGAGCAAAGGTGCCGGTGGTGACCACATCCACCTTTCTGGCTGCCTCTACCACCCCTTGTTTTTCTGCAATATCAATGATTTCTTCGGCTGTGACCACCACGGCCTCTCCCCTGGCTATCTTGTCGTTGATTTCCTGGTATGTTTTATTGACCTGATATTCATTCATTTTTGTGACGTGTCCCGGTTTGAATTGTCTCGGTTTGATATCCCTTATTTCAGCTGGCTTTTGACAGCCTCTATTTTTGAGGTAATATTATTTTGGATCCAGTTTTTGTCCCACCATTCCACGGGATTGACAAAAACATTGTGGATAATAAAGGAGATATGAAGATGGTCCCCTCCGGCAAGGCCGGTGAGCCCTGTTTTCCCAATGAGATCTCCTTTTTGCACCTCATCTTCCGGTCGAACCAGGATCTCGTTTAGGTGGGAATAAAGGGTAGCCAGGCCGAAACCATGGTCTATGATAACCGTATTGCCGAAAATGCCTACATTTTTGGTCATGATCACCCTGCCTCGGTTGGTGGCTTTCACGAGCGCATTGGAGGTGGATGCCAGGTCGATTCCCAGGTGGGTGGCCCGGTCAATTTCCTTGCCCTTGTGTTTGTAAATTCTCCGGTCTGCATATCCGGCACGGTTGGCAGCACCGGCCAGGCGGCCGAATCGGCCTTTCCACATGAGCTCACCTCTTGTATCGGCCGGAACAGCGAGTACAGTCTCTACATTTTGGCGCCGGTATTCTCCATTCACAAATAAGAACTTATTTAAAAGGGGATTTTTTGTGGCCAGAAATTCATCTTCCTTATGGCCAAGGTCAATGTCCGGCATTTTCCTTTCCAGAAACCGGTCTGAAATATTCAGGGTGTCCGTTCTAAAAGACTTGTCCCGTATATAATGATGAAATCCGCGCTTGGCATCATTGCCTGCAGGGTCCTGGGCTTTGACGAAAATCCGGGTGCCTGGCCCCTGGGTGTGGTCCAGGGCAAAGAAGGCGGCAATGATATTGGGCTCCTTGAACATGCCGGAGTAGCCGGGAAAGAAATTATCCCCCACCACCACCCCTGAGCTGATATTTTCTTCCATGACCTTGTAAATGACAAGTGCGGCTCCCCCCCGGGTAAGATTGTGCTGCTGGGTCAGGATGCGTATCTGAGGTGGTTTGGTATCAATTACCACGGCCCGCTCTTCATAATACCGGTTTCCTTTGTTCCATCCATGCCAGGAATAATCGGTTACCAGAATCCGGATGACCGCGTCCCCGTCATTCATGCCATATTTTCTGGATTCAATGGGAATGACAAATTGATCCTGAATTTTTTTCTTGTCTGAAAACAGGCTCATAATGGATGAGGGAGGATAGGTTTTATTTAGAAGGATCTTTTCATTGCCCTTCTGCATCAGGGAAACCATAACCCGTCGAAGTCCGGTCCCCTGGTCCCTGACCGTAAGATTCATTTCATAGGATTTTTTCAGGTATTGGGAGGGTAGACTGATATCTGTTTCAGGTATGTCCCCCTCATATTTATAGTACATGATCCAGGCCAAAGGGATGAGTACCCCAAGGAATATCAAAACAAAAACAGCTTTTTTCATCAAATCGACCTATTTTTTCAAGAGGTTAGACTGGCGCTAATTAAAATCACCATAAAATACCAGCAAAAGCCTTACTTATCAAGGAATTTTACATTCTTGACTTTTCACGGCCCAAACTATAATTTTACCCCAACGTTTAGCCCAATATGTCACCATTTTAAGGATTCCCAAAATGAACAATTTCTTTTTTAACTTAATCCAAAACAACTCACCTGTTTTTTTTCTGATTGCAGGCCCCTGTGTCATTGAAGATTATGACACCAGTTTTGCCATTGCCCAACACCTGAAACAGGTCACCCAAACTTTGGGCATCCCCTTTATTTTCAAAGCCTCCTACGACAAGGCCAACCGAACCTCCATTCAATCTTTCAGAGGGCCGGGACCCGAACAGGGACTTGAAATCCTAAAACAGATTAAAACCGAACTGAACATTCCGGTGATTTCTGATATCCATCTTCCGGATCAGGCTCAAAAAGCGGCTCAGGTCCTTGATGTGATCCAGATCCCTGCGTTTCTCTGCAGGCAGACCGATTTGATCCTTGCCGCCTGCGGGACTGGGAAGCCTGTGAATATCAAAAAAGGCCAGTTTTTAGCCCCGTCCGACTGCAAAAACATTATCGCCAAAGCCAAATCCACTGGGAATCATGATATTGCTGTTACAGAGCGTGGAACCAGTTTTGGGTACAATAACCTGGTGGTTGATTTCAGATCATTCCAGATTCTTGGCGAGATGGACGTGCCGGTAATTTTTGATGCCACCCACAGCGTCCAGCTGCCAGGGGGCGGAGGCGGTTCCTCGGCCGGGGAACGGCAGTTTGTGCCTGTACTGTCAAAAGCCGCCATTGCTGCCGGGGCCCACGGCCTGTTTATGGAAACACACCCTGATCCGGACAAGGCCCTGTGCGACGGGCCCAATTCCATGCCCCTGGACCAGATGGAGTCCCTTTTGTCTACCCTGGTTGCCATTAAAAAAGCATCCAGCGCATCTTCATAAAGGCGACCATGAAAACAAAACTTCAAAATATCCGTCTTTTACTTCTGGATGTGGACGGTGTCCTCACTGATGGCTCCATTACCTACACCGATGCCGGAGAACAGGTGAAAAGTTTTAATTCAAAAGACGGGCTTGGACTCCGCCTGCTCATGGACGCCGGTGTAAAGGTGGGCATTGTCACCGGGCGGACCTCGGGCGCCCTGCTCCACCGGTGCGCTAATTTAGGCATAGAGATGATTTTTGACGGAATTAAAAACAAAGCCGAGTCCTTTGAGGCCATTGTCCGCAACACCGGCCTGGCGCCTGAGCAGATTGCCTTTGTTGGAGACGATCTCATGGATCTTCCGGCCATGACCCGGGCCGGACTTTCATTTACCGTGGCCGATGCTCCGGCCGAAGTAAAGGATGCCGCAGACATGACAATGAACCTGCCCGGCGGACGGGGTGCGGTCAGGCAGGTCTGTGAAACCATTCTCAAGGCCCGGGGCGACTGGGACCGGATTATTGCCAGGTTTTTATCATGAGTGGATCAGGGAAAAAAAAACTGGTTATACCATTGATCCTGCTACTGGGTTTTATACTGACGGGCCTGGGGGTTTTCTATTATATAAACACCCTGATGACCACCCCCATCTCCATTGAAAAGATCGATATTGATTCCCAGGCGGCATTGAAACTTAACATCCTCGAACAGGTGTCCAAGAAAAACGGGGTCACTGAATGGAAACTCAAGGCCAGTTCCGCCACACTGCTCAAACAAGAGGACAAGGCTGTTCTCAAGGATGTGGACCTGGAATTTTACACCAAGGAGAAAACCACGGTATACCTCACTGCGGATCAGGGTGTCCTTAATACAAAAACCCATGACCTAACCTTAACTAAAAATGTAATTGTCCGTCATCAGGCCTATACCCTGAGAAGTGAGACATTGCATTATGACAAAATACCACATATAATACACACCGATTCCCGGGTCCTGATTCAAGATGGCGAATCTACGCTTGAAGCCGACGCCATGGAGGCAAAATTAAATCAGGACCAGGTCATTTTAAAAGGACATGTAAAAGGAAATTTCAGTGAAAAGTTTGACCTGCCATAGGCTCTGTTTCCGTGTTCCGCTGACTTTGTCGCTGACTCTGTTGTTGATTCTGGCCCTTTTTGTTTCCCCTGCCCTTTGCGCAACGGAATCTAAAAAAGAGACGGATAAAAAACCCAAGGCCTCCAATCTTGAGGTTGTATCCGATGAAATGGTTGCCGAGAAGGGGCAGTCCATGGTCGAGTTTACAGGCAATGTAAAAGCAACCCGTGATGATTCCGTACTTCTGGCAGATTCGGTTAAGGTTTTCTTTCATACCTCGGAAACCAAAAAACAAGGCTCAGGAGACCAGAGCAACGTTAAAAAAATTGTAGCCACCGGAAATGTGAAATATACTGCCGGTGAACGCAGGGCGTTTGCCGATAAAGCCGTATATACGACTAAGAACGAGGTTTTGGTTCTCACGGGCAAATCACCTAAATTGCTCACCGGAAAAAGTTATGTCACCGGGAAAAAAATCACCCTGTTCAGACTTGATGAACGGGTCATGGTTGAAAGCGACGGCAATAAAAGGGTACAGGCCTTTTTTGATGCCCAGGATCAGGACCAGCCCACAGGAAAATCTAAAGAGTAAAGGCACGAATGAGCCATCTGGTATTGGAAAATCTGGTCAAAACCTATTCGGAAAAGACCGTTGTCAATAAGGTTAATATCACCGTTAATCAAGGAGAGGTCACAGGGTTGCTCGGCCCCAATGGCGCAGGCAAAACCACCACTTTTTATATGACCGTAGGCATGATCCGGCCAAATGGGGGCAAGGTTTACCTTGATGGGGAAGATATCACCCATTATCCCATGTATATCCGGGCCAGGAAGGGGATCGGTTATCTGCCCCAGGAATCCTCTATTTTTAAGAAATTAACGGTCAGGGAAAACATTACCTCCATCTTGGAGGTACTTCCCCAAAACGGTGTCAATTTAGAAAAAAAAGCCGCAGCCCTTATGAATGAACTGGGAATCGAACGGCTGGCCGGCCAGAAAGCCGCCTCCCTTTCCGGAGGTGAGCGCAGGCGACTTGAAATTTCAAGGGTTCTGGCCACTGATCCCATGTTCATCCTTTTAGACGAGCCTTTTGCAGGGATCGATCCTCTGGCGGTTATCGATATTCAGCAAATCATATCCCAGCTGACCCGCAAGGGCATCGGGGTCTTGATTTCTGACCATAATGTTAGGGAAACCCTCGGGGTATGCGACCACGCCTATATCATGAGCCAGGGCGTAGTCATTGAATCAGGTCCCCCTGAGAAAATTATTTCAAGTGAAATAGCAAAGAAAATCTATCTGGGAGATAATTTTAAACTTTAGTATGGAACTCGGATTACAACAAAGCCTCACCCTGACCCAACAGCTGGTCATGACCCCGCAGCTACAGCAGGCCATCAAGCTGCTGCAATTGTCCCGTCTTGAGCTGGCTGAAATGATTCAACAGGAAATGGAACAGAATCCGGCTCTTGATGAGCGTGTCACGGATGAGGCATCGGACAAGAACATTACCGCCCAGGAGAGCGACGGCCGGGAAAGTGATTCCCAGGAACCTGAAAAAGAAGCCCCGGTCAAGGAAGTGACCATTGAAGAGCGGGTGCGGTCGGATACAGACTGGGAAAATTATATTAACGAGTATAACTCCACGGGACGGATTTACACGGAATCGGAAAATAGTGAAGCCCCTAATTTCGAGGCCTTTACCTCTGAAAAGAAAACCCTGGAGCAGCACCTCAAATGGCAGCTGATGCTCTCGGATCTTTCCTCTGAACAGGAGGCCATCGGTCACATGATCATTGGCAACCTGAACCGGGACGGGTATTTATGTTCGGATGTTGAAGAACTGGCCCAGACTGCCGAAACTCAGACCGAAAATGTGGAAGAGGTGCTGGAAGTCCTCCAGACTTTTGACCCCCCCGGTATTTGTGCCCGGAACTTGTGCGAAACCCTGTTGATCCAGGTCAGACTGCTGGGGATTGAAAACCATATTATTAAAGAAATCATCACAAACCATCTGAAGAATTTAGAAAACAGGAATAGTAAAAAAATTGCAAAGGCCCTTAAAATTTCCGTAGACGACGTCCGGGCCGCCGTTAAAATTATCCAATATCTTGAACCCAAACCAGGGCGTAAATTCACAACTGATGAACCCGCTTATATAACCCCGGATATTTATGTGTACAAGGTGGGGGATGACTTTAAGATCGTCATGAATGACGACGGTCTTCCCAAGCTGAGAATATCCAGATTCTATAGGGAGGCGGTTGCGGACGGGAAAAAAATACCCAAAGAAACCAAAACTTATCTCAATGAAAAAATGCAGTCTGCCTCCTGGCTGATTAAAAGCATCCACCAGCGGCAAAAGACTATTTACCTGGTCATGGAAAGCATTATTAAATTTCAGAGGGAATTCTTTGAAAAGGGCATTGCCTATTTAAGACCTCTGATTCTTAAAGATATTGCCGAGGACATTGAGATGCACGAGTCCACCATCAGCCGCGTGACCACCAATAAGTATGCCTATACCCCACAGGGGCTTTTTGAACTCAAATATTTTTTCAACTCCTCCATTGAACGGACCGGCGGGGCGTCCATGGCATCGGCAAGCGTCAAGGAACGGATTCGACTTCTCATTGAAAGCGAGGATCACGATACCCCCCTCTCAGATGATAAAATCGCTTCCATCCTCCAGGAATCCGACATTCAGATTGCCAGGCGTACCGTTGCCAAGTACAGGAAGGTGCTTAACATTTTGCCTTCCAATAAAAGGAAACAACTTTAGGAGGTTTTTGTATGCAGATAACAGTAACCTTTAAACAGATGGACTCTTCTGAGTCGCTCAAATCCTACGTTCAAAAAAAACTGGACCGGTTTGACAAGATGCTGGACAATCCCGCCGAAGTCCACATTGTCCTGTCCGTTGAAAAAATACGCCATATTGCCGAGCTTACCCTGACCTGTGATAAACTCAATATTCATGCCAGGGAAATGTCTGAGAGCATGTATTCTTCCATAGATGCTCTCATGGACAAGGTCAAGTCCCAGATTAAAAGACATAAGGAAAAGGTTAAGCGTCATATGTCCGGAGATAAGACAAGTCTGAACGATACCATGGAATTCAATGAAGTTGATGATCAGTCTGGTAATGGTCATGCGGGAGGGGATATTCCACCGGAAATAGTAATCGAGCCCATTGATTATAAGCCCATGGACATAGAGGATGCAGTAGCCGAGCTGGACACTGGGAAAAAAGCCTTTTTTGTTTTCAATAATGCACGGACCGAACAACTAAATGTGATTTATAAACATAACAACGGAAAGCTGGGACTGATCCAGCCCAGAGGGTAGCAGAGCCAATGAAAATTAGTGACATTCTTAACAAAAACTCAATCATTGCAGATCTAACCGCAGAAAATAAAACCGGAGTGATCCGGGAACTTGCCGGTGCGGTGTCCGGGGCTGCCAATGCTGATCCAGACACAATAGCCTCGGTGCTCATGGAAAGGGAAGCTTTAGGATCCACAGGGATCGGCGGCGGCATTGCCATCCCTCATGGAAAACTGAATGCCGTGGAGTCGGTGGTGGTTGGATTCGGCCTCAGTCGACAGGGCATTGACTACAATTCCCTTGATGACCGTCCGGTTCATATTTTTTTCCTGTTGCTGACCCCTGAAAATTCCACGGGTGGCCATTTGAAAGTGCTTGCCCAGATTTCAAAATTGTTAAAAATGGATCATTTTAAAGACCGGCTTAAATCTGCAGGCACTGTGGATGAGCTCCATGAAATTATCATGGAGCAGGACGAAGAATTCTGAAAAATGAGGTCTTCTGAAAACAAGGATTCCCAAGAATGGATGATCAAAAAGTTTACATTATAACCGGTATTTCCGGATCAGGAAAAAGCACGGTGATCCAGGCCTTTGAAGATGCCTCGTTTTACTGCATCGACAACATGCCCATGGAACTTGTGCCCAAGGTTCTTGAACTCCCATTCAAGGACCATCCCCAGGTCAAGGGCTCAGCCTTTGTCATGGATATGCGCTCAAAAACCTTTATAAAAAACTTTGTGTCAGGGATTTCAGCCCTGGAGGAAATGGGGATCACTCCTTTTATTATCTTTCTTGAAGCGGATGTGGATACCCTGGTCAAACGGTATAGTCAGACCCGCCGTCACCATCCTCTGGACGAGGAAAAAAGCCTTTTGGGCAGCATTCGGTCAGAAACTCAGACCATGGCATCCATCCGGAAGCTTGCCCACCGGACCATTGACACCAGCACCTACAATGTACATAAACTTAAATCCGTTATTCTGGACCTGATCCTGGATCGGAGCTGCGGAAGCAACACCAAAAGTTTGATGAAGCTGAATATTATGTCATTCGGGTACAAATACGGCATCCCCATGGATGCCGACCTTGTAATGGATTTAAGGTTCCTGGCCAATCCCTATTTTGTGCCGGAACTCAAATCCCTGGACGGGGAATCCCAAGGGGTTAAAACTTTTGTTCTGGATAATCCGGAGACAAAAAGATTTCTGGATCAATACAACAATTTTATTGACTATCTCATTCCCCTTTATCATAAGGAGAATAAAGCATACCTTACCCTGGCGCTGGGGTGTACCGGAGGCCGCCACAGGAGTGTGGCCATTTCACGGTCGGTTTTCGAACGTCTGACCCAAAAGGGCCTGAACCCGAGCATCATGCACAGGGATATTGACAGGGACATTAAAGAATCATGACAGGCATTTTAGTTGTAACCCATGCCGAACTCGGCAGCACTTTGATCGACACGCTTGAATTTATTCTGGGCAAACCCCAGGAAAACCTCATATCCATATCCATTGATATTAAACAGGATCCTGATAATTTGAGAAAAAAAATCAAAAAAGGGATTGAGAAGGTCAGGTCGGACAGGGGTGTTATTATTTTAACAGACATGTTCGGGGGTACCCCGTCTAATCTTTCCTACTCTTTTCTTGAAGAGGGACAGGTGGAGGTTATTTCCGGGGTGAACCTTCCCATTTTGATGAAAGCCGTCACCGCCCGGGATAAAATGGATATGGACAAACTCACCGCCGCTCTGGTGGAACACGGAAAACGAAGCATTTCTCTGGCCAGTGATATTCTCAAAGGGACCAGTCGGTCCTGATTCACCAACGGCACAACCGTCTTGTTTACGCAAGGCATGCCTAAAGGAGATCGTAACATGAGTATAAATATTGGTATTAACGGATTCGGCAGGATCGGGCGCATGGTATTTCGAGCAGCCCTTGAAACTGATGGCCTTGAAGTAAAGGCCATCAATGATCTAACAGATACCCACACCATTGCTCACCTGCTTCAGTATGACTCGGTTCACGGCAGGCTTAATCGGGAGGTAACTTCCGGCGAGGGTAGTCTTGAGGTCGATGGTAAAACCATTGCGGTTTCTGCTGTAAAGGACCCTGCACAGATTGCATGGGCCGACGCACAGGTGGATATTGTTTTGGAGTGTACCGGGCTGTTCAGGACGCGGGAAGCCGCCTCCAAACATCTGGAAGGGGGGGCCAAAAAGGTCATTATTTCAGCACCTGGAGCTGATCCTGATATCACCATTGTCATGGGGGTGAACCACGAGGATTATGATCCTGCATCCCATCATATCATTTCCAATGCCTCCTGCACCACCAATTGCCTGGCTCCTGTGGCCAAGGTGCTTTTAGAAAATTTTGGTGTGGTCTGCGGGCTTATGACCACCATTCATGCCTACACTGGAGATCAGCGCCTCCTTGACTTTCCCCACAAAGACCTTCGCAGATCCAGAGCGGCAGCCCTTTCCATGATCCCCACCACCACTGGAGCTGCCAAGGCGGTCTCCCTTGTGCTGCCCGAACTCGAGGGAAAACTCAACGGACTGGCTGTCCGGGTGCCCACTCCAAACGTTTCCCTGGTGGACCTTGTGGTGACCACGGAAAAGACTGATCTGACAACACAGATGGTCAATGAAGCACTGGAGACAGCGGCCAATACCAATCTTGCCGGAATTCTCGGCTATAGCGACCTGCCTCTGGTCTCTATTGATTATAATTCTTGCCCCCTCTCATCCATTGTAGATGCCTCCTGCACCCATGTGATCAACGGAAACCTGGTAAAAATTTATTCATGGTATGACAACGAGGCTGGATATTCCCACAGAATGATTGACCTGGCGACCATGGTGGCAAATAGTTTATAAATCCGGAGAAAAATAATGAGTAGAACACCTTTAATAGCCGGTAACTGGAAAATGTATAAGACTGGTGCCCAGGCCGTTGAAACCGCCCAAGAACTAGCCGGTTTATGTGTTGATGTCTTAGATGTGGACATCATGATTGCCCCCACTGCCCTCTCCCTTCCTTTAGTGGCCCAAGCCGTGAAAAGCAGTCCGATAAAACTGGGGGCCCAGAATCTACATTTTGAAAAACAAGGAGCCTATACAGGCGAGGTATCCGGGGATATGATACGGGCTGCCGGTGGCGATTACGTGCTTATCGGGCACTCTGAACGGCGTCAGTATTTCGGTGACACCGACGAGTTGGTCTGTCTGAAAACAAGGGCTGCCATTGAGGCGGGTCTCACTCCAGTGGTCTGCATCGGTGAGACAGAAAAAGAACGGGATGAAGAAAAAACGTTTTTTGTGCTTGACAAACAAGTCTCGGATGGGTTAAAAGGCTTTGGTCTTGAGAAACTCAGGACACTTGTTCTTGCCTACGAGCCCGTTTGGGCAATTGGTACGGGCAAGACGGCCAGCAGCGAAATGGTGGATGAAGTTCATCGTTTTTTGAGAACGCTTCTCAAAGAAAAATTTTCAAATACGCTGGCAGAAGAAACGCGGATCCTTTACGGTGGCTCGGTTAAGCCTGAAAATGTGAAAGATCTCATGAGTATAGAGGACGTGGACGGCGCTTTGGTTGGCGGGGCCAGTCTCGATGCAGACAAATTTATAGACATAATAAGGTTTCAATAAATATATTATGAGCAACATTGTAATAGCATTGCATGTCACGGTTTGTATTCTTCTTATACTCATTGTCCTGCTTCAGACAGGTAAGGGTGCAGAAATGGGCGCTTCCATCGGTGGAGCCGGCAGTCAGGCGCTTTTTGGTGCCGCAGGGCCGGCAAGTATACTGACAAAGATCACCACCGCAGTGGCCATAATTTTTATGATCACTTCACTGAGCCTGGCTTATATGTCCGGCAATCAGTCTCAGACCAGTGTGATGAAAGACGCCAAAGCCCCTGTGGAACAGAAAACCGAATAGGATTCAACGCGTAAAATAAACAAATATGCCGAAGTGGTGGAATTGGTAGACACGCACGCTTGAGGGGCGTGTGGGGCAACCCGTGGGAGTTCAAATCTCCCCTTCGGCACCAAATATAAAAAAGCCGCGGCCTGATGACCACGGCTTTTTTTTTGTAAGCCTGTTATGTAAATCTGTATTTAAGGTGATCATGACCGAAGATTTTAGAAGAAATTGTTATAAATGCAAATTTTTCTATGTGACCTGGGAATCCAAGCACCCCAATGGTTGTCGGGCCATGGGTTTTAAATGCAGGCAATTGCCGTCAATTTACGTGTACCGCTCCTCGGGTAAACCCTGCCAGCTTTTTCAGAAAAAAAACAAGTGATCCCCCTACCCTGTACCTTGATTTATGGCAAACCCGGCTTATAATATCTTATTATGAATTCTGAACAGAGCAATACAGGGCCGGACCCTCACAAGATAGAAAAAGAGTTGGGAGAGTTCTTGAATAAAAAATTCGGCGGCAACGTCAAGATTATTTCTCCTTCCATTCAACCCCAGCAGGACGCCATAAACGGATCCCCCCCCACCAAGGGCAAAAAAGAGCTGATTGATTTTAATCTCAAACCTGCCGAACTCATCGCCTACCTGGATCAATACGTGGTCAGGCAGGACAGGGCCAAATCAGTTCTTTCCACAAAAATCTGCACCCACTTTAACCGGATTCGACACCATGAAACCTCAGGAGAAGGGATTTCAAGAATTACCGGCAACATTAAATCAAATATACTGATGCTGGGTCCCACAGGTATAGGCAAAACTTATTTGATAAAGCTTATTGCCCGGAAGATAGGTGTTCCCTTTGTTAAGGCCGATGCCACTAAGTTTTCCGAAACCGGATACGTGGGCGGGGATGTGGAAGATCTTATCCGGGATCTGGTCAAAGAGGCCAATGATGATATAGAATTGGCCGAATGCGGAATTGTCTATATCGATGAAGTCGACAAAATAGCGGCCAGCCCCAATGTTGTCGGTGCACAGGTATCCAGGACCGGGGTGCAGCGAGCCCTTCTCAAACCCATGGAAGAGACCGAGGTGGACCTCAAAGTCCCCCATGACCCTGTTTCCATGATGCAGGAACTCGAATCTTTCCAGCGAACCGGAAAACGTAGCCAGAGGCGTGTGAACACAGCCAATATACTTTTTATCCTCTCAGGCGCTTTTTCAGGGCTTACAGATGTGGTGAAAAAACGGTTGAGCAAACAGTCCATCGGATTTGGGGCAAATCTGGCCCAGGCCAGAAAAGAGACGGATCTGCTCAAGGCTACCCGGTCAGAAGACCTAGTTAATTTCGGGTTTGAATCTGAATTCATCGGCCGAGTGCCTGTGAGGTGCATTCTGGATGAACTGAATGAAAATGATCTTTACGCCATCCTCAAGATGCCCAATAATCCAGTTGCTCTGAGCAAACGGCTTGATTTCCAGGCCTACGGCATTGATATCATATTCACGGATGAGGCTCTGAAAATACTTGCCCGGCGAGCCCACAGGGAAAATACCGGCGCCAGAGGACTGGTTTCCGTTGTAGAGGAAAGCCTCCTGTCCTTTGAGGAAAAACTTCCCTCAATCGCGGTCCGGCAGTTCACGGTTACGCCCGAAGTGCTTGAATCACCGGAAACCGTTCTCCTTGATCTGGTTGAAGGCCACGATTCCCAAAAATATGAACTGGAATATAAAACGGCTAAAACTCATCATACAGATTACATCACCCAATATGTGACAGAAAACTGGAAGGTCTTTTCCATCCGCCACGGACTCACCCTTACCCAGATCCGCAGCCGGATGGTGGCCCAGTATTACACCAACCATGTCATGGAAATAGAAGATGCTGTAAGGCAGATCAAGAAATTCCATGACGCCATCAAGGAGATGGAGGTGGAAATATCCAAAAGCTATGATCTGAACATAGTGTTTGAAGAGGATGCTGCAGATTTTCTCATCCAGCAGTTCATTGATCATAGCGCCACGACCGATGAAATTTTATCCAAAATTTATAATGATTTTTACGACGGCTTCAATCTGATCCGGGAGAAGACCGGAAAGTCCCGGTTCTTTTTATCAAAAAGCGGACTCATTGACCATGAGACATACCTTAACGATCTTATCAGGAAAGAATTAAGATGATTGGAATTTCAAAGCTATACTGTGCCACAGTCGAACCCTCTGATACCTTAAGGTATTCCAGGGATTCAGGAAAACTGCCCTCCCATCTGCTCCAGTTTTCAAAGGATAAAAAACCGGTGGTGGTCTGGAACATGACCCGGCGGTGCAATCTTAAATGCGTCCATTGTTATGCCAAATCCGAAGATATTAACTATGACAATGAACTGAATCATGAACAGAGTCTGGCCATGATCGACGACCTTGCTGAGTTCGGTGTGCCAGTTCTCCTCTTTTCCGGCGGCGAGCCCCTGGTCCATCCCAGGCTGGTTGAATATGCCCAGTATGCCGTGTCCAAGGGAATGCGGGCAGTAATTTCCACCAATGGTACCCTGATCACCGAAGAGAAGGCCAAGCAACTTAAAGAAATAGGACTCTCTTATGTGGGGATCAGCCTTGACGGTATGGAAAAAACCCATGACATGTTCAGAGGGGTTCCCGGATCATTCAAAAAGGCCATGAAAGCGGTGGATAATTGCCAGAAGGCCGGCATTAAAGTGGGACTTAGGTTTACCATCAATAAGCGCAATGTCCAGGACATTCCGGGTATTTTCGACATTCTTGAAAAAAAGAATGTTCCCCGGGCCTGTTTTTATCACCTCGTTTATTCCGGCAGGGGATCTGAAATCGCCAAGGAAGATCTTTCCCATGAAGAGACTCGGAAAGTACTCGATCTGATCATGGACCGGACCCGAGACCTCCATGACCGCAACAAGGCCAAGGAAATCCTAACCGTGGACAACCATGCCGACGGTCCCTACCTCTATCAGCGTCTCCAGAAAGAAGATCCTGAACGGGCAGCAGAGGTTCTCGAACTCCTTGAGATGAACGAGGGCAACAATTCGGGCCGGGGTATCGGATGCATCTCCTGGGATGGAGAGGTTCATCCGGACCAGTTTTGGCGGGAAAAATCTCTGGGCAACATCAAGGACAGACCCTTTTCCAAGATATGGGTTGATCCTGAGAATGAATTTCTCATGAAAATGAAGGAAAAGAAAAAACATGTTAAGGGCAGGTGTGCCGAATGCCGCTGGCTTGATATCTGTGCCGGTAACTTTCGGGCCCGTGCCGAATCTGTGGCCAATGATCCCTGGGATTCTGACCCTGCCTGCTATCTTACGGATGAAGAAATTAAAAAGGACGCTTCTGTAAAGGAGGAAAACTAATGTTGTTTCCCGAGTACAGAGGCAGACGGCTTAGGGCCTCCGACACTTTCAGGCGGATGATCCGGGAGACCAAGCTGTATAGTGACGATTTCATCCTTCCCCTTTTTGCCATTGAAGGCAAATCCGTTAAAAAGCCCATCGACTCAATGCCCGGCCAGTTTCAGATGTCCTGCGACCATATTGTTGCACGTGCAAAAGAAGCCAAAGAGGCAGGTATTCCAGCAATCATCCTCTTTGGGGTGCCTAATAAAAAAGATGAACTGGCCACCCGGGCCTATGCCCAGGACGGGATTGTTCAGAGAGCCGTTGCAGAGGTGAAATCTGCGGTACCTGAAATTTCGGTGATCACCGATGTATGCCTCTGCGGATACACGGATCACGGCCATTGCGGGGTAATTGACAAGGGAATTGTGGACAATGATGCTTCCCTGGATCTACTTGCCAGAACCGCCCTGTCCCATGCCCAGGCCGGTGCCGACATGGTTGCCCCCTCGGACATGATGGACGGCCGGGTGGGTGAAATCAGAGGATTACTTGATGATGAGGGGTTTACCCATACCCCGATTATGTCCTATGCTGTAAAATATGCCTCTGCCTTCTACGGTCCCTTTCGTGAGGCTGCTGAATCTGCGCCACAGTTCGGGGACCGGAAAACCTACCAGATGGATCCGGCCAATGCCATGGAGGCCATCCGAGAGGCCACCATGGATGTTGAAGAAGGTGCTGACATTATCATGGTTAAACCCGCCCTCTCCTACCTGGATATCATCTGCCGCCTCAAAGATGAGATTGATCTGCCCATTGCCGCATACAACGTGTCCGGTGAGTATTCAATTATGAAAGCCGGAGAGATGATGGGCTGGGTAGATGCCAGGGCCATGATAATGGAAACCTTGCTCTCAATCAAACGGGCCGGGGCCGATCTGATTCTGACCTATTCCGCCATTGACGTGGCAAGGGAGCTGAATGCCTGATGACTCATCCACATGGAAAACCAGGGGGCCCAACAGGACATCCCGGGGCGAACAGTGCCAATACCCTGAGGCTCGTGGCCTGGGAAACCACCCGACGGTGTAATCTCTCCTGCAAGCATTGCAGGGCTGTGGCCGAAGACCATCCCTATGACAATGAACTAGATACCCAGGCCTCTTTCAGGCTTCTGGACCAGATCCGGGAGGTGGGCACGCCCATCATCATTCTCACTGGCGGGGAACCCTTGTTGAGGGATGATATTTTTGACATTGCAGCCTATGGGGACAAAATTGGCCTGCGCATGGTCATGGCCCCCAACGGTACCCTGCTCGACAAAGAGAATACCGAAAAACTAAAAGCCTCCGGCATCAAACGGATTTCAGTGAGCCTGGACGGGGCAAGCCCTGAGACCCACGATGATTTCAGGGGGCTTACCAATGCATTTGCCCGGTCCCTGCAGGGGATTGAGCATGCCAAGGCAGCGGGTCTTGAATTTCAGATCAATACCACCATTACCAAAACCAACCTGGCCGAAATTCCCAAAATCCTCTCCCTGGCGGAAGACCTGGGGGCTGTAGCCCACCATATCTTCCTTTTGGTTCCCACGGGCCGTGGAAAGTATATTCTCGACTCAGCCATTGACGCCAAAGAGTACGAAGAGACCCTGAACTGGTTCTACGACCAGCAGTCAAAAACAAGCCTCCAGCTAAAGGCTACCTGTGCACCCCACTACTACCGTATACTGCGGCAGAGAGCCAGGGCAGAAGGCAAAAAGGTCTCCTTTGAAACCCATGGCCTTGATGCCGTGACCCGGGGCTGTCTTGCAGGAACCGGGTTCTGCTTTATCTCCCATGTGGGTCGGGTCCAGACCTGTGGATTTCTGGATGTGACCTGCGGAGATGTAACCCAACAAAGCTTCAAGGATGTCTGGGAAAATTCAGAGGTGTTTAATAAGTTGAGGAATTTTAAAAACCTTGACGGCAAATGCGGGGCCTGTGAGTACAAGGCTGTCTGCGGAGGTTGCAGGGCCCGGGCCTATGAGGCCACCGGGGATTATCTGGCAGAGGAACCCTTATGTTCCTATGAGCCTAGGAAAAGCGCGAACCGATAGATACAAAGACAGGTCAAAGAGAAACGAACAAAAAAGCCCTGTTCCGGTAATAAATACCGTGAACAGGGCTTTTTTTAAATTAAAGCGAGTTTAACTTCAGCATCAGGGGACGATCTTCTTCGGTGCTTCCAGAAAAGCGGACAGGTCCGGGGTTTCTGAAATGGTCCGGGCCGGCATCTGCTGCTACCCAGTTTTCCCTGAATTTTTTAAATAATTTGAAAGAATTGGCCTCAAGATCTACAATACTTTTTTCAATGACCAGCTCCAGCCTTCCTTTCCGTTCTTCAAGATGCATAAGCTTTGCAATGGGGATGCCGATGGGTTCCCATTTTTCAAAGGCCTGCTCCAGGTTAAGAATGGCGGCCATCTGGCCTGTGGCATTTCCGGCAATGAGATGGAAGGCGGTAAGTCCCAGATTATAGGTATAATTGCAGTCAAAATTGGTGGGATCAGAGCCCCTGCCGTCATACCCGTAAAAATGGGTCTGGATTTTGAAATCAGGTTCGGATTTTTTAAACACATCCACCAAAGCCTGGGGCAGCTCCTCTTCCGGGTCCATCATCCCGTCGTTGACCAGAGCAAGTTTCAGGGTTTTCAGAGAGATGATTTCCGGCTTGACCAGCAAATATTCGTCCATGGGGTTTTTAAACAGGGCCGGAGCAAACATTTCGGCATCCATTCTGGCGGCGGTCATAAAGGTCACATAGTCTGACCGTTTGATCCCGACTTTGTACACCCCCTGTTCCTTGAGCACATCCAGGTATTCTTTGACCATGTCCATGACGATCTTTTCGGTTTTAACCTGGGAAAACTGGAAATTGCCGTGGAAATCCCGTTCAACCAAAAGGCCTTCCTTGAAAAAGGAGGGCAGCTGGTTGAACAATTCATCGTCGCGCAAATTCCAGATGGGGAATTTACCTTTGTCAATCATGCCCTGGGAGATCCTGCGAAGATAATCGAGTTTTTCATTGAGACCGGGAAAGGCCCTGTGGAAATCCAGATCGTGAATATTGTTGTAATCGGCAATGATCTTATTGAGCTTGGTGATAAAGACCTGGATCTCATTGATGAACTCAAGTATCCCCTCCGGGATGATCATTATCCCAAAATTCTTTCCATAAGCAGCCCTGCGTACCATGATATTGCAGATCACCCGGGACAGATGGCGCAAGGTGATTCCATAGGCATTATAGTCTGTTTCTCCACCGGCAGAAGCCTTTTCAAGGCGTTCCCTGTCTATATAATCGGCAAGTTCTTCACCGATGAGGGCGATGTTGACATGGGTCTGGAGTGCAGTTTCCAGGGTCAGATGGCTGGCCACCCGGCCCATGACCTTGCATACATGCCAGTATTTGGTGTCGGAACTCCCATCATTTGCCAGGTTGGAGATATTCCTGGCAAATGAACGGGCAGCGGAATGAAATCCAAATGAAATGGCGCACAGGGTTTGTCCATCATCGGTTTTGACCTGGATATCCCCGTCTATGGTTTTGGGGATGCCGATGACCTTGATGCCAGATGACTTGAAATGCTGGGCCAGGAAAGCGGCATTGGTGTTTGAATCATCTCCGCCGATGATAACAAGGGCATCCAGTTCCAGTCCCCGGCAGGTGGTTAATGCCTTTTCCATTTTTTCACCGGAATCAATTTTAGTCCGTCCGGTCTTAATCATGGAAAATCCGCCCATGTTTCTGTATTGATCCACCAATTTTTTTGTGATTTCAATGGAACGGGCTTCCAATAAGCCGTCAGGCCCCCGGAGAAAACCAAATACCCTGGAGTCCTTATTATATCTTTTTATTTCGTCATAAAGCCCGGCAATGACGTTGTGTCCACCAGGCGCAGGCCCGCCGGAAAACACCACACCAACGTTCCTTTTTTTCCGGAATGCAGATTTACTTTCTTCGTTAGCCTCATCCGTCCCCACAACCTGCTGGACCTTATTGTTGATGATGCCCGGCAGCATCCGTTCGGCTTCAGTATCTTTGATAAACCGGTATTGCTCCCTGGATTCAAGGGCGGAAAATTTATGATTGAAAATATCTATTTTTCTGGGGGTAAATGATCTTCTGGCCAAGGTTTCCATGCTGTCGTCTGACATGACATGGGAGGCGGCTTCCATCAGCGCCTCAGGTACCGTCTCTGTCTGAGATCCCATTCCTACTCCTGTTGGGTGTTATTGAACCATTACCTGGTTCCGTCCGTTTTCTTTGGCCTTGTATACCGCTATGTCGGCGCGTTCAAAGACCTGTTCGTGTTTTGTATCGTCCTGGGTGGTGCAGGAAATTCCGATGCTTACAGTTACACTTACCTTCTCGTTCTTATATAAAAACTCTATTTTTTCGATGGTCTGCCTGATTTTTTCGGCTGCCACCCGTGCCCCCTGAGCATCGGTTTCCGGCATGATAATAACAAACTCCTCACCACCGTAGCGGGCAAGCATATCATTTTTTCGCAGTAAAGGGTGAGTTCTTTTTATAATTTCCTGGAGACAGCGGTCCCCAATGGCGTGTCCGTATCGGTCATTGATATTTTTAAACTTATCCGCATCAATAAGAAGCAGGGAAAATATATTTCCGTATCTGAGAAACCGGGCCATTTCATCGTCTATTTTATTGTCATATGCCCTTCGGTTGAAGGCACCTGTGAGCTGGTCCTGATTTATTTTCTTTTCAAGTTCTTCCGAATACCGTGTGGCCTCGGCCAATTTCTTTTTAAGTTTTACAAATCCGGATTTAAAAGAACTCCTGTTTTTTTCAGCCAGTTTATTGATGGCCTGATCCACATGCTGCTTTTTCAGAAGGGCCTTTTCAATGGACGTCAAACCCTGGGTGATCTTGGTTTTCAGATCATCAATGCTTGCGGCCATATCACTGGTCTCTTTTAACCCGGCCATTTCCAGGCTAAGCACAGATTCAAATCCCTGGTTGGAAGAAACCAGGGAACGGGTATGTTCAAAAGAAGAGGCCAGTTTGGTTTCAATTTCAAGGATTTTGCCCACAATATCCCTGATAAAAGCATTAACCTTTTCTCTGTCCTGGCTGGTTTCCGAAATATACAGGAAAATCAGGTCAAAAATACTTTCCCTGATGTCATTGATATCATTGGAGTCTTTGGTCCCTAAAATACGCGAATTAAGGGTTTCCAGTTTTTTTCCATATTTTTTATCAAGGGTGGATTTGAGGGAATTTACCAGTTCATGGTAACTGAGTTTAAACTCTTCAATGAAGGTGTCCGAAGAGGTCTTAATAAAAGAGGAGAACAGTCCTTTTTTCTTTTTCAGGACCACAGGCCCGATATCTTCTTTTAACATGGCGGTTTTCATCTGCTGGAAGATGTAGTCCATTTTTGTTGGAGTGGCCTTTTTTCTCATGGCCGTTGCAAGCTCTTTACAGGCCCGGGCAAATGGAGTCTCTTCAACAGCCACCATATCAAGTATCACCGGGAAATATTTCCGGTAAAGCCTGTCCTGGTTATTAAACCGTTCCTCAACTTCGTCAAGTTCTTTGAGCAGCACGTCTTTCTGAGACCGCAGCTTTTTAACCTGATCATTAAGTACCATTATTTTATCGTCAAGTTGTGCTGCCATGGGTAATATCCTTGATATACGGGTAAGGCTTATTTAACTGCTATATTTTTAACGGTTGGCGGCCAGAAAGTAAAGTTTAATATGCGTTTCCAGGCTTGATTCCGCTCCGGGAAACATGTAAAAGAACTACAAATAAAATTCAGTTATTTACATGAGGAGATGATAAGGCGTGGTCTTTAATTTTTTTAAAAAAAAATTTGGTAAGAATAAAAAAAAAGAAGAAGTAGAAAAACAAATAGTTGAAACAGAGGCAGAGATCAAGGGTGAATCCGGGAAGGCCTCTGAGGCTGATACCATTCCCGGGCCGGATTCTCCGTCTCAAGAGGCGATGGAGACCGATACTCAAGTTGTCCCCGAACCCGAACCTGTCCCCGAACCCGAACCCGAACCTGAACCCGAACCTGAACCTGAACCCGAACCCGAACCTGAACCGAAAGAGGCCGACCAAGTCGATCCGGTTGTATCAAATGCAGCGGATCAGACTGAAGCCCCGGACACCGGTCTTTTTAATAAATTGAAAAGTGGTTTGTCCAAAACACGTAAGGTGTTGAATACGGATATCAGCCAATTGTTTTCCGGCGCAATTGCCATTGATGATGACCTGTTTGATGAGCTTGAAGAGCTGCTGGTGACCTCAGATCTTGGCATTGACATTTCCATGGATATAATGGACCGAATCCGGAAAAAAGCCAAAAAACTGGAAACCCCCGAACAATTAAAAGGGGTGCTTAAGGAAGAACTGCTGAATCTGTTCTCTTCAGGCCCGGTCTTTGAGCCTGAAGAATCACAGGCCCAAAGACCCCACGTCATTATGATGGTGGGGGTAAACGGTACCGGTAAGACCACAACCCTGGGAAAACTTGCCATGCGATATACCCAGGAGGGAAAAAAGGTACTCATTGCTGCGGCAGACACCTTCAGAGCAGCCGCCATAGAACAGGTGGAAATCTGGGCTGAAAGGGCTAATGCGGGAATTGTCAGACACAAAGAAGGGGCAGATCCTGCTGCGGTTGCCTATGATGCCGTGGAGGCAGCCATGGCCAGAAATGTGGATGTAGTGCTCATCGATACGGCCGGCCGGCTCCATACACAGAAGAACCTCATGGAAGAGTTGAAGAAAATCAAACGGTCCGTTAACAAAAAATTAAAAGGCGCCCCCCATGAGGTGATGATGGTCATTGATGCCACCACCGGGCAGAATGCCATTTCCCAGGCTAAAATTTTTAATGAGGCCGTGGGGTTGACCCGGATTTCCATCACCAAGCTGGACGGCACGGCCAAGGGTGGGATTGTGGCGGCTGTTTCATCAATCATTGATCTGCCCATTGCCTATATCGGCGTAGGAGAAGCCATAGAAGATCTTCAGGATTTTGATCCCCGTCGGTTTGTTGACGCCTTATTTGATTAAACCAGTTAATTTGTACCAGGAAACTTATCATGTTCGGAATTGAGAATTATACGGGATTTGTCATTGCAGCAGTGATTCTTAATCTCACTCCGGGAGCAGATACCTTTTATGTTCTGACCCGGTGTGTGGCTCAGGGGAAAAAGGCGGGACTCGTCTCTGTTGCCGGAATCATGACCGGGTGTGTTGTACATGTGCTTTTTGCAGCTCTGGGACTTTCCGTGATTTTATCCACTTCGGCACTTGCATTTACCCTGGTTAAATGTGCCGGGGCCGTGTATCTCATTTACCTGGGGATTAAAACCCTGACAGCAAAGTCTCAGGCCTTTGAGAGTGGAGAGGATCAATATTCGGCCAAAAACCTGTTGTATATCTACAGGCAGGGCATCATCACCAATGTGCTAAATCCCAAGGTCGCGCTTTTCTTTTTATCTTTTCTTCCCCAGTTTATTGATCCCTCACAAGTCACGGGTCCCCTGCCCTTTCTCTTGCTGGGTGCCACTTTTCTTGTTACCGGCACCACCTGGTTTCTGATTCTGGCTGGCATGGCAGCCGTCATGACCCGTACCCTGCGGGAGAATCGGCGAACTGGTGTTATTCTCCAAAAATTATCCGGTATGATTTTTATCGGATTCGGCCTTAAACTGGCATTCAGTTCCAAATAAGGATAGCGCATGCGTATTGAGCCAGTACAACCTGATCATCATGAAATATTGAAATTAATTCAAGACCTTGATGCATACCAGGCTGCCCTTTATCCTGCCGAGAGTAACCATTTGGATGGACTTGAGACCCTGAAGCAGTCCAATGTGATCATGGCGGGCGCCCTGGATACAGACAATCACATTTTAGGCATGGGTGCCGTAAAGTTCATGGCCGGGTGTGGCGAATTCAGTGGGTATGGTGAAATCAAACGGATGTTTGTACCCGAATCCCAGAGAAAAAAAGGGATTGCACAAAAACTGCTCCAGACCCTTGAGTATTATACCATGGCCAGGCATCTTCCCCTGATACGACTTGAAACCGGTATTCACCAAAAGGCGGCCATCGGCCTCTACCGTGCGGCCGGGTTCAAAATCACCGGCCCGTTCGGTGATTATCCGGCTGATCCGTTAAGCGTATTTATGGAAAAGAGCCTGTCCTGTTTTTCCGACGTTCTTTTTATCTCACCCTATACCCCTGAAGACCATGACCAGGTGATTGCCCTGTGGCAGGCATGTGGACTCATAGTACCCTGGAATAACCCGGACGATGACATTCAACGAAAACTTGTGAATTCATCTGATCTTTTTTTTCTGGCACGCCTGGGGGACCTGGTCATTGGCTCCTGCATGGCTGGCTACGACGGCCATAGGGGATGGTTTTACTACCTTGGTGTGGCGCCGGAATTCAGACAATTAGGGGTGGCTGACAAATTGATTCAACACGGGGAATCTGCCCTGGCCGCCCTGGGATGTCCGAAAATAAATCTCATGGTCCGGCAGACCAATACCGGGGTCATCCGGTTTTACAAGAAAAACGGATATGAAGATGATCCGGTCCTGGTGCTTAGCAAGCGGATAATATCCGATTCTTGAGTCCTATCCGTCCAGAATTTTTCTCAGGGTCACGGCCAGATCAGACATGACCAGGGGTTTTAAAAGGATACCACGTATCCCTGAGTCACTGTGCTGGACAGATATCACTTTTTCACTGAAACCCGTACAGATGACCACCGGAATATTCCGGCGAAGCTTACCCACCGCCTTGGCCAGTATATCCCCCGTCATTTCAGGCATGGTCATATCCGTCATGACCAGGTCAAATTTCCGGGGGGCCTTTTGGAAAAATTTCAGTGCTTGGGCTCCGGATTCTGCAGAGGTTACTCTGTAGCCCAGCCGGGTGAGCATCTGGGCTTGAACCGACAGGACAGCGGATTCATCATCCACCACCAGGATATGCTCCCGGCCCTGGGGAAGGGATCCTGTCGGCTGTTTTTCATCTGATTTTCCGTTATCCTCCCCCCTTTCTTCGGCCGGCAGATAAATATCAAACTGGCTGCCCTTGCCCGGAGTGCTATATACCTGGATACAGCCGGCGTAACTTTTGACAATTCCGTGGACCATGGACAGCCCTAAACCCGTCCCCTTTTGCTGCTGTTTTGTGGTGAAAAAAGGTTCAAATATTTTTTCAATTGTTTTTTCCTCCATGCCTACCCCGGTGTCCGACACCCTTAACCTTATGTAGTTTCCAGGTACCAGTCTGTCATCTAAGCGGTCTTTCTTAATACGGAAAACATCCAGCCGTACCGGTATCAAGGATACCTCAAGAGTGCCCCCCCTTTCCTCCATGGCATGGGCGGCGTTGGTTGCCAGATTCAGGATAATTTGATGGACATGGGTAGCATCGGCTCTTGTGCCAGGACAGTCTTTCCTTATGTCAGTCTGTATGGTTATGGATGAAGGGGTGGTCGACCTCAAGAGCTTTAATGCCTCTTTTAAAATGGGTTGAATCATGATGGGACTGAATTCAAGCGGTTCCTGCCTGGAAAAGGTTAATATCTGTTTGACAAGATCCCTGGCCCTTAGGGAACTTGTCAAGATCTCATTAAGATAAAAACGGAGATGGCGGCTTTCAGGCGGCAGGTCTTCCATTAGCAGTTCCGTATTCCCTAGGATGGGCGCAAGAATATTGTTGAAATCATGGGCAATGCCCCCGGCAAGGGTACCCAGGGATTCCATTTTCTGGGACTGCCTCAGTTGTTGTTCAAGGTTTTCCTTTTCTTTTTCCCTTTGCCTGAGGTCTGAAATGTCCTGAATCACCCTTTGACGCATGGTGTTAATTCCATTGGCCAGATCCTCAAGTTCATCATCGTATTTTTTAGGTTTACGGGACCGCTTAAAAGAAAAAACATCTCCGGTTATCCCGGTCAGATCCATGTTTCTTGAATATTTTGCCAGGTCATTGAGATGGCGGATGACCAGTCTGTAAATTATGAACAGAATAAAAAAAGAAACCAGAAATGTTTTTATCCCCTGGGTAATAACTATATAGGCAATCCGTTTGACCATACGCTGGTAAGTGCCCTCAAGGCTTGCCACAGCCTTGAGGAATCCCAAATGTTGAGTTTCGCCCTTATGTATGTATTTCAGATCATATGTCTTTGAGATCAGTGCATCGGTATCAGGCAGCTTTCCTGCCGAAAAAAGGACGGCAGCCCCTTCTCTGATTTCAAGGTATTCAATATCCCTGTGACTCAGGGCATCATTGAGTTCAACCTTTACCTGGGTATCATCCAACTTCCACAGACTTGATGACAAGCTATCTGTATACCCATTTCTTATCTGGTTTAATTGTGAATTCACATCACCAATATCTGTCCGGTATTCGAGAAAAATTTGAATTGAGGCAAAAGTCAGGGTGATGATGGAAGAGAAAATCAGAATATAGACCAGTTGTTTTGTGGCCAAAGGGCCTTTCCATCCGTCGGTGAGAAATGATGTACCCGTCTGTTTCATAATTATTATTGAGTAGGGACTCCAGAATCGTAAGCGCCTGTGGTCAATGCCTTGAGCATCTTTCCGTAAATCCCCTTTGATTTGATCAGATTCAAGCCCTGGTTAAATTTTTTGATAAGTAATGCATTTTCAGGAACAGCCTTTGACAGGATCAACGCATATTCCCTGGTCTGGATGACTGTGGGAGAAAAAGTGATCCTGGATTGTTCTTCAGGGGTCAGGGTGGTACTGATGAGGTAACGACCCACCTGGGATACCTGGGGAATGGCATGTATTCGGTATTTAAGCAGGCGACGGTAAAGATTCTCATAGGTACCGGAGCGTTCAATGGATATAAGCCCCCTGGCTTCTGCCAGGGCAAACAATGGGTATACCGTGTGAAGGGTTCCGCCGATGGTCAGTCCTTCCAGATCTTCCACCTGTTCCCATTCGAGTTTAAAACTTTTTAGGTGAAAAAGAAATTCCTGATCCAAAACCACGGTATTGCTGTAATGAAAATCCTCGGCCCGTTCCCGTGTATGAACCCAGACCACACTTCCGTGCCAGGTTCCCTTCCTGGCAAGCATATAAGACCTTCTCCAAGGGAAAAAATCATATTCGACATTAATGCCGACTGCGGCAAACGCAACTTTTACCACATCGGATGCAAAGCCGTTTTTCGGCAGATGCTCGGATAAATAAGGCGCCCACTCCCCATTGGTAATCCTTAGGGTCTGTTCTGCAAATGCGGGTTGGGTGAATGAGAGGAATAAGAGCACTGCTGTAATAGCAATTTTTCTCATCCTTGAACAATACTATATATCCCTTAGCCCTACAAATGTTTTTTTGTTCAGTTTTTTTCCAGAAGCTGCTTAAATTGTAACTCATCCATTACTTTAACACCGAGAACTTTGGCTTTTTTCAATTTTGATCCGGCATTTTCACCGGCAATGAGATAATCGGTTTTCGCAGATACCGAACCGGTTACCTTTGCTCCCAGTGCCAGGAGTTTTTCCTTGGCCTGGGAACGTTTGTAAAGTGTCAGGGTGCCGGTGAGAACCACGGTTTTATTTGAAAAAATGTGGTCCTCCAGGCCCTGTTCCTGAAAGATCGGATTGGAAATATCCACACCTGCTCCTTCCATGTCACGGATTACCTCTCGGTTTTCCCGGACGGAGAAAAAACGGGTCAAGGCGGCAGCTGTTTTTTCGCCCATTCCGTGGATGGATTCAATGGCGGAATGATTGGCATCCAGGATATCTTTAATTCCAGAGAAGTTTTGGGCCAGAAGGCGGGCCGCGTTTTCTCCGGTGTGATCAATGCCCAAAGCAAAAATGAACCTGGCCAGGGAGACCTTCTTGGCCGCTTCAACTGCGGCCAGAAGATTGGATGCGGATTTTTCCCCCATGCGGTCCAGGCCCGACAACTTTTCCATATCCAGGCAGAATAGGTCTGAAAAGGCGTTCACCAGATTCTGGTCAATCAATTGCTCCACCAACTTTTTACCAAGCCCGTCAATATCCAGACCTTTTTTAGAAACAAAATGGCGGACCCTCTCTTTGAACTGTGCCGGACAGCCGGCATTCATACATTTGACGGCAGCCTCTTCAGGTGACCTGCGGACTGCAGAGTTGCAGACCGGGCAAGCCTCGGGCATGGCAAATGGAATTTCATCCCCTTTGCGCTCCTGGGCAAAAACCTTGATCACCTTGGGAATAACATCCCCGGCCCGGGTCACCAGGGCCTTGTCCCCTACCCGGATATCTTTGCGTTGGATTTCATCAGAATTATGGAGGGTTGCCCGGGATACGGTTACCCCACCGATGTTCACCGGCTCAAGCAAGGCCACCGGGGTCAGGGTACCTGTCCGCCCCACCTGAATAATAATGTCATTTATGTAAGTGGTTTTTTCCATGGGTGGAAATTTGTAGGCAATGGCCCATCTCGGGCTTTTGATTTTCTCACCCAGGGCCTGCTGAATGGCAAGTTCATCCACCTTGATCACCATGCCGTCTATTTCATAATCCAGGTCCAGCCGTATCTGTTCAAGATAGCGGTAATGTTCAAGCACAGGTTTAATTTTAATGGTGGTTGAAATATTGGGGTTTACAGGGAACCCCAATTGACCCAGTATATCCAGCATTCGGGCCTGGGATGAAAAAGAGATCCCCCGGACCGATCCCACCCCGTATACAAATATAGTCAAGGGCCGTGCTGCGGTTATTCTGGAGTCCAGTTGTCTCAGGGAACCTGCGGCCGCATTTCTGGGGTTGGCGAATGGGGCTTCCCCGTGCTTCAGCCGGTTTTGGTTCAATACCTTGAAATCGGGATGGGTGATGATGACTTCCCCTCTAACCTCAAGGAACTCGGGAATTGGAAAAGAGGTTTGCCGCAATTTCAAGGGCACGGCATCGATGGTCCTGATATTGTCGGTGACCACTTCTCCTGTTGTGCCGTCCCCCCGGGTGGTGGCCTGAACCAATAGGCCGTTTTCGTAGGTCAATTCAACGGCAACCCCGTCAAGCTTGGGTTCGGCCGTATAAAAGAGTTCTTTCACACCCAGAGATTTGATATTGCGCTGGTGGAAGGCCAGGATGTCCTCATGGGAGAATCCGTTGTCCAGGCTGAGCATGGGGATGGTGTGGGGCGCAGTCTTGAATTCTTTAAGGGGAGGTGCCCCCACCCTTCGGGTGGGGGAATCCGGGGTACTCATTTCCGGGTATTGATCTTCGATCTCGACCAGCCGGCGCAGCATGAGATCATAGGCGGCATCATCTATGACCGGGTCATCCAGTACATGGTAACGATAGCTGTGGTCGGTCAATTCTTTTTGCAGCCTGCGGGCCTCGAGTTTAACGTTTTCCGTCATGATCTTCCATTGTTTTCCAGTTATTTTTTTGCAAGCATCCGGGTTATGGCCACAGCCTGCCCACAGGCTGTCTTGCGCATGGCCTTAAATTTTTTCTGGTTGAATCCAGGATCCCAGTCGCCGTCTTCAGTGTTAAGACTGTCCGAGACCACCAGCAGGGCAGCCACCCTGACCCCACGATAGGCAGCGGCGGCAAACAGGGCGGAGCATTCCATTTCCACGGCAAGGGCACCCCTTTCCATGAACCAGCTTACTTTTTCACGGGTTTCCCTGTAAATAGCATCTGTGGTCCAGATGGGGCCTTTTCCGGGAGATTCTCCGGTCAGTTTCAGCTCGTGGATCAATTTTTCAGACAGACCAGCGTCGGGCTGAACTGCCGGGGGATCCCCTTTAAGTTCTGTATAGTGGCGGGAGGTCCCCTCGTCCACAAAGGCTGAGTCAGGCACCAGCAGATCCCCGGGGCTGAGGTCGCCCGATATGGCCCCGCACCATCCTAAAATAATGATATCTTTAGCCCCTTTAGCAATGAGGGATTCAATGATCATGACGGCATAGGGGGCCCCGATATATGGGCCGGCAATGGCGATGCCCTTGCAGGTCAATATGCTGCCCATAAAAAATGGCCGGCGCTCAAGGGCGCCAGAATTACTGCTGATATACCTTAGGTCCGGATCCGTGCTGACCATAAGGGCGGCAGGCCCGATATCCGGTGCCTGCCTGGCGCCCAAAGGCGGAACAATGGAGGGACTATTCAGGTCCGACCATGTCGGATAGCTCATCTTTGACCTCATCAATAATATCGTATAGCCACATAATATCTTCAACAGAGAGGCGGCCGGCCTTAGAAGGGGCCCTGTCCGAGCCGTCTTTTTTCTTTAAAATGCGGGGGCCGATCTGTACTTTGGGCTCCCCTTCTCCGTATTGCATGATCGAGATCAGCAATCCAGTTTCCTCGTTTTTCCATTCGTTTATTTTTTTATCCTTATCAGCATCATATCCTGCCATGAGTTCTCCTTTATTTGTTACTATGGTTATTATTTTCGGTGTCATGGATTTGAATACCCCGGGCATCTATGGCTGTATCCAGTATGAGACCGCTCTGCACCTGGTCAAGGATATCCTGCCAGGAGGTTCGCAGAGCATCAATACAATCCATCTCACCCACGGCCCAGAGGCATCCGCCTCCGCCAGCGCCGGTAAACCGGGCACCGCAATTCAATTCTTCTGCTTTTTCAAACAACTTTTTACCGGTATTGTCAAGTACCTCAGGCGTCATTTTGCTCCTGATTCGGGTTTCCTGGTTCATCAAAGCGCCGGCATTGGTGAAGTCTTTATCTTTTAGCGCAGATGTAAATTCTCTGGTTATTTGGATAATATCCCGGAATTCAGAAACAACCCCGCCTTTTTTAAAGGCCCGCACCCATTTACCGTTTATATCCCTGGATTCATGAGGGATGCCGCAATAGGCTACCAGCATGTGCCGGTTCAGGGCCTCAAGATCTTTATCGGTATCATACAAGGGGAGTTGGTTAAACTTTGGACCGGTGTCACCAAAGCCCCACTCCCAGAGGTTTGCCCCGCCGAATGCCGCTGCTGTCTGGTCCTGAACCCCGCAAGGCACACCGGCAACCGAAGATTCAATATAATGTGCCAGCCAGGCAATCTGTTTGGGATCAACAGGTTTATCCAGAACTGTATAAAAGGCGGCAATAACAGCAGTTGCAGCAGAAGATGAGCCTCCTAAGGCACTTCTGGGAGGAGAGGACGAGTCAATAACAATGTGAATTCCTCGGGCATTAAAAAACTGGGCAACGGCAAACATCAGGCCCATTGGATTGTCAACGCTATAGTCATGCCGGTCCCTTTCCATGTGATCAAATCCTCTGGATGAAATTTTTATCCGGCCGGGCTGCCAGGGCAACAGCCTGACATGGGTTCTCATATCAAGGGCCAGGTTGAGGGTTGCCGGCTTCAGATGGGCCAGGGGCATGAAAAATGTAGAGATATCCAGGGTGCCGCCGAAATCCACACGGCAGGGCACTGAGGTGTGGACGGTTTTTTTTTCAAGAATGGGTTTAAAATTCATATTTCACGCCTCAGACGCCTTAAAAAATCAAGGCTTTTAAAGGACCTTCCAATATGAAAAGGAATAAAAGATTCAAGCAAAATTTCTCCTTCTTTAATGGCTCCGGCGGAAAATCTAATCCTGGCAGCCCTGTCAATATCGTTTGTGTTGATCCAGGACAGCTGTTTCAAGGTGCCCTTGGAGACATGCATTCCGGATCTGGAATATCCGTTTGCACAAATCTGACTGCCCTGGGGCCTGCACCGTGGACAGATGATCCTTCCCTCTTTAAAATCAAACCATAGCCGGCTACCCGTGATGAGATCAAGGTCGGTCCGGCACCTGTCGCAACACTCAAGGTTGGGTGCAAATCCGGACAGGCTCATGAAACGGATCTGAAACAAAAGACCAGCCACTTCGGTACGGATATCCGATGTATTGAACAACCCAAGGCAAAAATACAGAAGGTCATACAAAGATGCCTGGGGCTTACCTTCTTCCAGCCACATGCTGACCATTTCAACCCAATAACAGGCATACCCTGTTTTGAAAACATCGTAGCGTATATTGGCAAAACCGTTGTCAAGGGTGGACTGGGTAAGAATAATGAGCCCGTCTCTGTTTTTTTTGGGGAAGGCACATTGGATATGATTGGCTGAAAAAAGATCCAGCGCACCTGAAAACCGTCTCACACTCTGTTTAGCGTTTTTGGCGATCACAGCAATTTTTCCCCGATCCCGGGTTAAAAAATTGATGATCAGATCATGGTCACCATATTCGGTTTTACGCAGCAATATGGCATCTGTACTGAAACCAGCCATTTCTTTCCGTTAAAAACCGAGCAAAAATTGCGCAATCTTAAAATAACAATACACAGAGACAATATCAATGGAGGTGGTCACAAAAGGGCCGGTTGCAACAGCCGGGTCGATATTGAGGCGGTGGAGCATCAGGGGAACCATGGAGCCCACAAGCGCGGCCACGGACATTGATGAGAGTATGGCAAGACCTACGGCACCGGCCAGGGCCCAGGAAAAGGGTTGGGTTATAAAAGTGAGTTTGGCCACGATGCCGATCAATAGTCCGTAAATCACCCCCAAGATACACCCTACGGCCAGTTCTTTGCTCACCACATGGGAAAAATCCCGGACATCTATCCTGCCCGTGGCGATTCCCCGGACCACAATGGTGGAACTCTGGGTGCCGATGTTGCCGCCCATGCCCATGATCACAGGGATAAAGGCGGCCAGCCCTGCAAAACGGACAAGGGTATCTTCAAACCCGCCGATGATGAAGAATGCAGCCACACCGCCCAGGCAGCTGGCAAAGAGCCAGGGCAGCCTGATCCGTGTCCCTTTGATAATGGTCTGGGTCTCCACGTATTCCTCTCCAACGCCCGCCATTTTCAGCATATCTTCGGTAGCGGCTTCATGGAGAATATCAATAACGTCGTCCACCGTGACAATGCCCAGCATCTGGTTGTCATCATCCACCACAGGAACTGCCAGGTAGTCATACCTGGATACCAGCCTTGCCACCTCTTCCCTGTCCGTATAGGGTTTCACCGACACGATATCCGTTGCCATGAATTCTTTAAGGGGCCGGTCCGGAGACTCAACCACCAGCTGGCGCAGGGAAGATACCCCCACAAGGTTACCGTAATCATCGATTACATAAATATAAAAGGGCATTTCAACATCAAGATACTTGTTCTGCAATGCCTCAATCACCTCTTTGGCTTTAACATCTTCTTCAAGGGCCACATAATCTTTGACCATCAGGCTGCCGGCAGTGTCTTCGTCATAGCTCATGATCTGCTCGACATTGTCGGATTCTTCTTTTCTCATCTTGGACAGGATTTTATCGGAAAGCTCTTCATCCAAAAGGCCCAAGAGTTCGGCAGCATCATCCGACGGCATGTGGTCAAAGATGGTGACCAATTTGTCAAAATTAACGTTTGGCACAAATTCGACAAAAGCAGCCTCATCCAGCTTGGAAAAAAGTATGCCGATCTCTTCTGGATCTTCAAGAAGGTTGAATAATTTCTGCTGATTGATAAGGGTCAGATCCTGAAATACAATGGAAAGGTCAGCCATATGGGTTTTGTTGATAATATTGAGTAATTGCTTGCTGGCACCCCTGCGCAACAGCCTTTTTATGCTGACTTTAAGTATCTGGATCTGTTCTTTTTGCATGTGTATCCCCTGGAACCAGGTATTATTTATTCCGGTATTGTGAATCCTGGTATGGTGCTGTTGTTATATATCCCGGCTGATATATTCCGATGCAAATTATAGCATGAGCTTGATATGGGCATTTTTCTTGAGGGCTTCCATCCACTCTTTAAATTGTTTTTCACCCTGGGCCCGGAACAGGATATTCTGAATTTTCTCCTTTGCCTGTTCCACGGTCTGGCTACCTTCCATGATGATGTCATCCACATAAATGATCTGATAGGCGTTGCCGGTTTTCAGCACCTGGGTAAATTGCCCCTTTTTAAGATCTTGGATGGCATTACGGATATCATCACTAAAGCTTGAGATGTCAAACAATCCAAGTTCTCCGCCTTCCGAAGCATTGGAGCCGATGGAGTATTCCCTGGCCAGTTGGGAGAATGATGCCTTGTCTTTCAGTTGGGTGACAACGGTTTGAATGTCCTGCTCATTCTGTATGAGAATATTTTGCAGTCGGAATTTTTTTATACCGGTAAATTGATCCTTATGGTCATTGTAATAGGCTGAAATCTCCTCATCCGTAATAATGATTTTGGATCTGACCGCCCTGTTAACCAGCATGGATTGCCGGATTTGATCTTTCATTTTATTTCTATAGTCTTCCAGGGTCAGGCCTTCGGCGGCAAGGCCTTTTTTAAGGCGTTCATCGTCCAGATTGTTTGTCTTTTTAAAGTTTTCAACCGCATTGTCTATATCCTGATCCAAAACCTTAATGTTGTATTTCTGGGCTTCCTGAAGGGTAAGGACGTTTTCCACCAGCTGTCCTAGCATATCGGATTCAAGCTGGGTGATGAGTTCTTTTTTGCGTGCATCGGAGTTCTGGGAACTCAGGATGTTGTTCTTGTAACCTTGGGTGGATTTATTCAAATCCGAAAGCGTAATAATGTCATTGTTAACGATTGCCACAATCCGATCAATAACTTCTGCTGCCAAAGGGTAAAAGTTCCCCATCACAGCCACTGCGACTGTGATCAGGAGTATTTGCCGTGTCTTTACCATCCGTGTGTCCTTTTTATATTAGAAAAATTATGCTAAGCCCGTAAATTCTTTTATGTTTTGTTATGCGCAAGTGACTGGAAAACCCGTCTGCGCATGGTTATTGTTCCAGGTTCATTAAAAAAAAGGCCACTGCCTTTTTATCAATTTCCAGTGGGTATGCCGTTTTTAGGCCCTGTATCCATTGTTCATAGGAGGCCTGACTTTTTTTTAATCGTAATTGTTCAACCAGGCCAGCTTCATCAAGGGTCTCTGTATTTTCAGAGGCCTTGGAGCGATCAAGCCGCTCATAGAATTCAACCATATCTTCAGGGGTGATTTCCTGAACTTCTACCAATTCCTGTTGAATCAATTTATCAATGACCATATCCTTTTTAAATCTGTTTTTCCAGACGGCATATGAAATCGCATTTTCAAGCAGCATCTGTTCAAAGCTGTCTTCAGGATAATCTTTTCTAAATATTTCTTCTGCGCGAACCAGTTCTTCGGCAGAGACGTTAATGCCCTTTTCCTTGGCCGCCGCCAGGAGTACGGTTTCTTCTGACAGAGTGGACACCAGATCCAGCACCATTGTGTTATACTCTCCGGGCACCTTCCTTATGTCATAGGGATATGCCGTGAGCTTTAAATCCATTTCCTGGGCAAATTCATTTTCCGATACCATAAGACTTCCCGCCTTGATCAGAAAACCTGTGGGTGGGGGCGGTGGACTGCTACAGGCCACAAAGAAAACCAATAAAATGATAATCACAATTGAGCTGGCTTTCCAAGTTATTCTGTTTCTGCTGGAACCTTCAATTTTGTTGTTGCTTGCCCGGCGTTTTTCCAATATTTTATCTCCTGTCAACGAATCAGAAACTTTAGCATTCTACCCTTTTTTGCGCAAGTATATTCAAGCCGGATTCGGATGAAAAATATTTTCTATCTAAAGAAATGACACGCGGTTTTATGAGACGGATCTTGGCTATTGGTCGTAAGTGCCGGTTCTTTTTCACGGCAAAGGGGCTGGGCATCGGGGCAGCGGGTATTAAACCGACATCCCAAAGGCGGGTGCTCTGCAGAGGGTATTTCACCTTTTAAGGGGGTTTTCCGGGTTTTGACAGATGGGTCGGGAACCGGAACAGCATCAAGCAGTGCCTTGGTGTAGGGATGGAAGGGAGAGGTATACAGGGTATGGGCCTGGGCAATCTCCATTATTTTACCCAGGTACATGACAATAATGCGGTCCGCCATGTGTCTGACAACGGACAGGTCGTGGGAAATAAACAGATAGGTCAGTCCCAGGTCCTCCTGGAGATCCAGCAACAGGTTGAGAATCTTGGACTGCACCGATACATCCAGGGCAGACACGGGCTCATCGCAGACAATCACTTCAGGGGTCATGCTCACGGCCCTGGCAATGCCTATGCGCTGACGCTGGCCCCCTGAGAATTCATGGGGATATTTTAACAATGCATCAGGGCCCAGGCCCACCTGTTCTATCAGCGTTTTTATGGCATTTGATACCTCACTGCCGGATTGGCCGTGTATGGCAAACTTTTCTTCCAGAATCTGCCTGACCGTATGTCTGGGGTTAAGCGATTCATAGGGGTCCTGGAAAATCATCTGGACCCGGGTGGTAAATTGTTTGCGAAGGACAGAATTCATTCCAGAAAGAGATTTGCCTTCCAGGGTTATGCTGCCGGCGGTCAGTGAATATAACCCCATGATGCACCGCCCTATGGTTGTTTTACCGCATCCGGATTCTCCAACAATCCCTAAGGTCTCGCCCTTTTCAACTGTGAAGGAAACATCATCCACGGCATGGATCTGTCCTGTGGGGCGAAGAAAAATCCCTGAAGTCACGGGAAAGTACTTTTTTAAATGATTTATTTCCAGAATCTGCATCTTATTTTTCCCAGGGTAGTGAGTTTAAGGGTTCTTATACACCAAATAGACTCTGCCGGACAACTTAAATAAACTTAGGTTCATTTTTGTATTGAAATACCCTAAAAAGTGTCCTAATCTGGCCCGACAAAATTTAATACATAATTTTAGGATCCTGATTCCATGGCAGATACTCAAGATATCATTATCATCGGCGGCGGCGTAATAGGGCTCGCCTGTGCACACTATCTCATCTCTGAAGGGGCAAGGGTTACTTTGATCGAAAAAGATCAGGTAGGCATGGGGGCATCTCACGGAAACTGCGGCCTGCTTTATTTTTCAGATCTCATCCCGCTGTGTGCCCCCGGGGCAGTCAGCCATGAAATGATCCGGGGACTTCTGGGCACCTCTCCTCTGTATATAAAACCTGAACCTGACCTTGAACGGTTTCTCTGGTTGGCCAGATTTGCAATGAACTGCCGGCAGGGTCACATGGATCAAGCCGCCCGGGATAAATATGAGATTCTTATTTATTCTGCCCGGTTGTTTTCAGACCTTCTGAAAAAAGGGGATCTTCAATGTGGTCATGAAAAAAACGGAATTCTATCAGTATTTAAAGAGAAAAAGAACATTGACGGATTCAAGAAGAAAAATGATTTTTTAAAAAAATTTAATATAGGGTACAGGCGCTTGACCCGGGAGGACACTCTGGACCTTGAACCTGCACTTTCGGACAAGATTGCAGGGGCATGGTATAGTGAGACGGATCAGCACCTGAGGCCGGAACATCTTATGGCCGTATGGAAAGATAATTTGGTCAAACAGGGCCTGATTATAGAAGAACGATGCGAGGTCCTTGATATCCAATATGAAAAGGGTTCCGTCAAAAGGGTTCTTACCTCAAAAGGGGATTTTTCAAGTGACTTTTTTGTTCTGGCCACCGGAGCCTGGAGCCCGGTATTGGCCAGGCGACTGAATTTGACTATACCGGTTCAGGCGGGCAAGGGATACAGTATTACCATGGGCCGCCCCAGCCTTTGCCCTAAAATTCCATGTATGCTTTGTGAAAAAAACATGGTGGTCACCCCATGGGAAAGCGGTTACCGCTTGGGCGGGACCATGGAATTTTCAGGATTTTCCCATTCCCTGAATCCCCTGAGGTTGAAAAAACTTGTGGACGGGGCCGGTGAATATATGAGAACCCCTATGGGCCAGCCCCTGGTTGAGGAGTGGACCGGGCTTCGTCCCATGACCCATGACGACATGCCCATCATCGGCAGATCCTCCTCCAATGATAATCTGTATATTGCAACAGGCCATGGCATGCTTGGTCTGACCCTGGCAACAGGAACGGGAAAATTGATTTCAGATATGATTTTTAATCGGGCACCCGGGATTAACACCCGCCCCTATTCACCTGATCGGTTTTAGGGCAAGCTGAGGAAACAGGCAGGGAAAAAATCCGGCCGCAAAAAAAGGGTTTTAAACCGAAATTGTTAAAACCCTTTGAAAAAATTACTATAGAACAGTTACGTTGACCGCTGCGGGGCCTTTCTGTCCGTCTTCCACATCAAATGTAACCCGATCACCTTCGTTCAGGGATTTGAAACCACTTGCATTGATGCCGGTGTGATGGACAAATACGTCAGGTCCTTCTTCTTGCTCGATGAATCCATAGCCCTTTGCATCGTTAAACCATTTTACGATCCCATTTGCCATTGTGACGCTCTCCTTACTATTTGGTGAATAATTTCAGTTTCAAACCTCAGGTCATGCCACTTACAAATGGGTCCAGCCTGTAGAACGAAACCGTGAAAGCCCTGCGCTGCTGAGCTTTGAATGTATATTATTAGCTTTTATTTAAAAATCAAGTATTATTTTAAAAAGTTTAATTTTTTTTATCAGGCAAGCAAATGGCAGGCTGCTGAACGGTCCCGGCCACTTGACCGCTGTTTTGGGATCTTTTTTCTGCATTGCAGTTCAGCAAGGGGGCAGCGATCGGCAAACCTGCACCCATGGGGCATATCACACAGGGGTGGAACATTGCCTCGGATGGTGGGCAGCCGGGTTTTCGCAATTTGCGCCTTAGAGGGAATGGAGGCAAGCAGCCCTTTGGTATAGGGATGGCGGGGATCTTTAAATAAAGGAATTACCCCTGCCTGTTCTGCAATTCTGCCGGCATACATCACCACTACCTCATCACAATTTTCTGCGATTACCCCGAGATCATGGGTAATGAGTATCACAGACATGTGAATTCTCTCCTTAAGCTCCATGATCAGGTCCATGATCTGGGCCTGTACCGTCACATCAAGTGCGGTTGTGGGCTCATCGGCAATAAGTATATCAGGTTCACAGGCTAGTGCCATGGCAATCATGATCCGCTGACGCATACCCCCGGATAACTGATGGGGATATTTGTCCATGACTTTTTCAGGGTCTGGGATGCCGACTTTTTGAAGCATCCCCACTGCTGCTTTGCCTTTTTGGTATATCGTCATTTCAGGAAAGTGTAGGGAGTATACTTCTCTAATCTGACTACCTACGGACTGAACCGGATTTAATGCAGTCATGGGCTCTTGAAAAATCATGGATATCTTTTTTCCTCGGATGCCGTGCATTTTTTCTATGGGCAGGGTCAGGAGATCCTGTCCGTGGTATTTAATGGTGCCCTGGAGAATCCGGGCCAGGGGTTTGGGAAGCAGGCGGATAATGCTCAAGGCCGTTACACTTTTGCCGCATCCTGATTCTCCTGCGATTCCCAGGACCTGTCCGGCTTTCAGACTGAAGCTGACATCATCAACAGCCCTCACAGGTCCGCTGTCAGTATCAAAGGCCACCACAAGGCCCTTTATTTCCAGGATTGTTTCAAGTGGGTTCTGTGAGATCATTTTGGGCCAGGCTCCCTCTTGTATCGTTTATCCGTGATGAGAACCGGGGGAAATGTTTGCCCTGACTTCATGGCATCCAGGGTTTCCTGCCTGGCAGTGGGGTCGATCCAGAACAGGCCACCGGTTGTGGATGAAAATGGGTCAAAGAGCCCCCCGGACATCCGGGTGCCGTGAAATTCTGGCAGTTTCATCCATCTCCAGTAAGCAATTCTGACATAGGGAATCATAAATGTGGGTACATAGGCGGCAACATCATTAATCCTATTCTGAATGGCCAAAGAGAGGCTGATTCGCTGGTCCTGGTCAAGGCTGTCCCGGTATTGGTCAATGAGTGTATCAAGTTCAGGGTCATCAGTATTGGTGATATTGTTGGTCTGGGGTTTGTGGGCATTATCGGAATGCCATCCCTGCCAATAGGAGGGCCGCATGCCGGTACTCCACCCCATCCAGGCCACATCGTGCTGCTTTTCAAGAAATTTTTTAAACATGGCAGAGGGGTCCAGTTTTTCCAGTCGAATTTCGATCCCGGCTTTGAGGGCCTCTTCCTTGAGCACAACCAGCCTGGCCATATGTTCGTCATAGGAGTAGGTGACCACCACTGAAAACCGCTGTTTTCCGTTCTGCCAGATCCCGTCGGTTCCCCGGTGCCACCCGGCTTCACCCATGAGCGCTTCGACCTTGTTTATATCGTACCCTTTCGGGGTTATGGAATAATCCGTATATTTACCATACCCATAAAAGGCCTGTGGCAGCCGGAAATAATCCCCCCGCAACACCTTGTTAATCACCTTGTCTACATTCATGGCGTGGGCAAAAGCATGCCTCAGCCGGGCATCTTTAAAGATGGGCCGATCCTGGTTAAGCCACAGGCCCCTGGAGGGATGTTCGGTATCGTTGAAAAACCATATCCGCTCCACGTATCCCTTTTCAATTACAGGTGTCCTGGATTTTACATGCCAGAATTTGGGAAGGGTCATTCCGAATGCATCTAACCGCCCTTTTTTGAAAAATTCCCATTGAAGGTTAAAATCCCGGATCACCGTATACTGAACCGTGTCCACATTAAATCTGTTTTTAAAATATTTTCTCTTTTTGGCCCACCAATCTTTTTTCCGTTTAAACCGGATAAACCGCCCTTTTTTAAATTCCTTGATTTGGTAGGCCCCTGTATTGGGCACGACGGCCCAGTTATATCGGGTGGTAAATGTCTCGTCCAGTTTACCGAAATAATGTTCGGGAATTGGGCTGATCCCAAGTTTCAGGTATAAGTCGGGCACGGCCTTGGTGCTTTTGACCCCAATGGTGTAATCGTCATACACAATGACCTTTTCAATTTCCCTTGTATAATAATCATTGTACCAGGGCGCGATGATATGTTCCGACCGCATGAAGGTCAGGGTATAGACATAATCCCTGGCCGTAACCCGGACCCCGTCAGACCACCTGGCATCGGGGTCCAGCTTGAAATACATGGTCTTTTTATCATCATCAAAGGCCCAGTGGGTTGCCAGTTCCGGTATGATATTTTCGGTGTTGGGGTGGATATTGATCAAGGAGAGCTGGTTGTCCAGAATTGCGCTTCGAAATCCTCCGTTGGAATCGGGTCCTACGACCCTGAAGGTCATGGGAAAGCTGAGCAAGGCTGATCTGACCATCCCCCCTTTTCGGGCTATAGGAGATGAAAATACAGGATCAGTGGTGTTGGTCTGCCAACTGATTTTTTCAGGAAGAGCTGCGTATTCCAACTGAGTCAACTGAACAGGTTCAGCTGTCTTTGACTCCCCGAGTTGACCTTCCTTGCATCCGGCTGCCATAACACCTGCCAAAACAATTATCAGGCAAATATAAAACCGCATCCATTTCCTTTCTTAAATAGTAAGAATCCCCGGCACGGGCTGAAAGATATCAGATTAGATCATGATTTATCAATAATTCTTTTGGATTTGGTTTTTACCCAACGTATAAAATTTTCACCATCTTAAACTTTACCCTGCATTGACAGGTTTGCTATTATTAAAGGTAGCATGGTTCCAAAGCGCTTGACCCTATAACCGTAATATAATAGCATGGGAGTCTACTTCAAACCCATGTCTGAGAACAGGTTAAAGGGAATTATGGATTTAGCGTCTTTTATCGGTATTATATCCGGTCTTACATTAATCATTTCTGCCATTTTTCTGGGCGGCGACGTATATAATTTTATCAATATTCCAGGACTGATGATCGTGTTCGGCGGCACCATAGCTACCACGTTGATCACCTTCCAGTTTCAGGATGTATTTGCAGCCTTTAAGGCGGCTTATTTTGTATTTTCCAAAGGAAAGGAAGATCCCAACCAGGCAGTGGCAACCATGATTAAACTGAGCCGGATGAGCCGCCGACAGGGGCTGCTGCAACTGGCCAATGTGAAAACTCGGTCTTCTTTTTTGAAAAAAGCTTGCGGTCTTCTGGCTGACGGATCATCAGAAGAGGTGATACGGGCAGCCCTGACCACAGAAATCCAGTCACTCCAAATGCGCCATTTCATTGTTCAAGATGTGTTCCGGAAAATGGGTATCTACGCACCTGCCTTCGGCATGCTGGGCACCCTCATCGGTCTGGTCCAGATGCTGTCACGGCTTCAGGATCCCGCCCACATTGGCCCGGCCATGGCAACGGCATTGTTAACCACTTTTTACGGGTCTTTTCTGTCCACCCTTTTTTTTCTGCCAGTTGCCGGAAAACTTAGATCCAGAACCATTACCGAGATCATGAGTCTTGAAATTATGAGAGAAGGCGCAATTTCCATCATTAATAACAATAATCCCGTGATTATTTATGAAAAACTCTCCAGCTTCATATCCTCCAGGCTTAGGCAGCCCCTGGATAATATGGATGTAAAGGGCCGTCCATGAAAACTCCCGGGTATGACATTGATCTGATTTCCTACGATGACGATGCCGGATGGCTTGTGACATATGCCGATCTTATGACACTGCTCATGGTTTTTTTTGTTCTGCTCTACTCCCTGGCAAGCTTTGAAAAGGAACGGTATAAAACCACTATTACATCGGTGAAGGCTATTGTACAGAAACGACCGGAAATGAAAGGGATCATGACTTTTTTGGGCGAGCCTGACGGATTAGACAAAAAAATTAGAATTGATGACATTACTGGCCTTCGTAACCGAGATGCCGCCCTGTACAGGTCCATGGAGCGACTGGTGACAAACGCTGCCCAAAAAGATCGGCTGGCTCTGGAGGCAAGCAGCGGTAAAATGATTCTGACAATTTCCGGAGAGACACTTTTTTCCTCTGGATCTGCAGTATTAAAACCGGCTGCCCTGCCTGAAATAGACAACATGGCGGATCTGCTGGATGAGTATGGAGAGTACAATATCAATATCAAAGGGCATACCGATAATGTCCCCATTGCCACCCGGGCATTTCCATCCAACTGGGAGCTATCCGCTATCCGGGCCACCACGGTCCTTAAATATCTTATTTCTAAAGGAATTGATCCGGGGCGTCTTACGGCAACCGGATACGGAGATATCATTCCCCTGGTTGACAACGCTACTGAAGAAAACCGGTCCAAAAACAGGAGAGTTGAGTTTGTTCTCGAAAAAAATGAAAAACAATGAGCCGGATCTAATTTTGATTGATGAAATGAATGACGCGAATCGGGAAAAGCGTTATTCCTTCCGTTATGTGTTTGCCAAAGAAAATCGATTGTCCATGAAATTCAAGGGTATAACCGTCGAAATCACGAATATCAGTGCCGGGGGGCTGGCTTTTAAAAACCAGGAATTCAGTAAGTATGATTCAGATGAAATCTCCTTGTTACTTGAAATGCCCAATTTTTACGGAGAACCCGTTTTTAACGCACACATCCGTATACTGCACATCACCTCTAATCATATCTGCCACTGCATATTTGAAAACTGCTCTGTGGATGACTATGAAATTGTACATAAATATGTCCTTGAAATGCAGAAAATAGATCTCAATTCCAAAGATTCTTACAGGTAGGTGCAATGATCCTTCATGTGGATATGGATGCCTTCTTTGCTTCAGTTGAGCAGCGGGATAACCCCGGGCTGAAAGGAAAACCCGTTATTGTATCGGGGCATTCCAAGAGAAGCGTGGTCTCTACTGCCAGCTATGAGGCCAGAAAATTTGGTATTCATTCGGCCATGCCGGTATTCCAAGCAAAACAATTATGCCCCCATATTATCATTTTGCCGGGTAACCGTGAGAAATATGTTGCAGATTCCCGAAGGATAATGGATATTCTAAGTCGGTTTTCTCCCTTGATGGAGCCGGTATCCATAGACGAGGCCTATTTGGACGTTCACGGGTGTGAAACACTTTTTGGTTCTCCCGAAGAGATTGGCTTGAAAATAAAGGGTACGATTTTTCAGGAACTTGCCCTGTCCTGTTCAATCGGCATTGCCCCGGTCCGCTTTCTGGCAAAAATTGCCTCGGACATGAACAAACCTGACGGGATGACTCTGATCCGCCAAAAGGATATGGAAAATGTGATCCGGGATCTGCCCATCCACAGGGTGCCTGGGGTGGGGGCCCAGGCCATGAAACAGATGGCATCACTTCAAATTGAGACCTTGTGGGATGTCCGACACTTTGACCCGGACCTGCTGAATCGGAAATTCGGCAAAATGGGGAGCCGCCTTTCCCGGCTTTGCCGGGGCATTGATGATACCCCCATAGAGCCCAGGTCGATCCGGAAATCTATTTCCAGCGAAACCACACTGGCTGATGATATTTCAGATCCCGCAGGGGTGAAGAAAATCCTGCTGGCACATGCCCACCGTGTGGGTCGGGACCTGCGGAAAAAAAACTGGATCTGCCGCCATGTATCCATCAAAATTAAATTTTCAGATTTCAGCCAGATTACCAGGGGAAGAAAGACTAAGACCTGGATCAGTTCCTCCAACGCCATATTTGATGAAGCCGGGGCATTGTTTGACAAGGTAAATATTCAAAAAAAAATCAGGTTGCTGGGGGTTGGGGTTTCCAATTTTAAACATAAATCAGAACCTGTTCAGATGAATCTGATTCCCGATGATGGAGAAAAAATTCACAAACAATGGGAATCTGTAGATGCTGCCGTTGATTCTGTTCTATTAAAATTTGGTTCTGATCTAGTCCAAAAAGCCGTTTTAACCCACAAATCCGGTGGAGGGAAAAATGGATGAAGCGGTTATTGTCAGTATTACCGGAAAGGTTCAGGGGGTATTTTTCAGGGCTGATACCCGAAGGATTGCGCTGGGCCATGGACTGGCCGGGTATGTCAGGAACATGCCGGACGGATCGGTCCAGGCTTTATTCCAGGGTGATACGACGGGTATTGAAAAGATGCTTGCCTGGTGCCGGCAAGGGTCACCCCACTCCAGAGTGGACGGAGTGACCTCTCAATCAGTTCTGGTACGAGAGGACCTGACCGGTTTTGACATCAGGTACTAGGCACTGAACACGTTTTTATTCTCGATTCCTAGCTTAAAAGCCTATATCTTCGTTAACGAGAATAATTTTAATCCGGCCTTTGGAGAAACATTTTTCAGTGATCGTCCAATAATTACAAATTCTGTCCGGGCTTGAACAATCGTGGCAAACCCCTGTTTTATTGCACGGGGTTTTCTTATCCAGGTTCATGACGTTTACCGGTGCTGCATAATTTTTGATTCTGAACATGGCATCTTCCAGGTCTCCGCAGATTTTGTTCCGGCCGATGATGAGCAGTACGTTTTTGGGTCCCCACATCATGGCGGCTACCCTGTTTCCGATCATGTCCAGATTTACCAGATGGCCGGCTTCGGTAACAGCATTGGTTCCGGTTATGAATAGATCCACCATCAAAGACTGCCGCCGCAGTTCCAGCATATCTTCAACGGCCAGGCTTCTGTCAAAGGTGTTAAGGACCTCAAGACCGGGATCATCTTTCAGGGCATGGAATAACCCGGTTCCGATAAAGGACATGGACCCACCCCAGGATACGCTTTTGATCCCAAGGGCCGGAATTATTTTTTCAAGGGCCAGTTCTTTAGCATCCTGGGAGGACTCACTGATATGAACTTCGAAATTATTACTTTCAAGATTTTCTTTAACCGCCTCAAGTTTCAACATCCAAAAATTGTCTATGGGGTTTTTCATGGCCACTCCTTGTACGTTATGTTTGACTTTATAGAACTATACCTGAGTTAAGATTTTCAAAGCAACTTATTTATCGTTCTCCTGTGACGAATTTAGGGGAAAAAGTAAGTTTATTCTCATCAAACTATGTTAAAGATCTAACAACTCTCTGTTTTCCTTTTTTGTGTGGGTCTGCGCACTACATAGCACTTTAAAAGAAGAAAAAAGATTTAACCTGACAATAATAATTTATGAAAAAACTATTTTTTTTATTGACTTCACAGCCATATCTTAATATTGGTTAAACAAGACATAAATCAAATTCATCAAATGACTACGATTTTTTACTCTACTTGAACCTCCGCCTCCATCTCTAAACTTAATAAAGATCTGATAAGAAGGCCTGTACTGCACCTCGGGCTTTAAAGATATAGATATAGATATAATTCCCTTTTTAACTATAGTCGGTTGAATCAATGTTTACAGTTCAGCCCTATGCCAACCGTAACAAGGGAGGTGGTGCCGGCTTCAGCATTAATTAAAATAATCAATAAATTAAAATCATTAATCATGCCTTAGTTCATTAATTATACCCTAAAGGAGATGACCGATGAGTAAAAAAGAAGTTGTCGAAACTACGGAAGCCCAAATCGCAGTACATTGGAAAGAAGAAGATTATTATTACCCTTCATCCAAGTTTATCGGCCAGGCCAACCTAACCGACCCAGACATTTTCGAAAGGTTCAGTCTGGACAACTTCCCTGATTATTTTACTGAATATGCTGAACTGCTCACCTGGTATAAATACTGGGATGAAGTGTTGGATTCCAGTGACGCACCCTGTTACAAGTGGTTCAAGGGCGGGAAAATCAATGCCTCTTACAACTGCATTGACAGGCATTTGAAAGACAATAAAAATAAAACCGCCATCCACTTTGTTCCTGAGTTGGAAGAAGAACGGGTGGATCATATTACTTATCAGGAGCTCTATGTCAGGGTAAACGAATTTGCATCGGTACTCAAAAATGATGCAAAGCTTAAAAGGGGTGACAGGGTCACCATTCACATGCCCATGTCTGCTGAATTGCCAATCACCATGCTGGCCTGTGCAAGATTAGGGGTTATCCACTCCGTCGTGTTCGGCGGTTTTTCAGCTTCAGCCTGCGCAGACAGAATCGTGGATTCAAATTCAAGAGTATTGATCTCCATGGATGCTTATTACAGGGCAGGCAACCTTTTAAACCACAAGTCTAATGCAGACGAAGCAGTAAAATTGTCTGCCGAACAGGGCCAGGTTGTTGATACGGTTCTGGTATGGCAGCGGTATCCGGGCAAGTACTCCGCTGATACCCCAATGGTTGACGGACGTGATGTCTTTGTTAATGAAGCCTTGAAAAATCATTATGGAGATCGGATTGAACCAGAACAGATGCTTTCAGAAGATCCCCTCTTTCTCATGTATACCAGCGGCACTACAGGCAAGCCCAAAGGCTGTCAGCATGGCACCGGAGGTTACCTGGCCTATACGACAGCCATGTCCAAATACATTCAGGATATCCATCCAGAAGATGTATACTGGTGCATGGCAGACATTGGATGGATCACCGGCCATTCTTTCATAGTTTACGGTCCTCTTGCCCTGTGTGCCTCCACCGTCATTTACGAAGGCGTACCCACATACCCGGATGCAGGTCGTTCCTGGAGAATTGCCCAGGAACTGGATGTCAACATCTTCCATACCGCACCCACAGCCATCCGCGCCCTGAGAAAACTGGGGCCTGATGAACCTGCCAAGTATAATTATCACTTCAAACATATGACCACCGTGGGCGAGCCCATCGAACCGGAAGTATGGAAATGGTACGAGTCAGCCGTAGGCAAAGGCGAGGCCATTATTGTGGACACATGGTGGCAGACTGAAACCGGTGGATTCTTATGTTCCACCGTGCCGGGTCTCAAACCCATGAAACCTGGCAGTGCAGGTCCGGGTGTTCCGGGTATCCATCCTTTTATTCTGGACGATGAGGGAAAAGAAATCACCGAAATCGGTATTGCCGGAAATATATGTATCCGTAATCCCTGGCCTGGTATGTTTCAAACCATATGGGGCGACCGCCAGCGCTTTGTTGACACTTATTTTGGGGATATTTGCAGGAACCCGGAAAGCAAGAATTGGCAGGACTGGCCTTACCTGGCCGGTGATGCTGCCACTATGGCTGAAGACGGGTATTTCAGAATTCTTGGCCGTATTGACGATGTCATCAATGTGTCCGGGCACAGGCTGGGCACCAAGGAGATTGAGTCTGCCTCTCTTGTTGTAAATGAGGTGGCTGAAGCCGCTGTTGTGCCGGTTTCCCATGATATTAAAGGCAAAGAGCCCGATCTTTACGTTGCCTTGAAAACAGGGGTTGAACCCACAGAGGAACTGGCCCAAAAAATTTCCGATGCAATATGCGAACAGATCGGGAAGATTGCCAAGCCACGAAAAGTCTGGCTGGTGCCGGATATGCCTAAAACCCGGTCAGGTAAAATCATGCGGCGGGTGTTGGGAGCCATCTCCAACCACGGAGACGTTGGCAATGTCATGACCCTTGCCAATCCTGAAGTCGTTGAAGAAATCAGAAACATGGTCCAGAAGTAAGAGGGCCTTATATAACCAAAATGTTGAACTAGGAGAAAATTCATGTCCAATTCCTATGCAGATGCCTATGCGAAATCAATTAACGATCCTGAAGGATTCTGGGGACCTGTTGCTGAAGACTGTTTCTGGTATAAAAAATGGGACAAGGTGCTGGATGATTCCAACATTCCGTTTTACCGGTGGTTTACAGGGGGACAGACCAACACCTGCTATAATGCGGTGGACCTCCATGTAGAGGAAGGCAGAGGCGGCCAGGACGCAATTATTTATGACAGCCCGGTTACCAATACCATAAAAAAATATACATATAATGATCTCAAGGAGCAGGTCTCCTTGTTTGCAGGTGCCCTGGCTGCCAAAGGGGTGGTCAAGGGTGACCGGGTTATTCTCTATATGCCCATGATCCCGGAAGCAGTGTTTGCCATGCTGGCCTGTGCCAGACTTGGTGCAGTTCATTCCGTTGTATTCGGCGGATTCGCCGCCAATGAACTGGCCACCCGGATCAATGATGCCAAACCCAAGGTCATTGTTTCGGCATCATGTGGTATAGAGGTTGCGAAGGTCATAGAATACAAACCCCTGCTTGATGAGGCCATTGACCTGTCCGAATCCAAACCCGATGCCTGCATCATCCTCCAGCGTCCCCAGGCCCAGGCCCAGATGATAGATGGAAGAGACTTCAGCTGGGAAGATGTCATGTACCAGGCCAGTCCACATGATTGTGTGCCTCTTGAAGCCACGGATCCCCTTTATATTCTCTATACTTCCGGGACAACGGGCCAGCCCAAAGGGGTGGTAAGAGACAACGGCGGGCACATGGTGGCTTTGAAATGGAGCATGAGCGCCATCTACGGAGTGGAACAAGGAGATGTATACTGGGCCGCCTCAGACATCGGCTGGGTGGTTGGCCACTCCTATATAGTCTATGCCCCCCTGCTCAAAGGATGCACCACCATTGTATTTGAAGGCAAACCCGTGGGGACCCCGGATGCTTCGGTATTCTGGCGGATCATTGCAGAACACAAGGTAAAAACATTGTTCACCGCACCCACTGCATTCCGAGCCATTAAACGTGAAGATCCCCAGGCGCTACTCATGAAGGCTTTTGACCTGTCTGAATTCAACTACTTATTTTTGGCAGGGGAACGGACAGACCCGGATACCTTGTCCTGGGCGGAAAACAGCCTTAAGGTCCCTGTTATCGATCATTGGTGGCAGACCGAAACAGGCTGGGCCATTGCAGCCAATTGCGTGGGTATTGAGCAGTTTCCGGTTAAACCCGGCTCCCCCACCAAGGCTGCTCCGGGCTGGAATATGGATGTATTGGACAATGAGGGCAAACCGGTTGCCAAGGGAGATATCGGCGCCATTGTTGTGAAACTCCCCCTGCCTCCTGGCACCCTGCCCACCTTGTGGCAGAATGACGAGCGGTATAAAGAGGCTTACCTGTCAAAATTTCCGGGGTACTATGAGACCTCGGATGCCGGTTATATTGATGAAGATGGATATATTTATGTCATGGCCCGCACCGACGATATTATCAATGTAGCCGGCCACAGATTATCCACCGGAGCCATGGAAGAGGCCATTGCCGGACATCCGGATGTGGCAGAATGTGCGGTCATGGGAGTTGAGGACCAGCTCAAAGGCCAGGTTCCGCTTGGCATGGTGGTTCTCAACGCGGGTGTTGACAGAGACCCAGATGAGGTGGTCAAGGAAGTGGTCAAGCGGGTCAGGGAACAGATCGGTCCCGTGGCCGCATTTAAAACCGCCACCGTGGTCAAACGCCTGCCCAAAACAAGATCAGGAAAGATATTGAGAGGGACCATGCGGTCCATTGCAGATAAAAAAGAGTACAAAGTACCTGCAACCATTGACGACTATAGTATCCTGGACGAAATCGAAGAATCGTTAGGAAAGATCGGGTATGGAAAACAAGCGTAAGTTCATAAAAGAAAATATTAAGGGGAAGGGGGTGGTGTAATATGTCCTGATTATCATTGATAATCATAACTTTAATCCGATCAATTCAATGAAAAGGTGAAACAGGAGGAAACATCGTATGGATCCAAAAATGTGGGTATACGTCCTTTTAGGATTGTACATTATTTACTGCTTTTGGTGGGGCCTTAGAGGCTTCTTTACTGAAACCAAAGCTTCCGGATATGCCATTGCCGGTCGCTCCATCCCCTTTATCGCGTTCCTAATGGCTGCAACAGCCGCATCCTTTTCCGGCTGGACATTTGTGGGGCATCCAGGTTTGATCTGGAAAGCGGGGCTTGTATATGCCTTTGCCTCTTTTTACGTGCTCACCATTCCCATTACAGGTGCATTTTTTGCCAAAAGAAACTGGCTTCTGGGCAAACGCTACGGGTTTATCACACCGGGCGATATGTTTGCCTATTATTACAACAATGAAGCCGTCCGCTGGCTTACCGTACTTGCCGCGTTTCTCTATTCAATTTTTTACTCCGGCCTTCAGCTCATCGCAGCTGCCAAACTTTTTTACTGGGTGGCAGGGGTTCCCCAGACTGCAGGCCTTATCTTCATGGCAGCCATCGTCTGGTTTTATGTGGTCACAGGCGGTCTTAAGGCCAGTACCTGGGTCGGCGTGCTCCAGTTCTGCCTCCTGGTCGGCGGTATCATACTGCTTGGCTTTTACACCATTACCTCGCCCCTGTTTGGTGGATGGTCCGGGTTTGTGGCATCCATGAACGGCCTTGAAGATAAATACATGAAGGTCCCGGGGCTGATCCATTTTGGTCTTGGCACAGGCGGCTGGACAGCAGTGATGATCCTGACCTATATGTTTGCCCTCATGGGCATTCAGTCATCTCCTGCCTTTACCCTGTGGAACTTTGGTCTTGCTTCTCCCAAGCCCCTTGCCTGGCAGCAGGTGTTCATGTCCACCTTTGTTGTCGGCCTGGCCCTGTTCTTTTTTACGGCCTTCCAGGGAATCGGCGCAAGAATTTTAATGATGGCTGGAGAACTTGCTCCCAAGGTTGACGGCGACGTTGTTCCCATGTTGATGACCAAATTCTTACCAGGTCCTGTTCTGGGGCTGGTATTTTTGGGTGCCATTGCGGCGATTCACTCCACGGCAGCCCCTTACATCGGTACCGGTGGTACCATCATCCAGAGGGATGTATGGTGGCGGTATGTCAGAAAACAGGGCGGTTCTCATAAAGAACAGATATGGACCAACCGTATCTTCGCCACTATTCTTGCCGTTGCCGCAGTTGTGGTATCATTGACCTCATCTGATGCCATCGTTATGATCGGCGGATTTGCCACGGCATTTGGTACCATCATGTACATCTGCCTCCTTGGTGTCCACTGGGGATTCAAATATCCGGCAGTGGGTACGGTCCTTGGGTTGATTTCAGCCATTGTGGCCTGCTTTTTGACCTATTATGTCTGGAAATATCCCCTTTCAATCCATACTGCAGGCTGGGGGTTGTTTGTGGGCCTTGCGGTGGCTTATCTATGCCGCGGTCTTGGGATCAAAGACAGTGAGGAAACTATTGCACGGCAGAAAGAAGTCCGTGAATGGCTGGATTCTGTTGACGGCCCCAGTGAGAATGGTAAAAAATGGCGTGCACGGATGAAAATCCTGGTCCCCTTATGGTATCTCATGGCCTTAGGTCCCGGTGTTCTCATCGGTAATTCCGCCTTTACCTTCTGCGGATTTCCGCCAATTTGGGCATGGCAGATCGTATGGTGGATCATCGGTATCGTGATGATGTGGGCACTCTGCTTTAAAGCAGAAATGTCCACTACCTCAGATGAACAGATCCGCCGGGCTGACGTAGAAACCATGGATGTTACCAAGGAAGCCGATTAATCGGTTAATTTTATAAAGGAGAGGATATTATGGCTCTTGAAGATAAATATCTGGTTGCAACCCTTATCTTCTGCGTCCTGTTCGTGGCCTCATTCGGCTGGGGATGGTGGGGATAATTATTAAACATACCATCTAACTGATAAAGAAGAATTCCGGGTCCTGCCCGGAATTCTTCTTTTCTTTTTACCTGCTCTTAGGAATAATTACAAAATAACTTGATCTAAATTGTTTCCAAAACCCCTTAAAATTGTATTGTTGAAAACAAAAGATTAAGTAATTTTTGAGCCAATCCTTCATTATTTGAATCGATTATATGACCCAAACCAACCGATTCTGGAAATTTGTCTGGTTCAGCCTGTCCGGCATTTTTATCTGCGTTGCCGGCCTTTCGGCATACCTCTGGGTTAATCTTACCCTTACCCAGAAATCAATTCTTTTACAGATATTCCAGAACCATGTATACACCCTGTTTGGCTTGGTATTTATAGTTCTCGGGGCTCTATGGGTGGTGTTTGATATCACCTATAGCCGGTATATTCTTCCCCTTAAACGGATGTCCGCCGAAGCGGGCATGATTTACAACTCAAATCCCTCCCATCGAATCAGGGTCAAAGGATCAAGGGATATCCGGCACATGGCTGCGGTTATCAATGATTTTGCCGACATGTTTGAAAATCTGAATAAGACCATCACTCAGCAGATACTTGCGGCCAGAAAAGAGACCGAAAAGGAAAGAAACCTGCTGGCAGCCATTATGGGGGAGCTGCCCCAGGGAATTGTGGTCTGCAATAAAAACGGCAGGATCATTTTGTTCAATTCCTTGGCCAAGACCCTGTTCAGCCCGGATGACAAGTCGGTTTCTCAGGAATTGTTTCTCGGCCTTGGGCGGTCAATCTTTCACCTCATTGACAAATCCCTGGTGGCCCATGCCATGGATGAAATTATCGACCAGATAAATTCTCCAGACACACCTGTGGGGTCTTCTTTTATTACCCCGGTTGCCTCGGGCACCCTTATTTCCGCAGAGGCTATCCCGGTCCTGGATAAGGAAAAAAAGATTACCGGGTTTATTCTGGCAGTTCGGGATATATCCCGGGGAATTAAAAAATATCAGACCGTGGACAAGTACCTGAACGAGTTTGAAGCCAATGTGCTTGAAGCTGGAGCAGAAACTGAGTGGGTTCAAAGCCTGTTTCATATAACCGCCCAAGGGATCCGGGATACCATTTTTTCCAGTCTCCCCTTGACCGCCCTGTCCCTGGAATCATTTTTGCCGGTTATTCAGAGAAAGTCAGGATACCTGGATAATATCCGGGTCAATATATTCAATCCACATCCCAATGTCCGGATGCGTGCGGACACATATTCCATGAGCCTGGCATTAGGTTTCATCATCAGACAGATGTCAGGACATACAGGCGTGGATGAGTTTAATCTTAATGTCTCTCTGGCCGGTAAATCCATAGAATTCAACCTGACTTGGGAGGGCCCCCCTGGTATTTACGAAGATATTAATCAGATGGTCAAAACCAGGTTAAACGGATTGCCCAGCCTTGGGTATGTGTTGAAATTCAACAATGCCAGGCTCAGTTTTACCACCCATGACAATGGGCTGTGCTCCGGGTTTTCTCTTTTTGTCAGGACAGGTGACAGGCTAAGCGGGAAAATAAAGAAAACCCTGCCTGTGATCTCAGACGCCAGGCCTGAATTTTATGATTTTGATCTGTTCAGCTTAAAGGAGGGTGCGGGCAATTTTTTAGACCTTCCTTTAAAGAAAATAACTTATACAGTGTTTGATACGGAAACCACCGGGTTGAATCCAGAGGGCGGAGATGAAATTATTTCCATTGGAGCGGTCCGTATTGTGAACAGCCGGGTGGTTTATAAGGATATATTTGAAGAGCTGGTTAATCCGGAACGGGATATTCCCATTGAATCCTATAAAATCCATGGAATTAACTACGAAATGGTCAGGGATAAGGCCCCCATTGATAAAATTTTACCAAGATTCAGGCAGTTTGCCGCCAATACCGTATTGTTGGGGCACAACCTGGCATTTGATATGAAGATGCTCAAGGTCAAGGAAGCGGCCACAAAAATCCGGTTTCAAAATCCGGTGCTTGATACCCTGCTGCTGTCCGCAGTGCTCCATCCGGTTCACCGGCAGCATGATATGGAAAATATTGCCCGACGTCTGGGGGTCAATATTATTGGACGTCACACAGCCCTGGGAGATGCCATCACAACGGCGGAAATTTTTTTAAAGCTTCTGCCCATATTAAACAGCAACGGCATACTTACCCTGAAAGATGCCATTAATGCATCAAAAAAAACCTATTATGCAAGATTAAAATATTGATCCCAGGTCGGGTCAATGATAGATGTGAGTAAACCGCAATTTCAGGAGGATCTGATTATGAAAAACCCCTGGTTCGCATTTGCAGGTATCTGTACATTGGTGTTGGGAATTGTTCTTTTTTCGGTTATTTTCGGCGGCTATTCAAGCTTTTTAAGGTCCCAGAACAGGATTGAGGCGGCAAAGGACCTTGTGATTGTTCAATGCAGGAATCAATTGGGTCAGGCTCAAAAACTGGTTGACCTACCCGGTACTTCAGCTCAAGCCAGGGATAGTCTTTTGGAAACGGCCCAGGCTGCCGTCAAGGTGGTTGACCGTATGGATAAAACCGATTCCCCCCTTGCGCCGGAGTTGATTTTAGAATATGAAGCCGTCCAGGTACGGGTCAATGACACAATCAACAAATTTCTTCAGGAGGCCCAAATAAAGGAAAATAAAACCCTGGAACAGTTTAAAGAAATGGAAACAGCTGTTTTTATCACAGGCAAAAAATATAATAAAGCGGCCCGGTATTTTAACACAAGAGTGCAGGTGTTTCCCGGATTTATCATTGCCAGATTATTCGGGCTGGATAAGATCTATTTCCCGGAAATTGCCGTTGACAGGCTCACCCCCCTGTCCGGAAAAGAGGTTGCCGGTGCCTCCTGATCGGACAACAGAACCTGTACTGCCTTTTTCCGTGCTGGAACCGGCCCAGGAAAAACTTTTTTATGAGTCCATCAGTTATAAAACCTTTATTCGTGGAACCACCATCCATGTCCAGGAAGTCTCCAGGATAAAAAATATATTTATTCTGTCAAAGGGAGCCCTGGAATTTTATTATGAACAGGGCGATATCAGGACATCCACGGGACAAATCCCTCCCCAAGGAATATGGGGGGGATTATCGGTCCTGTTCAACGATCATATGGCCATCCATACCCTTGTTGCCCTGGAAGATTCACAGGTGGCCTGCCTGGGTCAGGATATTTTTTTACACCTTTGCCGTCAAAATAAGGACTTTTCCGATTATTTTGCACTGGAACTTGGCAGGTGTATGGCAGGTAAATCCTTTGCCAATGTCCTTGCCCGGAGACGCCTTGACAGGCAGTTGAACCTTCCTTTTTTCAATCAACCTGTTTTCGCCATTTTCAGACCTAATATTATTACATGCACCCTGGATACATCTGTCCGGGATGCCGCAAAAAAAATGAGTCGGCACAATGCCTCGGCCATCCTGGTCAAATCCGCCGGCAAGGATATCCAAGGAATTGTAACGGATGCTGATTTAAGGGAACGGGCCCTGGCCGGAAATCTTTCCAACACGGCACCGGTATCCCAGATTGTATCTGCCCCTGTGGTCACCATCTCAGCTGACTGCCAGGTTTTTGAAGCGTTTTTGACCATGATCGGCCAGGATAAACGTCATCTGGCTGTGACTGGAAAATCCGGAGATATTTCAGGAATCATAACAGAAAAAGATCTTATCGCCGCCCAGACCCGGTCCACCTTTTTATTAATCAAGGCTGTGAAAACGGCCAGGGATATGGACGATCTTGACAACATTCACAGCCGGCTGGAACAGATGCTTTTGGACCCAATTTCCAACGGAGCCAATGCAGATTATATTACGCGGTTGATCACCACGTTTTCAGATGCCATCATTCACAAGGTCATGGAATTTTCCCTTGCACAGGCAGGGCCGGCCCCATGCAGATTCGTATTTTTAACCATGGGGTCGGAAGGACGGGAGGAACAGACCCTGATTTCAGATCAGGACAATGCCATTGTGTTTGAGGATTTAGATGACCCCAATGAGGCAAACAGAGCCAAAGCGTATTTTGATTCATTGGCACAATTGATTTGCCAAAAGCTGGACCAAGCCGGGTACCGGTTCTGTGACGGAAACAACATGGCCCAGAACCCCGACTGGTGCCAACCTTTGGGTGTATGGAAATCATATTTTAAGAAATGGATACATGCGGCATCCCCTGAAGATCTGCTTCATTCCTCCATATTTTTTGATTTCAGGGGAACCTGGGGGGATGTTGAACTTGCCGGCCACCTGAAAGACTATCTCTTGACGGCCATCGGCAAATGGTCTGGATTTTTGAGAAATCTCACTGAGAATGCGGCTTATTTCAAACCGCCCATAGGATTTTTCGGCAAATTTGTGGTGGAATCCAAAGGAATGAATAAGGACGCCTTTGATATTAAACTGGCCATGCTTCCCATTATTGATTTTACACGGATTTATGCCCTTAAAAACGGGATCTCACATACCAACACCCTGGTGCGATTGTTCCGGCTTTATACCCGCCATGCCCTTACAGCCAAAGAATATACCGACATTCTTCAATCCTACAATTTTCTCATGGGACTGAGATTTCGACGGCAGATCACCACCATCATGGATGAAAAGGCTGAGCCCGATAATTATATCAATCCCTCCAACCTCTCTTCCCTTGATCAGATAATGTTAAAAGAAATATTCAAACTGGTGGAAAATCTTCAGCAGAAACTGACCATTGAATTTACCGGAGTTGCCTGAAATGATCCTGCCTATAGGGGCTCACTTTTCCGTTGCAGGGGGATTGGAGAACGGGCTGTATCAAGCAAGAAGTCTGAACTGTAACATAGCTCAGATTTTTACGAAGAACGCCCGGTCCTGGAAAGAACCCCAAATCCATCCGGACCAGGTCAGCACCTTTAAGAAGGTACGCAGGGAAACAAAAATCTCCCGGGTATTTTCCCATTGCAGCTATTTGATCAATATTGCCTCAGATGATCCGATTAAGGTTGATAAATCAAGGTGTTCCCTTGAGGCTGAAATGGCCCGGTCAGGATCTCTGGGCCTTGACGGTGTCGTGCTTCACCCTGGTTCCCACCTTGGTCAGGGTATCGAAAAAGGGCTGGAGATTGCAATTCAGAGCCTTAGCCAGGTACTGGCCCAGGATAAAGGTGACTTTCCCAGGCTTTTGATTGAAACCACTGCCGGTACCGGCACATCCCTTGGCAGCCGGTTTGAAGAAATCGGAGAGTTGATTTCAAAAACAGATGCCCGAACCCAGTCCATTGGGGTCTGTCTTGATACCAGCCATATCTTTGCCGCGGGATATGATATACGGACAGCTCTGGCCCTGGATCATACCCTTGAACGCTTTGATGCGGTGATTGGACTTTCCCGGCTCCGCCTGATCCATGTCAATGATTCGAAACCGGATTTTGGGTCCAGAAAAGACCGCCATGAACACATCGGCAAAGGAACGATTGGAGAACTTGGGTTCAGGGCGATCATGACCCATCCGGCACTTGTATCTGTTCCCAAAATTATTGAAACTCCTAAAGAATTAAACGGGAATGAAATGGATACAGTGAACCTTGAATTTCTGAGGCATTTTGGCTTACAAATATCCGGGGCAGACAATTGACAACCAAAGGTAAATCGAATACCATAAATAAATCTGCGTCGTAATATAAAAAACAATTCGCCGTGTTCGGAGACAATATGGAAAATCAGCAAAATGGCTTCCTTAAAGATGATACCCTGTCCTTTGCCGAAGAAACAGGCAAAGATAAGACTTCTTCTGCTCCCCTGAAAAATTTTAAACTGCTCATTGTGGATGATGAAAATGAAATCCATGTCATGACAAAGCTTGTGCTGAATGATTACCAATATCTTGACTACGGCCTTGAATTCATTTCTGCTTATTCCGGAAAAGAGGCCAAGGAGATACTCAGGGTAAATGACGATATTGCCTGCTGCCTCCTTGACGTGGTTATGGAAACTAAGGATGCAGGCCTTGAAGTGGCCCGGTTCATCAGAGAAGAGGTGAACAATTCTAAAATCAGGATCGTATTAAGGACCGGACAGCCTGGCAAAGCCCCGGAAAATGATATCATCCTAAATTATGATATCAATGATTATAAAGAGAAAACAGAACTTACAACCCAGAAATTATTTACCACCATTACCACGGCCCTCAGATCTTTTATCCATCTGGTTGAACTTGAAGAAAAAAACAAAGAGATCAAGTCCAAGAACATTCGGCTGAACGAAGAAATTGCTAGACGGATCGTAGCAGAATCCAATCTAACCAAGTACAACCGCAGCCTTGAACGGATGATTGAAAGCAAAACCCAGCGGTTGAAAGAAGCCTTGTCTTCCCTTGAGGCAACGGAAAAACAATTATTTGTCTCCCAGAAAGCTGCCATTATCTCTGATTTATCTGCCGTCTCCTTTAAGGCCCTTGATGCGTCAAACACGATGATTGACAACAATTTGAAAAAAATGAACCTGTATCGGCAGCAGATGACCTTCCTCCTTGAAAAATACAATACCCTGGAAGCCATTATCACCCTTCACCAGGGGACCAAACAGGATTTGGAGCAGGCCGCCAGGGAGAACCTGGATACCATTTCTGCCTATAAAAAAGAAATGGACCTGGAAACGGTTCTGGAAAAATATCCCAAAATAATTGAAGATTCGATGAACGGCATCCAGCAGATTTCCCAGGCTATTGATGATGTCAGAATGTTTGTGTCCATCAACGACGAGGACTGGAAACCCACCGACATTAACCACATTCTTACAAATCTTGTAAATCATCATCCTTTTGAAGACAGGAAAATTGATATCCAGTTTGATCTACAGGATCTTCCTGTGATGCCCCTTCCTCAAAAAAAACTGGAAAAAGCCATACACGCAGTTATTGACAATGCCCTCATTGCAGTGGATTCCCAGAGTATTATTTCGGTTTCCAGTCAGTATGACGCCCCCCAGATTCTACTGACTGTCAGTGACATCGGGGCGGGGATAGCCCAAGAGGAGTTACCCCATGTATTTACCCCCTATTACTCGGGATGGGCTGTCACCAGGAAAGGACTTGGCTTATCCTTTGCGAAAAGCGTGTTTTTAAGCTGCGGCGGTGATATACAAATCACATCCAAAGTCGGGGAAGGGTCCACTGTTACTCTTTGCCTGCCGGTTCAGCCAATCGAATAAATCAGGCGAGTAAACTTGTCAGGTCAATAAACAACCACCATCACAACTTAAATGATTTCTTGCAGTGGTCGCAGTGGCTTATGGCCTGGACCTGGCGGCAGTGCAGGCATTTGTCAGAAAGGTACCGTTCTTTGCCCTGTGATCTACCGCACTCGCAGCAGGTCCAGTCTTTACGGGTAGTTACCAGCTTAACGCAGTGGGGACATTTTATGGGCACCCGTCTGAAAAGGAGAAAAGAACAGCCGGCCATGAGGAAAAAAGGCCCCATGAGCTTAAACTGGAGGCTTGAGGCAAATTGCTCTATCTCCGAAGCCCCGGTGAGTATGATGTAAATGAGGAATGCCAGGGAAGTAATAGCAAGGAACTTAAACCTGAAGTGAAAGAAAACAACCTTTTCCGGGGGAGTATTCATCACAGTCTCCTTTTATGGGGATATGGTAATAGAGCCTTTAAGGATCGGCTCCCAAATCACTTGATTTTTTGTTTTCTAAATACCCGGTCTATTAAGGAGTTTTAGAAACAATTTAGATCAAATTATTTGGTAACGATTCCTGACCTATATTGACCTGAATTTCCCCTTCCTGTCAATCCCTTTCCCATGTCGTGTTACCTGACTAAATATGGAGGCCGGGTAACATCTGCTGCTCAAGTCCTAGGCGAAGGGTTTCAAAATCAGGAGCGCCCTGATCATCCTCACACCGGTTCAGATCAATGGGAGCTGAAAAAGAAATTTTTACTCTGGAAAAGGGTTTGGGCAGCATAAATTTGTCCCAGGAATTGAAAAACCAGGCCTGGTCAGCTTCTGTGTAAAAGGGCACGATCAAAGAATTTGTTTCCAGGGCCATTTTTATGACGCCGGCTTTGACTTTGCCAATGGGACCTGTGGGCCCGTCGAGAATATGGGCACCGAACCCATGGGTTCTGAGATGGTCGATCATGGCACCCATGGCCATTTTTCCGCCACGGGAGGACGAGCCTCTTGGTGTATGCCAACCGGTTCTATTGGCCACGCCTGAAATCAGATTTCCGTCCCGGCTTTGGGAGATCATTAACCCGGGATTGTATTTTGAATATGATTTAAAGTGACGGATGGCGGAAAAAAACTGTTGGTGCCAGGTACATAAGAGGATGGGGCGGTCTGATTTGAGCAGACCAATCCACTGGGCCTCGTTCTCAACCTTAAATCGAAAAGTCAGGGAATAGGTCCGGATCAGGTAGTACGCAAAAAAGATAAAAGGCCGGGTATAAATTATGAATTTTAGGCGTTTGAACATATAATGATTTCCCCAATTATTATAGATAAAATTCGAAATTTTATCAGATGTAGGTGGGAAATCAAGGGTTAACTTGACCTCTTATTATTTTAAAACAAACAGGGTTTTAACCTGTGATTCTGACTCATGGTCCTTGGTAACGGGGTCTGGGTCTGTGATAAAAATTCTAGTGGGCAGTATTTCACCCGAATTGACCATATAATCCCGGATCTGTTTGCTTCGGCTGCGTCCAAGGGCATTCAACTCTTCTTTGTCAACTTCCAGGGCCGTGATAAGCAATTTTTCTTTTTCAGGGAGACTGATTTCTTTTTCCTTGCCGGATTCATCCCTGGGCTTAGGGAATTTGGCAAGGGAATAGGCAGATTCAACCAGGCCACCCCGATCCTCCGTGGAGAGTTGCCCAAAAATTTCTTTTGTACGCTCTTCTTCTGGGAGAAACGAAATCAACAGGGCCTCATATTTTTGTTGGCGTAATTGTTCCCCATCTTTGGCGGGATTATATTTTCCGTCAATTTCCAGGTTCAATGTTACTTTATCCGTTAGAATCTTAGTAAGATAGTCAATTTTAGTTAGATTTTCTTGGTCTAACGCATCACTGCCAAAATCAAATTCAACATATCCCAGATCCTGGTTGTCGGCGATCCCCACAATTGACCCCAGGAATTTAAAGGGGGCGGTTACCACACCGAGAATTAAATTTTTCAAGGCGGTTAATACAACGGCCCCATAACTGAATTCAGGATCATTCAGATCTCCCTGGATGGGCACATCAAGTTTAATCTCATCATTGGGATTCTTTAGCAGGGATATGGCCAGCTGTACCGGCATTGATGTGGCATCCGGGCTATCAACACTGTTTCCAAGTGTGAATTGGTCAAAAAAGATATGGTTGCTGGAGTTCAGTTTACCGTCCTGTATATTGTATTTAAGGTCCAGAATAAGTTTTCCCTTTTCGATTTCATAGCCCAAATATTTTTCAGCATAGGCATTGAATTCAGGCAGTTCGATGTTTTTAAAGGAAATGGCTATGTCGGCAAAGGGTTCCTTCTTAAAGGGATCAATTTTTCCTGAAATGTCCAGGGGGGAATGGTTGCTGTGGGTGCCTTTTAGCCTCAGGGCGGCCGGACCGTTATCCTGTGAGGACGACAGACCGGTAATGCTACCGCCGATTTCCGTCATATTGGCAACAAATCCCGGGGTATTATAATAATCGGCAAAATTAATATGCCCCCCCTGAAGGGTTATCTTCCGGATTTCAATTTCAGGCCCAGTTGCTTTTGATGTCCCCGTATCTTTGGTTTTTTCCACCATGATATCCTTGAGATTCAATTGCCCAGACTTGGAAATTATTGTCTTCTGATAGAAGTCGGTTAGTGCAATTTCTTTGACCTTGACCTTAACAGGGGTAAGGGAGATATCCATCCCTGCCAGATACAATGATTTGCATTTAAAAAAATCATTTTTATCTGATTTTTTTTTGGTTATAAAATCAATTAAATCTGCCTGGCCTGTGAATCTTATTTTGGGGTGTTGTGGATCTGAAAAAGACATGGTTAACCTCCCCTTTGAACCCATGTGCCCCTTTGAAATGAGAATATTGAGATGTTCCGTTAAATATGGCTGGAGGGGTTGGAGTTGGATCCGGCCGATATTCAGATCAAGACCGGCTGAAGGGTCTGAAAGCAGGAGGTTGCCTTTGATGTCAAGTTTTCCTTTGTCCTGAAAAATCATGGATGCCTTTACCTTGCCCTGGCTGCCGGCAGCGGTGGTCAGATTTTCTGCTAAGATCATGATATCCCGGGCAGTTAAATGAACCGGGTCTTTTTGCATGAAATCGGAAAAGGCAAGATCATAATTTTCAAGGGTGAACTGCCCTAGTTCAAATTGCCACGGTATGGATCGTACATCGGAATTTTGCAATTTTGCAGGCTGGGATTCCCGGGCTTTTCCGGCGGATCCGGTCAGGTCCGACAATAGCTGGAGAAGATTTATTTCTCCGGCTTTATCCCGGCGGAGATTAAGCCGGCCATTCCCGGCTGAGACCTGCCCAATACGGACCAATTGTCCCTTAGAATTCACCTGAATTCCGGTCAAGTCAAACCCTTTGATATCCAGAACCGGTGAATCCTCAATTGTTTCCTGGATGCGGATGTATTCCAGTCCGACATCCCCTTCATGAATGCTGAAAAAAGAGAGGTCATCTTTTTGTTCAAATTTAAATCCGGCCCCAGCATCGGTTTTTCCAATCATCAAGTGCTTTCCGCCGTGAGACGAATAATAGGGGCGATATTTTTCCGGTAAAATGCCCTTTAGATCAATCCTACCGTTGAGAAGCAATTCTGGTTCTGTGGTAAATTCACCCTTGGAGACCAGCTCCTCTTCGACTTCAGTCTGAAAGTCCAATTTGTATGCACCCAATACACTGCCTGTGGCAACCTTAAGGTTTTCAAGAGTGATGTTTAATTTTGAAAGGGTTGTCGCAAAGGGCGGAGTTACAGACGTGTCAGTGAAGGAGATGGCCGATCTGTTCAACCCGCCCTTGACCATGGTGATATGAAACTTGGGGTTTAAGTCTTGGGCAGGGGGTTCCGGCTGGTCCGGGAATTCAATATTTTCCCTGGGAAAAATCAGACCTGGAAGGGTGAGTTGTCCGGTCTCATCCCGCTCTATATTGAGTCTGGCCTGGTTCATCCAAAGATTTTGAATCACCAGTTGTCGGGAAAACAGATCCGGAGAATCGGCTTCCACCATGAACTCAGGGCATGAGAACAGAGGTGTGTTCTCCCTGGTACGGATATCAAGTCCTTTGAGGACAACTTTTGCACCGACCTTTAAATTGTGACCGGCAAGGCCCTTTTTTTTCGAATCTTTCAGTGAATACTCCCCAGATACTGACAAATCAAGGTGTCCAGGAGAGGCAAGTTTTATGGTCTGGGGCAGGTTTAAATATTTTTCAAAGGAGGACAGGTCAAGATTTTTAACACTTAATTGAATCCGGGTATCCAGACCTGTATCAAAGGGAAGGCTTACCGCCCTTATTTCAACCGGGGCATCATTGATCTGAAAATGGAGGGCCGGCCGTGCCTGATTCTTTTGTTCCCCTTCCATTGAACTGAGCAAAGGCAGATTCAGATTCAGGTCTCCCACCACATGGGTCTGTCTCCTTATCTCATCGGAAAAATGGACAGCCCCGTTTTTTATCCATGCATTGGAGAGGCGGAACTGAAAATCGTTACTTTTTGAGCCGGGCTGTTCATCGGCTTTCGGCTCTGATTGCTTCCCGGTCAGCTCTGGAATGTTCAGCTTTCCGTCTTTATTAAGGACCAGAAACACCTCAGGCTTTTCGATTTCCAGATGGGTAATCACAGGAGCAAGTCTGAAAAGGGATGACACGGATAGGTTCAGATACAGATTTTGAATCATCAAAAAGGGGGAACCGGTTGTATCTGAAACCTTAAAATTTTTAACCCGGAATTCCAGGGTAAAGGGATTTAAAAAAAGGGATTCAATTTCCGAGGATCGGCCAAGGTAATCATGGATGCTGTCTTTTATGATTTTTTTCCCGGCAAAGGGCACCAGGAGAAAACCGGTCAGAGAATAAATAAGGAGAATTCCTATCCCCAGGTAGATGGCTGACTTGATAGACAGATATTCTTTCATGGCAACTCCATAATGTCAGAATGGTTAGGGTCTAAATCAATCCGTAAAGGGGGCCCCCTGCCCTGCCCATATTTTTCACCTGTTGGGTTACCCGTTTTGCCACCTCTGGATCAGGAACCAGAGGGCCGGCATGAAACGGCTTGATTCGGGCGTCTATAATGAGGGGGCCTTTGCATCCCCAATGCTTAAATTCAATGGTTTCCCCGCACCCGTAGATATCATGGGAGGGGTTGGATCTTAAAAACGTGACCCATAGATAATTGGAAAAGGTCTTGGACGCAAACTGGGCATCATCCACAATTACAAACAGAGGAAATCCCTTGAGTCCGGGGAGGTTTTCAAGGTGCCTGATTAAGGGCATGAGTTGATCACGGGCAGAATCATAGGAAATAAATTTCGGACCCTGCACCGCCACCATGCCCGGTGCCGCTAATTTAGCACGGGAAAATCCGGGAGCCAGGGAAAAATTGTCCGGCAGTTCCAGGCAAAGGGATCTGATCTTTGGCCCTGCGGCAGCCATAATTACCTTGGACCCCCTGTTCAGGCCAGAACCTGAATAGTCCAAAGTATCCATGGTGGTCTGGGTGATAAAATGAAGATCCCTGGAAAAATTGAGCCGTTCCAGCAGGTGGATGAAAAATGTTTTTTCGTCATTGATATCCAGGCCGGGATTGTCTTCATGGGCACAGATGCACAGGTATTTTGCAAGGGATAGCTGTCCTGTGCCCAGAATGGCATTTGCATGGGTGAGTAATTCTCTGGGTTCACGGGCTTCATAGGGAACATACCGTTCATGGGCCTTGGCAAGTAGCAAAGGATGGACCCCGGCATCATCCACGGCATTCACTGAGGTGACGCCTGGAAGGGTATCGGATATGGCGGTCCGGGTGATTTCATGAATAAGTCTGCCGAAATTGGAATCTTCCTGGGGGGGACGTCCCACCACGGTGAATGGGAAGATGGCCCCGGGCCGGTATTTCACCGATTCCACCCTTAGATAGGGAAATTCATGGGCCAGGGAATAATATCCCAGATGATCCCCAAAGGGGCCTTCAGGTTTGGTCTCCTTGGGTACGAGATACCCTGTGATACAAAAATCCGCATCATTGGAAAGAATAAAGCCCCGGTCATTGCTGTATCTGAAATTCCGGCCGGCCAGGGCACCGGCAAAGGCAATTTCAGGGACATTTTCCGGCAGAGGCATGATGGCTGCCAGGGTATGGGCAGGTGGGCCGCCGATGAAGATGGAGACCTTTAAGGGCCGGTTCATTTCCAGGGCTTTTTTATGGTGCAGGCCAATACCCCGGTGAATTTGGTAATGAAGTCCGATCTCTTTGTTTGGGATATATGCATTGCCCGAAAGTTGGATCCTGTACATCCCAAGGTTTGATTTCAGGACCGATTTTTTGCCTGGCGCCATGGAAAAAACCTGGGGCAGAAGAACAAAAGCACCGCCGTCCCCGGGCCAGCACTGGATCAGGGGAAGCCTGTCAATGCGTGTTTTTCCAGTGAGCCCCTGGGACAGTGAGGTCCGCACCGGCAGAGCATGGACCAGGGCTTTGCCGGCCTTGATCCCCAATGAGGGGCGCCGGAGCAGTGACAGGGGATCAGATCTTAAATCCACCAATGCCCTTACCTGGTCCAGCTGGGGTTCGAAAATCTTCAAGGTCCGTTCCCAAGTCCCGAAAAGATTAGACAATGCCGGAAAAGAGGCGTTTTTGACCCGGGTAAACAGCAGGGCCGGTCCTCTGGCATCATAAACTTGCCGAGTAATCTCAGCCATTTCAAGACAGGGATCAACCTCTTGGTCAATGACAGCTAGGTCTCCCTCTTGTTTGAGATAGTCCACTGTTGATTTTAAGGAAGTAAATTTCATAGGTCGAGTATTGTTCTGTTACCAATCCCCCTGCGGTTGTCCATATAATATGTCTTTTCCGGAATAAACCGGTACATGCTGGCATTAAACCGGGTTTTAAAAAATGTTAAAATATTTCCGGGCCCGGCCTGTATACCGTATTTTCGCAGATAATCAAGGGCAACTGCAGCGGATTGTTTTCCTTTGGGGCACCTGTCTATCCTACCGGACATCTGTATTCCCCTTAGTTGAGAAAACTGAGCCGAATCTTTGAAAATGGATGCGGCGCCGGTCCGGCCTTCCCCTTCCAGGATGTGCCGGGCCCCTGGATTTGAAAAAAAGTAAAAGCTGCTGTCCCTGAAAAGGTAGTATACGGGAGCGGCCCAGCTCCCACCGTCATCCCGGGTGCTGAGGGTCATTACCCGGGTATCATGAATCAACTCAAGGCAGGCGTCCTGAATCCCCTCAAAAGGAAGATCACTTTGCATACCCCCACGCTTTCAGCCGTTTATAGGCATATTGACTGTATTTATTGGAAGCATAATTTATTTTTTTTAAATAGGCCATGTACCGGTCTGCTGCAGGCTTTTGCTGATGGCTCTTGTCAAGGCAGTATCCCAGGTAAAAGCTGATCTGGGGATTTCCAGGCAAAAGCCGGTCGCAGTATTCAAAATCCTTATGGGCCCTGGTGAATTTTTTTCCGGCCAGGGAGGCCAGGCCGGAAATATAATAGCCCTGGGATTCCTGTGGATATAATTGCTTGGCCTTGGATGCATGGGAAATGGCCTGGTCTGATTTTTTCATTATAAGCATGCATTTGGCCATGAGCACATGGGCGGTATAATCTTGGTCCGCCTTTTTGAGTGCGGACTTAAAGGCCGATTCAGCTTTATCATATTCTTCTTTGCCCAGGTGTTTTTCTCCCTGCTGCATCAGTTTGATGGCCTCTTTTTGTTTCCTCAACCCTGCTGTGTAATCCATATATCTGTCCCGGTAAAGGGGGTAGGCACGGGTGGATGCATATTGACTGATATCCCGGTTTAGTGCAGCCTCCAGCCGTTCCGAACTCATGGGATGGGTGGCAAAAAGCATCTGGGCGGAACTGCCATGGGCTTTGTTCAGGCTGTTGAGCATGTTCATAAGGCCCACAAACCCTTTGGAGTTATAACCGGCACCGGTCATATATCTGTGCCCGAGTGCGTCAGCTTCCCGCTCATTGTCCCGGCTGTATTTGGACAAAAACAACCCCTGGCCCAGGGCCCCAAGTTTCTGGGTAAGGTCGCCTAAGCCGGCCCCCTGCCCTGTGGCCAGAATGGACAGCCCGCCGACCAAAAGACCGGATATGGTTCCCTTGGATGCCTGCTCTGCTGAATGGCGGGCATTGACATGGCCCAGTTCGTGGCCCAGAAGGGATGCCAGTTCAGCTTCATTCTTAAGTTCCAGCAGAATACCTCTGGTAGCGGCAATGGAGCCGCCGGGAAAGGCATAGGCATTGATATAGGTGGCATTCACGCACTGAAAATTATAGGCCATATCAGGACGGTGAACCCTGGGCAGCATTTTCTTTCCTACAGTGGAGATATACTCATTCAGCCTTAGATCCTTGATAACCCCGTAATCCGATGAAAACTGAAACGGGGATTGCTGTCTGTCTATGGCAATCTCCTGCTCCCTGGACATAAGCATAAGCTGTTTTTTTCCGCTCACCGGATCAATGGCACATCCGGTTAACAGCCCAGAAAGGGATATAGCAGAATACTTTAAAAATTCCCGTTTGGATATGGGTCGGGTCAGATACGTGGAATTATGGTTTTTCTTAAGATTTCGTGTTAGACAATTCATGGTCATTCTCTTGCCTTTCCAACTCTTTTTTTACGGCCAGCCCCAGGATTTGGAGAGAAAACGGTTTTTTAATGAAGGCGCCTGCTCCTGATTCCTGGGCCAATTGCACCTGCCGGGTTTTGGAATACCCGCTGACAAGCACCGCTCTAATCCCGGGATCAACACCGCGAAGCCCCTGGAATGTTGATAATCCGTCGATCCCAGGGGCCATGATCATATCCAGTATCACCAGATCTACTTTATTGGAGGCCAGGTAATCTATGGCTGCCTCACCCGAATCCACGGTGGCTACACGGTATCCCATGCGGCGCAGCATATTGGTGGTTATTTTTAACTGATTTTTTTCATCATCCACTACCAATATGATTTCATTATTTCCTGTATAGTCACTCAGGGTATATATTCTATCGGGTTTATCATCATCCTGCAAGGCTGAAGAGACGGGAAAGTAAATGTCAAAGCAGGTCCCCTCCCGGCTGCTTTTCACCTGGATGCTCCCCCTGTGGTCATGGATGATATTCCATACAATGGAAAGTCCGAGCCCTGTACCTGAACGGCCCAGGATCTTTTTTGTGTAAAAGGGTTCAAAAATTCGTTCAAGGTCCTTGGGAGCAATTCCAGGGCCCGTATCTGCTACGGTTAATCTAATGTATTCCCCATCCAGTTTTTTTTCATATCCCTTGAGGCTGGTGCCGTTAAATCGAATACGACCGGTTGTCAGACAGATCCGTCCCCGTCCCTGGATGGCTTCCATGGCATTGCTCACAAGGTTCATCACCACCTTGCGCATGTTTAGTTCTGATCCTTTTATCAGGGGCAGATTTTCATCCATATCCTTTTCCAGACGGACCTCGGGATGATATTCGCAGCTCTTTTTGAATTCAGGGGAACATAGATAACCTTGAACAACATCATTGAGACGTACCGGCTCACTGATTCTGACTGCCCCCCTGCCCAGGGTGAGCAGCTCATCAACAATCACCGAGGCCCTTTTTCCTGAATCCTTAATGGTCCTGACCGTCTCCCTGAGTTCACTGTCCTTGGGAAGTTCCATCAGCAACAGCTCGGGAGTTGATACAATGCCTGATAACACATTGTTCAGATCATGGGCCACCCCGGCAGCCATTAAGCCAAGTGCTTCCATTTTTTTTGCTTTTTCAAGTTCAGATTCAAGCCGGTCTTTTTCCTGGTTGGCCAGAACACGCTCCGTAACATCCCTTATCGTATAAAGGCGGGCTGGAATCCCATTGAAGCGGATCTCAACCCATTGGGACTCGATGAATATTTTTGACTGATCAGGGCCTTTTAGAAAGCAGGGATTTGCGGGGTCGGAGTTTCGGATTCCTTTAATGAACGCGTAAGGATCCATCAGAAGCAATTCATCCGGGTCCAGTCCGGTCAGGGTCACAAGTCCGGGATTAAAAAAAACAATTTTATGATCCTGAACGATAAATATCCCCTCGGGCAGTGAATTGACTAGGTTTCTGTATTTTTCTTCGCTGTCCCTGAGCCGATTTTCTGCCTCGGTGTGGGCCCGGATTTCAAGGGCCAGACTCTTATTCATCCGGATCTGTTCATCTTCCCTTTCCATTTCATGGGTTTGGGTCTCCATACGAAACCGTTCAAGGCTTAGGACTGCATTTTTTCTCAGGGTTTGCTCTTTTCTAAGTCTGTAAACCAATTCGGACCCGGCTATCAAAAAGAAGACCGCTGCCCATGCCCAAGCCTGGGCCGACAAGAAATACAGGCAGGCTGAGGACATTAAAATCAGCACGGCGTAACTCAGAATGATCCAAGTACGGCGAGAATGTCCCATGAATGGATTAATGCTCCTTGGCAAAAAGGGAGATGACCAGAAAAATGAGGCCCAAGCCAAAGATTAAGCTCCCCAGGTGCACTTCGTAAAACAGGTTATAGATAAAATCCTGGACCCCTTCGGAGGAAAATGCGTTGACAGAGGATTCGGCAATATCCACGGAGAGTGAAGACAAGGTGATATCCACCCACATGGTATCAGTACTCATAAATTGAGAAATCATCCCGAATAACCAGATGAAAGCACCGATACCCATTGAAAAAAGGCCAAGTTTTGAAAACATATTGTGTTCCTAATAGATGTCATTATATATTTAAATATCCCAATATATCCGTGATTTCCTTTCAGAGTCAAACTTTTTCAGGGGTCGCCACTTTAATTTCGTCGGGTGATGTGATAGATCTCACACGGAGTATAATTATGGCATCTTCACAGACTTTAAAAAAAATAGGTTTTGCCTCATTTATCATGATGGCCTCGGTATTTGCAAGCCGGATCATCGGGCTTGGCCGTGAAGCTGCCATTGCCTGGGTGGGCGGGGCAGGCTCAGGGGTGGATGCCTATCAGGTCTCCTTTGTTATTCCGGAAATCCTCAATCATGTGGTGGCCAGCGGATTTTTATCCATCACCTTTATCCCTATTTTTTCCCGGTATCTATCTGAAGGAAGAGAAAGGGAAGGGTACAGGGTCTTTTCCATTATTTTCAACGGATTTGGCCTGGCACTGCTCCTGTTCATAGCCGTTTCCATCTATTTTGCCCCGGAACTCATCCGGATACTGGCACCGGGCCTGAAACCAGGACCCACATTTGACATGGCCGTGCGCATGACTCGGATTATTATTCCGGCTCAATTTTTCTTTTTCAGCGGCGGCCTGTTCATGGCGGTGCAATTTTCCCGTGAACGCTTTTTTATTCCGGCCCTGGCCCCGCTGATCTATAACATTGGTATCATTTCCGGAGGCCTGCTGCTCCACCCGTATTTTGGGATGGAAGGATTTGCCTGGGGAGTTCTGGGAGGCGCTTTTGCAGGAAGTTTTCTAGTTCAGCTCTGGGGGGCCAGAAGAACAGGACTCACCTATATTGTTTCCTTTGATCTTTGCCATCCTGACTTCAAAAAATACATCCTCGTAACCCTGCCTTTGATGCTTGGGCTGACCATGACCTTTTCCACAGAAATCCTCATGAAATTTTTTGGATCATTTTTGGATGAGGGCAGTATTTCAGCCATGAATTATGCGTTGAGAATCATGTTTATCCTGGTGGGGTTCTTTGGCCAGGCCGTTGGTACAGCCTCCTATCCCTTTATGGCAAGGATTGCGGCCCAAAAAGATTTCAAGCGGCTCAACGCCCTCATCAACCAGACCCTTAAGTTTATGTTCCTGGTCATCCCGTTTTCAGTATTGTTCATGGTTTTGAAAAAAGAGGTGGTTTCCATTCTCTTTCAGCGTGGAGCATTTGACAGCCATGCCCTTGAAGTCACGTCAGGGGTCCTACCTTATTTCATGGCAGGGGCCTTTGCCTTTTCTGCCCAGACCATTGTTTCCAGAGGGTATTTTGCCACCCAGAACACGATTTTTCCTGCCCTGTTTTCAACGGTCTGCGTGTTGGCCGGTCTCCCCCTGATCTATGCAGGGATGATTCTTATAGGCGTCAAGGGCGTAGCTCTGGGGCTATCTGTGTCCGTAGCCCTGACCACGGGACTTTTATTTGAGGCCTGGAGCCGGAAGACAGGAAATGACGGAAAATATGAGGTCTATCGTTTTTTCGGTGTAACGGTTCTGGTGAGCCTGGTGACCGGCCTGGCTTCAGAGGCTGCTTACAGAGGCCTGGTCCTCCTGATCCCAGCTCATGGTCTGATTCCTGATTTTTCAATCTGCATGGTTACCGGTATTATTTTTCTGATACTTTTAGGGATGATGGGCAGGCTGTGCAGAATACCAGAAATCCAGACCCTGTATGAAAAATTATTCATAAAGGTGATGCCATGGGTAAAAAACAAAAGGTCAACGCCGGATCACTAAAGCATATCAATGAACTGGCCCAAAAGATAATTGCGGCAGGATCACTAATCGCTTTCACAGGTGCCGGGATTTCAACGGAAAGCGGGATACCCGATTATCGGAGTCAAGGAGGACTGTGGGACAGGTTCCGGCCCGTTTATTTTGATGAATTCATGTCAGCTAAATCCGCCAGGATCGAATACTGGAAGCAGCGTCTGGAAATGGAGAAAAATCTTGCCCACGCCAGGCCCAATAAAGGCCACCGGGCATTGGCCCGGCTTGAAAGACAGGGGATTCTCACAACCTTGATTACCCAGAATATTGACGGGCTCCACCAGGCCTCGGGCATCCCGGAAAAAAAAATCATAGAACTCCATGGTAATTCAAGGCGGATCCGCTGCATGTCCTGCAACCGACTCACCACCTGGGATGAGGCCATGAATCGGATTACCCGGGGAGACCTTGCACCGGAATGCGACTGCGGAGGCTACTTTAAACCGGATACCGTCTCATTCGGTCAGGCCATGCCGGAACATGAAACCCTGGAGGCTGCCCGCCTTTCTTCTTGCAGCAAAGTCTTTGTCAGCATTGGCTCAACCCTCCAGGTCCAACCAGCTGCCTCCATGCCTGAATATGCCCACTCAGCCGGAGCCTTTCTGGCCATCGTAAACCTGTCTGATACCCCCTTTGATTCTAAGGCAGATCTGGTCATCCGGGAAAAGGCCGGGCCTGTTCTGGAGACCCTGGCTGGCCTGATTTTGTCGAGTTGAACATATCTATTAAATTTTAAACTGCTTCATCAAATCCGTAAATTCTTTTGCCATCTTCGCCAGATCTCCCGCGCTTGAGTTCAAACTCTGACTCTCCTGCCTGACCTTTGAAGACCCCACTTCCACCCCGGCAATATCCCTGGCAATGTCTCCAGCCGCCTCAGCCCCCTGGGTAACCCTCAGATTTACATCTGAAATTTTTGAATTCACATCATTAATGCTTTTGGCAATTTCAAGGGTGGTGACATTCTGTTCTTCCACGGCTGCGGCAATTCCGGAAATAGCATGATCACTCTCCTTTATTTTTCCTGACAACCCGGATACCTGGAGAATCATTTCCTGAACCATGACTTTGATACCGCTGAGCTTTTCATCGGCTTCAATGGTTGATTGGCTTGTGTCTGCGGCCAGTTCAGTAATTTCCTGGGCAACCACTGCAAATCCTTTGCCAGCGTCTCCCGCCCTTGCAGCCTCAATTTTTGCATTCAGGGCCAACAAAGATACCTGTTCGGATATGGACCGGATCTCATTGGTCACTCCATCCACATCATCAGCCCTCACCCCCAGATCTTTTACCGTCGCCAGGACGGTTTCAAATCCCGAAACCACCTCATCGGTCACTGACTTTGAATTGGCTGAATTTGTGGAAATTTCACTCACAGTTGAGCTCATCTCCTCTACTGCAGAGGCGAGGGCGTTCATGGTGTTGGCCGCTTCCTCCATGGCGCATGACATGGCGGTATTGTTCGTGCTCATCTCTTCAGCCGCGGCAGACACCTGTGCAGCTCTTTGAGAGGCGTCAACACTGGAATGGTCAAGGGCATCTGCAATACCCCGCATGTGGTTGGAAGATTGGGCCAGAAATTGCGAATTTTCCACAATATGGCGGATAGTGGTTTTCAATTCCCGGGTCACCTTATTGAATCGATTCAGAATATGGTTGATTTCATCACCCAGTCCCACCTGATCCTCGTGGGTGAAATCTTTTTTTCGCAGCCGTTCTGCTGCTTTGAGGACCAGAATCACCTTTTTATTAACGATAAAGAAAAAGAACATCCATACCAGGAAAATAATCAGGCACAGCCCTGTTAAAGAAATCAGGATACTTGTCTTTTTACCTTGGGCAATACTGGTCTGCATGTCCGTCATGGAAGAAAGTACGGATATCCCTCCAATCACCTGCCGTTTACTGCCGTGGCAGTGAAAGCATTTTTCTTCGTTCAGGATGGGCTCGTTGTTTATAATATAATCCACCCCGTCCAAGGTGAGTTCAAGTGAGTTGCCTGAAGGCTTCCCTGAATCCAGTCTGGCTTTTATATCGTCTCTTGCCGAATCATTTGTATATGCATCCATGGATTTTCCAACAGCATCGGCATCTGTGGAAAAGGAAACTGTTTTATTAAAGTCATAGACATAGACCTTCAAATTTTTGATTTTTTTGCTGAGCCGTTTAAACTGGACTCTGACAGTATCGTTGTCACCAATGGCAAGGGCGTCGAACATACCGCCTTCAACTGCTTGGGCAAGGACATCATTCTGGATATTGAGCTGATTTCTGCCGAATTGGTTCTGGAAAGCAAGATTGTACCAGAGGGAGCAGGCCATCACAAGAATCACGGTGAGTGACACCGGAATCAGCACTTTGATCCATAATCTTCGGTTGATCAGGGTGAACAGAGATTTAAACATGGGTACCTTTCGATTATTTTAATGTCCGCCGCTGTACAGCAGGGGTCTGAAATCAAAATCTTTAATTCTGTCGGCATTGTGACATTCTCTACAGTCTTCCATGGCCATGGTCCTTACAATATCATCTGTATCCTGGGTTTCAACATGGAGACTGCCCGGACCGTGACAGGCTTCACAACCTGGATTTTTCAGATCCGGGGTTTGAGTTTCTGATATAAATCCGCCTTGTTGTCCGTATCCTGTGGTGTGGCATTTAAAACATTCCCGGTATTCTTCAGGGGTCAGTTTGTTTTCCATTTTTTTGATGTCGCTAAAAGTGGTGGCTTTTTTTGAGTATGCCATGAAACTATCATACTGGTCCTGGTGGCATTCTCTGCAGGCAAAGGTACCAACATAGGTTTTATCTGAAGCTATGGCAATTGGAATTCCCTGGGATAAAACCACCACCATTAAAATTATTTTATACATATATATCTCCAATGCGTTTATTAAAATATCCGCACTTTTCTTTACATATTTATCCTAAAAATAAAAGATAGAACCAGATTTATGCCAAGAACGCAAGAAAAAATACGAAAATGTCAAACCAGGTTCAATGGAACCCTGACCTGGTAGCCTGCCTTGTTTTTAAATAGAAGAAACCCTTTGTCCATAGCAAACAGGTAAAGATCCCGGGTGACTCTGACATCCTGGGTGCAATACTCACAGATGAGATCAAGCCGTCCCTGCTGCCACCACTCCAGGGCCATAAGACCGTCTGCGCTTTTTTTTGTGCCCAGGGTCTGTCCTGCCATGTGATCCAGGGAAAGGCGGTAGCCCAGTCTTTCATGGATCTTCATCAACAGGTCCAGGGTGGGTAAGGTATTAAAATTAAAAGATGAAAGACCCGACAATACTTTGTAATCGAAGCGTATGATATTGAACCCAATTACGAGATCCAGTTTTTTTAAATGGGTAATCAGGTCCTCCATTTCCTCCTGGTAAAAGATCAAAAATTCATCCGGTTTTGAGTCATAGAGTACAGCACAGCTTACCCCCATCCGGTCTGCCCGGTGCCATCCCCCGACCTGGGCTGCGGATCTTCGGGTCTCAATATCCAATACCCCGTATCTTTTTGGGGAGGCCGGAGTTAGAAGTTTATCCTGATTTAATTTTTGTTCAGTTTCAATAATAACCGGGGCAACGACGCCCCGTGGGGGTGTTTCTCTTATTATTCTAAGAATGGCGGCAGCAGCTGCTTTATCAATGGGCCTGTTGCCTGATCCGCATTTGGGTGAATGGACACATCCAGGACATCCGGAGTCACAGGGACAGTCAGCAATGGATTCAAAGGTGCGGGCCATGAGAAGCGGCGCATTATCAAAGGCTTGTTTGGACAGGCCCAGGCCCCCGGGAGCCCCGTCATATATAAAGACCACGGCCCTCTTGATCTGGGGGTGCCAGGGCATTGAAATCCCCCCAAGATCGTTGCGGTCAGTCATCACCAGCAGAGGCATGATGCCTATGGCCGCATGCTCCATGGCATGGATACCACCCATGAAATGGCGCTGTCTAATTTCAATTTTTTCACGCGCCCGATCGGGTATCTCGATCCATAATCCCTTGGTCTCATAGGTCAGTTCAGGCAGGTCCAGAGGAACGATGCCCATGGATTTGCCTGTTGACACCCGCTTCATTTCGTATCCCGTGACACGTTCTCTTATCTTCAGAGTACCGTATCCCAGACGTGTGGCGCCGACGCAACAAGTATCATCCACCCCGAGAATCTGGGTTGATTTTGATGATCTTGCCCGGGTGTAGTATGTCACCTTTTCCTGTGCGGCACGTACTATCCCTTTTACATGGTCAAATTCCCTAACCACATAGGTGGTACCCCGGTGAAGGTAGACCGCCCCCTCATGGGTTTCAAAATAAGACCTGTGCCAGTCAATGTCGCCAAGGCTTTCCCGGGAATCTTCCCTGAAAATTGGAATGGTCCGGCCTGTCCCTCTGAGACAGACCTCCCTGTGGGGAGATTTCCGGGCAGAAAACCAGGTGGTCCCGTCCCGGCTTTGGAGCAGTTTGCCCCCAAGGGCCAGTTCCTGTACCGCCTTTTCAACGGCGGGCACCTGCATAAAGGGTTCATGGGTTTTGAGTCTGAGTTCTGCAGCTGCACAATCCAGATGCCTGTTCAGGATCATGGGGTTTTCCGGATTGATCAAAGCGGTTTCCGGAGGCATGTTGAAAAAGACATCAGGATGATTGATAAAATACTGGTCCAGGGCATCCTCATGGGCAATGAGTACCATGGCCGAATCCTTGCCGTCCCGTCCCACCCGGCCAGCCCGCTGCCAGGTGGACATAATGCTCCCCGGATACCCAACCAGGATACACAGATCCAGGTTGCCGATATCAATGCCCAGCTCAAGTGCTGAGGTGGAAACCACACAGAGCAGTTCACCTGAGGCCAGTTTTTTTTCAATCTCCCGCCGCTCTTCAGGCAGAAAACCGGCCCTGTAGGCAGATATTTTATGGGCAAAGGATTTTGCCCTCTGGCCGGCCCATACCGCAATCAATTCCGTGATTTTCCTGGACTGGGTATAGACGATGACTCTCAGATTCCGGTGGACCGCTGAATGGATAAGGGTAATGGCGGTTTGTGCAGCCCCTTCCAGGCCCCGCATCATCACCACATCCTTTTGTCCGGTGGGGGCGCCATGACCGTCCACCACTTTTACCTTAAGGCCGGTGAGACCTGCGGCCAAATGTTCAGGGTTGGCAATGGTGGCGGAGCAAAAAATAAATAAGGGATCGGCCCCGTAATACCTGCAGATGCGCAGGAGCCTGCGAAAGACCCAGGCCATGTTGGATCCCATCACTCCCCGGTAGGTATGGACCTCATCCACCACCACAAATTTTAAATTGGAAAAAAAAGATTCCCAGAGCCGGTGGTGGGCCAGCATGGCCAAGTGGAGCATTTCCGGATTGGATAAAAGTATATTGGGGGGCTGTTTTCTTATTTTTGATTTTTGGTAGGCGGTAATGTCCCCGTCATAAACACCGGCGGTTAACGGGGCTTTTTTAAAAGATTTCTCATCCCCTGGGATTGCCTTGGCCAGCATCTCTATCACTGTATCCATCTGGTCCCGGGCCAGGGCTTTGAGAGGGAAAAGATAGAGGGCATGGGTCATGCTGTCCGAGAGCAGGGCATCCATCACCGGCAGGTTGTAGATCAGGCTTTTTCCCGAGGCCGTGGGCGTGGCCACGACTGTATGAATACCGCTTTGAATTTGCCGGATGGCGCTGGCTTGATGAGTATAGAGCCGATCTATTCCCAAAGCGGATAGTAAGGGAGATAAATCGTTTTGAAACTCCGGGTTTTTCCGGGCATACTCTCCGGGCACGGGATCCAGGGTTTTGTGGCAAACGATATCTCCGGTAAATCCCTTATAGGATTTGAGACCTGTGATATAGGCGCTAAGGGACAAACAGGCGCCTACAAAATGCTTTTGCCGAGGGCCGACAAAGCCAGTTCAACAGCAAGTTCCGCAGTTTTATTGGCGATATCCAAAATGGGATTGGTTTCCACAAGATCCATGGAACACATTTTTCCGGAATCAGATAAAATTTCCATGAGCAGGTGTGCCTCCCTGTAGCTGATACCGCCGGGTACCGGGGTGCCGACTCCAGGGGCTTCAACCGGATCAAGGGCATCCATGTCCAGTGTGAGGTGGAACCGCTTGAGATGTGCAAATTTCATCATGGTTTTTGAGGCAACCGACGAGATGCCCTGTTCATCAATATCCCGCATGGTAAAAATGGTAATTCCGGACTTTTTGATACGCTTCTTTTCTGCCGGATCAAGGTCCCGCTGCCCAATGAGCACCACATTATCAGGATGAATTTTCATTCCTGGGATGCCGATATTCACCAGGGAATCATGGCCTTCGCCAATGAGGGCGGCAAGGGGCATACCGTGGATGTTACCTGAGGGAGAGGTTTGGGGGGTGTTAAAATCCCCGTGGGCATCCACCCAGATCAAGCCCATGGGCTCCTGGTTTGCCACCGCCGCAACTGTGCCCACTGCAATGGAGTGGTCGCCGCCCAGGAAAAGTGGGAAGCGCCCCTGGTTAACCACTTGGTTTCCGGCTTTATATATGGCTTCGCAAATCTGGCTGATCTCTTTTACATATTTATCATGGGCCATATCCACAGCGCTGTCTCGGATGGGAATGCTCACATCCCCTTCGTCAACGACTTCATGGCCAAGTTGCCTGAGTCGTGAGACCAGGCCCGTGTACCTCAGGGCCGCCGGCCCCATATCTACACCCCTTAATTCCTGTCCGAAATCCATGGGCACACCAATGATGCTGATTTTTTTGGTCATGATTTTCCCCTGTCGTGATTTGGTCAATATATTGACAGCTCCTATATCATAGAGTATGAATCCTATTCAACTAAAATCCCAGAAACAGCGCCCGGCATTACCCCGGGTAACGGAGCCTTGGATGGAACGAAAATACGAACTTAAATCCCAAGATACACTGGACACCATCACCACGCTTTTGAACCGTGGAATCAGCCGGATGTCTGTTATTCTACGCCACTCAGACCGGTTTTATGACAAGGATTACAGAATGGAACCCTTTATGGGGCTCACAGAGCCTGGTAAAACCTATGCCCTTGAACTGGGTAAAAGCCTGCCCGCATCCATCATTCCCAAACTTTATTCAAGCCATTTCGGAAGGTGTATTGAAACGGCATATCTTATTGATAAAGGATATACCAAGGCAAACGGCACCCACTTGTCCCACAATGTGACCAGTCATATCCTGGCCCCTTTTTATATCAGGGATATTGAAAAAGCATTAGGGCTTATGATGGAATCAGGGGGGCAGAAATTTATCCGGAACTGGTTTGATAATGCCATAGATGAAACCATCATGGAAAACCCGGAGCAGACAGCGGAGTTACTTACAGAATTCATGGGCAATTGCCTGTCTGACCTGGATTCCGGCCAGGTAGCCGTCTGTGTTTCCCACGATTGGAATATTTTTCCCATCAAGGAATTCAAACTGGGCATTCCCCATGAAGGGGCCGGAGATGTCGGCTATCTGGACGGTGTGGTCTTTTATGAAGACGGCGGTAACAGGTTTGCCGTGACCCGTGGGACTGATCCAGTCGTCCTTTAATTGTAAGATATCAGGCCTTGGCCATGAATATTGCCCTGACCGGGGCCGGATACCCTTCTACCGTTTTACCGGGATCTGCCGGGTCGAGGAAATCTTCAAGGGATTCTGTCTGGATCCATTCTGTTTTCCGTTGTTCCTTAAGGTTCGTTGGAGTCACGTCAATGCACCGGATATCTTTAAATCCTGCCCGGGCCAACCAGGACTCCATGGCAGCCAGATCCGGGATAAAAAATACATTTCGCATTTTTGCGTACCGGTCATGGGGAAAGAGGCAGATATTATTCCGCCCTTTCAATACCAGGTTCTCCAGAACAATTTCTCCACCTTTTCTCAGACTTTCCCTGATCTGTCGGAGCATTTCCACGGGGGATTTTCGATGGTAAAGAATGCCCATGCAGAAGACCAGGTCAAAGTACTCCTCCATGGCCGGGAGCTGGTCATGGGGGATGGGCAGACAAAAGACCCTGTCATGTTTCAGGTATTTCTGGAGTGCCAGGTACTGATAGTAAAAAGAGCTTTGGGGCTCCAGACCCAGGACAAAGAGGGGATTCCCAGCCGCCATCCTGAACATGTAGTATCCGTTTGAGGACCCAATATCCAGTATCCGCCGGCCTTCAATCAGGGGCAGATGGGGTGACAGACGGTCCCATTTCATCCAGGATTGCCACTCTGTATCAATGTGGATACCAAAGAGGTCAAATGGCCCCTTTCGCCAGGGGCAGAGGGCTTTTAGTCCATTAAAAAGCTGTTCTTTGGTCTCAGGGTCAGCTACCTGCTCCCCAGCCCGTACCGCTGAAGCATCAAGACCAATTGCCTTTGGATACAAATCAGGCAAATTATCAACCACAGTTTTGAACTTTAAAAAATTGCCTTTTGCATTTTCCAGGAATGCTCTTTTTTCAAGGACAACTGCCTCAAGGGCATCATACCATTGATCAATCCGGAATTCCCGGCGCCGTGCTAAAAATCTTTCCATTATTTTTTTACGCCAATATAAATTTAATTGATGAAATATATTTTTGGGGGTGTTGGGCCTATTTTATTGCCAGCATTGAGGTGAAGTTAAACCACTTGAGCCAGACGTTGAACAACGAAAATCCAGAAGAAAGAATCCGGTTTTCATGGTCTGATACGGATTCTGGAATCAATACTTTTTCCAGGGCATCACGTTTCTGGCTGATTTCAAGGTCCGAATATCCGTTTTCCCGCTTGAACTGGCAGTAAAATTCCTGCTCAAGTTCAGACAACCCAGGGTCCGGGTGGAGGGTTTTTTCCGTGAGTAGCAAGAGCCCTCCGGGAGACAGCCCCTTATAGATGGTTCTGACCATTTCATCTCTTTTTTCCGGGCTTAAAAATTGCAGTGTCAGGTTAACCACAACAACGGAGGCATTTTTTATCCTGATGTCTTCCATGTACCCGCAGACCAGGTCAATGCAGGCTTTATTCTTATTATCTGCAATCCGTCTGCTGTACTTGTCGATCATGGGGATTGAGCTGTCCACCGCCGTCATCCTGAAGGGGGCCTGCTTGAATACTTCCATGATCAGCATGCCTAAATTGCCGTGGGAACATCCTAGATCATAGATCCGTGTTCCGGTTTTGTAATAGCGGAAACTCATCCTGGCCTGCTGTTTCAATGCCTCGCCGTAAAAGGGAACAGACCGGACCAGCATATCATCAAACACCCGGGCCACTTTTTCATTAAAGCGGAACGGGGTGATGGTCGTCTGTTTTTCTGCAAACACTCTGTCTTTTTTCATTATTTTAATCTTTCGTAAATTCGGCACTCTATTACATTATTTTACGGTTTAATTCAAGACAAGGTTGACTGCCCAGGGCCTACAGTGGTATCTTTTGGGCCTGACAGCTTCGCGGCAATTCTAGGATATCACATCAGTAATTCAGGAGGGCAGGACATGGAAATAATTGGAATCGATGTCGGGTTTGGGTTTACCAAGGCATATAACGGTAAAAATACCGTTATTTTCAAATCCTTGATCGGGGATGCCGCCGATATTCAGTTCCGGTCATCCCTGGGAGATGACAGTGCCACCTCAAATCTGCACATCACCCTGAATGACAAGACCTATTTTTTAGGCAGTTATGCCGAGCTCCAATCCAGTATCACTGAATTCACCCTTGACCAGGAAAAACTCATCGAAGAGTTTATAAAAATTCTGGCCATCACAGCCGCAGGTATCTGCAGCGATTCCTCAGGTCCCATAAATGTGGTTACGGGCCTGCCAGTTGGATATCTGAAGCGGGACACAAGCCGACTTAAAGAAATTATCCAAGGCACCCATGAAATCACTTATCATCAGTTGGACGGAAAGGATGAAATCCGGCGCATCCACATTGATAAGGTTCATGTAATTCCGCAGCCCATAGGTTCCATATTCAATCTCATATTTGACGAGTCAGGTAAAATCACGGACAGGGCTCTGGCCGGATCCAAACTCGGGGTGATTGATATTGGATTTAAAACAACTGATTTTTCGATATTTGACCATCTCCGGTATATCGAACGCGGATCCTCCACCATGGATACTGGGATCTCAAAATGTTTCTCTGTCATCGCCAATAAACTGAGGCAGGAGAGCAGCATCAACGTTGAACTTTACCGAATTTTTAAGTTTGTTGAATCCGGAATGATTAAAATAAAAGGTAAAGAGTACAATATCGTCAATTTGAAAAAGCGAGTTTACACCCATGCGGCTGCAGCCATTGCAACTGATCTGGCCGGACTCTGGGAAAATGACTGGGATATTGACTCCATTATCTTATCAGGTGGGGGATCCGTTCCCCTGGCCGAATACCTGATCCCCAGCATTGAGGGAAACGTCATTCCAATACAGAGAAATATTGATGCCCGGTTCAACAATGTCCAAGGATATTGCAAGTTCGGCCATTATAAATGGGGCGGCAAAAAAGTAATCCCAGAAAAATCCCTCCCCAAAAAAGAGACCAAGCAGGCAGTTAAAAAGGGCGAATCTATTGCAGGCACGGCAGAAGATAATGATGACAAATCAGGCAAAGGTCTGGCCTGGCTCAGGCGGCAAAATTAGGACCAATTGGCCTGATTTGCCCTCACATGACCAACAGACTTTACCCCTTAGGATAGATTTATGAACCCTGAAACACTTACCCGAATCCTGACACAGGTTGCCGACGGCAGTCTTGACATTGACACTGCAAAAGACCGGTTCAAGCACCTTGAATTTGAAGACATCGGTTTTGCCCATATTGACCACCACAGGTCCCTTCGAAAGGGGTTTCCCGAAGTCATATTCGGTGAAGGCAAAACCTGTGAACAGATCATAACCATTCTTGAAAAAATAGGTGAAAAGGAAAATATTGTTCTGGTAACCCGGCTTGATGCGGAAAAAGCAGGTCCTGTTCTGGAAAAATTTTCAAATGCCCGGTATTTTAAAGATGCCAGGTTACTCAGGCTTCAGACCTCAGCTCCCAAAATCACCGGTACGGGGACCATTCTCATTATTTCTGCCGGCACATCCGATATTCCCGTGGCCAGGGAAGCCGCCCTCACGGCTGAGGCCATGGGCAATACTGTGAATACTTTGTTTGATGTGGGAGTGGCCGGCATCCACAGGCTTTTCGCCCACAGAAAAAATATAGAAAACGCAGCTGTGATTATTGTGGCTGCCGGTATGGAAGGGGCGCTACCCTCGGTGGTGGGAGGGATGGTTCAAGCCCCGGTGATTGCAGTGCCCACCAGCATCGGCTACGGAACCAGTTTCAACGGAATGACGGCCCTTCTGGGTATGCTAAATTCCTGCAGTTCCAATATCGCGGTTGTCAATATCGACAACGGATTCGGTGCCGGATTCATGGCCTCGTCCATCAACCATGTGGGGGTATCCCGGTGATCTTATAACTCCTGCCTGAGGGCAAGGGCCTTCTGATTTCCAGGGTCAATGCGGAGTACCTGACTGACATAGTCATCGGCCTGAAGTATCCTGTTTTCATGTTGGTAAATACGGGCAATTTCAAGTTTGGCGTCCGGGTCCCCTTTTTTATTTGAATCAATTGTCCGGAAGCAGGACATTGCCTTTTCATAATCCTTGATTTCCTTATAGACCATCCCTGCTTTGAACAGAAGATCATAATTGGACGGATTTTCCTTCAAAGCATGTTCAATTATGCTTAATACAAAACGGAACTCCCGCTTTTCCAGGCAAATATCAATGATTCGTTCCTTTAGGCTGGAATTCTTCCTGACTTTAGAGACCACCTTGGAAAAAAGTTCAATGGCTTCGGGCCGGAACCCATCTTTGAGCATGGATTCCCCCAGCCGGGTTGCAGAACCGAAATACCGCGTACTGAGATCAAGTATTTCCAGAAAAAGTTTTGATGCGTTCCTGTACTCTTTTTTTTGTATATAAATCCGGGCCAACTGATGTCTTGAAATTGTGTCCTGCTTGTTCACGGATATCGCCTTTTGAAGGCATTTTACCCCAATGGCTGTCTTGTCTATCTTAAAATGGAGCAGTGCAAGTTTTCTTAATATTCGTGAAGCCGACGGTTTGTGAAACAGGGCAAGTCGAATCTGGTCAATGGCCCCCTGGATATCACCCGCCTCTTCTAAGTCTCTGGATTTAAGAATGTGCAAGGTGCATTCATCCGGGTTGTTTGCATTTTCCACAACGGTTTTTATCTTTCTATCCAGAGCGGCCAGGGTCAACGGTTTGAGCAGGTAGGCATCAATCTCATGCTCTGCCACTTCCGATACAATATCCCGTTCATTTTCTGCAGTAACCATGATAACGGGCATATCCCTTAATGCCTTATCCTGCCTGAGCTGAGTCAGCATTTTGCTGCCGTTCATCACCGGCATATTCCAGTCAATGATAACCAAATCGCAGGAGGTCTCCTTTAAAATTTCAAGGCCAGCCTTTCCATTCTCAGCAAACCTGAGCATTTTTCCTATATTAAGATTTCTGAGCATTTTTCGTATGGTCAGACGCATGCTTTTCATGTCATCCACAACAAGAATGGACATGGTTTCCAAATCAATCATAGAACGGCCTCTTGGGAAAAGGTATCAAACCTGTTTTTTATAAAAATAAAAAGTTCCTCAGCCGAATTTAAATCGCCTTGCTTTGCGTTGGACTCAAGTTCAAAGGCTGTATCTTTAATCTGTTCTGCATTCACATTGGCTGCAGACCCTTTAATAGAATGGGCTGCAGACCTGACAGCGTCAACATTTTTTTTTGATATGGCATTGGACAGGTCTTCAAAAAGCTCAGGAATTTCCTGGAAAAATGAGTCCAACACCAACTTGATCAGTTCCTGATCATTGCCAAACCGGTTTGATAAAGCGACCCGGTCGAACACAGGGGACAGAATTTGTGCTTTTTTGGCATCAATTGGCGACTCAATGATCTGGGCAGGCTGGGCAGGCTCTGTTTTGTTTAGATGCATATGCAGCATTCTGGCAAGGATGTCCGGCTCCACAGGTTTTGCAATAAAATCATCCATCCCGACCTGAAAGCATTTTTCCCTGTCTTTGTCAAAGGCATTTCCTGACATGGCAAGGATGGGGGTTTTATTAAGGCCATTTTCGGTTTCATATTCCCTGATCCGTAGACAGGCCTCATACCCGTCCATCACCGGCATCTGACTGTCCATGAGGATGAGGTCGTATCTGTTGGTTTTGACCTTGTCCAAGGCTATGGAACCGTTTTCGGCATCTTCGGTGAGGTATCCTTGTTTGTTGATCAGTGCACGGGCCGTAATCCGATTGGTCTCCATGTCGTCAACAATGAGGATTTTAAAGCCCTGTTTCTTGTTTTCCGCCAGTGTAAACCGTGTGATAATTGGATGCCCGTTAATGTTGTCATCATAAGCCAGGGAAAGTATGGCCCGGATGCAGTCCCTTAATATTCCTGGCTCAAGTGGGTGGCTGAGGTAAGCTGAGAATCCAAGTTTTTCAAAAGCCAGGGCATCCCCTTTTTGCCCTACAGCCGTCACAAGAACCAGCTTGATGCTGCCCAACCCCCCGTGTTCCAAAAGCTTTTTGCCCATGGTTCTGGCAAACTGGTCGGATTCATTGACCTCCATGAGAAGGACATGGTAAGGTTTTACATTTTTTCTGGCTGTGAGAATCATATCAAAGGCTGATTTTTCATCTGATGCAAGGTCATACCGTACCCTGTCAGTTTCTAAAGCGGTTGACAGCTTTAGTCCCACACCAGGGCCGTCTCCCATAACCAAAATTTTAGCTTCCCCCACGGGAACAGATGTCAGATCAATGACAGTCTCACCCAGGGCCTGTTTTTCCAGGGAAAGCTGGAACCAGAAGGTGGAGCCGACCATTTCAATACTGTCTGCACCGATTTTTCCGCCCATTCTTTCAACCAGGAATTTGGAAATGGACAGTCCGAGTCCTGTTCCCCCATACTCCTTGGTAATGGATGTATCTGCCTGAACAAAGGCTGAAAATAATCCCTCAAGAACGTCTTCTTTGATGCCTATGCCAGTATCATCAATACTGAAAGTCAGCAGGGCCCGGTGCGGCTCATCCTTTTTCAGGGATATGCCCAATCCCACGGAACCGCTTTCGGTGAATTTTATGGCATTGCCTGTGAGGTTCAAAATCACCTGGCGGAGTCGTCCGATATCTCCTTTGAGCCGCCTGGGCACATCGGAGTCAATGGTATAGGTAAAATCAATTCCCTTCTGCCGGGCCTGAAGTCCTGGCAGAGAGACAATATCCTCGATGGCGATTTCAAGGTCAAAGGGGCGGATATCCAATTCCAGCTTTCCCGCCTCTATTTTAGATAGATCAAGGATATCATTTACAATGGAAAGCAGTGCCCTGGCAGAGTTATATACAATATTTGAGTGCTTTCGCTGCTCCTCATCCAGATCCGAGTCCAAAAGTACATGCATCATGCCGATGATGCCGTTCATGGGATTACGGATCTCGTGGCTCATGTTGGCCAGGAATCTGTCTTTCACCTTTAAGGCAGTCTGGGCATCTTCCGAAATCCTGGTCAAACTTTCTTTTGATATTTCGATATTCATCAGGTCTTTTTTTCCCTGGTCGATAAAAAGGTAGGCCCCTGATCCAAAGGTGAAGACCATAACGCTGAAAAATAAAAACCGGTGTGCGTTCAGGTTCAATACAGCGGGTCCTGGAGACAGACCAAAGCAGAAAATGAGAAGGACGGCAACAACAAGGCCGTTATACAGTAGAAACCAGTGCCGGTCAGGTTTCAAGGCCCCGGCCAGGGGAATAAAAAATATTAAAAGGATTCCAGGGCTGTAAAATCCGCCGGTGAGCAAGGTGAACCAGGCGGCATATCCCAGGAAAATAAAAATAAGGGTTCTGAGTATTGCAGCCTGTTTTTCGGTACCTAAAAGAAAACAGGTCGACCAGATGGCGCAGAGCCCTGCGACACCCGGTACAATCAAGGCCAACACCCCGGCATACAGGGAGATACTTGTCAGAAACACTATGGTTCCACTCATGACAAATGATAATCGGGTATGAACTTGTGTATCACTCATGATGGTTTAGACGATAATCAAGTTTAATCTATCATTTATGTAAGGAATGCTAAGGAAGTATATCCAAACCCGTGTTTGAAAGTCAAATTCAATTTGTTTATTATGCCTTGTTATTGATATTTTTTCCTGAATACATAGGTATGTGGACTTTAATTGGCCCTTATTTTTTTTTTCCTTGACTTTGAGAAGATTAATATATAATAAATTCACTTAAAGAAGAGTAAATAATTATGAAAAAAAATATTATTAACAGCCTACTAGTCCTTATTATCGTGGAGGTGATTATACTCACCTCCGGGCGAAGGGGCTATTAGTGGCTTAAACTAAAGAGAACTTAAAAAAAGCCGTTATCAGCCCCAAGCAGGGCTGATAACGGCTTTTCTGGTTTTTGGAGACTGAACAAGACTATGAGAAGCCATATTGCAACAAAAGGCACGGCAAGGGCACCCCACCGGGGGTTGATGAAAGCCCTGGGGTTTACGGACCGGGAAATCGCCCGGCCCCTCATCGGCATAGCTAACTCAGCCAATGAACTCATACCCGGCCATATGCACTTGGACACCATTGTTAAAGCGGTTAAAACCGGAATATCAATGGCAGGCGGAACACCCATGGAGTTTTCCACAATCGGGGTCTGCGACGGCATTGCCATGAATCATAAAGGCATGCACTACTCCCTGGCCTCCAGGGAACTTATTGCCGACAGCATTGAAGTTACGGCAACAGCCCACCCCTTTGACGCCATTGTCATGGTGCCCAATTGTGACAAAATCGTTCCCGGCATGCTCATGGCTGCAGCCCGGCTGAACATTCCCTGTATTTTCATCAGCGGCGGCCCCATGCTGGCCGGCCGCCATCCCAAGGATAGAACCCAAAAAATTGATCTAGTTTCCATCTTTGAAGCCGTGGGTTCGGTTCAGACCGGAAAGATGTCCGAAGAAGAACTTCTGGCCATTGAAGATGCAGCCTGCCCCACCTGCGGGTCCTGTGCCGGTATGTTTACCGCCAACTCCATGAATTGCCTCACTGAAGCCATCGGCATGGCACTGCCCGGCAACGGAACCATCCCTGCCCCCATGTCCTCCCGCCTCCGCCTGGCAAAAGCGGCAGGCATGCAGATTATGGAGCTTCTTGACAAAGGCATTACCCCGGAAAAGATCATGACCCAGGAGGCATTCATGAATTCCCTTGTAGTGGATATGGCACTTGGCTGTTCCACCAACACGGTGCTCCATCTCAAGGCAATCGCTCATGAGGCCGGAGTTGAGATTGATCTTAAGCTCATCAACGAAATCAGTAAAAAGACGCCTCATCTATGTTCCCTGAGCCCGGGCGGAGCTGACCATATTGAAGATCTTGACGCGGCCGGCGGGATCCAAGCCGTGATGAAGGAACTGGCTGACCATAATATGCTTGACACCTCTTTAATTACGGCCACGGGAAAAACCGTTAAAGAAAACCTTGAACCGGTATGTGTGAAATACCCAGAAGTGATTAAGCCTGTGGAAACCCCTTACCATAAAGAAGGTGGACTTGCAGTGCTTTTCGGCAACTTGGCACCGGAAGGTTGTGTGGTCAAGCAATCTGCGGTTTTGCCTGAAATGATGACCCACCAGGGCCCTGCCCGGGTATTTGATTCCGAAGAGGCTGCAACCCAGGCGATCATGGACAGGCAAATCAATCCGGGGGACGTCATCGTTATCCGGTACGAGGGACCTGCAGGTGGACCCGGAATGAGGGAGATGCTCACCCCCACTTCGGCCATTGCCGGAATGGGTCTGGACGCCAAATGCGCTTTGATCACCGACGGACGATTCTCAGGGGGAACCAAAGGGGCCAGCATCGGTCATGTTTCTCCTGAAGCCGTTCAAGGAGGCCTCATTGCCGTTATTGAGGAAGGTGATCAGATTGCCATTGATATCCCCAATAAAACCATTGAACTGATGGTGTCAAAAGAAAAAATCGACACCCGGTTTGCCAAATGGCAGAAACCTGAACCTAAAATCAAAACAGGCTATATGGCCCGGTATGCCAGGATGGTTTCATCCGCAGGCAACGGTGCAATATTCAAAAATACCTAACAGGAGATACAGATGAAACTCACAGGGGCTCAGATCCTCGTTCACATGATAAAATCCCAGGGAGTCGACACCATTTTCGGATATCCCGGCGGTGCCACCATTGATATCCATGACGAATTGGAAAGACATGATGATCTCCGTCATATCCTAGTCCGTCATGAGCAGGGTGCCGTCCACATGGCCGATGCCTACGCCAGGGCCCACAAGACCACAGGCGTTGCCCTTGTGACCTCCGGGCCCGGGGCCACCAATACGGTCACCGGCATAGCCTCGGCCCATTCCGATTCCATTCCTATGGTGGTTTTTACAGGCCAGGTACCCACCGGCCTCATTGGAAACGATGCCTTCCAGGAAGTTGATATTGTCGGCATCACCAGACCCTGTACCAAACACAATTACCTTGTAAAGGATCCCAAAAAACTGGCCTGCACCATTCAGGAGGCATTTCATATTGCCGCCTCAGGCCGGCCCGGCCCGGTACTGGTGGATCTGCCCAAGGATATTGTCCAGGCGCTAATCGAGTTTGATATGCCTCAGCCCACAAAATTAAGATCCTATAAACCCAATTACAAGCCCAATAAAAAGCAGATGGCCAAGGCAATAGAGATGCTTAAAGCAGCCAGGCGGCCTGTGATGTTTGCCGGGGGGGGGTTA